>ERZ724505.393-NODE-393-length-28557-cov-5.913760_pt1 | contig 28557 bp, 30 predicted proteins | sample MGYA00376038_ERZ724505 | MGnify/ENA primary metagenome ERZ724505 (study PRJEB28724, sample SAMN07190884) | wastewater metagenome | isolation source: effluent of sewage treatment plant in Hong Hong | place: Hong Kong | collected 2016-03-17 ...
GCTGTTCCTCGATATGATTTTTGCTATGATATGCGCCCATGGCCAAAGACTACTATTCCATTCTCGGCGTTTCGAAGTCGGCCTCCGAAGCCGAAATCAAAGCGGCATACCGTAAATTGAGCAAGGAACTGCATCCTGATAAGCACAAGGGCGACAAGCAGAAAGAAGATCAGTTCAAGCAGGTTAACGAAGCGTATGAAGTGCTGGGCGACCCAAAGAAAAAGCAGGCCTACGACCAGTTCGGATCCACAAACGGCAATCCGTTTGGCGGAGGCGGCGGGGGATTTGGCGGCTTCGACGGATTTGATGCATCGCAATTCTCCGGAGGCTTCAGCGATATTTTCGAAAGTTTTTTCGGCGGCGCCTCAAGCGGCGCAGGTCGCGCGCGCGAGCGCGATTTAAGCGGCCGCGACATTGAAATTCAGATCGTCATTCCGTTGAAAACCGCTGTCACCGGCGAAGACCGCGACGTGAAATTCCAGGCCGAGGTTGTCTGCAGCACTTGCGACGGATCGGGGAATGAACCCGGCTCCAAGCAGATCACGTGTCCGGAATGCAGCGGCACGGGACAAATTGTGCGCCGCGTCAATTCGCTCTTCGGCACGATTCAGCAAAGCAGCATTTGTCCCAAGTGTCGCGGGTCTGGAAAAGTGCCGGAAAAAGCCTGTCACACGTGTCATGGCGAAGGACGTGTGAGCAAGCAGAAAACGGTCAAAGTGCATATTCCCGCCGGCATCAGCGACGGTCAGGCACTGCGCATTACCGGCCAGGGGGAAGCCGGACGCCAGGGCGGCAAGGCAGGGGATTTGTACGTACGTATTCGCGTGGAAGCAGATCCACGCTTTGAACGTATGGACGATGACATTCGCTCGAGCGTGACTATCTCTGTGGTCGACGCCATTCTGGGCACGAGTATTGATGTTCCAACGGTCCATGGCGAGGTGTCGCTCACTATTCCGGCCGGAACCCAGCCGGACCAAATCCTGCGCATGAAAAGCAAAGGAATGCCGGTTTTAAACACAAGTCGTCACGGTGATCATTACGTAACGGTAAAAGTGGAGATCCCAACGAAGCTCAGCAAGAAAGAGAAAGAGCTGATGGAGGAGTGGAGGAAGGTGCGATAAGAACCAACTCCCAATTACCAAGACGCCAACGACCAAAGATATATTCGAAGAACGAAGAATCAAATTCTAAACAATTATGAAATTCGATTTTCCAAATTCGAATTTATCTCGGATTTGATTCTTCGTTCTTCGTTTTTATTTTATATATCCAAATTCTCCAATCCATCATTTTCTTTTGGCATGATCGGCGACAGCTCTTCGTTACCCGATCCTGCGCGCTCTTCTTTGAGGCGGATAACAACATGGCGGTAATCTCCTTCACCCATACTCTCGGTTGTGATGTCTGCGAGAGCTGGTGTGTTGGCAATATACATGTGCACAACACGACGGAAGTACGGACTCATGGGAGAGAGTGTCACGCGGTTTCCTGTGCGGCGAACGAAATCGGCTTTCGCTTCGGCGATTTTGCGGACTTTGTCTTCCTGCATCAGGCGGTAGCCGTCGACATCGAGCACAATAAACGGTGATTTCTCGGTGCCCAGCTTGGTGCGCAGCATGGATTTAAGCACGTGCTGAAGTGAGTTAAGTGTTTCACCATGCCAGCCGATTAGGCGACTTGCCTGTGAACATTCGATATCGACACGGACCAGATTTCCTTCTTCTTTGGTGGAAATTTTGCCAAACGGAATAGCCAGGCAATTGAGCAGCTGACCGAGCGTATCTGTGATGAGTGCGGAATCCATATGTGGAAGAAATTGTAGCGGGAAATGGGAGAAAGAAAAGGAGGAACGGGAGTGTATTACGTATTATGAATTACGAATTACGTATCTTCGAAAATTCATAGCTGGCGATTCATAATACATAATACGTAATACATAATTCTTCTCGCGTCCTACAAAAAAATCCCGCTTTTTTACGGCGGGATTTCTTGAAAATCGAAACGATTTCAAGACTAACGGACAGCGTCCTTGAGAGTCTTGCCGGCCTTGAAGGATGGAACCTTCATGGCTGGGATCTGGATCTTCTGCGATGGGTTGCGTGGGTTAACACCCGTGCGAGCCTGGCGCTTGGAGATGCGGAATGTGCCGAAACCAGTGATGGTTACGTTGTGACCCTTCTTGAGCTCCTTCGTAACTGTGGAGATGAGAGCCTCGAGAGAATCGGAAGCAGCACGCTTTGTGATGCCAGAAGCATCAGCCATTGCGGCGATGAGATCCTGCTTGGACATAAAACAGAGGGGGGAATAAATAAGTACGAGGCTCATTCTACTGGGGCAAAGGGCTACTGCAAGCCAAAAATCACTTGAAATGGCCTGAAAAACCTGATTCAGTCGTCGAAATGGCTTCTGTAAGCGGTTTTAAATTGTTTGCAAGAAAGGGAGAAATGTTTTACAGCATTCTAAAATAAGCTGGAAATGCCTTCTGGTTGCGAAAAAAATGTGTTCAAGCGTGGAGAGAAACTGGCACTGAGTTTGGGCGCAGGAGAGATTGGGGCTGAAAAAGTATTGCGGGTATGGCGCGTAAGGTGGGTAAGGCGAGTACTGCTGCAATTATTGTTACAAGAAATTACTTCTGTACCCGCCTTACCCCCAATACCCGCTGTACTCGCCTTACCTCCTCCGACCAATCGTCCACCTTCCCCCGCCCGGTTGCTTGACAATCACTAGGCGAAAACCCTAGGGTGACCACCACTCGACTCTTCCCTTGATAATACATCATGCCAACACACTTAGTGATCGTCGAAAGCCCGACGAAAGCCAAAACTATTAAACGTTTCCTCGGAAAAGATTACGTTGTGGAATCCAGTATGGGACACATTCGCGATTTGCCGAAAAAGGAAATCGGCATCGACATCGAACACGATTACGAGCCGACGTACATCATCCCCAAAGAGAAGGAAACGCAGGTGAAAAACCTGAAAGCGGCACTCAAGGAAGCAGATACGCTCTGGATCGCAACCGACGAAGATCGCGAAGGAGAAGCGATTGGCTGGCATCTTCTGGAAGCATTGAAAGTTAAAGACAAGAAAAACGTGAACCGCATCGTGTTCCACGAAATTACTGAGGAGGCGATTAAAGAGGCGATTGCCCATCCGCGCAAAATCGATCAGAACCTGGTGAACGCACAGCAAGCGCGTCGCGTGCTCGACCGCTTGGTGGGTTACACGTTGTCGCCGTTTTTGTGGAAAAAAGTGTACCGCGGACTTTCTGCCGGGCGCGTGCAATCGGTTGCCGTGCGCGTGATTGTGGACCGTGAACGCGAGATAAAAGCATTCAAGCCGGAAGAATACTGGACGCTGGATGCGCACATGAAAAACAGCAAGAGTGAGCCGTTTATCGCGCAGCTGCGCGAGCGCGATGCACAGAAATACGTGCCGGTTTCGCAGCAGGAATCAGATGCTGTTCTCACAGATTTAGAGAACTCGTCGTACGCTGTGCGATCGGTCGATACGAAGGAACTCAAGCGCACACCGCCGCCGCCATTTACTACCTCGACACTCCAGCAGGAAGCCGGCCGCAAGCTCGGCTTTTCGGTCAAGCAGACCATGGTTGTGGCTCAGCAACTCTACGAAGGAGTGAGTCTCGGCAAAGGACAAGGAGTCTCCGGTCTTATCACTTACATGCGTACGGACTCTGTGAACCTAAGCCAGAAAGCGCTTTCTGATACCAAAGAAATGGTTGGCAAACTCTACGGTCGTGAATATGTCCTGGCCGAACCACGCCTGTACAAGACCAAGTCGAAGAATGCGCAGGAAGCGCACGAAGCTATTCGTCCGACAGAAGTGAGCCGCGTGCCTTCGTCACTCGTTGGCATTTTGGATGAACAACAAATGAAGCTGTATACACTCATCTGGAACCGCACGATGGCAACGCAGATGGCCATGGCCGAAATCAAGCGTATTGGCGCGGATATCGATGCGCAAGGCAAGTCTCACCTCTACACATTCCGCGCAACCGGCCAGACCGTGACATTCGACGGATTCCTGCGCGTGTACTTCGAGAGCAAGGATGAAGACCAGATGGAAAAAGATCAGGCATCCGGAGAAGGGGATGGCGAAAAATTCCTGCCCGAGCTCTTTGAAAAAGAAGCGATCAGCTGCGAGGAGCTTAAGCCCGAACAGCACTTTACCAAGCCGCCGCCACGCTACACGGAAGCGAGCCTGGTCAAGAAACTGGAAGAGGAAGGCATTGGTCGTCCAAGCACCTACGCTCCCACTATTTCCACCATTCAGCAGCGCGGTTACATCCGTAAGGAAGGCAAGCAGCTTGCTCCGGAGGACATTGCGTTTACCGTGATTGATCTCCTGACTGAGCACTTTACGGACATTGTGGATTTGAAATTCACGGCCAACATGGAACAGGAATTGGATGATATCGCCGAAGGCAAAGAAGAGTGGGTACCATTTATGCGCTCGTTCTACGAGCCATTCTTGAAACTCGTGAATGAGAAGACCAAAGACATCAAGAAAGAGGACGTCATGAAAGATCGCGAACTCGGGACGGACCCGGAAACAGGCTTACCGGTTGTCGTGCGCACTGGACGTTTCGGCGCTTACGTACAACTTGGACTCTGGGACAAAGAGAAGGGAAAGAAGGCCAAGCCAAAAGCTGCGTCGCTGCTGAAAGGCATGCACGCCGACACGGTGACTTTCGAAGAGGGATTGTCGCTGCTCGCATTTCCCAAAAAACTCGGCAAGCTGGGCGAGGATGATATTATTCTGAGTCTCGGCCGCTTTGGACCGTATCTGAAAGCCGGAGAAATGACCCAGTCGCTCCCCAAAGATGCGAACCCGTTGCTCTTCGATGAAGCCGCCGCCAAAGCACTTCTCACCGATGTATCGGCTCGCAAAGCCGCCATGCCAGCTGAGAGTATGGGTATTGATCCGGAATCGCAGGGCAAAATCTTCCTGAAAGAAGGCCGCTTTGGTCCGTACCTGACGGATGGCAAAACGAACGTCTCGCTCGGCAAGAAGATCGAACCGAAAGACGTGACGCTGGAAATTGCAATCGCCATGCTCAAGAAAAAGCGCGAAGCACCGCCAAGCAAGTGGAAGGGACGCGGGGGATGGGCGAAAAAGGGTTAATGGTGATTCAATCAATATTTCCCGCAGCCGGGACGTCGCGTCCCGGTTTTGGGATGAAGAAATTCCAATGTCGAGACGGCCCGGACAGCTTGAATCCTTCTACAAATATCCCTTGTTGAGATTTTTCAAATTGCCGGGCCGTCTCGACAAAAAATCAGAAAAAATATCTGAAGAATAGTTATCTCTTCTCATTTACTCTTTCTCCGCTTCCCAACTAAGATACAATCGCAATCCACAAAGGCACTTAAGCTCCCACCTTCGTCCTTCGACAAGCTCAGGACTACGGCGGGCGGGCAGTCTGCTCCTTCGCGCCAATACTAACACCAACCAGTTGCTCTTTTATTCTCCAATAGGCGCTTAGCTCAGTCGGTAGAGCGTCGGTCTCCAAAACCGAAGGTCGTAGGTTCGATCCCTACAGCGCCTGCCATTCGACTCACTCCGTTCAATCATGGTCTGCGACCAGCTTTATTTCATCTGAACTTGCATTGAGTCGAATGCCTTGAGCGGAGCGCCTTAGCGCGAAGCCGAAAGGCTTATGTCTGCTCTTCACTTCGTTCGCTCATCTTAAGATCTTGAGCTTGTTGAAAGATGGCTTATAGCCAGCTTTGTTGAATTAATATCTGAGCAGAGAATATCATTAATCAGTTACAACTTTTTTGGCATTTTTAAGCAACCATGGCTTCTTTTCTTTTATAAAATTCAATCGTTGGTATGCAATGTAACTAAGTACTACTCCTGTACTAGTACCAAGATTGAGACTCTCGACAATGCCGCTCATTGGAATGTGTACACAGCACTCAGCACATTCCACTGCCTCTTCTGATATGCCTTTCCCCTCGCTTCCAAACCACACAGCTAACCTTTTTTGCGTAAAATCACCCTCATAGAGGTTCATATTCTTTTTTCCTTTCACGTGTGGAGAGGTAACCACGCTTACATAAAGATTTTTTCGCAAATGCTGAATACATTCTGAGGTAGTTGCAAAATGCTTCATGAATATCCACTTACTTGCACCTCCACTGTCTTTTTGTAGTGTCTTGTTCTGGCGTGACTCTTCAAATGTTTTTGGGATGGCAGGGTATCCACCCACAATATAAACTTTCTCAATACCAAATGCTGATATATTTCGAAATGCTGAAGCTAGATTAAAGTTCCGCATCGGATTCTCCAAAACACATATCAGGTAGCGAGATCTGAAGGGCTTAATTTGGCGAATTCGATTACGAATAGTCATGCTTGGATAGTACCATATTTTCTGACAAACAAACGCGATACTAAGCCTTGGATTTATTAATTTGTCTTAAAAAGAATTATTTTTTGGTAAGTAATCGAAAAGAGCGCCGTCATGACAACCGTACGTACACAATCACTTTATTTTTTCTTCCCCCCATTTTTATGACTCCACACAACAATGCAGGCGGCCAGTCTGATTCTGCCAACACGCAGCGTGTTGGCGGCCAGAGCGGTTCTCAGAACACGCAGAACAAAGCAGGCGGATCTGACTCATCGAGCAGCTCCGGCGGCATGTCCAGCGGTTCGGGATCGGGCTCAAGTTCCGGCAGCATGTCGAAAGCAGGCGGCCAGGGCTCCGACAGTTCCCGCTAAATATGCAACTAGTTTAGTAAAAAGCAGAGATACTTCTGGTTTCCGAAGTGCTCTGCTTTTTGCTTTGTGAAGACATTTTTTGATGATAATTCCTACCTGTGTTACCGCCAAGATATGGCTCGCCTTTCGGACGAAAAAACGCTATAATAGTGAGAAACATGCAGATACAAATTTCCATTCAGCGACCGATTCTGACCATGCTGGCCGTGGCGGGCATCGGCATGTGGGCAGTGACGAGCCTTTCAGCCACTGGCAGCCAGGCAGCAGCTGCAACGCAGGCAGAAGACCATGCCATAGGCGGCGAGCACGATGCCGCGGTTATCGCAAAAGCAAGTCTGGATGTCGGACGTGAGCAAACCAAACAGCTGGTACTGGAACACAAGAAAGAAATTTACGAATACCAGCTCCAGCTGCTGGAACAACAGGCCGCAAGCACGCAGTCGGCCCAGGATCGGGAAAAAGTGACGCAAACACGTCAGACACTGCTGTCTATCATCAAGGATCGTGCAGCATCCGAAAAACTCTTGACCGATGCGCTGTATGCGCTGTGGGATGCCCAAGGAACGGAAGTGGATGATGCGGACATTGCAACCGATTTCAGCCTCGATCAGGCACCTGTTTCTCTGACTCAGGGTATTTCGGCCTACTTCCACGATAACGAATATAAAGCGCACTTTGGCTTCGACCATCTGGCAACCGATATTCGTACCGCCCAGGGAACAGAGATTCACGCACCTGCCGACGGCGTTGTCGTTCAGGCAACGGACAATGGCCTTGGTTACAGCTACATCACACTCGCCCATGCGGACGGCCAGTATCAGACCGTCTACGGTCACGTAAGCAGGATTGACGTACGCACTGGCGACGCTGTTCATGCCGGCGATATCATTGGCTTAAGCGGTGGCGCAGTCGGTGCACGCGGCTCCGGCCCGTATACCACAGGCTCTCATTTGCATTTTGCCATGAAGCATCGCGGCTCCGATGGCAAATACAGACTGATTGATCCGCTTCCGTATCTGCTCCATGCAAATGGTCGCATCGTGAATGATCAGATGGAGAGCGGAGTTTAGGGATTGAGGGTTAGGACTTTGGACATTGGGGTTTTCGTTGATTCGTTTTTAGTTATTCGTTCCTTGCTTCGGATTTGATTCTTGATTCTTACAATTTTTTGTATTTTGTTTCTTGCTATCTTGATATTTACGTCTGTTATCGAAACATTCTCGCAAACAATCCGCGCTTCTTTGGTGCAGTCTTCGTTGCAGACTCGCTATTCTTTTCAGATTTGCGCGCAGACGCGCGAACGACCTCCTTAGCACCTTCTCGTCCATCCGTCAGAGCCGCACGCTGCTGAAGCGATCCTATGAGGATATTTCCTTCGCGAAGACGTTCACCAAGTCCACCGATCAACTCCATTTGCTTGCTTATCATTTCGGACTGTTGTGCAATCTGCATATTTTTGATGGTGAGCTCCTGCTGCAACATGGCAAGCAGGTCGATACGATCCTGGGATTTCTCGACTGTCACCGGTTCGGATTGCGGGCGAGAGACAGATTCGACCGGAGTAATTCTTCCGACAAATTCCTCGCTGATGCGCCAGGGGAAATTTTCGCCCTTCAGCCGCAGCTGACGCGCTTCGTCGGCACTCGGCTGGATATGAATTCGGTCGACATGATTATCATCTTCGATGACGGGATAAATGATGCGCCGAATGGAGCTGGCAGATTTTCCAGTGACCTTGGCAGCCTCTTTAACGGTGAGAAATGTCGACATAAAATGAAAGGGAAGGAGTACCGAAAGCCTACCACGTTGGAATGGTTCCGCAAAGGGGATACCGATACCTTTTCAGAAGACGTTTCGAAAGGTTCCAAGAGCGCAAAAAATACCGTTTCATCCGCTTCCAAATTGGTATCATAAATTTTTTGTGGTAACCAGTGGGTAGGGTACCGATACGGTACCTCTCTCACTTTTTCCCTCGTTTATCTTGGTACCATTTCATAATGGCTTACCAACAAAAAAATTGAGAGAGTATCGAGGCAGTATCGACATCTTTTTTTTGGCTTTCTTTCTGGCTTTCAATGCGTATCAGGAAATGCATCCGAAGAGGTTTCGAAAGGGCGCCACGAGAAAAAATGGAGGAATGTGGAACCTTTCCATTGAATAAGGGCGAATTACGAATTACGACGTACGAAGTACGAAATTTCGTAATTCGAGATTCGTAATTCGTACTTCGCTTTCAAATAATCAAACTCTACAACTCCGCCCGAGCATCCATCGCAAACACATCCGTCATGCCGGCAATGTAGTCTTTCACCGCTTCCTCTAGGGCTCCGCCTGTTTTTTTCTGCAGTGCCAATACTTTTGGCGGTGGCGACTGCATGTACGCGGCAAACAGTGCGGCGATTGTTTCTCTGCCATGCTGCGCCTGCCTTGTTACCTGTTCACTTAAATAAAAATTCTTCCAGAGAAATGCACGCAATTCTCTGAGGCCTTCCTGCATGACAGCAGAGAAATCGATAAGAGGGGATTTGGCATGATAGACATCGGCGAGTGACGTGATTTTTTTCTCTTCCAGTAGGGCTACAGACGTTTTATAGAGATCTGTGACAAGTACTGTCACAAGGCTGCCGCGAATATCGGTACCACGGCGTCTGGCGCGCTCCAATGCAACTGCAGGTAATTGCAGCTTCGAAAGATCTGCAAGCGTAAAAACACCCGCGCGTAGACCATCATCGGTATCGTGTGCCGTATACGCAATTTCATCGGCGAGGTTCACCACCTGTGCCTCCAGCGTTGGCGCACGAGGAATAGCCGAGCCATCGGCGTAGTCGTGGGGCGTTCTATGCTTCATCATTCCCTCGTGCACTTCCCGCATCAGATTAAGCCCAGGGAATTGACTCGAGCGATCCTCCAGTACCGTCACGATTCGTAGAGACTGTTCATTGTGTTCAAAGCTCTTCCCGTAGGGCTGCATGCAACTTCGCATGGCCTCTTCTCCGGCGTGCCCAAAGGGTGTGTGACCGAGATCGTGAGCGAGGGCAACTGATTCAGCAAGATCTTCGTTGAGACTGAGCGTCCGCGCAATATCGCGGCTGATTTGCGCCACTTCCAGCGTATGCGTCATGCGCGTGCGGTAGTGATCGCCGGTGCCGGCGGCAAAAACCTGTGTCTTGTGCTGCAAGCGACGGAAGGCCTGGGTGTGAATAATGCGATCGCGATCACGCTGAAACGGAAAGCGTGTTTCATCCTGCTCCTCGGCATGCACTCGTCCAAGCCCTTCGCCATGCATAACAGCATACGGTGCGAGAAGGGAATTGGCCTGCTGGAAGCGGTTGGAAAGAGATATGAACATAGAACACGGTATGAAATACGATCATAGTATACAATATCGTTCCTTTATTATTTGATCTTTGTTCATGAAACTCGTAGAAGATTGCTACATGTGGCAGGATGATGAGCTCAGTAAGACGAAGTACTCCGATGTAATTCTGCTACAAGAATTACTAGAAGACGACTTTCATTTAAAACTGGTGATGTCTGGTGGATTAGGTGGAATGACTATTATTGAAGTATCACGAAACAAATATATGCTTATGCTCTTAGATTATTCACATACAGAAAATTAAAAAGTGCGAAGCGATGGGTCTCGCGGGCCCCATCGCTGGAGCACCACCATTTTGGGGAGAGCTCCCGAGAGGGGCGCAGCCCCTTTCGTGATAACGCATATCATCAAGACGACCGTCGCATGGCTACAGCTATATTCCCTGGAATCCAGGGGGGTGACCTCAGCTCCGCATCCGCAGATGGAAGCGATTTGGTCTCCCATATAGCTAATCAGGAAAAAAGCATATGGCCAGCTAACGAATCGTCGAGACGAGTTGCAAGGCTAACATTCGATCAAGAATATGTCGAGCGATCGGAGATGAAAGTAAGACACAACTATGGCTTGGAAATTTTCAGAAAGAGTCAAGAAAAGACCAGGAATTTATTCATCGCCGCGGCAAGCATGCCGCTCCCTAATTTCTCAATATTCATAAAAGGGGAGCAGGATACTTCCTGCGGTTCTTATTTAATTCTTCAGCATCGCCGCCAACACATTGGCATACCCCCCTTTCACCGCTTCCCTATGGCCTCCGCGGTATGTCCAGTATATGTCGGGTGAGCATCTGGTACACACGTCCATTCGCTCAAATTTACCTGGATCGACTCCCGCTTTCCAGAGCTGATCTTCGGCTGCTGCGCGCAGATCCACATACTTGCTGTCTTTAAACTTGGCATCGACGGATGGCAATTCTTGTACAGGATCAGAAAAATCGGCGCACTGCATGCACAGAGACGGACCAGCGCAGACGATGCAGTCGTCTGCCTGTATTCCTTTCGCTTTCAGATCTGCAAAAAATGCACCGATGATATTGCTCTCCACTCCGCGCCAGCCGGCGTGAATGAGCGCAACGGTGTGGTGCGTGGGACTATAGACCAAGAAATTCTGACAATCGGCCCAACGGATGGTCAGGATGAGACCCGCTTTGTCGGTGATGAGTGCATCGCCGGTATGGGTTTTGCGAATGTCCCTATCGGTCGAGATCACCTTATTTCCATGCTCCTGCTTGAGTGCCGCCACTTCTGTTGCATTGAATGAACGTAAAATAGCATCGTATTCACCGGATATAATTTCATCTGCCTTCTGGAAAATAATCGCATGTAATCGATCGCGATAGGGCGCCAGCAATCCAAAGGGTGAATCGATCATGAAAGCGCTTGTGGAAGCGAATGGAGGAGAGCTGGAATGCAGTTGATAACATCATAGGCTGTGTACGCATAGCCGTGTGTTGCCGATAATTGCGAGCCAACGCGTTTGATGATGGTCGCTGCCATAGCGCAGGCATTTGCAGGCTCCACTTTTTGCGCGATAAGACCGGCGATCAGTCCAGCTAGGGAATCACCTGTTCCGCCATGCGTGAGGCCGGCGTTGCCGCCACTGACTTCGATAATCTCGCCAGATGTATCTGCAATGCGATCGGTGGCAGCCTTGAGATGAATAACGATATGATGATCCTGTGCACTGTCTCCAATCGATTCTGGCACAATTCCCATGCGCTCCAGCTCGCCCAAATGAGGTGTGACAACCGCACGCCTCCCGCTGACTGTGCGCATAGTCCAGGATTGTAATGCGGATGCGTCGCAGACAAGCGGACAGGGCGCCTGCGCAATGAGTTGCTTGATCATTTTTTGATTCGACTGCGTGCGCGAGAGTCCTGGACCAATGACGGCGCAATCCATCGTGGCCAGAAATTCCGTGATCATCGATACATCGTCAGCGGTGAATTCATCGGACTTCTCATTCCCAAACTCGTAGACCTGAAAATTCAACGAAGCGACTTTGGCTACCTCCGTATGACAATGGGGGACAAAGACGTACAGCAGATCCACGCCACTCTTTTCAGCTGCCAGAGCGGACAGAATAGGCGCACCATGCTGGTGCAGCGAGCCGCCGATGATCGCCACTTTGCCGTTGTCGCCTTTGTGAGAGAGGGGATCGCGGAACATGGGATTGAGACTGAGAATGTTTTTCGTTTATTCGTTAGTCGTTATTCGATCTTGTTTCTTGATTATATTCTTCACAGATTCTTCTACTATCTCCTTCATCTTGATCTGAAACTTTTGTTCCGAGAATTGTCTCGCGTGATTTCGAATTACTTCATGATCCCATGCTTTCCGCTCAAATGTCTCAATCGCTTTCGCAAAATCGTCAACCGTTTGATTGGCGGCAAAAATGCCGGTGACGCCATTCACGACGGTGTCCATTACCCCGCCTTTGGCGTAGGCGATGACCGGCGTTCCACAGGCTTGGGCTTCCAGCGGCACAATGCCGGCATCTTCGTACTGGGGAAACAGGAGTGCTTTTGATGATGCGTAGAGTGATGGCAGCTGATCATCGGACACAAAGCCGAGAAACTGTACCGTAGGACCGGCGAGTGATTTCAGTCGTGCTTCATCCTGTCCTGTTCCGGCAATCGTGAGCGGTATCTGCAATTGATTGGCGAGTTCGATCAGTAAATCAAAACGCTTGTAAGGAACCAGTCGGCCAAGCGCCAGGAATGATCCGTCAGAATTTTTTTGAAGCGGAGAGGCAAAAAATCGATCGTCGACAGGCGGCGAGACAATCGTGCTGTCGCGGCCGTAAATGCGCGCAATACGCTCCTGTGTTTCCGAGGAATTGGCGATGAAGACATCGACGCGCTTGGCGGTCGAGAGATCCCACCGGCGCAGATGCTTGAGTTGCTTTTTGACTGACTTGCGCAGAAATCCGCGCAGATGAAAGTCGTCGAGATACTGATCTTCCATTTCCCACGCGTAGCGCATGGGCGTGTGGCAGTAACAGATGTGCACAGCAGATGATGGCACAATGACACCTTTGCCGACTGCATGCGACGAACTGAGAACGACATCGAAGCCGGTGAGATCGATTGCCTCTATGGCACGCGGCATCCACGGCAGTAATATCTGATGATTGCCGATTATTCGATACGCTGTCTGGAGCTTGCTCGTCCGCACATTGGCAATACCGACAGCAGCGACAGCATCAGCTTTTGCGACAGTGGTGAAAAGCGGTGAATCCGGCCATATTTTTCCGAGCGAGGCAACCACATGCTCCGCCCCACCAAAGGTTGGAAGCCAGTCGGCGACGAGAGCGAGACGCATGGGTCTATGATAGAGAAATGTCGCGGAAAGTACCAAGAGACAAGATGCAACTCACAAACAATGCCAACTACCAAGCACCAAACTCCCATCGCTTCATTCAGGAAAAGAAACTAGAAACGAGAAACGAACAAACGAAAAACGTTTCCAACCCTAACTCCAAGCCTTCCCTCTGCTATACTTCCAGACATTGCCCGGACAGTCCGGCTGCCTCCTCATGCCTCTCCGTTCCCCCCGACGCTTGCCGCGCGCTTTAAACCGACCTGTCAGTCCGGCGGTCCGCGCAGTCGCACAGAAGCAATATCGGCGATCGGGCAGACGCCAGAGACTGCGCAAAGAATGGTTCTCGCGCTTTTCGAGACGCTGGAACAAAAACAGCGCTGTTGTATGGAAAGAGCTGAAACTCTGGCTGATCGGCCTGAGTATTGCCGGACTCATCGGACTCATAGGCATCCTGATTCTCTCACCGATTTTCAACGTGAAACACATCCAGATCCGCAGGCAGGATGCACGGATTGACATAGACGACGCCCAAGCCGCGTTGCGACCGCTGTTTGACCAGCGTCTGCCGTTTGTCACGCGCGGAGAAGTGGCAGACCTGCTGCGCACCATCTATCCTGACATCACCCAGGTAGCTATCAAAAAAACCTATCCTGACGCTATCCAGATATCCATCTACGTTGATCCTCTTGCGGCACAACTGAAAATCGATGCTCAGCGCAACCACGGTGCGGCGGGTACCGGAACGCTTGTGACGCAGACAGGCTCCTACGCCTACATAACCGCCAGAGGGTACACGGTTATCAGCCCGGTTCGTCTAGCCAAAGATCCTTTGCCCACGCTCATCATTACCGACTGGGGCGCCCAGCCGATGAACCGGAGCCTGCTCCTGGATACCGCTTTTTTGCGCGCTGTCTTTGAGGCCCGGGATACGTTGCGCGAAAACTTCGGCTTGCAAGCAACAGATATCATTGTCTACCTGCGTGCACGCGAATTCCATGTGACGACAAAAAAAATCTCTCTCTGGTTTGATCTGTCGTCGCCTCTCCAGCTACAATTCGGACGCTTCCGAGAATTTCTCAAGGCTCTCTCGCTCGAACAAGTGAAAGAGTATATCGATCTGCGTATTTCCGACCGCGTGATTTACAGATAACACGCGTCCCTTTCTTCCTTTTGTCGTCTGTCATGCTCAACATTCTTGCCTCTCTCCTGCTGCTTGGCACCGTACCGCACGCTGACACTGCTGTGCGCCCGCTGCCGGGTGCGGAGCTGCTGTCCGTCCACTCACCGGCAACAGTGCGACAGATACGGCCTCTGTCGCTGACAGCATCGGGTGCCATGCTCGTGGATGTGGCCAGCGGGGAAGTGCTCTATGCCAAAAATCCCGATATTCCCCGTCCGATGGCAAGCCTCACGAAAATCATGACTGCACTCCTGCTCATCGAACACCATCAGCCGGATGAAACCGTCACCATCCCGCCCGTTGCCGAAACCATACAGGGGAGCAGCATCCGCCTGAAGGCGGGCATGCGCTTTGCGCTCTCGGACCTGCTGACAGCCATGATGCTGCCTTCGGCCAATGATGTCGCCTACAGTCTGGCCATTCATCATGGCAAAACGATCAAGGATTTTGTGGGAATGATGAACGACAGAGCGCGTACACTGGGCCTTACCAATACGCATTTCAACAATCCTGCCGGCCTGGACGACATGAACCAGTATGCCAGTCCGCGCGATCTGGCGTGGTTGACCCTTGCGGCGCTGCGCAAACCGGCATTTCAGAAGCTCGTTTCCACCAAAGAGGCGACGGTGGAGAACACCGATGGCGGGTCTTTCGTCCTGCGCAATACCAATGAAATGCTCCAGTCGCAGCCGAATGTCTTCGGCGTGAAGACCGGTACGACCGACAATGCACGCGAATGTCTGATTGTCCTCTTCACAGAAAGCCGGCGATCCTACGCCCTGGTACTCCTCGGCTCGAAAGACCGCTATACTGATGCCCTCCAGGTAATGAAGGAGGTTTCCAGGAATCTCTCCTCTTAAAACACGCCGTATGCGTTCTCAGCGTACCAAGCTCCATTTCTGGCTGACTACCCGCATCCGGCTGCTGTGCGTGGGTATTTTTGTCGCATCGTTGTTCATTCCGCCGTTTGTTCCCGAAAGCACCACGGCGCTGCCGGACATCGAGCTCGACAGTCAGCAGTTCATGCTGGCCGAAGACGGATTCCTGCTCAAGACATCAGCCCTGACAGAGCAGGGGACCCGCCGCGCGTTCGCCGAAGGCATCATTCATACAGTGGAGCCCAAAGAGAGTATCGAGAGTATTGCCAGGCTCTATGAGCTGAAAGCGGATACCATCCTGTATGCAAACAATCTGGACGCCAAATCGACCCTCAAACCCGGCCAGAAACTCCTCATACTGCCTGTTGACGGCATTCTGCATACGGTCAAACGCGGACAGAATCTCAGCACCATCGCCGATCTGTATTCGGTGCCGTCCGAACGCATTGTGCAGCAGAACAAGATAAAAAGCGGATACCTGCTTGCAGGCCAGGAGCTGATCATTCCGGGCGGCAAGCCGCTTGTGGAACCCCCCAAGCCGGGCACGAAACCCGCCACGCCGGCCGGGAAGCCGGTTATTGTCGCAGGCAAGCCGACCGCACCGACAAAGCAGTACACCATCGAACCGACCTATGGCGTTCTCCAGCGCCCGTGTGAATGCTTCATGACCCAAGGCTACAGCGCAGCGCACTATGGCGTGGACCTGCAACAACGAGGTGGCGGACCGAACTTTGCGGCGGAAGACGGCATCGTCATCCGGGCTGACTACGGCTGGAACGGCGGCTACGGCAATGTGATCGAGATCGATCATGGCAACGGCCTTGTCACGCTCTACGGCCACAATAAACAGCTGCACGTAAAAGAAGGTGACCGCGTAAAGCGCGGCCAGTACATTGCCGATATGGGTAACACCGGTCTCGTCCACGGACCGACGGGTATTCATCTGCATTTCGAAGTACATGTAAATGGCGTGAAGCGAAATCCGCTCCTGTATTTGAATGATTAGGGGGAGGGGAGGATGAGAAGAGAAGAAGAGAAGAGGATTTGAGGATTTTTACTATCCGCAGGAGGGGCATAGTGCCCCGATAACACATGAACAGCAGTCTTCAATCCAGTATCGATATTTTCGTTTATGATCGGTAATTTTCCAATGGCTGGTGAAGAATTGTTGACTTTGGAAATGAAGAGGCATTGAATGATCGTTATGGGACTTGACAATACTGATTTCGAACACCAGCCACGCAGCGGATTGGAAAAACCCACCGGCTCCGGATTGAAAGCGGAGCCCGAAGGCGACACAGGCGAATGGCCGGTTATTCATCCAGGGACTAATCCGGTGCATGCACTCTCTACGCAAGAAATTACACGCAAGCTTATCGATGCGTGCTTGCAACTTAACATTTCGCTCGTTACGTTTGATTCATCCAAGCTCGGAAAAAACGGAGAAATATCGCCTCGTTACATGGAGAGCCTGCTAGAAGCTGCTTTTAAGCTCAAATGCCCTCACATTATTATCGACTTTTCTCGCGCAAGGAGCTTTGAAGAGACAAGTGAGAATGACGCAGCCGGATTTCTACTGAAAGCTTTGCGCCATGCATTTCAATCAAAAATAAAAATAATTATTTGTGATGTTAGCCCAACTATTGATGCACGCTTGCGTGCTCTTCATATTGAGCCGCTCTTTAGCCGCGCTGAATCAGTCGAGGGAGCAATCGCCTCGATTAAACTTACTTCCCCACCACCCACACCGTCCGGTCATCCATAAGTGCGCGAGCGGGATAGGTATGCGGACCCTCTTTGGCAGCAGCCACTTTCTGCATCAGCTGGTATTTGGCATCGCCATTGAGCAGAAAAATGCGGCTGGAAGCGAGTTGTAACAATGGAAGAGTGAGTGAAATACGATCATGTACCGCAAAGCGTTCGGTCGTTGTGTGGATAACCGGACCGCCGCTGAAAGCGTCTTCCGAAAGCGGTGGAAACAATGAGGCAATATGCGCATCGTCGCCCATGCCAAGCACCAGGACATCCGGGTGCACGTCGCGCAGGCGCTGAGCGTAATCGGCAATGCACTCCCCGAGTGGCAACGTGGTATCTGGGAAAATAATCTGATCTTCGTTCAATTCGTGACTGGCAAGCAACGTACGACGGACCATGCACTGATTGCTGTCTTTGTGATCCGGACGGACATAGCGCTCATCCACCAGAAAAACCGTCATCTTGCTCCATGGCAGCTTGTTTTCTTCGCGGAGGAGCCTGTACACGGAAACCGGAGTCGAGCCACCGGAAAGGCCAAGGCAGCAATGCCCATTTGTATGGACGGCATGATTCACGGCATCAGTAATTTCCTCGGCTGCTTTGGCGGTAAATTCTTCTGCCGAGCAGAGGATGGTAGTGGGTTGGTGCATGAGGGAAGTATATCTCAAGATTGAAAAATAAGCCGTCCATTATCAAACGGACAGCTTAATAAAAAAACAACCTTTGCCTTACTCTTAACCGGCAATCCTATCAACATTCTCAGCTACTGTAGATCGGCCTTGCTGTAAGGTTTCAAGAACATTACTTTCGCCTTTTTCTGGCTCTTCTAACTTTTTCTTTTGATTACCAGCATCTGGAGCTTCTATTACTGCATTTGGAGATTCGCCTCTTGGCATAAAAAATTAAGTAGAAAATAAATTTAGGCAACTATAAACATAAATCAGTTTATGTCAAATAATTCACTATCCACGCAAACGACTCGCGGGGGTTTTATGATCATTATTCAATCGATCATTGTATCTTCACAATTTAATGATCTTCCGAAAAATCCGCATCATTTGCCTCATGAAAAGCTTCTTCTAGAGGATCGCCACCTTTTCGTAAAGGCGCTGCATGAGTTACGCATTTAGCAATATCACTTCGGCGATTGGCATGAAGATCTGCGATAACCTTTTTAAGCGTCTCCAGGACATGATCTTCTTTTGCATTGTTATCAGGATTTTTGAAATCAATTTTATCGAGAGCCATAGCGCTAATTATAAGAGTATAAAAAAGTGTGCTAATGCTAATGATTCTTGCAAAGTAGTCAACTATGGCGAGTAGTCAGAAACTACATCGCATACCAAATTTTGGCTCTGGTATTGAATTATTTACGATCTCCGACGCCTCTTCCCCTACTCATTCAGAACCACGTAAAGCCACTCGCACCGATAAAGTCATCGGCTTGTTTGGGGCCTTTGGAACCTGCCGGGTACAATGCGAGAGGTGTTTTTGGATCATCCAGATACTTTTGGAGCGGATCGACCAGCTGCCAGCTCGCCTGCACTTCGTCGGGGTGGAGGAACCACTGCTGATTGCCGTTGATAGCCTCCAGAATCAGCAAGCTGTGCTCGACCAAGCAATCCCCCACACACATGAGCGGGTCTTCCATAAGGAGTGGACGGAACTTGGGTTCCGATCCTCCCATTTTTGTCTGCAGATGAAACCTCATGCCGGCTTCGCCCTGCAGAATGATATCGAGACGGTTTTTGGACATGCCTTTGCCGATCGTGATGGATTCCTGAAATTCAATGGTGATGCGTGTTTCCTTGGCTGCCAGCCGCTTACCCGAACGCAGATAAAACGGCACGCCCTCAAAGCGCGGCGAGCGTGTAAGCAGTTTCATAGCTGCGAAGGTCGGTGTGCGCGAATCGCCGGCAACCCCTTCTTCACTCGTGTATGCCGCGGCAGGCAGACCATGCACCGTACCGGCGGTGTACTGCGCCTGCATGACCACCTGACCCAAATCGGTTGTAGGCGGAAGGTAAAAACTGCGCAGCGCCTCCAGGCGCGCCGCTTTCATCTGCGAATCGTCGCCAACCAGCCGCATGGTGAGAAGCGAGGCGATCTGCAGTAGATGGCTCTGGAACATGTCGCGGAAGGTGCCGACGGTATCGAAATACCCGGCGCGGCCTTCGAGTCCCTGGTCTTCGGATGCCGTAATTTCCAAATGACTGAGCAACGTGTTTTTAAACAGACGCTCGATAACCGGATTGGCGTAGCGCAGATAATAGACATTGCGCACCGCCTCCTTGCCAAGATAGTGGTCGAGTATGAACACCTCCTCCGGCCTGAAACAGGTATACATCTGCTCGCGGATCTGCGCATACGTCTGTGTACTGGTGCCAACCGGTTTTTCGACAATACAGCGGAACGGGCGCGCAGCGCTGTGCACACTGCTGCCGCACAGATTCCGGAGCACCGCGCCAAACGCTGTCGGCGGAACCGACAGATAGGCCATGCGCACGGTATCGCTTCCCCATGTTTCAAGTGTGCTCAATTTCTCCCCCAGTGCATTGAAATCCTGAAGACTGTCGTACTGACCGCTGAAGTAATGCATGTGCGACACAAGGTCGGCAATGACCGCCTCGTTTACTTCCAGCACATGCCGGCGAATGGCGTCGGCTGCCAGAACACGAAATGCCATGTCTTCCATGGGCGTGCGCGCAAAGCCGACGATGGCGTAATCGGCAGGCAGACGCTTCTTGAGCGCCAGAAAGTACAGGGCTGGAAAGAGCTTGATCTTGGCCAGATGACCGGACGCTCCGAAGATAACAAGCGAGAAAGGATGATCGGCTTTGAGCATAGGAGAACTATACGCAAGCAGGGGAATGGAGTCTATCGAACTGAAATGTATTACGTATCGTGTATTATGAATTATGAATAGCTTGGTTATACACAATTCGTAATTCATACTACATACTTCGCGTATGGACGATCTCTTGCAACTGCTCAATTCACTCGGTATTCAGTATACAAAATTCGATCATCCGGCCGTGTTCAGCTGCGAAGAGTCGGAAGAAAAATGTCCGCCGATGCCCGGCGCTCACACCAAGCAACTGCTGCTGCGCGACAAGAAGAAACAGCGCGTGGTGCTGGCAATTGTCATGCACGACAAGCGGGTAGATACGCGCGCACTGGCCAAGGAATTCGGAGTCCAGAGTTTTAGCTTTGCATCGCCGGAACTCATGCTGGAACTACTCGGCGTGACGCCGGGATCTGTGACACCGCTTGGATTGATCTTCGATAAAGAGCACAGGATAGAAGTGATTGTGGATGAAGATGCGTGGAACACCAGTCAATTTTTATTTCATCCGCTCGTGAATACGGCGACTCTCTCGATCGATCGAGCAGGTTTTGAAACATTTATGAAACATACGGGACACACATTTGCCGTTCGCTCGATCCCAATTCGAGCAGAGAACGAGCAGGCATAAAAGTATTCTGTATTCAGAATACAGAATTCCGCATTCTTTCGCTGATCCAGTATTACTTATTCTCAAAGTTTCTCGCATCACCTATCATCCCCCTATGAACCGTTTTCTGTCTCAAGCAATTCCACTCCTCCTTACCGTCGTTGTTTTTGTTGCGATGATCGTCCTGCTGCACGGCGAAGTGTGGATTCTCAACTTGTTTACAACCGATGCGATCCTCACCAAAGTCCTGTGGCCGGATGTGCTGATTGGCATGACGATATACCTGAAGACATCGATCGACTTCGCCATTTTTATCGGCCACCTGATGCGCACGCATCCTGGCATGAAAAACCGCATCGCCATCGAGTGCGGCACGGCACTGGGCAACGCACTGGGCACGATTGTCATTCTAGCCATCTGGACGTTCTTCCGCCAGGTAGACTGGCTGCTTGCCATTATGATCATCCTCGCGTCACTCGTGCTTTTGAGCATGGCCGAAGAAGGTCTGGAGCACGCGGAAGATCTGAAGTCGTCATCCAGAAAACTGGTCGCCCTGTCCGTGCGCGGCGTTGAGACATCGCTCATGCGGATCAATAAAATTTTCGCCCCTCTGCTCAGTCGCATCCTGCCGGAAATGCGCATGAATACCGACAAGCGCTTTGGCTGGCTTGGCCTCGTCTTTTTCTCCGCCACGATTCCGTTCATTCTCGGATTGGACGATTTCGCCGGTTACGTACCACTGTTTTCGCTTGTGCACGTGTACGGCTTTGCCATCGGCGTCTTTGCCGGTCATATGATTTTGAACATCGCGCTGTTTCTGTCTCCAAAAACAACCATCAAGCTTGTCACACAGCCGGTGATCGCGTTCGTGGGAGCGATTGCGTTCGTGGGACTTGCTCTCTGGGGCTTCTATGAAGCCGTTCATATTCTGGTGCACGCCTACACGTAATTCAATAATTATGTTTTAATATCATTTTGCACAGTCCTGCAAAAAACCGTAGCAATTGTCAGCAAGTTTTACTATGCTATCCATCGATCGTTTTTAGATCTTTTCCCCCTTTTTTCCATGTCCAAGAAGACAATCGCCCTTTTGGCCGTCGCCGTGTCGACACTTGCAGCGTGTAACTCCGCCACTCCAGCTCCAACAGAAACAAGCAGCTCCAGCGAGGCCATGGTCTCCAGCGAGGCTATGATGAGCAGCAGCGACGCTGCCATGATGAGTTCGTCCGCTATGATGGATGCTTCCGCTGCTATGAGCGCTTCTGCCATGATGAGCAGCGCTGCAATGAGCACATCGGCTATGATGAACTCCAGCAAATAATTCCTAGAATCAACAATCTAAAAACCGCAGACGACCTCTGCGGTTTTTTTAGTAGCCATCTTGCATCTGGAAAAAAACACCGTTACAGTGATGCCACATCATCGTTCTATCCAGAGCAGTGCGCAGGGAACTGGCCCGTTATACGCACTCCCCAACCCCGACGACTTTTCTCTCGGCAATCCCCTAAAAAAGCTTGCCCTGAGAGAGCGAAGCGATCGAAGGGTGGGACCTCCAGCCCCGATACGGGGAAAGATAGCACTTGCGTTACTCTTTCTCTCGCGGAAGGAGATTTTGTTCTTTGCCCAAATTCATTGAAATTATTCCACGCCGCGGCCAGAAAGGCCGCTCTCAAGATGTCGTGAATATGTTGATCTGATAGCCAAAATCTGCATCCTATAAAATTCTCAATTCTCAATTCTCAATTCTCAATTCTCAATTCTCAATTCTCTTATGTCCCGCCTCTTCACCTCCGAATCCGTTACCGAAGGTCATCCCGATAAAATCTGCGACCAGATTTCCGATGCCGTGCTCGACTACGCATTGCTGAAAGACCCGAAAGCGCATGTTGCCTGCGAATGTCTGGCCACGACCGGGCTTGTGCTCGTTGCCGGCGAAATTAAAACAACAACGTACATCCCGCTCGCCGAAATCGCACGCAACAAGATAAAAGAAATCGGTTACGACGACGGCATTTACGGCTTCGACTGCAACGCCTGCGCCGTCCTTACGTGTGTCGGCGAACAGAGCGCGGACATTAACCAGGGAGTCGAAGCAGCACTCACCGAAACCAAGGAGCAGGGAGCAGGGGACCAGGGGCTCATGTTCGGCTACGCCTGCGACGAAACACCGGAGCTGATGCCGCTTCCCATTTGTCTGGCGCACAAACTGACACGCAAATTGTCGGAAGTACGCAAGGCGAAAGGCGTTGATTATCTGCGTCCCGATGGCAAGAGTCAGGTGACGATTGAGTACAGTGATGACGGCAAGCCGCTACGCGTACACACCGTTGTTATCTCCACCCAGCACGCCGAACACGCAACCTACGAACAAATCTGCGCCGATATCAGGAAGCTGATCATCGAACCGGTCTGCGGACAGTGGCTCGACGAACCGACGGTGTATCACATCAACCCGACCGGCCGCTTCGTGATTGGCGGCCCTCCAGGCGACTGTGGCTTAACCGGCCGCAAGATTATTGTGGACACCTACGGCGGTTACAGCCGTCACGGTGGTGGTGCGTTTTCGGGCAAAGATCCCAGCAAAGTCGATCGCTCTGCTGCCTATGCCATGCGCTGGGTTGCCAAGCACGTGGTGAAAGCCGGCCTCGCCAAAAAATGCGAGGTGCAGGTTGCTTACGCGATTGGTGTTGCCGCCCCTGTCTCGATACGTGTCGATACGTTTGGAACAAGCACGGTGCCAGAAGCCAGGCTGGAAGAGGCGATCAACAAAACATTTGATCTGCGCCCAGCTGCCATCATCCGCGATCTGGACTTACTCAAGCCGCAGTATCAGAAAGTCGCCACCTACGGCCACATGGGTCGCGAAGACCTGGATGTCGCCTGGGAAAAGTGCACGCGCCTGGAAGAGCTGAAAAAAGCTGTTCTCTGATTTGTCCGACTTATAAGTCGCAAGCCAGAGCTCCTCTGTTTCACAGCCGATCTAAAAAGACGTTAAGATTTCTTTCCCCATCCAAATGTTGCGGTTGCAATTTCAAAGGATAGGGAAGGGCGAAAACGCCATATATGCGCGCACGTAATTTTTGGACCAGCTCCTTCACCTCTCGCCAATCTGCCAACGTCTGAATGTACGGTGCCTGAGTGAGAAAATTATTACTGTAAAGCACTACGACTACTTCATCGTCGCGCGTACCAGCATTGAACCAATCAAAAGAAGTATCATCATGCTCCAATCGACGAGCTTTAAGCTCAGCCAATATTGCAAGACTCGGTAAAGGAAAGAATTCGAGTGGCATAACTTATTATATTAATATTAATTGGCATATTGTCAATAATTACTTTCTCTCTTTATTTTTGCAAGCGTACAATTCCCCCATGCCCTTCCCCGACGCTCTTCCACCCGATTTTCTCGCCAAGGCTGCGGCGCTCAATATCCAGTCGCAGGATATTGCCGAGCAGTTCATCCGTGGCAGCGGTGCCGGTGGCCAGAAGATCAATAAAACAGCGAGCTGCGTGTATCTCAGGCATGAGCCAACCGGCATTGATGTGCGCTGTCAGAAACACCGTGAACAAAGTAAAAACCGCATCAGCGCCTACAAATTGCTCATCCTGAAAATCGAGGAAAAAGTGAAAGGCAGGCAGTCCGATTTGTCTCAGAAAGTATTTACATTACGCAAGCAGAAGAACCGCAGATCCGCCAAAGCCAAACGCAAGATGCTCGAGGCAAAGGCGCATCGGGCGGAGAGAAAAGAAATGAGAAAACAAATTTTCTAGCTATTTCTTTTTCTTCGGCTGCAGCGCTTCCTTCAAAAGCGCACCGAATAACCCAGGCCTCTGCTTTGCCTCCTCTCTTTTTTTCTTCAACCTCTTTTCCAGCTCTTCATCGTCATCCATGGATTTTCTCACCAAATGTAAGATCTTTTTTTCTTTCTGACCGTATCTCTTTTACTTCTTTCTTCCACTGCCGACTCTGCCAACTGCCTTCCGTTTCTCGTCTTTTTCCTGATTTTTTCTCTCTTTGGCCTGTAATATCATCGTAAAAATCTGCTCCTTCCAAGATCACCGTAACAGCTTCTTTTATATCTCCTACTATCGTCTGTGCATTTTTGTCGAACTCCTCTACTCCAATACCAATTTCCTGAACCGTACCTGACTGAGTAAAAATAAGAGTGATAACATTCTTGTGTACCTCACCTATTTCGTGCTTCAGTTTTACCGAAAGCCTTCCGCCAGTTATAGGTTTAATAATTCCTGGCAGGACTGTTTTCATCCATGCATAACTCGCAAGCTCTCGCCGGACTTCATCGGCTGTTTCAATTATAAATAAATGCAATAATCCTATTTCTGCGCCAGATACACGTCGAGCGATGTTCCGGGGTAATAGTAGGACAAAATCTGATCGTACGTTTTCCCTTCTTTTGCCTGCCCCAGCGCACCACAGCCCGACATGCCTACTCCGTGACCCGCAAGTTTCATGCCGTTGCACCACGGATCGGGCTTGCTGACATAAATTTCGGGATATTTGATTTTGATTGTGGACTCTTCGATAGAGCGGGTGCGGCCGTCATCGGAAGAAAAGTACGGCGTTTTGATGATCTCACCGTTTTTCTTGAGCACCTTTCCGGCTGTCTGATTGACAGCCAGAATCCAGCGAGGGTTTTTCTGCTCGAATCCGTAGCCTAAGTAGCTTTGAAATGATGCCGGACTGTCGTCACCGTCGTAGGGCTTGCCGGCATACTTCCGGTTATTCGGGCTCAGATAAAACGCGGCGTAACTGCGTGCGGCAACGGCAAAGGCTTTCTGTTTTTCCAGCGGCTGGCTGTCCCCCTCTTCGGCAAGACCTTTCATATAGTCTTCCAGCGGCAATTCGTTGATCAGCGCCACCTGACCGTCGATGATGCGGCATTCGATGATACCGCGGTACGTCTGCATCTTGCCGCGTACACTGTCAACGGTAGTATAGCCGTCTTTGGACGGCTTCATGCGTACGACATCGCCTTCGGTAAAATTGCTGCTGCCGACCGCCTGACACTCGTTGCCGCTTTGACGCATGGCGATGCTGTCACCCTGCAAAAATTCCCGATCATTGCCAAAGCCCGTTTTGGTAAACGTCACAATGGGAAACGACGTGAGTGACAGGCGAATGCGGATGAGCGGGGAGGCCGAAGATGCAACCGACGATGCGACAGACGAACTGCTGACAGACGCACGCGTATTCTGTGGCAACGCATTGATGACGGGCCTCTGGACCGGTGCGACAAACGCCTTGGATGAGGATTTGGAAGATGAGGAGCCGGATTTCACCGCAACCGGTACGGCCTTATTTTTGACGGTCGGACGGACGGAGAGCGGCACATCGTTTGTCGGCGAGGTAAAAATGCTCAGCGATTGAGGAATGACAGCCAGACGTGAACGGCGGCCCGATGTTTTGAAGGTGTAGCGAATGCCACCGATTTCAAACCAGAAATTGCCTTCCTCCAACGGTGCATTGAGAAGGAGCTGGAACCGGTACTGCTCTCCTGTTACAAGTGATTGCGGCAACGTGAGTGCGCCGCGCACATCGCTGCGACCGTCTTCCGTCTCCTCCAGAATACCGATAGCCGACGATGAACGCACAACCTGCGCAATGCGGCTCCCGCCGCGCGCACCCCCCAGCGGTGCCGTATACACCAAATCGAAACGCTGCTGACCGCCCGGATTCAGGCGCATGTCAGTGCCGCCGGAAGCCTTCAGCTCCTTGACCTCCTGCGTCACCCGCACAGGCACCATTTCCCCTTCGCCACGCTTGGGCTCGGAGGACTGCTGCGATGAAGAGGAGGACGGGACTGTCATATCAATCACCGGCGGCAGATCGGGGAATGTCACCGTCCCGCCGATATTGCCGGATACAACGTTTGTAACCACCTGCGGAAAAGCGGCTGCAAGATAATAGCCGGGGCAGGCAGTGGAAAGAACGTCGCGATGACGGATCATGCGTGACGAAAAATTTTTGCCATGGAAAGAGACGGGTGCCGCCATATTGATACCGTATTCCTGCGCCAGCTCCTGCGTTAGCCACTGGAGCGCCTGCACCTGCTTCTGCGTCGGCTGTTCGAGCTCAAAATTCCCCATCAGCGCAACACCGAGCGTGTTGATGTTATTGCAGTAAGCGTGTCCGCCGACGACAAATCGTCCGCCGTACTTGCCTTCGTAGATCTGACCGGCTTCATCGATGATGAAGTTATAGCCGACATCGCCCCAGCCCAGACTGTTTGAGTGGTATGCATAAAGTGCACGGACGCGATCGACAGCGGAGCGTCCGGTCTTCTGCACTTCGAGCGCGGTATGATGCGCCACAATCAGTTCGACCTTTTTTGAATACTGCAGCGGCCAGCGGAAAATGCGACCTTTGGCATCCTGTGTCACTGTTCTCTGAACAGCGAATTGATCGGGGTATTTCTGCTGGGCTGTCTGGCAATCCGTCACGCGCTGTGTCGGTGTTGCCGGTACCGCTTCGCTGCTGGATGATGATCCGGTGGACGGCGGACTGGAGGAGGCAGGGGCGCTAAACAAAAATGAGTCATCGGCACCCCATTCGCTGCGGGAGAGAATATGCGGACCGGCCTGTGCGGTCAGCGACGCCACTTTGTACGAAGCCGGCAGGGAAGAAACGATAATCGGATGCAGCCGAGCATCGAGAGCGGAGCCGCGCAGACGGATTTTGGTCGTTGGCACATCAAAGAACACGAGGGCGGATTCGTGCTCATCCACATCACCATCTATTTCCAAAGGCTGCCACTGCGTCCATTCTTTGCCGTTCCAGGCGCTGACGTCCAATGTGTCGGTTTGCGGACTATCGAAATGCGCACTGAGAGCATCGACTGGCACAACGAAATACCGCGTCGTAATCGTGTCGGCAGCAGAGAGAGGGAGCGGCTGAGCGATGGCCTCAGCAAGCCCGGATGAAGACATCATCAGAGCTGCCACAGCAAACGCACACGCGAGGGAAGAAGAGCGGAGGTGCATGAGGGTTCGATGATAACAGAATCAGAAATTTGTGACAGGAAAAAGGCATCGAAAACGAATGATGAATGGATTCGTCGATACGGCCCGGACTGAATCAAATTATTAGATCCATCATAGATTGTTCAATAGTATTAGTGTTGCCGGGCCGTATCGACGGAGGATAATCCACTTCTATAGTTAATTTGAAAACAACAAAGTATACGAATATCTATCAATTGTTTTATCAATAACCGTAGAAATTCCAAAACTCTTTTGGTGCCTGGGATAATTTGTTTGCCGTCCACCATCATACACCCGATATGAAGCATTGATAGGATCGCTACTTTGGTTATACCAACCTTTCGCTGACAATATCTGAGCGTAAAATTTTCGCACATCCTCAATAGAATCATCTGTATTATAATATCCAGCAATACCCACTACATGTGTATATCCTCCGTCAGTTTGTCTTAGTACTTGTTCTGATAACAATTCGCTTCTGGGATACTGAGGCAGATGATGGAATTCATATTTTAAATACCATAAAGAAATGATCGGATATACAGAGAAAAAACCAAGACCTAAAAGAAATAAGCCCAACGGCAAAAGCAATGACTTAAGCGAGAAATGAAATTGACTGCCTAATACACCTCCAAGAATGATTGCAACAAAGAAGGCTGCAATAACAAATGGTAGAAAGTAAATCAGAATTCCTAATAATGGGAAAATTACAATCAAAGCAATGCTGCCACCAAGTATTGCCCCAATTAGCGCGCTATTATACTTTCTTATTTCTGAGCCAGATGCCCTTTTTACAACTTCAGTACAGTCGTCTAGAAGTCCGCCACTCATCATCT
>ERZ724505.395-NODE-395-length-28484-cov-5.416582_pt1 | contig 28484 bp, 21 predicted proteins | sample MGYA00376038_ERZ724505 | MGnify/ENA primary metagenome ERZ724505 (study PRJEB28724, sample SAMN07190884) | wastewater metagenome | isolation source: effluent of sewage treatment plant in Hong Hong | place: Hong Kong | collected 2016-03-17 ...
GCAATAACCAACTACCAAAGACCAGCTACCAATTCATTACAAAGGTTTGGGAGTTGGTCTTTTTTGAATGTTCTTGCATTTGAAGCGGGCTGAATTATACGTCTCTTCTCGAAAGAAAGATCCTGTGTATAATCGGGTACAGCTCTCTCTATTTTGTACTGCTTCCTGCTATGTCATCTTCTTCCGGTGGAATGGGAAAATTACTCCTCGTTGTCTTTATTGTCGGACTCGGTATTTTTGGGGTAGTCAATTATCAGCAGCGCATGCAGTATGCGCAGCAGCTGCAGAAAGCCACGGTGAATTCCGGCAAGCTGGATGACGGCAACAGCCCGCAGAACATCGCGGTTGCCAAAAGTATTGTTGAGAAAGTCCGCAAGCTCTACGTTATTCCGGCTGATGTCGAGCCGACTGTCGCGCAAATTGTGGATGTGAACAAGCTGAAAGAGAAAAACAGCTTCTACAACAATGCAAAAAACGGTGACTACCTTATTGTCACGTCCACTCGTGCACTGCTCTACGATCCGTCCAGAAATATTATTCTGGATGTCGTTCCTGTCCAGCTGCAGGCGCCGGAGGCCCCTGTGTCGTCCCAGGCATCCGTGAAATCAGCCGCAAAAGCCCCCTCATCTGCCGTCACACCAGCTTCCTCGTCTGTGGCAACAGCATCTGTGTCTTCGAGGTAATGCCGCCGGCACGATTCTGACATAAAAGAATGCCGGGAGGTTTTTGAGGGCATCCGGAGGGTTGTCCAGTCGGTTGTGCAAGAACAGGCAGCAGATTTCGTCCTAGAGACACACTTCTTTTTTCTGCTGTATACTGAAAGAAATATTTCCCGAAAGCCGGTACAATCCTTTCCGCCGATACATTTTTTTTCTTCATTGCCCTTTCCTCCTTATGCCGCCGAATTTCATCCCGCCACGCAAGCGCTCCAATCAGTTGATGACGTTTCTGCTGATTGCGGCACTCGTCGTCGTATCGCTTGGCTATATGTTTGCGCCTGCAAATCCGCAGGATGACAAGAAAACGAATGCGCGCACGGTCCCGCTCAGCGAGATAACGCAGGGGTACGACAAGGGGATGTTCAAGAGTATTACGGTACAGGGGAATACGGTGTACGCCAAAACACAGTCAGGCACGTATGTGCAGTCGTACAAGGAAAACAGCGAGACGCTGTCGGCATTGGGCTGGAACGATCCGAAAAATCCGACGATTGTCGAAGTCGATAACATCGAGCTCAAAAATTTCTTCAAATCGCACGTGGGTGATTTGTTCTTTCTCATTTTTATCATTGTTCTTGGCATGTGGGTGCTGCGTTCCATTTCACGCAGCCAGAATAATGCGTTGTCGTTTGGCAAATCGCGCGCGCGTGTGGCTGACATGAAAGACGTAAAAACCACTTTCAAGGATGTTGCAGGCTGCGACGAGGCAAAAAATGATCTGGAGGAGATCGTGGACTTCCTGAAAAATCCCAAAAAATATACCGTGATCGGCGCCAAGATTCCCCGCGGCGCCCTGCTTGTCGGTGCACCCGGCACAGGCAAGACGCTGCTCGCCCGCGCTGTTGCCGGGGAGGCAGGGGTGCCGTTCTTCTCCATCTCCGGTTCCGAATTTGTGGAAATGTTCGTGGGAGTCGGTGCCAGCAGAGTGCGCGATATGTTCCTGAAAGCCAAGCGCAATGCGCCGTGTATCATCTTCATCGATGAAATTGATGCCGTCGGTCGCCAGCGTGGCGGCGCCGGTTTCGGCGGCGGACACGACGAACGCGAGCAGACGCTCAACCAGATCCTCACAGAAATGGATGGGTTCGAGAAAGACACGAACGTGATTGTGATGGCGGCAACCAACCGTCCCGATGTGCTCGATAGCGCGTTGCTGCGCCCGGGCCGCTTCGATCGCCGCGTGTTCATCGATAAGCCGGATCTCATCGCACGTGAAGCGATTTTGGAAGTCCACTGCCGCAACAAGAAAATGGGCAAAGATATCGATCTTAAAACAATCGCCAAGCAGACAGTCGGCCTTGCCGGTGCAGACCTGGAAAACGTGATGAACGAAGCCGCAATCTATGCTGCCAAGCGCGGCCAGAAAACCATTGCACAGCAGGATATTGTCGATGCTGTGGAGAAAGTGACAATCGGCGCCGAGAAAAAGAGCCGCAAGCTCTCCGAGCGCGACAAGCTGGTCACGGCCTACCACGAAGTCGGTCACGCTATTGTCGGTCACCTGTGCAAAGAGTCGGACCCGCTCCACAAAATCTCCATTGTTTCGCGCGGTATGGCGCTCGGTGTCACATGGTTCCTGCCGAAAGAGGATCAGTACACCACCTCCAAGACCAAGTTCTTAGATGAAATCTGCGGACTGCTTGGCGGCCGTGCAGCTGAGAAAATCATCTTTGATGAAATCACGACCGGCGCCAGCAATGACATCGAACGTGCATCCGCCATCGCGCGCAGTATGGCAATGAAATACGGCATGGCCGATGATCTGGGTATCGTCGCCTACGGTGAGGAGCATGGCTCCCAGACAATCGGTATCGATATGGGAACGAGTCGTAACTACTCGGAGGAAGTGCAGAAGCGCATCGACGCCTTCGTGCAGAAGACGATCGCTGATCAGTACGAGCGTGCCGCCGGCATCATCGTCAAGCACCGCGAGAAAATGGAGGAGATCACGCAAATGCTGCTCAAGATCGAGACTATGAGCGTCGACGAATTCATCGAAATTTTCGACGGCCCCAAAGCCAAAGAAGGCAAGAAGCGTGAAGCAGCGAAGAGGGCTGCGGCGTAATGGTGTTTGATGGTTGTTCGTTGGTTCGTTTTTCGATTCGTTTGATTGTATTTTTTTAGGCTAGAGATGCCCCGGATATATGTTAGGCATTCTACAATCTATGATTAATGTTATTTAAAGATGTAGCCGGGGCATCTCTAGCCGATTCGTAACAATATCCTTTGCTTATAGTATTTACACGCTCACCCCATAGCGCGTGCTTATACCTGAGCGTAAGGCTGTGAGCTTTGTAAGCGAACGTGTTGTTTTGTTGAAATTCACGGCTCCCAGAACCGCGCTATCGTGACCCGCAACGCGGTAAGACGAATTGGTCGGGGCAAAGCCGGCACGAAGCCACAATCTGGCCACTTCGATCATGGAGACACCCACAGCGCCGATCGTCTTGTCCGTGTAGGTTGTTCCGGCAACAACGGATTCGCGGATCCAGTACTGGGATGCCAGTTCCCAGTTGGTAGACCATGCCTGCGGGGAGCCCAGTGTGCCATTGCCTGGTTTTGCAGTCGCTCCTGTTCCAGAGGTGGATGTGTGAGCTGTAATGCAGCGGTAATTCACGGTCTGTCCAAAGAAAACGCCGCTGGTTGTAGCGGATACAATATCGCCGACGACGTAACTGACACTGCTGCTCGACCATGCGGTGCCGACAGGCTTGCCCAGATACTGCTGATCGAATACGGCAAGCGAGCGCGTCGAATCGACGAACGAAGGACTCTCCGATACATCGTGATCACCAGGTGTGGTTGCGGCTGCAAAAGCGTAGTTACTGCCACCGGATGATCCGGTGTGATAGCCGCGCGCAAGCGCGGTCGCATCGGAGCTCGCAGTAGTGGTGGTAGTGGCGTAATTATACTTTCCGTTGTAATCGACATTGGTGACAGAACCGGCGACTGCATCAAATGTTGTACCCAGCGCGTCCCACATCACATAGCCGGTAGAAAGTTTTGCCGGATTCCATGCGATGTTACTGCGAAAAGATTGCCACATACCCGCGTAGCCGGTGTACCCGCCCGCCTCTCCGTACGAAACACCCTGTGTGCCCATAATGTATGTATTGTGGTTGAAGATGATGCCCAGTTTGGAGTTGCCGTACGCCGTAAGCGGAGTCCCGATGTTGTCGCCCAGTACATTGGGCAAAAACAGACAGTTTTTGACGGTGAGGGTGTAGTTGCTTGCCGGAGTGGTTGTAGTCGGCAGCAGAAGATCGCCTGTGTTGTCGTATACAATCGCATCAAAGACGCAGCCGCTCCACACGCGGTTCTCATTCACGCTGGACGGATCGAATGGATGCGGATTCGCGATCAAAGAGCTGTTTACGAAAATAATGCAGTCCGTAAAGTCGTACGTTGCCGGCTGTACAGACCCCGCACTGGTTGTTCTGGCTACGAAATTGCGCTTGAAGCTCAGCCAGGTACGGCCGGTTGCCGCCCCGCTGGAGGTGAGGCCGTCATTCAGATAATTGTCTTCCACCGTGAAACGGGCCGATCCGTTCAGGAAAATGAGGGTATTGTCCACAATGTTATTCGTGAAGGTCCGTGTGCCTGACACCCAGCCTGTGGATGCATCCAGTGATATGGTGTTGCTGTTAAGCGAGCCTGTCCACCGGCAATTGGTGATAGACGTATTCTGATTAGTTTGACCATTGCTGACAGCGGTTTGGCCACATGCGGTGAACGTGCAATGGTCGAGTGTGAATGCGTCGCCACCGGTGTAGCATTTGAAGTTGATGGCATTGATGGATGCCGTTCCCAGACTGGAAAAGTCGGTGTACGTTGCACGGACGTTGCCGGAGCCATTGGGGCTTATAGGCGCGAAGCCGGTCAGAGCGGCAGAGCCGGAACCGGTTTTGGTGACAGTGCAGTGACTGCCGGTCGTGCCGTTGATGATAAGAGGGGAGACAACGCCGTTTGTGACGCTGCCAGCCCAGTAGAATGTTTGGCTGCTTGGGACAGAAAATGTCAGTGTCGAGCCGGCACTCATGGTGGTGCCGGATGTGTTCGTATTGATCAGATCTCCTTTCGCCGTCAGACTTGCGCCCGCTGCCAGATTGTAGGTTCCCACTCCCCAGATGCCCGATGCCGGTGCAATGAGCGTAGCCGACGAAAATGCGACCGTTCCATCCTCCCAGCTTGCCGAGGTCGGATCAAATGATGTGGTCTTATTGGTGGCGTAGCGCCGGTGCGTTACTCCCCCCGTCGATGTATTCGTGTTGGTGATGTAGATGTTCCAGGCCGTCGCGCCTGTCGGCAGAGAAGGCAGGGTGATCCTTGGCGTCGAAGAGCCGTTGACGATGGAGCTGAGGGCAACATCGATAGAAGCGGAGCCTTCAACACCGCCGGCAGACACAGGAACGATGCGGACGGCATAGTTGCCGCTTGGCAGGCTGGTAGTCGTTGATCCCGCGCTTGCCGAACAGGTCGGTGCGCTTGCAGAAGCATTCGGGCCGTTGGTACCGATTGTCTGCGTACCATCAATGGTAAGTATATGTCCGCTTGCCACCACAATCGTATCGCCATCACCGGGAACGCCGCCTGTGCCAGCACCGGTGAGCGACGACCACGGAGTGGTTCCGCCGGGCGGTATCGGACCAGCTGCCGGAACGTTGTGTCGTGAAGCGAGCCATAGCCTGCAAAAAAGTCAAAACGATACGCTGAATACCGTCGCCATCGTATCCTGCCATCAGTCCATAGGGCAAAATCAACGTCTGGATTTTCCGGGATAGTATGTGTTGCATATCCTTATGCAGGCGCAGCAGACGAATGATTAATGTTGCGGCAGACGGATGCTGGATGGGGTGCCCGCAATGAGCGACACGTTTACGCCCACAGGATAGGTGATCATCGGACGCGTATGGCCGAAGTCCGCCTGTGCGAGAATCGGCAGAGTGTTAAGCTCGCGCTTACCTGCAATGATGCGTTCCAGTAAATCGGTTGTCATGCCGCTGCCAGATTCAAATCTGCCGATTACCAGCCCTCGCACGTCACGGAATCCGGGCTGATGGATGAGCGATGTGAGATCGCGGTCAAACGTTGTGGGTACGGATTCATGATCGTCTTCCAGAAAGAGAATGGAGCCGCGGATGTCCGGAAAATACGGGCTGCCCTGGAGTAAATTGAACGTACACAGATTGCCGCCCAAAAGCGTGCCCTGCGCCGTTCCTTCATGAATGACATGCCAGCCGGCATTCTGATGACTGATGGGAATATCGATTGCGTCGGTTTTCGGATACTCGCCCCACTCTTTACTCGGCTTGATGATGATCGGTTCGTCTTGTATCAGGCACTGCTCAAAGTAGCGTGTGGTGTAATCCATACCGAAATCACGACCGAAGTGCGAGTAGTTCGGTCCGCTGTAGGTAACCAGACCGGTTTTGGCATAGATGGCGCTCGTGAGTGCCGTAATGTCCGAAAAGCCGCACAGAATTTTGGGGTGACTCGCGATAAGATCGTAATTCAAATACGGGAGGAGCTGATTGCTGTTAAACCCGCCGCGCGCACACAGAATCAGCTTTACCGCAGGATCAGCAAACGCATCGTGCAGATCTTCCAGTCGGTGCTCAATCGTCGTCGATCCAAATTCATCCATCTCATCAATATATTTGCCGAAGGTCAAAGTGTAGCCTTTATCTTCAAAATATTTGCGAGATTTATGGCGCACCTCGTCGGTAATCCACGCAGCGCCGTAGCTGGAAGAAGGCGCAATCACGCGGATAGTGTCGCCTGGTTGGAGTTTGGGTGGAATGATCATGAGCCGCACTCTAGCACTTTCGTCTGCATAAAAAAGCTCCGCTCGCCGGCGGGCGAGCGGAGCGTGCGCAGGACAGCCGGCTCATTTTTTACGCAACCTTCGCCGTTGCAGATGGCGACTATGGTCGACTGCGAGAATCAGCAGCCGGTACGGACTGTATGTGGCGCGTGCTTGCAGCACTGCCGGCGAGTCTTGCAGTGCCTTGTAAAGGTCCTCCGGCAATACCGTCCTATCGCTCCTACTCGTGAGCTGATGATAGGCGCGGAGCGTGCTCGCGGTATCGGATTGGATCAGCCGGGCAATTTTTGCAATCCACTTGCGGTATTGCCTTCGCCGGTATCCATCGACGATCTTTGCGATGCAGCCGCACATGGCGCATGTCAGAACAATACAGGCAATCAACTGGAGCACGGTGGATCTCCTGGTTCTGGGAAAGAGCAGCAGCCTGCCTACGCAGCAAGTCGCAGGTCTTTCCGTGCGTCCCATGGGGACTTGCTTCACGCCTATGGTCAGCGCTTTTTGCACCACTGTCAATCAATCTCGAGAGGCCTCCTGCTTCTGGTGTGCAGGCGCGAAAAAACCGGGCCTCGCACGTGGCGAGACCCGGTTGCGATGTCCGGTCGGACATCATTTTTTTGCTGAGGCGGCAACGGCCTTTTGAGACTTGGCCTTGTCACCCTTCGGAGCGGGAGGGACGGACTTCTCTTTTTCCTTCTTAGGCGGCTTGGCCGCGGCCTTGTTGGCTTTCGCCAATTCTTTTGCGGCCTTGGCTTCGTTGCGTTCCTGGCGCTTCTTCTTGGCCTTCTCGTCGGCTTCCTTTCGGCGAGCCAGGACAGCAGGCGAAGGCGGTCCTTCGCTCTGGACCAAAAGAACCGGAACGGTCGTAATCGCCGCGATGACGAGGATCACAATCGCAATCGGAGTTTGTTGCCAGGTAGCCCAGGCGGATCCGCCTGCCGCCACCCAAAGAACGAGAAGTAAAACGAGTCGAATGACCATCGGAGCGTCTCCAGCGAATTGAAAGACCAGGGTCCTTATGTGCAGGCCCCAATCTTTCTGTGCGTCCCCGAAGCGGGGACAAAACGGGACATTGCCACACGTATATCATTCAACTATAAAGTGAAAATGTCAAAATATATGATTGTCTCGTATCAACATATCGCGGAGGAATGCTGAAAAATCAGCATACAAAAAAGGCCGGACCCTCGGCGGGTACCGAGGGTCCGAAGTCTCGCTATGCATGACACTCTCTTCGCTTGTAACGCCACGGCGGACGCGTTCGCTTCCCGGGATTATTGTCCGATTGCGGATGGTCGAATCCTTCGCTGGGCGGACATCCGAGTTTCTCAAGGAGGCAAAGGGACGACGGGCTGTAAATTGCCTGAAGGAGCAGCAGCGCGAGATTCATGATGATATCCTGCATCTCGAGGACGGATGAATATCGGGACGTTCCCGATATCTCTGTGCACCATAATCAGCACATTCGGTCTACGCAATAAAAATATTCTCTCCTCCTGTTCTTTGGCCTTTCCTCTGCTACAATTTCATCATCATTCATCTTTTGCCCTATGCAAGCTCTCTCGCCACTCGACGGTCGGTACGCATCCAAAGTCGATGCGCTCCGCCCGTTTTTCTCCGAAGAAGCGCTGATGCGCGCGCGCATTTACGTCGAGATCAGCTACTTCGGCGCATTATGTGAGGAAAAGAATATCAAGGAGCTCAAGCCGCTCAACGCCCGTCAGAAAAAGGCGCTGCAGGAAATCATTGATAATTTTGATGACAAAGCGGCCGCCGCCGTCCGCGAGATTGAGAAAGTCACGAATCACGATGTGAAGGCGATTGAATACTACGTGCGCAAAGAAATCGAGAAAGGCGCGGGCCTCAAAATCCGCACCGAGTTCATCCACTTCGGCCTCACGTCCGAAGACGTGAACAACCTGGCATACGGACACCTGATTCACGATGCGATCAAGCGTGTGCTCAAGCCAGAACTGCAGGCAGTGATCGCCACACTGCGCACGATGGCCAATGCCCAGAAGAACACTACCCTGCTCTCGCTCACTCACGGTCAGCCGGCAACACCAAGCACGCTCGGCAAGGAAATCATGGTGTTCGTCGAACGCCTCGAACGCATGCGCGACGATTTGGCGACATTCAAAATGCAGGGCAAATTCGGCGGCGCTGTTGGCACCTACATGGCGCACAAGGCGGCGTATCCGGACGTAAACTGGGAAGTCTTCGGTCGCAAGTTCATCAAGTCTCTCGGCCTCATTCCGCTTACCAGTACTACACAGATCAATCCGCACGATGACATCGCAGAATTGAGTCACCTGTACATGCGCATCGACACCGTCTTCATCGACCTCTGTCGCGATATCTGGATGTACATTTCGCGCGGCGTGTTTAAGCAGCGCGTGGTCAAAACCGAAACAGGTTCCTCCACCATGCCGCACAAAGTAAACCCGATCGACTTCGAAAACGCCGAAGGAAACTTTGGTCTCGCCAATGCGCTTTTTGGCCACTTCGCCGACAAGCTCCCTATCTCCCGTCTCCAGCGCGATCTCTCGGACTCCACCGTCCAGCGCAATATCGGTGTCGCGTTTGGCTATCATATTCTGTCGCTTAAATCTCTGCAAAAGGGCCTCAAGAAACTCTCGGTCGATAGTGCGCGTATCAAAGAAGAATTGGATACTCACCCCGAAATCTACACCGAGGCGATCCAGACCGTTATGCGCCGAAACGGCTTTCAAGATGCCTACGAACAGATGAAGGCGCTCAGTCGTGGCCAGAAGGTAACGATCGAAAAGCTACGCGAGTTTGTCGAAAAACTCCAGATCTCGGGACGGGATAAAAATGCGCTTTTAAAAATACTCTCGTAAAATTAGTAAGAGGAAATAAAGGTGTCACTCTGAGCGTGACCGTGCCATGGTTCGGCTGCGCTCACTATGACACTTCATTCACCATGAAGCCTGAAGATGAAAAAGGGAACATGGATTGATGGGAAAAGAGATTGTATATTCCCTCCATGCACGCTTCGCTACGGTCATGGCTTCTATGGTCGCTGCCGATCATTCTGGCAGCCCTCGCCGTCTATCTGTGGCCGGCTTTGCATGCCGATTTTGTGAGCGTGGATGATGGGCTGCTCATTACCAACAATATGGCCGTGCACGAGCTTACGCTCGCATCGCTCACCTACAACTTTACGCATTACGACCCGGAACTCTACATTCCGCTCACCTTTCTCAGCTATCAGCTGGAATATCTCTTTTTTGGTTTGCAGCCGTGGATCTATCATCTGACAAATCTCCTGCTGCATATCGGCAGCGCAGTACTTGTTCTGGTGATCGCACGGCGGCTGACGGGAAACAGGCTGGCAGCGTTGTGCGCCGGCTTATTCTTTGTTCTGCATCCGCTCAATACCGAAGCAGTGATGTGGGCGAGCGGACGCAAAGATCTTCTGTCCACTTTTTTCTTCCTGCTCTCGCTCGTTGCTTTTCTGCAGTCAAAACACTCGCATCACACCAAAAGATGGATGTGGATCAGTCTCGCCTGCTTCGTTCTCGCGCTGCTCTCAAAAGTATCGATCATTGTCTTGCCGGCAATATTTCTCCTCATCGATTTGACCGACGGCACGCTCTCGAAAAAACGAACGATTTCCTACTGGCCGTTTGCCATTGCAGCCCTTGTCTTTGCGGTGATCGCCGTCTTTGGCAAAACGAATACGTTCTCGCATTCGTCCCCCGGCATGATCACGCTGCTCAGCGCCAAGAGCATTGTCTATTACCTGCATCGCATCGTCGTGCCGCTACACCTGACCATGTTCTATCCTCAAACAACACCTGTTACACTCGCATCAGCCGAATTTTTGGTGCCCGTCATCCTCGTCATCGCCCTTCTGATTGGCCTGGTCTTTCTGGCTCGCTTCTCGAAAAGGCTCGCGCTCGGGTGGCTCTTTTTCCTCATCGCGCTGTCGCCGGATCTCCTGCACTACTCCAAAAACGAATTCGTGTTCTATGCGTCCGATCGCTACGCGTACGTCGGCACAATCGGTATAGCACTGGGCTTTGCCGCGCTCCTCGTCTCTCTATCCAAAAAACGACCTCAACGTGAAAAACCAATCATGCTCCTCTGCATCTGTCTGTTTGCGTGGTACGGCTGGACGGCACATGTGTACGCCACGGTCTGGCAAACGAATCCAGCGCTCTACGGTCATGCCATCCAAGAAGAGCCAACTGCCTGGATGCCCTACAACAACTACGGAACCTTCCTGATGCAGGAAGGAAAACCGCAGGAAGCACTGGCGCAGTTTCAGAAAGCGCAGCAGAACAACGCGCCAAAAACACCGCTCATTCTGACCAACATCGGCGTGGCATACAACACTTTGGGCGATACTGAAAAAGCGAAGGACACGTTCAGGCAGGCCATTGCCGTTATTGGCACAGGGTCAGTGACAGATCCTCAAAAACTGGCAGCGTACTACATGCTGGGGGAGCTGCACGAAAAAGAAGGAAATGACACGCAGGCGCTGCAGTCGTTCAAAGATGCCACAGTGCGTGCGCCGGGTATTGCCGAAGCGCATTACAACCTGGGAATTCAGTACGAAAAGCGCGGTCGCTTAGCCGACGCGGAAGGGGAATATGCCAAAGTCGTCGCACTCGATGCGCATTTTCCGGACGCTCAGCTTCACTTGGCCGATGTGCTGGCGCAGCAAGGCTCGCTCATGAAATCCTTCTCGCAGCTCGTCAAACTCAAAGCGCAGTATCCAAACTATCCCGGATTACAGGAGCTGTACGATCGCGTGCGTGAGGCGATGCATCAGTAATGCTCTTAAGTGAATAGATTATGAGTATGATGGTGCCCAGGAGAGGACTCGAACCTCCACAGGATTGCTCCCGCTACCACCTCAAGGTAGTGCGTCTGCCATTTCGCCACCTGGGCATTGGATCAAATGAACGGGCTTTTGGCGCTTTTTAGGCACCCAAAGCCGAGAGATTGTACCAGAGTTGTCTTACAGAGCAATATGACTGCTGCTCTTACTGAAGCGGTGCTTGGCTGGTAATCGAGAAGTCTCTTTCATATCGTCTCCGGGACAATTCGGTATACTTGCTGAAGCCGGAAAACGCAGGCTCTCTTTTTACGCAACGCTGAAGCACGGTAAAAGAGAGATGGCTGCCGGTTTCGGGTGTGTTAGAATGGAGCTTTCCCCCCTCTCCATGTCACGTTTTGTCATAGTGCTGCTGACACTCACGACACTTGCCGCCTGCGCACCGGACGATAACCTGGGCAAAGGCTTGCAAGATGTCGGTCCTGGCGCAGACGATTCATCATCGTCGGTAATGCAGGTGGAGCCTTAGAGGGTAAGGCGAGTAAAGTGAGTATTGTGGGCAAGGCGAGCGCAGCAAATGATTCTGATTTCAGAAAAATGTGAAATACCCGCCATACGCACCTTACCCGCACTACTCGCCTTACTTTTCTGGCTCGTAGAAAAATAGAGGTCAGTAAAAGTGCTACAGTAACTTATGCCCTCCACCGAAACCTGAGCGGAAACGTCCACTGAGTGCTCCTGGAAAACAGGATGTGGTAGAGTTCCAGCTTGCCGTAGCGGAATGATGCTTCACAGGCTTGTAAGTAATAATCCCACATGCGCAGGAAACGTGTGTCGAATTCGCTGCCAAGCGCCCGAATCTGCCTCCGGTTGCGATCCACATTTTGCTTCCAGTAGCGCAGAGTCTCTGCGTAATGCAGCTTAAAATTCTCGATGTGCCCAATGGTCATGCCGGCATCCTGCAGCGGCTTGATGACGGTCGCGACGTCCGGCAAATGTCCGCCGGGGAAAATGTATTTGCGGATCCACGGATCTTCGCCGCCGCTTGCATCTTTCATGCCGATAAAATGGACGAGGCCGATGCCGCCGGGTTTGAGTAGCTGCGCACATTTTTCGGCAAACGGTTTGTAGTGCGACCTTCCGACATGCTCCAGCATGCCGATACTCACCAGCTTGTCGAATGACCCCGTCATGTCCCGATAATCGGTAAGCTGCGCCGATACATTGGTGAGTTGTTCCCTGGCAAAACGCTCGCGCGCAAATGCCAGCTGGTTTTTACTGAGCGTGATTCCCGTGCCGCTTACGCCATGATGTGTCGCGGCGTGCGCGAGCATGCCGCCCCAGCCGCAGCCGATATCGATCAGTGATTGTCCCGGCATGAGCGAGAGCTTTTCGCTGATCAATCCGTACTTACGCCGCTGCATGGCGGCAAGCGAATTTTCTTCGCTCGCAAGCGCTTCCCGTTCATCCAAAATGCCGCAAGAGTACGTCATGGAACCATCGAGCATCAGTGAGAAAAATTCATTACTCAGATCATAATGATGGGCGACATTCTGCTGGCTGCGTATCGCATTGATGGGGTTTTGCAGCAGATCATCCAGCAGCACACGCAGGCCAAGAAGGCGGCTCATGGGTGTGCGCAGTTTGTCGGCAACCAGCATGCCAAGCAGGCTTGTTAGATCCTCGTTGCGTTCGTGCCACAGGCCGTCCATGTAACTCTCACCAAACCCGAGCGAGCCACCGCGAACGGTACGGCCGAAGAAAGCTGGATCCGTCACAATCATCTCGGCTTTAAGCGTGCTTTTTTCATCGCCAAAATGCTCTACTCGTCCTTCATGGTCAATGACTGTCAGAAAGCCGCTTCGAATGGAACCGAGTGTTTCGTAGACCAGTTTCTGCGCGGCATTCAGCGATGTGCCGGAGGAGGTAGTGCCCTGCCTGCTGCGGGAAAGTGCGTAGGCCATATTCCGTGAAAGAGACGAAAGAATAGGGATTATTCTTACAACTATTGCGATCCCAGCCAATCAAAATCTTCAGAAAATACCTAGCGCACGATCGTCTTCAGATAGACCTCGGCAATCAGCTTTAAACAGGGCGTAATGCCCATCGCCGGCAATTGATCAGTCAAAAATGTCTGATCAACCGTAAACCACTTTCCCTCAGCGATCTCACTTTGATCAAGCGTCAGTGTTGCGTTCGCATCAATATCGTAGCGATAGAACCGCATCATTTCGCTTTCGTAGCTGTAACGGAAAATCGATTGATGGATGAGCACAGGGTCATGCTGTGCCTCTACTCCAATCTCTTCGGTCAGTTCGCGCTTGGCTGCCTGCAGCCAGTCTTCGCCGCTGTCCACATGACCTGTCACCGAACAGGTCCATAGCCCCGGCAACGTATCTTTGGTAGTACTTCTTTTTTGGAGAAATACCTCATTCCCGCGAAATACGAGAATGCCGATGGAACGATGCAGTAACGCCGGATTATGATGAGCTTGAAAACGCGTCGTCTGGCCGATGACGTGATCCTGTTCATCAATGACGTCGAAGAGTTCGTGCTGCGGATCGGTTGTGGGCATGCATTCATGGTATCACGCATGCCAACGGCGTGATACGATGCGGCGCTATGGACGAGATCCGTCTTCCGCAGGCGCAGCAGTTTGTACGCACCGGTACGCCATCGAACCGGTCTTTGGCGCAGTATGTGCAGATACTCCGGTTAGACGAAAACGATCTGGCTCGTCCCTCTATTCTCGATCTCGGCTCGGGGCCGCTGTGTCAGTTTGCATCCCAACTTCATGCAATTTTTCCAGCAACAGAAATAACATCTTTCGATGCCTGTTTCCACAATTTGCCGGATTTTCTGTACCCGAGCGTGATGTCGGCCCAGGCGGTGAGCGGCTACTTTGGCGCGCTGCCATTCCCCGATGATTCCTTCGATCTCGTCGTCTCGCTCTTCGCGTTCCCGCTCTATGTAGAAGGCGAGGCGGAAGTAGAGCGCTCGCTTCTCGAAATCTGTCGTGTCCTGGCACCTGGTGGCAAAGCCAAGCTGGCGCCGCTTGCTTTTCACCGCAGATTGGACTGCGGACCAGTCGAGGCAGGTCGGCGGAAAGAATTGCAAGAGATGGCGACAATTTACGGACCGGAATTTGCCCGTATGGCTCCGACTGTTGTGGAAACTAAGCAAGGTCTGCGCGAGACAGTGCTGGAGGATGTGTCGTATGGTGCATCACCAGATGCATTTGATCGTATTCTCACAAATCTTCCGCCCTGCTACCGCTCCATCATCAGCAAGACAACGGTTCCCGATGTCGGGCCGGCGTACCAGTTCATGCTGGAAATTGAGCGATCCCTCACCCCCGGCCCCTCTCCCCGCTAAAGCGGGATAGAGGGGAGTTCAGGGAACATAAAATGTTATGCATGTCCTCCAAGCTATCGCTTGAAGAAAATAGTCGTAGGTCGAATAAAGGATTTCTAAAAATCCAGACAGAATGACGCACTGATTGCGTCAATATCTGTATATGTCATCGACATTAGAGACATGTATCGGCACATGCGGCTTTTCGTATCCGTATTGGCGAGGGGCATTTTATCCCGAAGAACTGCGTAGCGCGCAGTGGCTGCAGTATTACGCCCAGCATTTTTCGAGTGTGGAAATCAATATGACGTTCTACAGGCCGCCGAGTGTCATGATGCTCAATCAATGGCTGACCCAAGTGCCTGAGGATTTTGCGTTTACGCTCAAAGCCAGTCGCGTCATTACTCATGAAAAGCGCTTACAGGATTGTGGCCAGGAACTTGTGGCGATGTGGCAGAATTTTTCGCCGCTGGGCAAGCAATTGCACGCCGTGCTGTTTCAGATTCCGCCATCACTGTACCTGGACTTTGATCGCCTCAAAACGTTTGTCGAACTGCTGTATCACAGCAATCCGTTGCCGGTTCATATTGCGTTCGAATTCCGTCATCATTCCTGGTATACGCCGGAAGTGTTCAAGCTCCTCAGCAGTCGCGGCTACGCGATTGTGCTGCACGACATGCCGCGTCGCGGCGGCTTTTCCGTCCTCACGCGGGAAGGTCTGGAAGATACGCTCATCGGGCTTGGAACGCAGAAAATGAAAGTACAACAGTGGATCGAATACGCGCGAGCATCATTCTTCTATTTGCGTTTACATGGCACCGTGCAGGGCTACGCTTTTTCCGAATACGGCGAACGCTACCTGCGCCCGTGGGCCAAGATCGGCCGCGAGGTGCTGGCAACCGGCGTGCCGCTCTATGCGTATTTCAACAACGATCCCGATGCCCGTGCCACACGCGATGCCAAGCGCTTCAACGCGCTTATCGGTTTGCCAGCGCTCAAAACAAGTGTTCCTCTGCGTACTGCTCCGCGTCTTTTCTGATATTTTTTTATGTCACCAGCAACTGACTCCATGAGTACATCGGCTGCGTATCAGCAGAACAAAGCACAGGCTGCGCAAAAGCGTCAGCAGAGCGAGGCGGTGCTACAAGATGTCGAAACATCTATTGGTGACTCAGAGGAGGCGAGGCGAATGGGAGGGGGGTGATGACGAATCACGAATTGCGAAGTATGAATGACGAATGGTTCAATTTAATTTCCCGCAGACCCAAAGGGTCCCCTTCGGGGCCGGGACGTCGCGTCCCGGGTGAAATTTTGATGATCAGCGACTCTGGATTGCTTGTATAAATCTTTCCGTTCCTTCAACATATTCTCATGAAATTTCATCACATGATGTCATTTATCAAAGATGGCACTGGCGGTAACCCGGCTGGAGTAGTGCGGCATGCCGATAATATGACAGAGGCGGAAATGCAGGAAGTTGCGGCGCAAGCCGGCTATCCGGAGACCGCTTTCATCTGCTCTTCAACAATAGCGACACTGCGTGTTCTGTTTTTTACGCCTACTCAACCAGTCGATCTCTGTGGTCATGCAACTATTGCTTTATTGTCTCTTCTGCAAGAAGAGGGACGCCTACCGATCGGTCATCATTCTATAGAAACTCTTGCCGGAACTCTGCCTATTGAAGTCCGAAACGATGGAACGGTTTTTTACTCACAGATGTTGCCGACATTTCTCGATGAAATAGTGGAGAAGCGTGATATTGCTCAGGTTCTTGGCGTCTCGCTCGAAGTGATTGATGCAAAGCCGCAAATTGTTCGTACGGTTTCCACTGATATGCGCGATATGATTGTGCCAATTGCCTCGGTCAAAGCATTGGGATCGATAAAGCCTGATATGGAAAAAATTGCGACATCCAGCAAGCTCCACGATGTTGCCGGCATGCATCTTTACGCGTTAGACGATTCAGATGATAAGCCTGTTATTGTCTGTCGTAACTTCTCGCCAGCAGTTGGCATTCCAGAAGAAGCAGCAACCGGAACACTCTGCGGAGTGACTGCCTGCGCTCTGAAACGTGAGAAAAAAGTCGCTCAGGACACAATGATATTTCATCAAGGCGAGGCAGTCGGCAGCCCATCAGAAATATTGGTTACTGTGAAGATGCATGACTCACGGGTTTGTGAGGTTTGGGTGGGGGGAAGGGCAAGGCAGAGAGGGTAAGCGCTATGGATTCAAATAATTTCTGATCGGCCCTCCCCGCCCTTCGGGCACTTTCTCGCTTCCGAAGCAGAGAGATATTCAAGTTATTCATTGATGATAATTCTTCGGCAAACGCAGAGGTTACGGAACCTCTGCTGCGAAAAATAATGGTCATCGACATAATTATTTCTTCCGCACCAGATTCACATACTCTCATCTTGAGCTCCCCTCTCCCTCGCGAAGCGAGGAGAGGGGCCGGGGGTGAGGGTTTCACATCTTCCTCGGCAGCAGAATCGGTGGCTTCAGATCCGCTAGTTCTTCGATAGTCTCCAAGTCTTCCATCGACACACGCCCAACATACAGTCGCTTCAAGTCGTTGCCGTCGGCGGCAAACGCTTCGATCATCTGGAGTCCGCGGAAGTAGACTACATCTTTGGTAAAACAGCCAGGACGTCTGGTATCGCCGCATCCGCGCTTGAGGGACAGCGCTTTGGTGAGCGCCTTTTTCTTGCTGTAGCCGATCTCCTCCAGAGCCGAGCGCAGATCGCGGAAGCCGAATGTCAGGGCTTTCTCAATGGCCAGCACGCCCTGCATGGACCAATACAATTTGTCATGGAATTCCGGCAGCACTTTATTCTGACGGAAGATAGCCAGTCCTTCCTGAGTGGTCAGGTAATTCGCGGTGCCAGACTGCAGAATTTCGTATTCCTGATTCAGTCCGTTTTCGGCACACAAGGCATGCGCCTCTATTTCGTGTGCGACAAGCGCCTCGATATGGCTCGGTTCGAAGGTTGCTCCGGCTCGGATGTACACATGGCCTTTGCCAACCGCACAATCCGACAGCAGGTTGTCGCGAATCGATACCGTCCAATCGCTCAAGCCATACTGTTCGAGTACGGCTTCGAAAAGCACTTTGATTTCCTCATCTGTCTGCAGCAGATCTTGGGCCAGTGGCAGCAAGCAGGCGCGGCGCGCATCGATACGCGCTTGGGCTTGGGCTACCAACTCGGGAGTCGCTGTTCCGTAGAGAGCGATACTGGCATCGGTAAATTTGGCGTTGTCGCCGCGGCAGTCGAGCAGGTTCACGCGGTGCAGCAGTTCATCGCGCTTTTTGCCGAGCAGAATGCCGAGAGGAGAATCGTCGGTACGCAGCGACGCTATGCGTGTGCGCATGTCGCTTACATCGAATGTCAGCGGAGCGTACGTAAAGTGCGGTTCGTAGTGCGCATCGCGCTGCGCACGCTCCCGGTGCTCAAGAAAATTCTCCGGCTTGATCCACTTGAGAATCGGCATCTCGCGCTCCAGCTGGGCCAGCTGACGGTCGACCAGTTTCATATCCATGCGTAGCGCGATGCGTTCTTTGGGGGCCGATTCTTTGCGCGAAGGATCCAGCAGGAAGCCCGTTAAGTCGCGCCGGCCGATAGATGCTCGTACTTGCGGATCCGTAATCGCCCGCTCACCGATAATTGTCTGAATCTTGCGACCGCCGATAATAATGCGCGCGCGATACGTTTTCTTCTCCTTGTCTTCGACTTCGATCACGTTGCGGCGCAGTAGTTCCTGAACCAATGCTGGTGTAAAGGCTGTGCGTTCGTACTGCGGACTCATTTGGGCTGTCAGCTCCAAATCGCCGTCTTCCAGCGGAATGTGAATCGTTTCATAGAGTCCCAGTACTCCTTTCTGCACGATAGTCTTGGGCGCAGCTTTTTTCTGGCCAAAGAGTTCTTGGGCCAGCAGCACGCCTTTTTCTGGGCTGGATACATTCACGCCTTTCACGCGCTCCAATCTGGCACGCAGCGGTGCCAGGTTGGCAATCTGCACCATGAGTCCGGCTCTGGCGTTTACTTCCAGCAGCTCCGGTCCGGTCTTGTCATCAATCGTTAAATCCACCGCCAGGTAGCCGATGTCTGTCACCTGCTGAATGCGCGAGGCGATGAGCATCATTTCCTGCCAGTAGGGGACTTGGATGCCGCGCGGATCGATACCGTTTGGCAACTTGTCGACAATGCGGTTGTACTGCACGGCCGAGGTTGTTTTGCCGGTGGCTAAATCGATACCGACTCCCACTCCGCCCAAGTGCACATTCGCTTTGCCGCCGCTTTGTGCTGTTGGAATGCGCAGCATCGCCATCACTGGCACCAGGTTAAAGACAACAAAGCGGATGTCAGGAAGGCCGGCCGGTCGAAACGGTGCAAATCCTTCGTGAGCGACAAGTAACTGCTCAAAGAACGCAGTATCTTCTTTGCCGTTCACCGAGAATTCTCCTTCCAGTATTTTCTCGATGTGTTCGCGTAGTTCGACTTCGCTCACTACTTTTTTTCCTTCGATAAAATTACCATCTTTGCGGCCCTTAAGCACCTTGATGCCTTCGCCACCGAAACCGAAGTTTGGCTTGAGCACGCACTGATCAGGTAACTGGGAAAAATCGAAACTCAGCAGCTGTTCGTGTGTGCGAATGTGGGCGAACACGCGTGCAGTTGGAATGCCGCGGGCAGACAGAAATGCCTTGGCTTTGATTTTGTCATCGGCGAGTGCAATGGCGCTGCGCGGATTGTACGGCTTGATATACAAGAGATTTCTTGCATTCATACCGAGGATGCCGTGAGTGAAGAGTTTGAGGGCGATGGGATGAGAGGGTGAGGGGAATCGTTTTTTCGTTCTTCGTTGGTTCGTTTATCGTTTCTGTTTCGAATTTGATTCTTAGAATTTCGAATTTTTGGTAGTTGGTCGTTGGTAATTGGTAGTTCTTACTCTTCCTGCAAATACGAAAACAATTGTCGGAACCGGAAATATTCGGTCAGGCGCAGGCCGCTGTAGCGACCGAGCATAATGTTGAGCGGGAAGGTGAGGAGCAGGATTTCCGGATACGCCAGCACGTACGATTGCACGATATTCCAGCGGACGATGAACACGCACAGAAGGGCGGCGACAATTGTTTCGACAATGCCGCTGATAGCCGTCTTCCAGCCTTCTTCAATAGACGTTGCCAGCAAGCTTTCCGAGAGTGTCGACATCACCAGCAGCACGAACACGGTGTCGGCCGACAAGACCACGCGGGCCCACGCGGCGAGCGAGACTGTGAGGAGCAATACAATACTCACGGCTCCCAGCACAATCGCCATTTTGGGTACGTGCAACATGCGCCACTTGCGCATGAGTCTGCGGATGCCGTAGCTGCAGCCGACAATGAGAATCAAAAATGCGAGCCCCGGCACCCAGCCGAGAGACAGAAAGCTGAGCGCGATAATCGACGGCGTATACAGACCGTACGTCGTCATGCCAATCACCTGCTTGAAGAACGCCAGAATGAGGGCGATGATCGGCAGGAGCAGGAGGAGAATAACAGTCTGGCTGGGAATGCCGCGCGTCAGCAGATACGTCACCATCACCGAAAGGGCGTTCCACGGACGAATCGCCTCCTGGACATTGCTCTGCACAATCACTTCCGTATTGTTTTTGAGAATCTGTGCCTCAAACCGCTGCATGTCCGGCGCTTCAATCACCATCGAAATGGCATCAGGACGTGTTACAAACAGTCGCTCAGGATTCAGAAGCGAGTATGGCCCGCGGATGGTGCGCGAAATAGTCGGCAGATTGCCATCGGAAATAACCACAACCGATTGACCGGCGATCACATCCAAACGGGCAGGATCATTGTTGCCGGCTTTTACGAGTGCCTGCATGCCAAGCAGCGGCGGCTGCGTTGCGATAATTATTGCGTCGCTGTCAACAAATTGCGGGAACTGTTCCGAGACGGCTTGCGCAAATGCAGTCTGTCCGGCAAGTGCGGTAGTGGAGACATTTGGCCGGACGACTGTCAGAAAAACGCTGCCGCTTTCGGCCTGCTTCTGCCAGCGCAGAATATCGTTATCCGTTTGCGATGTATCGGCGATCAGGGCGACTTTACGTTTGTAGACGCGCACGCTGAATGATGCGGTTGCCTCACGAATGTCGCCTGCATTATCGGATTTGATGGTCAGGCGGATGGTGTACATGCCCGGTTCGGTCGGAATGAAAAAGGCTTCGGACGCCGTACTGATCGGTTTCTTGTTGTCATCCTGGTACCACGTATAGGTAACCGTACCGCTGCGCAGATTGCTGGAACTGGCATCAAAAATAGCCGTATGGCCAGCGACCATCTGGGCCGGTCCGTGAATGACGGCATCCAGCGGATGCGATTCCGTATCAGCTGCCAAAGCGCTCAAAGGCAGTATGCAACAGGCAATTGTGAGCATCGCCTGCACAAGAGATTTCATAGAAAAAGAGGAAAGGACAAGAGGAACGCAGAATATTCTCTTCCAAGACGTGTAATAGGAGCAAAACTTACGCTGTCAGTATAGCTGCACAGGCACGCAGAAGCGACAAATGCAGCAGGGTATTATGGCTTATTTCTCGGTATTTCGTCAAGTTCAGGGCCGGTAAGATCACGTCCGGGTCCCCGTCTTCAAGAGCACGATCATTCGCTTTTTGTAACCTCTTTTTCTTCCATGACTCAGCCTGCTGCTATCGCCTACGTCGATATCGAAACATCAACGGCCAGCGTCATCGAAGCAGTGTCTGCGGACAATCCGCTCTCAAGTGAGCTGATTCTGCGGACAATCGAGCGGCAATCTTAAATCTGCTATTTATTCATTTACACAGAAGGGGAATTTTGGACTGATAGGCATAATGCAGAGCTACCTTCAAAGCGGGTGGCTCTTCATTTATGAGGAGAGGTTGGAGAGGAGAAGAAGAGGAGAGGATATGAGGATGAGAAGATAAGAAGATGCGAGAATGCAATAAATTTATAAATCATGAGAGCGGCCTTTCTGGTCGCGGTTTGTAATAAGAATATCCGCAGACCCAAAGGGTCCCCTTCAGGGCTGGACGTCGCGCCCCGGGCCGGATGGAAATTTTTTGAGCCGATGCACATTTCTGTCTTCGCCGTCGGCTAATACGTACTGGCGCAGATACTCGCCGAGTGCCGGATCATTCTGCATATGGAGTTCTCGCAACGATTCCGTGCTGTAGCCTGCTTTGGCAAAAACACCTGCCGCTCCGCGTTCTTTTGTGATTGCGAAAATCCTACTTAAAGGGACATTCGATTGAAGTAAGTGATCGGTGGCATGTTGCAATGTGTACTGGCTCAGGCCGTTACGTGTGACGCCGGCCCAGACTTTGCCGATTTCCACCATCTCCGTTCCATCGGCATTTGGATGGCGAAAGAACGTGCAGGCCGAAATAGGCGAACCCTTGATGCGCAGCATGAAGGTATCACCGGTATCTTCTCGCGGCTTAAAGACACCATTTTTTTCATAGTACTCATTCATATAGTCATTGATCGGTCCTTCGATTTCTGAGTTCATCGGATTGAATGTCAGTTGGGATTCATCAAAAAACAAGGTGCCGGCACCGAGACAGTTTTCAATTTCTTTTTCCGGATCATCCGTCACGACAATTTTGCCTACCAGCGGCAGCAATTCGTCTATCAGCGGCAGGATTTTTTCCACGTCGGCAGGAACGACCATATCAGCCGGTCGCTCAGTGCCAAGAAGTTGCTTGAGTTTTGCGCGACAGAGGCAGGAAACAATCTCCGCCTCGCCGTTTCGCGTTTGCAAAATGCCGCTGCCGTAACCCAGGAAAATAATCTGATTCGCATCCTTATCTAATTTACGCACAAGTCGAGAAGTGTTTCCTTCTTGCGACAGGAGAAAATCGATGTTGTGTCGCATCAGATGCGAAATAGCCTGCAGCAAGCGCAAGCTGTGTTCATCGCCCGCCTCCGGATTGATCTGCATGTGCAGAACCCGACCTTCATAGATCTTGTGGTAAGCCGTTGGAACAGGTAATTCTTTCAGCATGGTTTTTCAAAAATCCCAGAGCAGCTGCTCCAGGGAAGTGACGGGAAGATCGGACGGGTCTGTCAGATCGTCACCTCGCTGGAGGGACGACGACGAGCCATTGGACCGATGAGAGTAATCTGCATTGGAGGCAGAGTGTAAGACTATTTGTCCGAAATGCAACAAAATTATTTTATTTAACAATTTTTAGGCGGAGTGTTAAGAAAAAGAAACAGATGAACCAGACGATGCAGAGGAACCAGAAGAAATGTAGGTTTGAATAGTTTTGAATTTTATAGCTGCAAAATCCGCGAACATCTTACACGGCAAATCCTCTGCATCGTCTGGTTCCTTTGGTTCTTCTGTTTCCTCTCTTACCCAATCATCCTCAAAAACTCCGCTTCGTCAATCACGTTCACACCAAGCGCCTTGGCATCATCCAGCTTGCTGCCTGCTTCGTCGCCGGCGATCACGTACGTCGTTTTCTTGCTGACAGAGCCGCTTACCTTGCCCCCACGATCTTTGATCATTTCCTTCGCTTGCTCGCGGCCGAGTGTTGGCAGTGTGCCGGTGAGGACGAAAATTTTTCCCTCAAAAATCTGATCAATCTGCGATGTTGCCAGTCGCGTGCAGCGCACACCGCCATTGGTCAGCTTATGCAGCAGCGCTCGGTTCGCATCGTCTTTGATCCACTCCAGTAGCGACTGGGCCATCACATCGCCGACACCATCAATCGTAAACAAAAAATCGAGGCTCAGTGTATCGAGTGTGGCGGCAATATCGTTCGGTGTTAACACAGTCCCTCCTTCCCATGGCAGTCTGCGAGCCAGAATATCGGCTGTCTCGCGACCGACATGGCGAATGCCAAGCGCAAACAGGAAGCGGTCGAGTGGAACGTTACGCGCTTTCTCAATCGACTGCAGGGCGTTACTCGCTTTCTTTTCCTTAAACAGCGGCAGACTCAAAAAGTCGGCTTCTGTCACAAAGAAAATATCGCCGGCGTCACTCACAAGGCCGGCGGCAATCAGCTCTTCAATGGTCTCTTTGCCAACGCCTTCAATATTCATCGCGTAGCGCGACGTAAAATGCTCGAGCCGTTCCTGGCGTACGCCGCTGCAATTCACATTCGGACAGCGATGCACTACTTCGCCTTCCGGCCGGATCAACTCTGTATCGCAACTGGGACAGTGGGTCGGATAGCGAAACGGCACCGCGTCTTTGGGGCGCAGATTTTCCAGTACTTCCATTACTTCGGGAATAATATCGCCGGCTTTCTGCACTACAACTGTATCGCCGATATGAATTCCCAGGCGCAGAATTTCGTCTTCGTTGTGCAATGTCGCACGCGTGACCGTTGTGCCAGCCAGCTGCACCGGCGATAGGTGCGCAACCGGCGTAATGGCGCCCGTCCGGCCGACTTGCAGTTTGATGTCCAGAATCTGGGCGCTGCCTTGCTGCGCGGCAAATTTGTAGGCTCTGGCCCAGCGCGGTGCCTTGGCCGTTGAGCCGAGATTTTTTTGGATCGATCGATCATTCACTTTGATGACAAGTCCGTCGATATCGTAAGGCAGACTGTCGCGCTGCTTGCCGATTGCATCGTAGATTGCATCAACAGCATCAAGCGAGTCGACGACTTTCCGGTTCTTCTCGACGGGCAGGTCCATCTGCTCCAGGCAGGCCATCAGTTCGTCCTGGCTTGTGATGCCAAGCAGCACAGCGGACTCCTCGTCGAGTGCGTAGCAGTACATTTTCAGATTGCGCGTGGCGGCTATCGCCGGATCCAGTTGGCGAACAGAGCCGGCAGCGGCATTGCGCGGATTGGCAAATTTGTCGCCTTCCTCCAGCCTGGCATTGATCCGATCCAGATCAGCTTTGTCGATGTACACTTCGCCGCCGATTTCCAGAAATTTCGGTACCGCTGCATGCGCGTGGCGTGGTGGAAGTGTCATGACGAGCGGAATGCTCTCGATGGTGCGCACCGTGTGCGTCACATCTTCTCCTTCTATACCGTTACCACGGGTGACAGCGCGCAGAAGCTTGTAATCGTGACCTTTGGTATGTTCGTAGACGAGCGAAATATTCAGTCCGTCGATCTTGCGCTCCACCTCGAAGGCAAATTGCTGATTCTCATCGCCCAGTGATCGTTTCATCTGATCCACCCAATCATCCAGTTCTTGCCTGGAAAACGCATCCTGCAGCGATTGCTTCGGGACAATGTGCTTATGCTTGGGCAGGCGGCTGTCGAGCGGCGCACCGACACGCCGGGTGGGGGAATCGGGCGTGATGAATTCCGGATACTGCGTTTCCAGTGCAATCAGTTCTTTCTTGAGGCTGTCGCGCACATCTTCCGACACTTCGTTCCTGCCTTCGGTAAAATAGATGCGGTTGAGCCGGAGAATTTCGCTGCGCAGATGTTTGATGCGCTCGCTTGCGTGATGTTTGTCCATGGATCGTAGTGTATCAAGAATTATGAATTATGAATCACGAATGATTCTACATAATTTTTCACCAGAGCGGGCGTTCGCGCCCGCGGTCTTGCAATCAAGGTCATCCGGCTGCTCTTTTGCCTCCTTCGCTATACTTTTGCTCACCACCGACTATTGACGGCAAAAATGCAAGGATCGGCCACAATCGGTTCCGATATTCTGACCAGTATCTTTGGGCTAGCGTGAGCGCGTAAAACTATTATTATGTTTAAATAAAATAAATGTGAATATCTGTCAATTGCAAAGTCCCTCAAAATGGAGAGTATATCGCAGCAAATGGCCTCTCTTATAGATCTCCGCCGGCAGGTTGACCAGCTCGACAGACAGATTGTGGAACTTCTCGCACGTCGCCAGGGTTTGGTGCGCCAGATCGTGACGCAGCGCAAGGACGATGAACCGGATACGGACCGCGAGCAGCAGGTGCTCAGCAATTGGCTGGAAGAAGCCTTCGATTACGAGCTCGATGAAGCAGCCATGGAAAAAATCTCCAAGGCGGTCATCGATATGGGACGCAAGGCGAGAGAAGCGTAGAAAGGGCTGGGGGTTGGGGCTTTGGACATTGGGCACTATATTCTGATTGGCTAGTTACGAGTGGCTGGATCCTTTCGCATACATAGATCGAAGACAGCTAGACAGATATTCATAATTCGTAATTCTTGATTCGTAATTCATCTCCGATGCACTAAATTCCTCTCCCATTTCCGGCTTTTTTCTGCTATAATACTTAGATTTATGAAGCAAAAATCTTCCCTGCCCAGCCTGTGGCAAACGGCGATCGATATGGGTGCGTCGGATATCCATGTCTTAACCGGCCAGGTGCCGCGTCTGCGCGTGAGCGGCAATCTGCTCACCATGCCGGAGGCAAAGCCGCTGTCGCAGGAGGAGGTAAGACAGCTCATTTTGGAATTCGTCAATGAAGCCCAGTACAAGAAGTTCATGGAAGTTGGTGACATCGACTGTAGCTTTGCCTACGCCGATGGCACGCGTTTTCGTATCAACTGTCACATGGTTGCAAGCGAGCCGGCTTTCTCCGCTCGTTTGGTGCCTCAAACTATCCCGACACCCGAAGACGTGCTGCTGCCGGGTGTCGTATTGAGCCTGGCTCAAAGCTTAGACGGCCTCATTCTGTTTACCGGTCCTACCGGCGCCGGTAAATCCACCTCGCTCGCCGCCATTTTGCACAAGATCAATGAGCTGCATCCGGTAAACATCATCACGCTCGAAGATCCGGTGGAATTCATTTTCAAGTCCCAAAAGGCGCTCATCAGCCAGCGCGAACTGGGGACGGATTTCCAGACCTTTCCCGACGGTCTGCGCCATGTGCTGCGCCAGGATCCGGATATCGTGATGGTCGGAGAAATGCGCGACCTAGAGAGTATTTCACTCGCCCTTACGCTCGCCGAAACCGGCCACCTGGTGCTGGCCACACTGCACACGCCCAATGCCATGCAAAGCTTGGACCGTATCATCGACGTGTTTCCGTCTCATCAGCAGACGCAGATCCGCATGCAGCTGGCTCTCTCGCTGCGCGCGATTGTCGCTCAGCGCCTGGTGCCGCGCAAAGGCGGCGGCCGCATTGCCAACCGCGAAATCCTCATTCGTACGCCCGCTGTGTCCAACATCATCCGCGAAGACCGTTTCGTGGAACTGGAGAGCGTGATGCAGACGAATCAGGAACTGGGAATGTTAACGTTCGAAAAAGACCTAAACCGCATGATTGCCGAAGGCTTGGTCGATCCGCAGGATGTCGAATATTTGCTCAAAAAGCCGAATATGGAAGACAAGGTGAAAAAGAAGATGGGGTGGTAATTATTTCGTCCACTTAAACGAATCAAAAATTTGATTAGCAATATTTGGATTATCACTCACTTGCGAAATGCAGATCAAAACAGTTTTTCCGTCTTTCTCGGAACAAAAGGCATAGGCAGCGCCATTTTCACTATTTCCTTCGTGGCAGAGTGGGTGCGGTCCATCGTAGTCTATATACCCCTGCGCTCCTCCATAGATTTTCCAAAAATCCACTTTCCCCCACAAAGTTTTTGTATCGGCAGCAGAAACATCTTTTGGCTTCGAGACGCCGAGGGTTGTGGGGGAGCAATTAGAATCTAAATGGTACAAATCAACATACGAATCTTTTCCATCATCAATATGACCATTCCACAAACTATGAGCTGTCTGACCACCGCTGGTTCTACGCGATGACCAATCGCCAATAAATACTTTTTTATCAGCCATAATACTATAGCCAAGTGCATTATCTGAATATGTGACTAATTGAGCTTCTTCAGGATTTTTATTAATCACTGGCTCTACTGAAGGTGAGCAGCTTATGAATACTACAGCCAACGATAGGAAATAATTTCTTAAATTCATACTTTTTTCTTGGTAATAAATTTTCTGATTTTTGGATCCCATTCTTGAGTATCATCACTTAGCATCACCCATCTTTCTTGAGGTAGTGATTCTCCCTCATATTGAACAGCTTTCCACACCACCTTCTTCAACGTCGCCACATCCGTTATCGGCTTGTTATTATCATCCATCTCCCATGCCAACCAATACACAGGCGTCTCGCTACTACTAGAGTTCATCTGTCCACTTCTATCGTAGACAAGATTTGGATTTCCATCGCCTAATGCTGGATCAGTCGTCCAGGATTCTAATGCTGTATCCCATGCAACATTGAATTGTTTTTGACCATCATTGATTTTTCGTACTACGCCATCTTCTCCTCCAACAGTAGCACTTCTTATTTCGTCCACCGGAATGAATCGAAAATATCATTCGCGAGCTTTGGATCATCTGTTTTCTGTGCAATCACAATCACAACTGACTTCCCTGCATGCTCAGAACAAAAAAGATACCGAGTATCCTGATAAGACCACCATTCTTTCAAATTTTCCTCACTCATTTCAACTTCTGGGCCGGTAGGGCGCTGTACTCCTCTAATAGTTAAAATATCATTAGAAGGATTAGCTGTTTCTTTTAGTTCTAATATGGGGCGCGTATGTGAATCTAGCTCCTGAAGAGTGGAGGTGGAGCAGGTCTCAATTTGAGGCGTTATTTCAATTCTATATTCTTGGGGATGGTCTAAGTCATTTCTGTCATTATCATTATCAATAATCCTATGATCATCTGCACTGGGTCGCTCTGTTAATTCTGCTGGATATTTAAGTTCAATATTTGCAACACGTATAACTTTCCAGGAGTTATCGTCAGGGTGAATTTTGGTTGAATTGCAACCAATCAATGTAAACAGAAAGCCAATGATTAATATTT
>ERZ724505.396-NODE-396-length-28473-cov-11.155113_pt1 | contig 28473 bp, 28 predicted proteins | sample MGYA00376038_ERZ724505 | MGnify/ENA primary metagenome ERZ724505 (study PRJEB28724, sample SAMN07190884) | wastewater metagenome | isolation source: effluent of sewage treatment plant in Hong Hong | place: Hong Kong | collected 2016-03-17 ...
CGAAGGCGGTGTACAGTAGTTTGTCGAGTACGGCGACGGTGTGGGTGAATGCGGCTGGTGGAGGTTCAATGTTCTCTTGTCAACCGAACTCTTCACTCACTTTAACAAACGCTTCTCTTTGTTCGGGAGACGCGAGCAATCTCCTTTCCAATGTTCAGAATACTCTGGTAGATTCTTGTAGTACTCCTCTTGGTTCTGAACCGAAATGCGAGTATGTTTGCAAGCCGGGGTATACCAAGAGTGGCACGACGTGTGTTGCATCTTCTTCGTGTTTTTGTGTCAGCGGGGAGAATGCAGAACGGTGCATTGGAACGACCTATGTGAACAGTTGTGGGAGTTTGTGCAATGGATCAAAGCAATGTGATGGGCATTTTACAGAAATAGCTCCGTAGGGATGAAGTGTAAAGTAGCTGGCAGTATCTTTGAAGAGCTGGTTTTTAACGATATTCCGTATGACGAAGATTTCTGATATTCAGGGACGAGAGATTCTTGATTCGCGAGGAAACCCGACTGTTGAAGTATGTGTGACAACTGAAAGTGGCGTGTTGGCGGTTGCCGGTGTACCGAGCGGAGCATCAACGGGATCGCTCGAAGCGATTGAATTGCGGGATAACGATCCGGAGCGCTATGGAGGAAAGGGTGTTCTCAGGGCGATCGAGCATGTGAATGGCGAGATTCGAAAGAGGATAGTTGGGATGGATGTATCCGATCAATCCGGCATTGACTCTGCGATGCGAGAGCTTGATGGAACGGAGAATAAATCGCGGCTCGGCGCGAATGCCATTCTCGGTGTTTCGCTGGCGGTAGCTCGTGCCGCATCTCGAGAAAGCAATGTCCCTCTCCATCGTTCTCTCCGTGCTCTTTTTTCGATGGAGGGGAGTGATGTGCTTGTTTCCAATGATGCTTTTCCCATTCCGATGTTCAATGTCTTGAATGGAGGGGAGCATAGTGATTCGGGATTGTCTGTTCAAGAATTCAAACTGTTTCCCAAGGGAATTTCCGGGTATGCCGAACAGCTTCGTGCGGGAAGTGAGATATTTCATGCGCTGAAGGGTATACTCGCCAAAGCGGGGTATTCGACGAGCGTCGGGGATGAAGGTGGATTTGCGCCGCGCCTTGAGAGTCACGCTCAGGCGTTTGAAATGTTGATTCAGGCTGTTGAGAAAGCCGGGTATATCCCTGGGAAAGATGTCTTTTTCGGTATTGATGCGGCCGCCAATTCTTTTTATGTGGCGTCGGAAGAAGTCTATGCGCTCGAGCCGGAGCATGTCCGTCTGACACGCGATCAGCTGCTCAATGTCTATAGTGAGTGGGTTGAAAAATATTTTCTTGTTTCGATCGAGGATGCGCTCCATGAGGGTGATTGGGAGGGGTGGGCGATTCACGAAGAGCGATTTGGAGTTGGAAAGGGAATTATGACGATTGGCGATGATCTGCTTGTGACCAATCCGAAGCGCGTTCAGATGGCCATCGAAAAGAAGGCGTGTAATGCTGTTCTTATCAAGCCGAATCAAATCGGCACCGTGTCCGAAACGCTTGAGACGGTGCGTTTGGCGAAGCGGCACGGTTTGAAGACGGTGGTATCACATCGATCAGGGGAAACGACGGATGATTTTATCGCGGATTTGGCGGTTGGAGCGGGGGCGGATTGTATTAAAACCGGGTCGCTCTCGCGCGGCGAACGCCTCGCAAAATACAACCGACTTCTGGCGATTGCGAAAGAGTTGAATCAGTAGGCTCTTGTATTTTGGCTATTCTTGTGTTGCGTTGACTGTGTTTCATTTCGAAATGATTTCTTATGGATCACGTGGTTTGTGTCGGGTCGGTGGCGAAGGATGTGTTTTTTCCGACGGCGGATGGGAATTTTCTTGATACGCCGGAAGATGTGACGTCGCAGCGGAAGGTTGCTTTTGAAGTCGGGGCGAAATATCAAATTGAGGATCGGTACGAAGCGCTCGGCGGTGTTGCGGCGAATACGTCGGTCGGACTCGCGCGCCTTGGCATTTCCGTGTCATGCTATGGTGCGACTGGCGATGATGATTTATCTGTCTGGATTCGTCGGGAATTTGATCGAAACGGCGTTGATACGAGTCTGCTTGAGCAATATGCGGATGTTAAAAGCGATCTTTCGGCGATACTGGTTTTTACGGGTGACGGCGAGCGGACTATTTTTTACAATCGCGATTCAGCCGAGCGATTCTTGGCGCAGTCGTCGAAATTCTCCGGCGCCTCTTGGGTGATGATAAGCGCCTTGAATGGAAACTGGGAAGAAAATATGCGACAGGCCGTCGCGGGCGCGCAAGATGCGAAGGCGAAACTTGCCGTGAATCCCGGTCAGCGAAACATGAAGGACAATCCGGAGAAAGTTTTGGGGGCGGTTCGTGTGTCGGACGTGCTTTTGCTTAACAAGGATGAGGCGATTGAGCTGGTCTTGCATATTGCGCCACAGACGAGCGCCGAGAATCTGAATGAAGAATCGTTTCTTGTTCGGACACTTTTTGATTTTGGTGCGAAGAAAATTGCGATGACTGATGGCGCGCGCGGCGCTTGGGGGTATGACGGGAAGGAAATATTGCATGCAGTGGCAAGGAAGCCGGAACATGGAATTGATACGACGGGCGCCGGCGATGCTTTCGGGAGCGCCTTTCTCGCGGCGGAGATTTCCCAGAAACCTCTTTCGGAAGCGCTGCAATGGGGCATGGTGAACGGCGCGAGTGTGGTGATGCACTACGGTGCCATTGAAGGATTGCTCCGCCGAGAGCAAATCGAAAGAGGAATTTCGGATGTCATTGTGAATTCTGTGGTATAATGCTCGTATTGATTGTGCGGGATGTTCTCGTATGAGGTGTCGGAACGGGTGTTGTTGCGCAGCGTTCTTTCTTGCTATTTTTTCTTATGGGGTTTTTCTCGAATGTTCTGGGGAGAAATTCTCGCGAACATTTTCTTGCGCTCGATATTGGAACGGAAATCGTCAAAGCCTTGGTGTTTCGCATCGAAGGCGGTTCGGGCATTGTTGAAGGAGTTGGTTGGGTTCGCCAGAAGTCGGGGAATATGCAAAGCGGCGCCGTTTCGGATATTGCGGGCGTTATTGATTCGTGTCGTGAAGCGATACTTCTCGCCGAAGAACAGGCTTCGGCGAAAAATGTTCGGAAAAGCATCGTAGGAATTGCCGGGGAGCTTGTAAAAGGCACTACGACAACAGTGCATTATGAGCGTGTGAATCCGGAAGTGAAGATCAGCCTTTCGGAACTTCGAATGATTGTCGAGAAAGTGCAGGAGAAAGCATATGAGCGTATTCACAAACAACTTGCCTGGGAGACAAACCAGTCGGAGATTGATGTCAAGCTAATTAATGCGGCGGTTGTCGATGTGCGAATTGACGGATATCGAGTGACGAATCCACTCAATTTTCAAGGACGAGACGTATCCATGAGCATTTTCAATGCTTATGCGCCGATGATTCATCTTGGTGCTATCGAGAGTATCGCATCTGCGTTGCATCTCGATCTTATAAACATCGCTGCGGAGCCCTATGCGGTTGCTCGTTCGGTTGAAGTTGAAGACATGCTTGATTTCAGCGCGATATTTATTGATATCGGTGGCGGCACAACCGATATCGCCGTCGTGCGAAATGGCGGACTCGAAGGAACGAAGATGTTTGCGCTTGGCGGTCGTGCGTTTACGAAGCGGCTTGCACAGGAATCGGGCATGAGCTTTGAGGAAGCGGAGAAATTGAAGATCAATTATTCTCTCGGCAAACTTGATACGGAAGCGACGAATGCGCTTCATGATTTTTTCCGCGAGGATTGTCGGGTGTGGCAGGGCGGCATTGAGCTTTCTCTTGCGGAGTTTTCCGATACGGATCTTTTGCCGACGAAGATATTTCTCTGTGGTGGCGGGTCGGGGCTCCCGGGCATTCGAGAAGCGCTTCTTTCCGAGGAATGGAGTGGCAATTTGCCGTTTTCGAAATCTCCCCAGGTAAGCTTTCTCCAGCCGCACGATATTGTTCGCATGAGCGATTCAACGGGCGTGCTCTCAAATCCTCAGGATATTACGCCAATGGGTCTTGCAAATCTCGCTTTGCATTTGGCAGATGAAGAAAAATCGCTTGCGGGGATGCTTCGTCGGGCGATGGACACGGTTCAGAAATAGGCTTCCCGTGTGTTGACGGAGCTTTCTCAAAAACAAAATTCTCACTCTACGTTTATGCCACATCTTGCATACATTGATCCGGACGAAGAAATTATATCCGTGATCGGGCGGCTTCGAAAGGCGTCGGATGTGGATGTGTTTCTTGTTGTACCAAAGCGCGCTCTCTTTATGCGCAGCTTGGTGAATCTTCGTCTTCTTGATCGAGAGGCAAAGAAGCTTGGGAAGCATCTTTCTTTGGTGGTGCAAGATGCTGAGGCACGGTCACTTGCCGAGAAAGCCGGTATCGAGTCGAGAAATTCTCTCGAGGGAATTCCTGGTGCGCATCAACCTGTGAAACCCTCGCTTCCGGCGCGACTTCCGAAAACTCAAACAGGACAAATGCCTTCCGGGCAAGGAGATGTGCCTCTTTCTCCGGGTTCGGGAGCGCGACTGCATTCTGAGTCCATTGGATCGTCGAGTTTCTTTGTAGCCCAGGGAGGGAATGCTGGTGTCGCACCTCAACCGGCATCGGAAACCCCGGTCGAGGCGCGACCGGCTTCTGCATTGCGCTTGCCGGCGTCGGATTCTGTGCCGGTGTCGCCGATGCCTCGAACGGTTCCGGTTCGCGATCGGACTCCGAAGCGATTGACCGCCTTGAATTCTGCGACGAGTTTTGCTTCAACTGCTTCGTCTGGGGCATCGCCGAACATCTCTCGGGGCGTTGTATCTCCTCAGGATCCGGGCGTTGTCAATCGGGCACCGGCGACACCTCTTTCTTCGAAGCCGGTCTCGGATGCTGCTTCGAGAGTGTCATTCACCTTTCCAGCACCTTCGACGCCGCTTTCGCCGATGCGTCCACCTGTCTCCGCTGAATCTCCGGATGTTCAGGCGTCCACACCTCCGTCTCCCATTGCATCGCCGCAGAGCTTGGAGTCATCAACTCCCGATCAGAGCGCATTGTCCCGTTTCTATCAAAAAGGCACATCAGCTCCCCAATCGACTCAGCAATCCGTAACAGCGAAGCGTGCTTCTGAAAAGTCTGTCAGCTCACCTGTTTTTCGGTGGATTCTGTTTGGCGGGGTCGCTCTTTCGCTGCTCGCGGTTCTTGGTGTTTCACTTGTTATCTTTGTGCCGCGGGCGGATGTGACAATTATTGCCAAAGAACTTTCCACTTCTCTTGATGCGGAAATACTGGCGCGAGTGGATCAAACGGATGTTGATGTTGATAAAAAATACATACCGCTTCGTATTATTGAAGTTGAAAAGGATATTGCGCAATCATTTCCGAGTACCGGGCAGGCATCGGTATCCGACAAGCGCGCTCGTGGGATGATTACTCTTTCCAATGCCTTCGGGGAGAGTCCGCAGTCCCTCGTGGCAACAACGCGCTTTGAATCTCCGGATGGAAAAATTTTTCGTCTGGCTAAAAGCGTGACCATTCCCGGCACGAAAGAGGTGGATGGAAAATCCGTTCCCGGAACCGTTGATGTGGAAGTGGTTGCTGACGCATCGGGAGAAGGGTACAATATCGAACCGACAACGTTCACTATCCCCGGGCTGAAAGGTGGTCCGAAGTATGAGAAGGTTACTGCGACATCTGAAAAGGCTTTCGATGGCGGTGGTGAGGGAGAAGGGGCTATCGCTTCTGTTTCGGCGGATGATGTGGCTCGTGCGAAAGACGCGACACTGAAAGCGCTTCCGGAATTGATTCGTAGTGAGATTGAGAAAGATCTGCAGCCTGGGGAGAAGCTTTTGGATGACGCGTTTCTTTCGGAAACGCTCTCTTCCGGGGCGTTTCCGAGTGTCGGAGCGGTGACCTCGAGTTTTGATTTTCGTGTGCATGTTTCTGTGCGCGCATTGGTTTTCTCGGATGCGGATGTTCGCATGGTTGCTGCAGCGCTCTTGGGTGATGGGGCGAATCCTCAAGATATTCGTGTGGAGTACACGGTGCCTCATCCCGACTTTACCGCCAAAACGCTTGGTGTGAAGGTTCGAGTTTCGGTTGAGAAGGGACAAAATATGGATATTGAGCAGATAAAGCAGCGAATTCTTGGGAAGAGTGTCGGCGATGTGCAAGCGGTATTTGCCGATTATCCGAATATTCAAAAAATTGAAGTAGTGTTCTGGCCGAAGTTTATGACGAGCCGTATTCCGAGTCGCGCCTCGCAGGTTTCTGTGAAGGTGGAAACGGCTGCCGAAGGGGTGTCGCCATGAACTTGCGTTTCTTGAGGATTCCCGATATTCTGTGGGGAAGCGGGTTTTCGCAATCTGAATCATTGTCTTTCGGACACTGCTATGGCACTCTTTGGACCGAGGAACGTTGCTCGACCGGATCTACACGGAAAGACGCTTTCTCCCGATGAACGCAAAGCGGCGATTCGCCGCGTCGAATCCGATCTCTCGCTGCTCTATAGTGATCGGCTCAAACTCAATCGTCAGAAGACGGATCGAGACCTTGCCCTTCGAAAACTTCGAACGGAGCTTCGTCGCGTGCAAGTGGAAATTGAACGTGCCGAAGCGGAAGAGAAGAAAGACGAACGAGAACTCCGCACGCTTGAAGAAAATATTCGTCTTGCGAAAAAGCGTTTGGTGGTTCTTTAGAATGTTGAATCGAAAACTGTATTGTCTGGAATTTTTTTAGTGCTTTTCTATGGGATACATTGACAAGAAAAAAATTCAGGAGATTACGGAGAGTTTTTTGACACCTGATCAACGGAGCAGTGTCGATGCTGCCCGAAGTTTTTTTGATGGGAAGATGTTTACTCTCGGTTCTTCTTTTGAGAAAGGAGACATAGCTCGGGAAGACTTGGGGCAGAATATTGCGGGTGTTCTCAAACAATTTAAAATTTATTTAAGTCCTACTGAGATAGCGAATCTACAGAAGAAGATTAATTACGTTTGATTTTTCTTTGATACCTAGATCTTTCAGGCCATTCTGCTTGTATGCTGACTACACGGGAAATTCGGGAAAAATATCTTCGGTTTTTTGAGAAGAAGGGGCATGCTGTCGTGCCTTCGTCGTCGCTCGTTCCGGAGAATGATCCGTCGACGCTTTTTACGGGGAGCGGTATGCAGCCGATGGTGCCGTATCTTCTCGGAGAAGTGCATCCTTTGGGAATGCGCCTTACCGATTCGCAAAAATGTTTTCGAAGTCAAGATATTGAGGAGGTTGGCGATAACCGACATACGACGTTTTTCGAGATGCTGGGCAACTGGTCGTTTGGGGATTACTTCAAGCGAGAACAAATTTCATGGATGTGGGAGTTTTTGACGAAAGAGCTCGGTCTTGATCCGTCGCGACTCTACTTCACCTGTTATGGCGGCAATGAGTCACTCAATATTCCGCGTGACGAGGAAGCGGCGACGCTCTGGAAAAATCTACTCGAGTCAGCGGGCGTTTCGGCGGATATTTGCGAGGATGCAGAGGCGTTGGGTATGCGGGGCGGGCGTATTTTCTACTATGGCGACAAGAAAAATTGGTGGTCTCGCGTCGGTGTGCCGGAGAATATGCCGGTTGGCGAGCCGGGCGGTCCGGACACGGAAATGTTCTGGGATTTTGGCGAACATCTCCGTCTTCACGAATCGTCAATCTGGAAGGACTCGCCCTGTCATGTCAACTGCGATTGCGGGCGCTTTGTGGAAATCGGCAATAATGTTTTCATGGAATATGTGAAGACAGAGAGCGGATTCCGAAAGCTTCCCAGGCCGAATGTCGACTTCGGCGGCGGGCTCGAACGGTTGGCAGTGGCGGTCAATGATAATCCAGATATTTTTTGTATCGACGCTTTTGACGGTGCGCGAAAAATTCTTGAGAGTCTTTCTGCAAGGCGATATGGCGAGCATGAGAAGGACACCTATGCGTTTCGTGTCATTCTTGACCATATACGGGCGGCGACGTTTTTGATAGCTGACGGTGTCGTGCCTTCCAATAAAGATCAGGGGTATTTTGTGCGGCGGCTGATTCGACGGGCAGTGCGGTTTGCGAAAAATATAGGGATTCAAGAGGCGTTTGTGCGAGATATTGTCGGGGCATATGTTGAGACGTATGGAGTGTCGTATCCCGTCTTGCAGGAGAAGCAGCAATTTCTTGTCCGTGAAAGCGAGCAAGAGGAGCAGAAATTTCGCAAGACACTTGAACAAGGAATGAAAGAGCTTGAGAAACGATCTCTGACAGGGAGCGTTTCGGGGAAAGATGCGTTCGAGCTTTTTTCTACCTATGGATTTCCACTTGAGATGACGAAAGAACTGCTTGAAGAGCGAGGGCTATCGGTTGATGAGGATGAATTCTACAGAGAATTTAAGCAACATCAGGATTTATCTCGAACGGCGAGTGCCGGGAAGTTCAAAGGCGGTCTTGCCGACACAAGCGAGAAAACGACGCGGCTTCACACGGCGACCCACCTTATGCTTGCCGGACTTCGGAAGTTTCTTGGGAGTGATGTGCATCAGGCGGGGTCGAATATTACCGAAGAGCGAGCTCGTTTCGACTTTACCTATCCGACGAAGGTCTCTCGCGAGGTGCTTGATCGGGTCGAGGCATATGTAAACGCGGCAATACAGTCGAATTGTGTTGTCGGGACGGACATTATGGAAAAGGAGGCGGCACGAGCAGCGGGCGTCGAAGGAAGCTTTTGGGACAAATACCCGGAGAAGGTAACGGTGTATCGCGTGAAAAGCGCGGATGGCACGGTGTACTCTTCGGAGTTGTGCGGTGGTCCGCATGTAAGCACTACCGACGGTATGGGTCACTTTCGTATTGTAAAAGAAGAGGCTTCCTCTGCGGGTGTTCGTCGGATAAAGGCGGTTTTAGAGGAGGCTGTTTGACAAAATGCGTATTCTTGAGTAGAGTGAATATTACTGTGTCTTAGGACTATACTATGATTGCTATTATCAGAACGGGAGGAAAGCAGTATCGGGCACTTGAAGGCGAAAGGCTTCGCGTAGAGAAACTCGAGGGCGAGGTGGGCGATACGATAACTTTCTCTGAGGTGCTCTTGGCAGGGGATGAACAGTCGGTTCGTGTAGGAACGCCTTTGGTATCGAAGGCTTCCGTTGCTGCGAAGATTGTAGAGCAAGGTCGTGCTGACAAGGTGTGGGGCATAAAGCACAAGCCAAAGAAACGGTACAAGGTAAAGTTTGGTCACCGACAGGCATATACGGAAGTGGAAGTGACGAAGGTTATTGCTTCATAGCGACTTCGATATTTTTTTGATCTTCTCTCTAGGGACTGCCCGAAATGGTTCGGGCAGTTTTTATATTTTATTATGAAGTCTTTGAGGAGCCGGTTTTTTCGTCTATACTGGAGAGGCGGATTTTTTAAACACGTCTTTATGCGTCTCATTGCGCTGTGGATTGTGAATGCAGTTTTGTTTCTTGTGATTGCAAATATTGTGCCGGGTATCGAGGTTCGTGATTTCGGAACGGCTCTCTGGATGGCGCTTCTTTGGGGGTGTATCAGTATTACCATACGACCGATTCTCCTTCTCCTCACGCTTCCCGTGACGATTTTGACGCTTGGACTCTTTACTTTTGTTGTGAACGGGTTTCTTTTTTGGCTGCTCTCTTATATGGTGTCCGGATTTCGGGTAGCATCTTTCGGCGCAGCTCTTTTTGGAGCATTCTTGTTTTCTTTTTTTGGGTGGGCATTTGGTCGTGTATCTCGGAAGTCGGGTGATTCGTGATGGATGGCATGATTCTTGATGTATGAAGGTGGCGCTCGTGCATGATTATTTGGTTCAGTATGGAGGAGCTGAGCGAGTACTTGAGGTGTTTGCGGAGATGTTTCCGGAGGCGCCGATTTTTACGCTTATATATGATCGGGAAGCTATGCATGGGGCGTTTGAGGGTCGGGATATTCGAACCTCATTCCTCCAGAAAATCCCTTGGGCGAAACGGAACCATCGGTTTTTCCCTGTGCTGATGCCACTTGCCATCGAACAGTTCGACTTTCGGGATTTTGATGTGGTGCTTTCCGATTCCTCAAGTTATGCAAAGGGTATTGTTACGGGTCCCGGTACGATCCATGTGTGCTATATGCACACGCCTATGCGGTACGCGTGGGACGACTGTCACAAGTACGTCGAAGACTTCGGCCTTCCTCGTCTCGTGAAGAAAGCCATCCCGTTTTTTATGAGCCCGGTACGTCTGTGGGATCAAGTAAGCGCCAGTCGACCGGATCATATTATCGCGAATTCTCAGTTTGTTGCCGATCGCATATGGAAATACTATCGCCGTTTTGCGCATATCATTCATCCGCCAGTTGATGTGAATGCTTTCAATGTGGCTCTTCCGGCGGAGCGGTCGGATTATTTTCTCATGGTCGGGAGGCTTATCGCATACAAGCGGCACGATATTGCCATTCAGGCATTCAATGAGCTTCGTCTCCCTTTGAAGATTGTCGGGCGTGGTCCGGAATATGATCGGTTGAAGAAGCTTGCCGGTCCAACCATAGAATTCTTAGGGAGAGTTCCTGACAAGGACCTCCCGCGGTACTATGGCGCGTGTCGAGCGTTTATTTTTCCTCAGGAGGAAGATTTCGGTATTGTTGCCTTTGAAGCGTTTGCTTCCGGGAGACCGATCATTGCCTTTCGCGGCGGGGATATTCCGGAACACCTCGAAGAGGGAGTGATGGGCACTTTCTTTGATCGACAAACGGTGAACGACATTGTCACAGCAGTTCGGGAATTTCACGACGCCGATTATGACGCCGAACGTATTCGTCGGAAAGCGCTGGCTTTTGACCGAGCAGTCTTCGCTGAGAAGATCCGTGCCTATCTTGATAATGTTTGCTGCGATGTGAAAGGATGAAGTGAAATTTACTCCATCTTGACAGTGATAACAGAGTTTCCAATGGACACAAAGGCGGTTTTTGTGCTCGGATCGAGAGCGAAATGAGTCGCTCCTTGAAGGGCATCGCTTGCGTATTGTGCCGTGATAGCGCCGGTTGCGACATCGTACTGGGCAATGCGTCCGGCGATACCGTCGAGTACGAAGAGTTGCCCGTTGTCTTCTTTGGAAGATACGGATATATCGGTGGGAAATATCGGCGTTGTTGAAGATTCAAACTCTTTTGTTTGCAGGATCCCGCGGAAATAAGTGTGAATTCCTGAGCTGTTGGCAACGAATACGGAGTCACTTACGGCGATTGTTGATTCCGGTTGTATGGAGACGGATTCTCGAAACCATGATGTTGCAGATCCAAACCCTCCGTCGGCTCGCGGATATCGGGAGAGTGTGTTTTCGGTCGGGTTTAACGCGTAGAGATAGGTGGACGATGCGGCAATATGAGTCACGTCGGCGGCGTTCGGAAGTAAGAACCTCTCATCGGAAAAGCGATTTGTTGCGGGAGTGAAAAAGAGTATGGTTCCATCCTCGGTTACTATGAGAAGAGCTCCGAGATCCGGCATAGCAACTCCCATTCTTGCGGTTTTTTCGTCAGGGTAGGCGATCTGTGTGGCGTTTTCTCCATCCGATCCTGCGCGATAGATCGCATCTTTTGTGATGAGGAAGAGAGTCTCTTGAATGCGGGCCATGCTGACGATATCGGAGAATGTTCCAATGACCGACGGTTGTCCTATGAAGTGAACGTTGATGTCTTGCTCTAATTCGCGAGGCGTTTCGGTGGTTGTATTTTCGGCGTTGGATGGTTCTTCGGCAGTTGTTTGCGAGGTATCTTTTACTACAAATATTCGGACCAGCAAAAATGTCGCACTTATGCCAAGGATTGCAAGACCGGATATTTTCAGTACCTTTTGTTTTTTGGCAGGGAGATTCTCGAGCCATGCTTTGAGGAAACGACACATCTGTGCGCACTTCGAAAATGCAACTCTTCCTGTCTGAAGAATCCCCTTGAAGAGTGCGGCGCTTCTTGACTCGCCGTGCACGGGAATGTGAACGGTGCTGTGTCTGGAAAAAACCGAGAGAGACGAGATATTCCCGAGAGTTCGCCGAGCTTTTTCGGACAGTCTGTGCATCAGGGGTGCCGGTTGTCGATCGGATCGTCCGAGGATCATTGTATTGCCGGCGGCTTCTGCGAGGGGGATATTGCGAGGTGCGCGTTCCGTTGTCGAAGGTGGCAACGCGCTCTCTATTGGAAAGTTGGAGAGGCGCCTTTTTTCTTGCCATGAGCGGAGCGCGGATCGTACCTTTAAGGAGAGAGTTGTCGACACTGTTTTGATGCTTTGTATCCCGGAGCGCAATGCGGGGAGGATGTTTCTTCCGCACTGTGTTTTGATATGTCGGAGCCAGATGTTGATATTTTCAAGAAACATGTGGACACGTTCCCATGTTTCACTGCTTTCTTCGCTGGGTGCCTCTCCGGTTACATAGATGTGCCCCGTTTTGTTGTCTATTCGATCTTGCTCACCGGATTTTTTCTCGCGGAGGCCGTCCTCGATGCTGTTTCCTTGTTGTTTCGACGATTCAAAAATAGCTCGGCTCCAGGCGTTTGGTACGGAGTCGATGGTGGCAAGAGTTCGTTTTGGTGCCGGTTTTCGTTCGTATCCCGATATCGTGCCAATGGTAATGCACACGCTCGCAGATATATCAAGCTGGTTGATAACAGCGGTTTGCAGGAGTTGTTCGAATTGATCGTTTGGCAAACGATTGGCGGATCGTTCGAGTTCCGTTTCGGAGAGGATGGAGAAGAGCTCCGGCGTAGTGATGAGTATTCGATCGCCAGGTGAAATTTTCCCGCTGGCCACATCGGTGAATGTTTTCATCGGGTGGTCATTGTCTGAGTCGGCGAGTCCCTCACTTATATCGGAGAGGTGTCTTTCTCGAAAGAGGAGGACTTTTGCGTTCCCTGCAACTGAGAAATGGAGATTGTTTCGCTCAATGATGCAAAGAGCCGCGTCGAGCGTCCCGATCCATTCGGTGTTTCCTTCTTTGGCGAGCTCTGCGAGTCCGATATTTACCTTGTGAAGTGCTGATTCAAAACTTTCGATGGCGCCTCGGCGAGGGTTTCCATAATATTCTTTCTTGGCGAGCGAGGAAAGAAAATTGACGATATAGGCGGAATGTTCACTTCGATCTTGTATGATCATGACGCCAGCAAGCATGCCGAGCGGTTCTCGGGCGATATTGTCCGGAAGATGCTGAAAAGATACCGCATACGGCTTCAAAAAACCGTTTCGAGCAACGGATATCTCGGTAGCCGTCGGCGCGATTTTTTCTGGCGCTTTCGGCGAAACAATCTTTCTTGCCATAGATGGAGTATATTATACCACAAGATGAAGATGCTTTCGCGTAGCGCCGCGCTGTCTCTCTGCGATTCATTTACAGAGCTTTGACTTTCCGGGGATCGATTCGTATAATTAAAGGAAAGGCGCAGGGATTTTCTTTATTGTACCGCTATGTCCGACATGTTTGAGACGCTGTTTGGTTCCAAGACGCGGGCGCGATTGCTGCGGCTTTTTATTCTCAATCCTGAGAAGGCGTATACAACGGAAGAGCTGGCTGAAAAAGCGATTCTTCTGCGGAGTCCGCTGCTTCGTGAGGCGCGTCAGCTCGCCAAGATAAAGTTCGTTATCGAGCGAACGAAAGCAGGGAAGCCGATTTTCTCGGTGAATCCGAATTTTCCCTTCTTTAACGAATTGCAGTTGCTTTTTGTTCGTCCCGATTCGAGCGTCTATGACAGCATGTTTAAGAAATTGCAGGCGGTTGGCGATGTGCGCTTGCTTTTGGTATCGGGTATTTTCCTCAATTACCAAAAGAGCAAGGCAGACATGATTCTTGTGGTCAATAATCCGAGCCGTGCCAAACTCAAAAGCGCTATCGGATATATTGAGGCGGAAATCGGGCGGGAGATCCGTTTTGTTCTTATGAATGGCGAGGAACTCCAGTATCGTTTGAACATGATGGACAGGTTCTTGATGGAATTTCTCGAGAATCCCATGCGCGAGATAGTCAACAAGGTCCCCGAACTCAAGCGCTTTGTCGCGGGACTCCGCCGATAATATTTTTCTCTATGGAGGCATTTCTTTTTCCTGTAGTAGTGCTTCTGGTTGGGGTGGTTGCTTTCTTGATGTATGACAAATTTCATTTGAGGGGGCAGTCAGGGAGAGTAGAATCGGATATGTTGCGGGAGGATTTGGCGCGGCGTATGGAGGAGATGCATCGAAGTGTTGCGGAAGATATGCATCGATTCTCGTCGTCGTTCTTGCAACAGATGGGGAATTTTCAGGCAAATGTGAGCCATCGTCTCGAGGACAATACAACGCGACTCGATAGTCGGCTCGATGGCGCGGCGCGTTCGTTTACGGAAGTGCGTGCGGAAATGGGTCGGGTTCGAACGGAAGTCGGCGTGGCGCTTGAAGAAGTAAAGCACTCAAGCAGCCGTATTCTCGAGGTCGGGAAAGATGTTCGATCGTTGCAGGATATTCTTCGTTCGCCGAAACTCAGAGGAGGATTTGGGGAATTGCTGCTTGAAGATATGCTCTCTCAAATGTTGCCTCGGGAATACTATGCGATTCAGCATGCCTTTAAGGGTGGGGATGTTGTGGATGCGGCGATCCACTTGAAGGGCGGTATCATCAGCGTTGATTCCAAGTTCCCGCTTGAGAACTTTCGAAAACTGGTCGAGGCAAGTTCGGATGAGGATCGGAAGCAGTTTCGAAAGCTCTTCTCGTCCGATGTTCGAAAACATGTGGATGCAATTGCGCGAAAATATATCGTTCCAGAGGAGGGGACGCTCGATTTTGCACTCATGTATATTCCGGCGGAGAATGTGTACTATGAGATTGTCGTCAAAGACAATGAAGGCGATGGTTTGGCGGAGTATCTTTTCTCAAAAAAGATTGTCCCGGTTTCACCAAATTCGTTTTATGCGTACATGAGGACGCTCCTTCTTGGACTTCAGGGAATGCAGATTGAGAAACGCGCCAAGGAAATTATGGGCAATTTGAATCGTCTCGGTCGGGAGTATGATCGATTCTCCAAAGAATTCGAAACGCTTGGCGGTCACATTACCAATGCGGCGAAGAAATATGAAGAGGCGGATAAGCGTCTTGGGAAGGTGGAAGATCAAATTGCGAGGACGCGTATTGAAGATGATTCGGATTCCGTCGAGCCAACAGCGGTTTCCTCTCCGTCGAATCCGTGAGAGACTTCTTTTAAGAGCGTGTCTAAAAAGGCTGTTTTTCCGAAAGAAATTCTTTTTTTGCTTGTCTTACACTTCGTACGTCCGCCCGCAACGCTTTGCGTAGCAATGCGGACGGGAAAGCCGCAAAAAAAGAATTTCTTTCGAAAAAGCGGTTACATTGTGCATTTTGTAGAGCTTTTTAGACACCCTCTAAGAGGTGTCATCCCAAAATCATTTTAGCTTTTTGTGACGTTTAGCTTTGTGGGACATGGATTCCTGTCTTCATGGGAATGACAGAAAGCTACAGTCTCTCCGAAGTTAGCAATGCCAACTCAGGAATGGCATGCGTCGCTTCGGAGGTTTCGGGACATGACATGGGAGACGGGAAAGAACATTATGGTATCCGATACTCCAAAAGTTTCAAACATTCCAGCTCCATCTCTTTTTCGGTATGGTACGGCGGCGGCGTTTTTCTACCTCTCGCTTGCGCTTTCGGTGGTGCTGTGGGGGTTGCCTTTCTTTTTTATTGGCGTCGGAAACAGTACGGCGGTGCTTCGGTATAACGCGTACTTCGGCGTTGATCTGACGGGTGCTTTGTGGCAGACGTTCCTCGTTCCGGCTGTGACTACAACGTTCTTCTTGGTAAACACGTCTCTCGCTTTTCTGTTTATTCGAAGGAGGATATTTGTTCCCGGAATGATTCTTATGGTAGCCTCTTTCTTTTTGCATGTAGCCGCGCTTATTGTTGTGAGCGCGCTTATTCTTGTGAATTGACCATGTCTCTTTCTTTTTACGTCGCTCCGTTTCTCACGAGTTTCTTGGTGTCGACGTCTCTCCTCTTTCTTTTTCGAGAAATATCCGCGTATCTGTCGCGTGCGAGAGGACACTGGTCAATCGATTATCGTCGGTTTGGCGGAGTAGCAGTGATTCTCTCTTTTCTCTGCGCGGTTCTTTTTCGATCGCCATTGGTGGTTACGCCGGTGATCCTCGGTATCGTTACGGGGTCGATTGCGATTCTCTTTTTCGGGATATGGGACGATATTGTGACGCTGAGCTGGAAGATACAGTTGACCTTTCAAATATCCCTCGGGGTGGCGCTCTTTGCTTTCGGTTTGCGGATTTTCTCTTTGCCGGTGCCGTTTGTCGGGCAGGTATTTGTTGATACGCTGCCCGGTAGCGAGATACTTGGTTTTGTTGTTTTGGTATTATGGGTGGTGTTTGTTATGAATGCGCTCAATTGGGTTGACGGTGTCGACGGGCTTCTTCCGAGCGTGTCGTTACTCGCCTTCTTTGCGTTGTTTGCTCTCTCGCTTTCTCCTCAGGTGAATCAACCGCCGCTCGGTATTCTCTCGATAGCGCTTGCCGGGGCCGTTTTTGGACTGCTTCTGTTCAATATTCCGCCCTCGCGATTTCTTTCAGGAACAACCGGGTCGCTTTTTATCGGCTTCTCGCTCTCGTCGATCGCGGTGCTTTCGGGAGCCAAAATGGCGACGTGTATTTTGGTGCTTTCTCTCCCGATGCTTGATGCGCTGTGGGTTTTTTTGGAACGTCTTCGATCCGGACGGTCGCCCTTTCATGGTGGAGACGCTCGGCATCTCCACTATCGTCTTCGGGAAAGAGGTTGGTCGGATCGCTCGCTCGTTGTCGGGTATACTATATATACTGGCGTTGTCGGAATCATCGCACTTTCTTTTGGCGCTATTGGAAAGACAGTGGCATTTCTCGTTTTAAGCGTATTGCTCGGAATATTTCTGCTTCGAATGGAGAGAGATACGAAGGTACGCGTGGATCACTCGACCTCTCATGGAATATAGTATGAAAAAGCACGCCATTTTTCTGTGTGCGGGAGTCTTTTTTCTCGTCGTTTCGATTCCTTTCTTCTTCTTTGAAAAAAGTTCTCAATCGAACGGCGTACGGGTTCGCGTTGGCAACGCCGTATTTTCGGTCGATATTGCCGATACGGAATCGAGCCGGGAGCGCGGGCTTGGGGGACAAGCGGCACTTTGCGATATGTGCGGCATGCTGTTTCTTTTTGATTATTCGGACACGTATGGGTTTTGGATGAAAGATATGCGCTTTCCGATAGATATTCTCTGGATTCGTGACGGGAGAATCGTGCATATCGAACACCGTGTTGATTTTCACGATCAGCAGAAAGTGTATCGTCCTGATCAATCCGCCGATCGCGTGCTTGAGATAGCGGCGGGATCGTGTCAGAAGTGGGGTATACGAGTTGGTGATCCGGTATCGTTTTAGGGGCGCGTTCATGATCGTAATCCATAGTGGAAAACACAAAACCCCGCGTTGCGGGGTCTTGGAGTGCAAATAAAGAACGAAAAGTCGAAAAACGAAGAAAGTGAAATTCAGAATGTCACTCCATTCTTTCTACCGGTCAAATCTCTCCATGAGTATCGATCGAATCTTTGCTTTTGCAGCGTATCCAAACCTCCTGAGAACTCTTTGAATGAAGATCTGAGTTTGGTGCGGATATGTTTAGCGAAGCGAAGGGGCTCGGCTCGAGTATTTCTTGAGATTCGTGAGTTGCTGATCGCTGAGTTGCTTCGACTTCCCGATAGCTTCTCGTATGAGATCCTTGGAGAATTCCACGCTGGTGCCGACACGAACCGGTCCCGAGACAGTGTGTTTTCGAAGATAGTCTTCGATATACACTTTGTGTTCTCTGGAAATTGCCGAGTCAGGATTCTTCTCGAGGAAATTCGCCGTTGCCTGTCGTGCGAGAAGTGTCATGCTGTCGCCGCGAGCCGCCGTTTCGACGAAAGCCGTTTCAGTTTCCTTGCTTTCAGTCATAGTCGGCGCTGGCTTTGCGGTGTCTGCAGGCTTCACCTTGGCTGGTTTGGCAGCGGTTGGATTTTCGGGTTTGTCTTCCTTTTTCATCTCTGGCGCTGTCTTACTCGTATCGCTCTTCTCGGTTTCACCCTGAGCGAGTTGATCATCCGGCTGGGCGTTCTGGTCAGCTTCATCGCTTGAAGTGGTCGTCTCCTCGGTGAGCGCCGGAGCTTGAGATCGTTGGGAATACGAATAGATGCCGCCGGCAATCGCAAACACAACGAGTATGCTCAAGATGATACGCAAATTGTCTTCGAGCCATGCCTTCAATCCACCTTCCTCTTCCTGGTAGTCATCTTCTTGGTGTTCGTCTTGCATAGTGTGTGTCACCTGCCTTTCTAGATAATCAATCATGAACAGCGATATCTGAACGTGCCGCTTGCGTTGAAGTCGGATCGACCGTCCTTTTTATTGTACGGTGCGCTATTTTTGGCGTCAACTGGACAACGTACAAGCTTTGTAGTTTAATATCACGTACAGTAAACGAGTTGCCAATTCTCTTCTGAAAGAGTGTATTGTCTCGGCTTTTTCTTGTTTTCCGGCATCACGGATGCTACAATCGTTCTGTATTTTGCTTCTTTTCGTATCGCATATCTGCGGTTGAGGATTCTCCTGTCGATCGCATCTTTCTTTGTAGATATATTGCCTCGTATCATTCTCTATGGATGTGCACAAAGAGCTTTCCGGTTTCAAAATTCGGGTTGACCGTGAGATAGCGAACTATCTCGACCGCACCATTCAAGAGACGGCCAAGCATGATCCTTTTATGACTGAGGCGCTTCGATATGTGAAGACGCTGGTACTGTCGGGAGGGAAGCGCTTGCGAGCGGCGTTTATGTATTATGGATATCTTGCCGCTGGCGGTGAAGATCGGGATCGGATGCTTCGTGCGGCGGTTTCGATAGAGTTAATTCATATTTTTCTTCTTATTCATGATGATATTATTGATCGCGATGAAAAACGACATGGTGTTGTGACGGCGCATGAGCATTTTCGATCGATTGCGGATACGGTGTTTCCTCATGCCGATTCGACGCACTTCGGCAGTTCGATGGCGATTATTATCGGTGATATGGTAGGAGCGCTCGGCAATCAGATAATTTTTGAATCCGGCTTTCCTCCCGAACGTATTCTCCGAGCACTTTCGAAATTGCAGGATATTATTTCGTTTACGGTTGTGGGACAGGCAAAGGATATTTTGATAGAGTATGCAGGGAAGGCAACGGAATCGGAGATTCTTTCCATGTATGAGCATAAGACGGCGCGCTATACTATAGATGGTCCGCTTCAGTTGGGAGTCATTCTCGCGGGAGGATCGAGCGATCTTGCGGACGCGTTCGGACGGTATGCCATTCCCCTTGGAATTGCGTTTCAGATTCAAGATGATATTCTTGGCGTATTTGGGTCGGAAGAGAAGGTTGGGAAGCCGATCGGTTCCGATATTGAAGAAGGGAAGATTTCACTGCTTGTTTCGCGAGCACTTGCACGTGCTTCGGATGATGTGCGGCGAGAGCTTTCTGAGATATTGCGAAAGGGGACGGCACTTTCTCGGTCGGATATTAATCGGTTCCGTGAAATTCTCGTAGAGTCAGGCGCGCTTTCGTCTTCACAAGATACGGCAAAAACGTATATCAATGCCGGAAAGCAAGAAATTCTTCCGATAGCGTTCCCTGCTGAGGCGAAAGATTTCCTCGTTGGTATTGCCGACTATATGATGAATCGAGAATATTAGAAACAGTGTATCTCTATGTCTCAACCACTATCTTCCATTCCCGCTCATGTGGCACTTATCCCAGACGGCAATCGCCGCTGGGCGAAGGCGCGCGGACTCGAACCCTGGGACGGACATGAAGCGGGTGCCAAGAACACGGAGAAGATTATCGAAAAAGCTCGGGAGCTCGGTATTCGCTCGTTTTCGTTTTGGGGTTCGTCCATGGAAAACCTTACAAAGCGCCCTTTCGAAGAGAAGCGCGCACTGCTTCGTTTGTATGAAGAATATTTTACGAGGATGATTGAGAATGAGGCGATACATCGTGATCGCGCACGTATTCGCATGATCGGTCATTGGCGGGAGCAGTTCCCGGATGGTCTCAAGAAGATTCTGATTCGATGTGAGGAAGAGACGAAATCATATAGCGACTATTCGCTGAATTTTTTTCTTGCGTATAGCGGGAACGATGAAATGCTGGAAGCGGTTCGATCGCTTGTTTCGTCTGGCGTGTCGCTCGAGTCGATTTCGTCGGAGCGATTGAAATCAGCTCTCATGACACACGATCTGCCGCCGGTCGACTATCTCATCCGAACCGGAGGCGAGCCGCATCTCTCTGCCGGCTTTATGATGTGGGATATTGCGGATGCGCAGCTCTATTTTTCCGACAAACTCTACCCGGATTTTGACGAACACGCTTTTGCCGAGTCGATTGAGGAATACGCGCGACGCGCTCGACGATTTGGAAAATAGAAAAAGTAAGAGAGAGGAACTGTGGAGCGGATGACACATTGAGGTGTTTTTGGGACGATCCTGTCGGGGCGTCTCTTTTTGATTTGTTTATTTTTTTCGCTTCATTCTATGGAGTTAAATTCGTTACCGTGTTTGAAGTGGCATCACTCGGAGAGTTCCTCCTTGCGTGTTTGCGAGAGAATACACTCTTTTTATACATGTAAAGTAAACTTGACATTACTCAGTGCTGATCTACAATGAAATTATTGAATAGCAAGAAGGAATATCCGATCTCGATGATTGTGCATGCTGCTATTCTTCTGTGGGAGAGGTCTATGAATGATGTGTTGAAGAATAGTATCGAGCAGTTTCGGAAACAGCGCGGTATTACCCAAGAACAATTGGCTGAGTGTGTTGGAGTGACGAGGCAAACAATTATCGCGCTTGAAAAAGGGCACTATGGACCATCGCTCGTGCTCGCTCTGAAAATCGCTCGATTTTTTGGCACACCTGTCGAATCAGTTTTCAGATTTAGATGATGCTTTCAGTATATCTTTTATGAACTTTCTTTCATGTTTGTTTTCTGAAAAGGTTGTTGCGAGTATTTTGGTGATTCTTCTCATTTGTTTCGTGAATCCATTTAATGTTTGGATGACGGATGCGCTTCACATGACGATTCTTGGGGGCATTGTCGCGGTGTTTGCTGCGTTTGCGGTGCTTCTTTGGAAAGAACGCGCGGTGGATGAACGGGAACAGCTCCATCGATTTATTGCGGCTCGATTTGCCTATATTGCCGGGGCGACACTTCTCCTTTTTGGGACAGTTATTCAAGCCTTCTCTCACAAGATTGATCCATGGATTCCTTCCATATTGGCGAGTATGGTATTTGCAAAAATAGCCGGGCGATTCTTTGCGAGGCGGCAGTGCTAATATTTTTGACGGTACTCCGTTCGAAGAATGTTTCAAAAAATCTGAACAATCGCGATGCGAACAGATAGTAGGAGGAGATGCTTTTTCAAAAAATAATTCGTAAAATACAAGGGTATGAAGAGCCAAAAAGGAGTGTTTGTCGGTGTGATTGTTGTTGTGCTGGGGTTTGGAGTATGGGCTCTCTTGCGGAAGAGCGGTAATGATCAGTCGATGATGTCTTCGACAGATCAACTGCGGGGAGAGGGCGCTATGACAGAAAATACTGAAATGATGGAAGATGACGGCGCGAAGTCGGATGATGCCATGATGAATGAGGATGTTTCGCCCAAAGATGACGCCATGATGCCGGAGAAGGAAAATACGAAGATGCCCCTTACGGAGAGTGCTGGGCAGTATGCGGACTATATCAAGAGCGCATTCGATCAGGCTGCGGGGAAGCGACGAGTACTCTTTTTCTATGCGAACTGGTGTCCGATATGTCGCCCCGCCGACGCTGACATTCGGGAACATGCAATGCAGCTGCCGGCGGATGTGGCGGTCTTTCGAGTGAATTATAATGATACCGATACGGACAGCGATGAAAAGGCGCTTGCCAAGGAATACGGAATTACCTATCAACATACGTTTGTCCAAATTGATGGCGATGGTGCTGTTGTTACAAAGTGGAATGGCGGAAAAATGTTGGAATTGCTCAATAACATAAAATAGCTCCTATGATGTTGCTCGTTCTCTTTGCCTTTGCGGCGGGAATCGTGACGGTGCTCTCGCCGTGTATTCTTCCGGTGTTGCCGATTATTCTGTCTTCGGGTATTGGCGGCGGAGCTTCAACAGGGAGGTCGCGACCGATAGGTGTTGTTATCGGATTCGTTTCGAGTTTTACGTTGTTCACTTTGTTTCTCTCGGCGATTGTGAATGCGATCGGTGTGTCCGCCGATACGCTGCGACTTCTTTCGGTTATCGTCATTGCCGGATTTGGAGTTGCGCTCCTTGTGCCTCGTCTCCAATTTCTTCTTGAGAGTCTTTCTTCTCGACTTGCCGGGTTTGCCCCGACGACTTCTTCTGGGAGCGGGTTTTTCTCCGGTTTGTTTCTGGGTGTTTCATTAGGGCTTCTCTGGACACCGTGTGTGGGGCCTATTCTTGCTTCGGTTATTACGCTTGCGGTGACAGGTGCGGTATCGTTTTCTGCATTTCTTCTGACGCTCGCATATTCGGCGGGCGCGGCGATTCCGATGCTTCTTGTAATGTGGGGCGGGCGGGCGCTTCTTCAGCGTGTGCCGTGGCTCTTGTCTCATGGCGCGGCGATTCAGCGAGCATTTGGCGTTATCATGATACTTACGGCATTTGCAATATTGGTGAATGCGGATCGGAAGTTTCAAACATTCATCCTGAATGTGTTCCCTAATTATGGTTCCGGTTTGACATCATTTGAGGACAAGGGATTTATTCAAGATGAACTGACAAAGCTTCGCGGAGACCAATCGACGGAAGGGGCTGGTTCGAATATGACCGGGAAGCCACTCTTCGATATTCAGCCCAAGGGTGTTCCGGCGCCAGAGATTGTTCCCGGGGGCGTCTGGATAAACAGCACGTCTCTTTCGCTCAAAGAGCTTCGTGGCAAAGTGGTGCTGCTCGACTTCTGGACCTATTCGTGTATCAATTGCCAACGAACACTTCCGTACTTGCGGGCATGGAATGAGAAATACGCTGACAAAGGACTGGTGATCATCGGTGTACACGCGCCGGAATTTGAATTTGAGAAAAACGCCGACAATGTTCGCAAAGCGGTTGCTGATTTCGGTCTCACATATCCAGTTGTGCAGGATAATAATTTTGCCACGTGGCGAGCGTATAACAATCACTATTGGCCGGCGAAATATTTTATCGACGCGGAGGGGAATATTCGCGCCCACCATTTCGGCGAAGGAGACTATGACGGAAGTGAACGAATTATTCAGGAATTGCTTCGAGAGGCAGGAGAACGCGATGTGCCGTCATCGACCGACAATCCTTCCTATACGGTTTCGGCAAATACACCCGAGACATACGTGGGCTTTTCGCGTATTGATCGCTTTGCTTCGCCGGAGCCGATACGGCAGAAGACGCCGGCTCTCTATACAGCGCCGGACCGGCTTTCCTCGAATCGATTCGCTCTTTCCGGAATGTGGACAATTGATCAGGAATATGCGAAGCCGGTGGCGGGCGCTGGGCTGGTGTTTGATATTGACGCGCAAGATGTTTTCTTGGTGATGCGGCCGGAACGTGCGGATATGCCGGTTCGTGTGCGTGTTTTTTTGGATGGAGCAATGCGTGATTTCGGTGCGGACAATCACGACGGCGTTGTCACGGTTACTGAAGACCGATTGTATCACTTGATTCACCTCTCTGTTCCGGGGCGGCATCTTTTGCGGCTTGAGTTTGAAAATGACGGTGCCGAAGTGTATGCCTTTACCTTCGGGTAAACGAGTAGTGCTATACTGAGAGCATGCTTCGGAGAATATTCCAGTCTATCCGCGTTGCCGTGCGCAATCTTTCTGCCGCAAAGGGGCGCACGCTTCTCACGGTGCTTGGCATGGTGATCGGTATTGCAGCTGTCTTCTTGGTCATGTCGATTGGCGCGTCGGCACAAGAGTTCATTTTGGGTCAAATCAGGAGCGTTGGGTCGAACTTGATCGCGGTATTGCCGGGAGCGTCCGATCCGAAAGGTCCGCCCGCGAGCGTGTTTGGTGTCGTTACGACGACGTTCACCAACAAAGACCTCGATGCGATTTTGCAAAAAAGCCGCGTGCCGCATGTCGTTGCCGGTTCGGGTTATGTGACGGGTTCGGCTATCGCAACCTTTCAGGGCGAGTCGATGTCCGTGTCGTATCAGGGCGTGTCCGCCGCGCTTCCCCGAGTCGAAAATATTCCTTTAGCAAAAGGGCGGTTTTTCTCTGAAGACGAAGTGTCGGGACTCGGTCGCGTCGCAGTGCTCGGCTCGACATGTGCGACGGATTTGTTTGGGACGGAAGATCCAATCGGGAGGCGATTCTCTCTGGGCGATGTGAGTTTTACGGTGACAGGTGTCTTGGAGTCGAAGGGGAGCTCGAGTTTTTCGAATACGGACAGTATCATCTATATTCCGCTCGAAACCGCACAGAAAATTCTCTTGGGAATCGATTATCTCAACTTCGCCCGGCTCAAAGTGGACGAAGAGAAAAACATTCCGCATACGGTCGACACGATACGCGCCCTCCTTCGCGATCGTCACTCGATCAAGTCGACCGCTCCGGATGATTTCTCTATTCGGAATACCGCCGATGCCATCTCGATACTCGGATCGATCACCGATGTGCTCAAGTATTTCCTTTCATTTGTCGCCGGTATTTCGCTCTTTGTGGGCGGTATCGGCATCATGAACATCATGCTTATCGCTCTCAAACAGCGCATTCGCGAAGTGGGGCTTCGCAAGGCGGTGGGTGCGCGGGACGCGGATATTCTCGTGCAATTCCTCATTGAGGCGATATTTCTCTCGCTGCTTGGTGGAGTTTTCGGGTTTGTATTTGGCGTAGCACTGACCTATCTCTCTGCCATTGGCATTCGCGCAGCGGGCTATGAATGGACATTCCTCCTGACATTCCAAGCCGCCGGTATTGCCTTTGCCGTCTCACTTGCGATCGGCATTGTCTTCGGTCTCTATCCCGCCCGCCGCGCCGCGAGCGTGTCACCGATGGAGGCGCTGCGGTATGAGTGAATAGGAGTTGTTTTCCACTCCTCCTGTTGACATGTAGTAGACCTCGTGATAATGTTGGCAACGAGCATCAGGAATGATACTCGTTTTCTTGTTCTTTCTCATAAGGGATTTCTCTTCCGATTACTTGCTTGTGTGCTACAATAGGAGGCACGTATGGCGCTTTCGTGGAAATCAAAACGAGTGTGGGCAGCAGTGGCTGTTGCGATTATCGGGTGCGTGGCGCTTGCCAAGGCATCTGCGTCTCAGCTTGCGGAGAATGCATTCGCGTGGGAGCCGGAAGCGATTGCTATTTCTGGAATGCCTGGTGAAACAGTGTCGTTTTCGGTGACGGCTCATGCGGGACCGGTGCTTGCGAAGACGTTCTGTGCTCTCGGCGCAACTACATTTGCAAGGTTGTCCGACAACATTGCTTCTGCGGCGGATATGGTCAGTATTGTTCCCGCCAGCGTGTGTGGTCGTGATACGGTCATTTTCGTGACGATGCATTTTTCACCGTCTGTACCGGTCGGTATGATCGACGGTTCTCTTCGTCTGTATCGATCGGTGCATATTTTCGGTAAGACGGTTGTGAAACCGGTCTTGTTGGCGGAACCGTTGCCGGTTTCTGTGTCTATTGAAGCGGCTGACGATGGTCTTCCTCCCGATCCGGGCGAAGCCGGAAAAGCAACACTTGCCGGCATTGACTCTGATGGGGACGGGATACGCGACGACGTACAGCGGTATATTGAGCTTACCTACTTCGGCGATGAGAATATCAATGTCCGGAAAGCGTTGCGACAAGACGCTGAAGGGTTCCAGTTGGAACTGCTTGCGTCATCGAACAAGGAGGAATCGGTTCGATTGTTGCATGCTCGCGAGCGGGATACGCATTGTCTCGTTGGTATCATGGGTGTGGATGCTGCAATTATTGCGGGGGAATTACTGGAGGCGAGAATTCTCAATACGGAGATGCGTTCCCGCGCATGGATTGCCTTTAACCGAAATATCAGTGGGGAATTTGGCGGCAATGTATATCCGTGGGAATATCTCTCACAGTGTGATTTTGATGTAAATCAAACCGGGGGCGAGTAATGAAAGCGTTCTTATGGTGTCTTGTAGTGATCTTACTTGGAGCGATGAGTTCATCAACCTACGCTGACGTTGATTGCTCATCTGTAACAAATCCTCCAACCGTGTTCTTTGTAAACGGGATGCGTTCTGGCGAGAAGTCATCTGAGCTTACTGTGGAGAAGCTAAAAGAGTCGTATTTTTCTTATCTCGGCTCTCTTCCAAATCAGTCCTATGTGACGGATGAGATGCGGTGCGTTCGGTTTCGTCCGGCACACAACCAAAAGGAGGAGCCATGGAACGAGCTTTTGGAAGTTTTCCTGCAGTCCGTTCCCGATGATACGGTGGCGTTCTGGCAATGGATAGACCTGATACCGGGTGTTACGGTTCCCGAATGGTTTCGGAACGCGCAACTGGCTCTCGAGGAAACTATTGTGAGCGCCTTTGCGTATATCGTCGATGAAGACCTGCAACAGCATATCGACCAATATGCCGGGACGCTGGGGAAACGAATGGTCATTGCGCATTCGCAGGGAAACTTCTATGCGACACAGGCGAATGTGCTCCTTCCGCCCGGTCTTCGGATTCCGGTGTTTGCTGTTGCGACGCCGGAGGGGACATCGCCAAGTCTCGGCTACTTGACGCATGATGATGATAATATCATCAACAAGGTCAGGTTTGTGACCGGAGCACTCCCTGCGAATGCGGCTGGCGAATGTGACGAGGAAAGCGATTGGACTTGTCATGGAATGAAGGAGTCTTATCTCCGAAAGGATGGCGAGGATATCGCCCGGAAGATCTACGACACGTTCTCCCCGATAATTCTGTACTGATTCTGTAGCTTGTATATACCCCCTTTGTCGCAAATGTGATGGAGGGGTTTTTGACTTATTTACTTCTAGCTCTCGATTAACTGATATTGGATGCTTTTTCGGCTGTGGTGTATACGCGCTTTGGTGATATGTTGGGTTGCACAAGAGGAAGAAGTTTGCTTTTCTGTAGGAGAGGATGCACTTGGTATATATCCGTAAATTCTTGCCTATGGCAAAAGAATATGTGTTCAAGATTACGATGGATGGATTTGATAAGCGGAAACTTTGGAGAAAAGTTGCTGTGAAAGATTCAACCACACTCTATCGGTTTGCGGGCGTTATTTTGGATGCGTTTGATTTTGATCGGGATCACTGCTTCGGTTTCTACAGCGAGATGAAACGGAATATGTATGATTCGGATCGAGTGTATGAATATTTTGTTGATGTCGTGGAAGAAGATGGTGAAGACGATGATTTCGGTGTGACGCCCGGAGCGCTCGGTACGAAGAAGACGAGAGTGTCGGAGGTATGGAAAACGCCGAAGGATGAAATGCTTTTCTATTTCGATTACGGAGACAATTGGCGGTTTTTCGTCCGGCTCGAATCAGTCGGTGCAATTCTTCCGAAAGAAAAATATCCGCGCGTTCTCGAATCGAAAGGCGATGCGCCGGAACAATATCCCGACGCGGAAGAAGACGAGAACGATGAGGATGCGGAAGACGAGTTTTCCGATATGACGAATATGCTGTCCGGACTTTTATTGAAAGACGATCTTGGCGGGGAAATTTTTAGCGATACAACCCTTGTGAAAACCGGTCTTGGCAGTATTGGAGAGGCACTTCGCTACTCGCTTCTCTTGGAGAAACACGCGGCGGCATCGCTCTCGAAGAAAGAACAGCATGCGTTGGAAATGGAACTCAAAAAATCTGCCAGCGACTTTGGCGGCAGTATAGAAACTATTTCATTTGATGACAGGTACGTACTCTTTTCTCTTTTGGTGCCCGTGACGGTATCTTTGGATGAAGCGGCAAAACGACTTTCGCATGTTTTTGAAGCATCGGGCATTTCGGTTCAACCCAACTATCTTTGCGCGAATACCGCGCTCCTCTCGAAGGAACAAATCGAACAACACCTTCGCGGCGAAACCCCGAAAGGGTTTCAGGTTGCCTGAGTGGAACTTTCTTTTTTCTTGGCTCATTTGCCAAAACGGCGATCATGCGATACGGTATGAATGTCGCTCAGTTTTGCAGTATCATGCCGAAATCCTTCTGGTTGAATATATATTCAAGCCGAAAAGGGATAGCGGTTCTGGCAACACACTGCCGTTTGGCATGATGCTCTGCTGGGCGACGGCCGCTGTCCCTTTTTGGCTTTTTGTATTTGTCTCTCGTAATTTTTCATAACTTGTTAGTGTTTTGCGTATGAATGGAGCCGTGAAAACAGAAGAGGGTATCTT
>ERZ724505.398-NODE-398-length-28462-cov-5.732672_pt1 | contig 28462 bp, 37 predicted proteins | sample MGYA00376038_ERZ724505 | MGnify/ENA primary metagenome ERZ724505 (study PRJEB28724, sample SAMN07190884) | wastewater metagenome | isolation source: effluent of sewage treatment plant in Hong Hong | place: Hong Kong | collected 2016-03-17 ...
TGGGAAGGATTTGAGAATTGAATGGAAGATACACATGGCAATGAAGATGCACAGTTAACAGCACTCAAAGAAGCGGGTGTCACGGACGAACTGTATCAAGTAGCCAATGGTATTGGTAATATTGATCCGCGGTCTTATGCGGCAGAACATTGGGGATGGATTCGCGTACTCGACAATGAAGCGCAGATGCTCGAAGAGACTCAATTGAGTTCACTTGCAGATGGATTGGCAGACGCTCATGGGGAGGACGTTGAAAATCAGTCATTTAACATTGAAACAAAGCACGCTTACTACACCAACGTACCATGGGCGGTAATTAGTGATGGTAAGCCTGCGGACTTGCATGAATACAAGTCTCATGGGTCACCTGGTTGGGGCGGTCATGTGCAAAATGTATTTTGTGCTACGGGTGAAGGTGGTGGTGTAGACCCCACGTGTACTAAAGATGCTCCCGACACAGCGATGGCTTACCTCGCGCCACGTGCCGAACGTGCTCGCAAGTCATACAACCCTTGCACGAAGGAAAAGCAACGCGAGAGTGACGCATACGAGGCAAGTGTGTCGCGGAAGTTGCGAGCGAAGCGCACCGGGAACAATGCTCCGATGGATATGACCATCGATGGTGTGCATGGTATCGAACTCAAGGTCTTGCATGATTGCAAAGACGGACGAGTCAATATGCGGCGAGATAGCCGCAGACGTAAGGAGTCGTGGAAACGACAAGAGAAAGGTCGCACCCTGCATACTGTGTTGATCGATAACCGCGACAAGTTTGAAGACGGTAAGCACGCCCATAACTTTAGTGGACACCATATTTATTATTCCAAGGGCGTGGGTGCGTTTAAGTTGACCACCATGACCAAGGTCGAGAGCTTTGCTGAACTCAAGCGAATCATTTTAGAGTCAAAGTAAAATGTCATACTATGCTATCTTAGATTACGATGAGTCCTTAGGTGGTGACGTGGCGTCCAACCAAGGATGGTCTGACTTCGTCAAGTTCGTGGATCGCTTTGTAGTTCCGGGTGACTCAACGATCCATGATCTCACGCGGATGGGCGTGTGCGATGACGTAGACACGCTACGTCTCGAGTTGCAAGAGTACACGGGTCAGGATCCTACAGTGGATGAATTGTTGCGGATCGTGCCTGTCGACGTACCTTCCGGCGCTGTGCTTGTGGTAACCGACGGTGCGGGGTTAAGTGCTGATGGGGTTGAAGAATTAGTTTACATAGCCAAAAATCTTTCAGGAGTATCAAATATGAACGATAGTCAACGCGAATCCAAGGCAGCATCTATTATTGGTAACACATATCGAACTGATAACGCCTTCCCTCCATCAGCAGGTGGAGCCCCGTCGGGAGGTGCCACACGACCGAAGTTGGACATGCCCCTGTTGCCCGAGAACCTGCGGATCGCTGACGGTGAAGGTGATCCGAACGCTGTCGAGGTGTCACGAGAAGACTTGCTGAAGATCAAGGAGGTTATCGACCGTTTGTTAGCCGAATCGGGCAACGAACGGCAATCGCAAGACGCGACCGAGGAGCCCACGCAAACACCGGATGGTCAGGCACCACAGCTGCCTGGCAAGGGACCGATGACTGACGGTAAAACACCGCCAAAGGTCGACCCACAAGCCGCGGGCAGTACTGATAGCACCGTACCAGAAAAAACTTTTCCTACCAAGAAAACTCAGGACGATATAAATGGGGGAGACGCACCGTCACAAGACGCCCCCGTTGCAGAGGAAGATCCCTTGAAACGCAAGTACAAAGGGTTCTTTAATGCAACATGAGCCCGCCTGCTCGCGAAGGAAGTGTAAACATTATCAAGGAGTGAAGAAGGATCCATTGGACCTACGCGTCATGGTTCCTTATTGTCGAGCATTTCCTGACGGAATACCTTACGAGATCGTATCCGGTATTGTGACTCATGCAGTTCCGTACCCAGATGATAATGGAATTCAGTTTGAACCTCAGGAGGAAGTGTGACGATGTTCAAAGAGATTGTTAGTAAACTGCAGCATGGTCATGGTCACGTGTACAAACGGGAGGACGGCGTAAAGGCTCGTTGCGGCGGGCCATCATTTTGTGAGGTATGTAAAGAAGAAGTGAAGTTGGCAGATGAGCTACTTGCTGCTGACGCACGAGTGCAAGAACTGAAGCAACGGATCACTCAATACAGTTGAAAGGAAGCTAGGATGAACTTGTTAGCAAGAGCCCGTGAAGAAAGCAACATCTCAATCCAATGGGCGATGCGTCAGTTTGGCATTACGCTCAATCGTTTGGAGTATATCGAGTCTTTGCCGGACAATGAACTGACGTACGAACACTTTAAGTTGTATTCACAAGTATTGGCGCTGCCTGTTGGCGCCTTGTTTGATGGTGAGTGCAATTTGCCATTGAAGCGCGGCTCGGCATTACGTGCGTACCGTACCTTACTTTTGCTTGAAAAGAAAGAAGACAACAAGGAAAAGTTGAATCTGATTGCACAGATCAAGGGAGCATTGCACAATGCTATCCCCGATATGCGACCTGATGAGTTTCCTCCGATGTTGCCTCTCAAGCATGAGAGTGCTTGTGAGCGTTGGGGTAAGTTCATTGATAATCCGATTAGTAAAGAATACTATCATGAGTTTGATTCAGGAAGTGCCTTGAAGATCATTTAGGGATGCCCGATGCAAGGAAGTAAAGATGGACGATACAGATGTAAAAGATGTGGTGTGCTTTGGTGGTCCGTTAGACGGTGAAGTCCATCACCATCACTCGGATCCACCTTCAGGGTACAAGCGGAAGTACGCTGAGGTGGGCAAGGACTTACGCCCTTACTATTTGTATATCCATTTGAATCGCAAACGATTAGACGAGAGTGTGGTGAGTCAGGCGATAAGGAAGTGTCATGTTAAGCCCAAATGAAGAACACCTGCCCCGCTTGTTGACTGATCCTATGACAGGAGAGGTTGCCCTCGAGTTCAGCCAAACGCGAGGCGATGGTCGTCACGTGTCGATATTAGAACGCAACATGATTAAAGGAGTCTTCACTGGCAAGGTGTCGAAGGAAGACGGTTGCGTCTTTCAGGATATTGATGGGAAGGGTATTCTGCGAGTCGTCAATGGCTTTTACCACACTGACCATGACTACCATGAGTTGCGGGATCTGTTGTGGCCGATTGAAAAGACAGAGGTGTACTGATGGCATCAAAGTTGCTTCGCAAGGACCCACAACGACTTGGTTTATTACGTCGTAAGTTCTTGGGTGATGTTCGTAAAGAATTCGCCAAGATAAAGTCTTTAGTATATCAGCGCATCGTTACTGAAGATTCGTTCGGTCTTGCAAACGTCAAACCACTGTCGATCAACACCCAATGGAAATACTTGTCGCTCGATCAACAGGTAGATCAGTTCAACATGTGGCTGACTTTGGTGTTTCAGGCGGGCATCCTTCGCAGATCCCCTGACGGGTCTCCTTGGTTCGCTAAGTATGTGCTCGATGCCTATGTGAAGGGGGCGACCCGTGCCTTTGCCGACATTCACAAGATGCATCGGTTCACTTCTCTCGGGGCGTACAACATCAAAGAGCGCCAATTTTTGCTGATGTTCCGCCACAACGCCACAGGACGCGCTAAAGAAAAGATTGTCGTAAAGCGGGCCGCCGCTCAAGTCGAAAGTTTGATGAATCCCGTGCTACAAAATATGCCACGGATCATCTCATTAGGATTGACTCGCCGAGTACGCCCACAAGTATTGGCTACCGCGGTTATCAACGAGATCACCGGTGTGAAAACACCCCAAGGTAAGCTGACGGTGAACGCCAAAAAGAAAAAGAAAGGTGTTGACGCTCGTGCTTCGCGAATTGTCAACACGGAAACATCGCACGCGTTTACTGAAGGACAACTCGATGCCATGGATGAGCTAGGCCTCGAGGATGTTGAGATTATGGCCGAATGGGTTACGGCGGACGATCCATGCCCCGAGTGTGAAGAGCTTGAGGGTTCTCGGTGGCGTCTTGAGGATGCGTATGGTGTGATCCCAAAGCATCCGAACTGTAAATGCTGCTTTGTTGCCACTGACGCTGAAGATAATACGTGGATTACGCCGGAGTGGATTACTTGACGGATGCAGATCTTGGCGGGTCTGTCCCCTAGGATGGGAGGATGCTTGGATGAGGTTGCCGCAGATGCTTACTCAGCAGCAGGTAGATCGGGCCTGCAAGCTACTAAAATTACGGTCACCCCGTAGTTTAAGTGTCATGCAGTTAGATCGAGACATCGCCCGACTCGTCGGGTGCAATGCCTCGACCATTGCCCGATTACGTCGTGGTGTGCGAGATAGACGAGGTAAAATCGAATTTCGTTTTCCTAAGATGGCACAAACTGAGTGCCCTCGTTGTGGTGTTGTTCCAGGCACATACTGTGTGGTATGTGCAGCCCGTGAAGGTGTGCAAAACATGAGTATGACCCCTTTGAAACCTAAAGATGGTGTTGATGTAGTGGTTAAACGTAAGCCGTATTCGCGTCGACCCGATCCGACGCCGGAAGAAATCGCAGAACGGGCAGTCCGTTTGCGTGAACTCAGGGAAGCTGCCATGCGGGATGTTAGGAACTCCCGTGTTAGTTCAGAACTTTAGTAAGGAGTGTGTTATGTTGGTATTAAGTCGAAAGAAGAATGAGGCAATCATTGTCAACGATGATATCTCGATAACGGTTATCGAGATTCAAGGTGACAAGGTGCGCTTGGGCATCGTTGCCCCTAAAGAGGTGCCGGTTCACCGCAAAGAAGTCTATGAGGCGATCCGTCGTGGGCAGTCCAATAAGTGCCTGCATGAATTTCCTGCAGGTGCTTGTCCTCATTCCGATTGCTCCCATGCCCGAAAGGCGGTGTAGTTATGTTGCGTTCTGTAATTGAACTTGTGATTGTCTACGCAATGCTAATTGTTGTACTTCTGTTTCCGGAGTTGAAAGTCTCGCCGAAGCCCGATCAATGGACGCCCACGTCTGTTAAGATGACTTCAAAGAGTACTTCCCCTGAACAACTCACGGCGAAGACTACGCAACTTTCAGGACTACTGCAACCAAAACCTGATGGTACTAAGCGTGAACTTACCGCGCCTCCGTTGGCATTGTGTTTGCCGATCAAAGTTACCGAAGTGCACGACGGCGACACGGCTAAGGTTTCGGTGACGTTTGATTTAACAGTCCGCTATGCAAATTGTTGGGCTCCTGAATTGAAACAACCCGATGGGCCTAAGTCGGCAGACCGTGCGAAGGAGGCTGTCGGCAAGGCGGGTCGATTGTTTGTCGATTTGTCAAACGTACGTAATCTCGCTGATGCGCTCACGTTTGGTCGTGTCATTGGTGAGATTTGGTTGGATGGTCAACAAGAGTCTGAAAGCGCTAAGCAAGTACGACTCAAGATGGCCTCCACTCGCAAAGGAGGAAAACTCGGAGAGTAGGTGTACTATGAATGATGCTTTACTAGATCAAGTGAATTGGTATGACCCTGATTGGCTGATTTCTGATATGTCAGACGATTCTGGCAAGCCCGCAGGTGGGATACTAATCGACCATGAATGGCAGGAGGTTACTGATGGGGAAGAATCAAAATCCAATAGACGCCGCGATTGATAAGGCCTGCGGGTTTACTAAAGAAGACATGGACGTGATGGCCGAGAATGTGGCCGTGGGTAAGAAGGTACGCGAGATTGCGACTGTGTGTGAGGAGTTTGCGAAGACGCTGACTACTCGACAACGCGGTCGCTTTTGGTCACTCATTCGAGATCGTGGGATCATGGAGGTTGGAGTACCTCCCGAAGCACGTTTTGAGATCGTGCCTATGAAAGATAAGCGGGCCGAGGCCTTCCTCGCGATGCTCATCCCGTTCGGCAAATACGCGGGCAAGACCATTAAGGAGGTCGAGCGTGAAGACCCCCATTATTTGTCGTGGCTCGCAGACAACTCGAATGATTTTCAGAAGCTTCTCAAACAATATCTCGCACGTTCAAAGTACAAAGGACTTTAACCGATGCTTAGCTATCTTAATTTGTTACAGGATGTTTACTTGAATGGAGAAGGGCACGACGACCGCACGGGCGTAGGTACTCGTTCGGTGTTTGGTCGTCAATGGGGACATTGTCTGGGCGATGGTTTCCCATTACTAACAACCAAGAAGATGCCGTTCCGTTGGGTTGCGGAAGAGCTGCGGTGGTTCCTGTCGGGATCGACCAACGAAAAGGACTTGCAGAAAGTTGGTGTTGATATCTGGAAGGAATGGGCCACCGAAGAACAGTGTGCGAAGTTTGGTCGCAAGGAAGGTGACTTAGGTCCTGTCTATGGTGCCCTGTGGCGAGAGTTCCCGATTGGTGAATCGCGTTACGACGACCAACGGGCACTCACTGTTATGATCGGGCCTGATGGGCAGGAGCATCGCCGTATCGCGACGGATCAGATTACGTGGCTGATGAATGAACTAAATACCAATCCCAAAAGCAGGCGTCTGCTTGTCACGGGTTGGCATCCATTTTATCAAAGTCGCGTAGCGTTGCCCCCGTGTCACACAGTGTGGCAGGTGAAGGTTCACAGTGACGACTCGTTATCACTACACCTTTACGCACGCTCGATTGATGCGTTCTTGGGATTGCCCTTTAACATTGCTTCCTACGCTTTGCTATGCTCGTTGATCGCTGTCACGTCGGGTCTCACACCACGTGACGTAGTGATCTCGTTTGGTGACCTGCACATTTACAACTCGCACGTCGACGCAGTAAAAACGCAGTTGGCACGCACCCCTTGCCACTTACCTAAGTTGACAATCAATCCACGATTGTGGGGCACAGGAATTGAAGGCCTTTTGTCGTGGACCACGGACGATCTGATCCTTACGCACTACGACCCTTTACCGAAGATTTCCGCACCAGTTGCGGTTTAAAATCTTGTCCTTTTGTCAAGTTGGTAAAAACATCAGTAAAACATGGATAAGTATCATTTGACTCACGTCAAAATTCTGTTGACGGTATAACTGATTTTTCAACAATTGAATAGTATTCAGTCACCTGGACTACTATTCAATGTTGCAACAGATAACCGCCAACATAGCGCCCCTTATCCGACACGGAAAAGACAACGGTCGGGACTATCTCGTGGTCCCGACCGTTATTCTCACCGAGGGCGTTCACAGTGGTTCTAATGGACCACTCTTCTATCCAGGCTCTGAGCTTGCCCCATCAGCACCCGCATGGAACGGAATGCCCGTTCTTGTCTACCATGCGATGGTCAATGGTCAATATGACTCTGCCGCTCACCCCGAGGTGGCACAGAACCAGCAAATTGGTTTCTTAAGAAACACGCGTTGGAAAAATGGTAAGCTCTTGACTGACTGTTGGATCGATGAGTCCCGCGCTCGACGGATCGATTACCGCGTTCTTAATTCACTGGTGCAGGGCAAGCCCATGGAAGTCAGCACTGGGCTCTTTACGGAAAATGAGGAGGTCCACGGTGAGTTTCGCGGAAAGCCCTATATCGCTGTCGCTCGTAATTATCGGCCTGACCATTTGGCTTGGCTCCCTGACCAGATCGGTGCTTGTTCATTGGCCGCTGGTTGTGGAACGCTTAAACTCAATCAAGCGAAGGCTGAGTTTAAGGAACCTGCCAAACTCAAGCAGCTCATTGACAAGATCCTCAATGCAAGCAGTACACAGAACATCTTCTGTAAGACCGGTAAAGACGGAGGTGTAGATCCGACGTGTGCGAGGGATGGTGGCAGTTCGGCCTCGTCGACACCTGCCGCAAATCCTCGCGAAGCAAAGGCCCGCACGTACGAAGCCAAGGCACGTTCGTCATTACTCGAGACGAAGCGTAAGCAGATGGTTGCGACCATCAAGAAGCTCTTATCGTTCGACAAGAATCATCCACAGCTTGCCGCGATGCGAGCCCGATTGGATAAGATCATCGAGGACAAAGTGGCAACTGATAAATTGTTGACGGGCAACATCTTTTGCAAGACAGGACAAGGAGGAGGAGTCGACCCGACGTGTTCTCCTTCGGGTGCTAGTACGTCCTCGGCAAAGTCCTCCAAAATTTCCATTCAAGGGGCAGCGAGGAAATTAGCCAAAAAAGGCTACACTATGGCCATGGATCGGCATGATCTCAAGACGAAGACCACGTACTACAAGTTGACCGACTCGAAGGGAGCGACTCGTAGTGTGACCGCCGACGAGATCAAGCGGATGATTGCTAATGTCGATGCGTACCAAAAGAATGAGAAAGCCTTTATCACCACGAACTGTGACGGCAATTGCGGCGGCACGTGCAACAGTGGTGGTGAGTGCAGTGGCGAGTGCGACGGGCAATGCCCGAGCTGCAAGAACAAAATGAAAGAAGTTACCGTTGCCAATCGGCTTAGCAACGGCGGGTCCGAGGCAAACGCCTCAATGTCTCTAACAATGAGGAGTTCAGTTATGAACAAAACTCAGGTAATCAATAGCCTGATCGCCTCGGAAGTGTGGAACGAGGATGATCGGGGGTGGCTGGAAACTCAGTCACTCGGTCGCTTGCAGGTGCTCGCTCAGAGCTCTTGTCAAGAGGTCGAAGACGCCCTTCAGAATGACGACAGCAACGACGGCGGTCAAGGTGACCGCATGATGAAGGGCAAGAAGGATACCGGTACGTACGCTCGCAATGGCAAGAAGCCGATGATGGACGAAGAAGAGTCTGAAAGTGCCACGTGCAACTCGTGTGAGCACGCTGACACGTGCCCCGCGTTGAATCATGCGGTATCGGTCGAGGAGTACATTCAGCGAGCCCCATCAGATTTTCGTGAGATCCTCACGAATGGCCTGAACTCGCATAAGCAGGAGAAGGCTGAACTCGTTCAGACGATCCTGACCAATGCTGAAGGCCTGTATACCCAGAATGAACTCGAAAAGTTCAAACTGGTTGACCTGAAGCGCTTGGCCAAGTTGGCCACACCCAAGGTCACTGCCAATGCAGCGCCGGTTATGCCGTCGCCGCTGTTCATCGGTCAATCCGGTGGCCAACAGTTCGTTGGCAACGCGATGGACGATGAACCGTTGCTTCCTCCCGTGATGAACTTCGCAAAGAAGTAGTCGGCGTAGACTTTTCATCACGCATCCCATTCCCTGAACTAACGAATTCTAGGAGTTCCAGATGAGTTCAAACACGATTGTTCTGAAGTGCAATGGGCACCGGGAGGAGTATAAAGCAAATGCTGCGCTCAGCCCGGGTCACTTGCTAACTATTAACTCTTCGGGTGAATGCCTGAAGCATGCTGCTGCAGGGCAGCGCGTCCCAGTGATCGTCGCAGTCGAGAATGCTCTCGCCGGTAAGACGATCAATGATGCCTATGCATCAGGCGACCGCGTGTCGGTCGTCGTCGGATCAAAGGGCGATATTTTGCAAGTTCGCTTGCAGTCCGGTCAAAGTGCGTCACGTGGTGACGGCTTGGTGTCGGCTGGCGATGGTACGTTCCTCGTCGGCGAAAGTGGTGCGTCATCCGTACCATCTGGTCTGTTGTATCGCAGTGTAGCGGATTCGACCGCTGTTGTGAACACCGGATCAGAAACGCTGTTCGACGTGTCCTACACACTGCCAGCAAACGCTCTCCGTGCCGGTGATGTTATCAAGGTCACTGCTGAAGTGTTTGTTACCAGCGTGAACGCTACACCGAACTTGACCTCCAAGTTGTTTGTTGGTGGTCTGGCTGGCACAGCGGTTGTGGACACCACAGCGTTGGCAGTGATTGCGAATGATATTGTCTACATCAATTCGACAATCACCATCCGCACAATTGGTTCTGGCGGTACGATGGTCGCCGTAAGTGATTTTACGGTTGGTGTTCCTGGTACCGCGACCGCCAAAGCAAAGGCATTGGCCTCGACCACGATCAATACCACAGTCACGCAAGTCATTGGTATTGGTGTCACGTGGAGTGCAGCGCACGCGAGCAATTCGTGCTTGTTGCGTATGCTGAACATCGACTTGGATCGTCGATACGGCAATCCTATCGTTTACGCCGAAGAGACCATGGATGCGTCCGGCGCTGAGAAACTGTGTCGTGCTCGCGTTGCCTAACACGCCGTAAGCAGGTCCCATAACAACTCGCCAAGAAAGGTGAATCTGTATGTTAGATTACATTCTCAATGGCAATGCTCACGGCCCAGTTGCTGCACAAATGCTGCAGTCCAACTTCGACGCGGGCTTGCTTCGGCCCTTCATTGGTAAGGATGGGCGTTCATACGTCACTCTGAACCAAGGATTTGGATCGGACGGAAAGGTCCAATACAAAAACATTGTCCGCAATGCCGCGGCTACCCTTCGCAAGGAAGAATGGGTTCATTTGGACGACGCGGTTATGCGTGCGGCCACCCCACGCCTCAAGGCCTGGGCGGACCTCGAAGGTGCCAACCCGTACGTTATCCCGAACGGTTGGGGTAAGACGGTGTTGGAATCGCAATCGATGAGCGATATCTCCGCTGCTCAGATGAGCATGGACGGTATCGTGCGTGGTGACAACGACCGTCCGTTGTTCGACACCGTTGGTTTGCCTCTGCCGATTGTCCATAAGGACTTCGAGATGAGCGCACGCCAAATTCAGACTTCCCGCAATGCCGGCGAAGGCCTGGACACCAATAACGCTACGTTGGCTGGCGTGAAGGTGGCGGAAATGATCGAACAGTTGACCATTGGCGTGGCAACTGGTATGACCTTCGGCGGTTACACGTCGTACGGTTACACCACGTGGCCGAGTCGGTTGACGTATAGCATCACTGCCCCGACAACGGGTGGGTGGACGCCGGATACGTTGATTGACGACGTCTTGGCAATGCGTGATCTGTCGATTGCCAAATACTACTACGGTCCTTGGAAGCTCTACATGGGCCTCGGCTGGACCGCTCGATTGGATGCCGATTATTCGGCCCTCAAGGGTGATCTCACCTTGCGTGAGCGGCTCTTGAAGCTTGAAGGCATCACCGGCGTACAGACGCTCGACTTCCTGACCGGCTACCAAGCGTTGCTGGTTCAGATGACCCCGGAAGTTTGCCGTGCGGTCATTGCGATGCGTCCCCAGACCATCCAATGGGAAGAGATGGGCGGCCTGATCGTGAAGCTCAAAGTGATGTCCGTTATGGTTCCGCAATTGCGGGCTGACTACAACGGCAACACTGGCCTCGTTCACGCCAGCTAGTACGTTGTCCCCTAATTGGGGAGGTGATTTCTAATCTCGTGTCTCCCTCGTCAGCATCGGCCGGCGAGGGAGACATGTTCAAACGCAGGAGAAGGATTGGTATGGCAAAGTTACGTTTATTTCAATTGGAAGGCGGCTCCCATCAAGAGGGAGTTGGCACAAAGGTTTTCAACAAGGGCGACTATATCAAGTCCACCCGCGATCTGCGAAAGTTGTTCCCGAATAAGTTTCGCTTGATCGAGCACGACCTGATTACTCAGGAGATGCTCAAATCCATCGAACAAGCCGCGAAGAGTGACGAAGACGAAGAAGAGTATGTTGCTCCCGCGGTCATCAAAGGGGAGTCCGAATACATCGGTGACGTTTCTGATGACGAACCCGAAGTAAGTATCGACGACGAGTTGACGGCCGGCGAAGACGAAGAGCCGGAAGATGTCGAAGAAGAGGAAGTCGAAGAACGGCCCAAGAAAAAGCGTCGTAAGGTCGCCCGTAGCTAATTGGTATGAGCAATGCCCGTCTTTATCGAAAACATCGCCGGCTTCACGCAGAACGAGGGCTCAAACGGCATCGTTGACCTCTACGAGCGATTGCTCGCGGAGCTTGACGAATACTCAGGCCTCTCAGTTCGTGTCCGCTTTCGCCGATGGAATGAGAACTGGCGGGCCATTGCTCGAAATTACCATTTACTACGTTTGCGGTATCCTGCTCCCGAGCCTTTCATTATCGTAGTCAACGCCTATTCGTATGGCGTTGGTCATGGGTTAGTGTGGCTGGCGAGTCAGCTTAATCGCTACGGGATTGATATTGAGTTAGCAAATACCTGTGACGGTGTATACTGTCACTGGTTGCCTTTGGGTTGGTGGCGGGCGATGATTGGCGGCTTTCGGATTAAGCTGCCTGAGAACATCAAAGAGTACCACGGCTTTTATCAACGCAAGAACCGCCCCCAAGGCTACGAACCAGTAGGTAGTCATCAATTGTCATGGACGCAGATGTTCGTGGAACACGAATGGATGGATGACGAGACGCAATGGCATAAGCATTGCATCAGAACAGCCAAGGACGTCTGTGCTAAGTGGCTGCATGGTACACGGGATCTTCCCAGTGGTGCACCCACGTCAGATGCAACCGTGCGTAGGTTGCGAGGAGAATAGGAGTAAGACAATGCGTAGTTGGCAAGTACTCGGGATTCTGTTTGTTGTGGTCATGCTTGGCCTGATCTTTGCAGCCCCTTCGTTCGCGGATTGCAAAGACGGTCATTGTGCGCTTCGGCACCCTGTGGTCGCGGCTCAAGCTGTCGTCGCCACGATTGCCGAAAAGGTCGAGGCCGTGACGACAAAGACGCCCGTTGTTGGTTCATGTTGCGAAAAGTCGGCCCCGTGTTGCGAAAAGAAACAGCATCGCGTGGGCCGTCGTTTGTTCTGTCGTTTGCGCTGTCACTAGTGAGTGCGAGATGCCATACCGAGCGCTACTTGTCGTTCTTTTCATCTGCTGTGCCCACCCTCCCGCCCCGATAAGTGCAGCAGAACAAGTTTGCGACTTAGCGCCGGTATGGCGTCAACATAACTGGATGCAATGGGGTGGGTCGTGTGCTCATGCGTCGACGATTAGTGAATTGCGATGGAATCAAGAGTTTGAGGCGGCTGATACGTGGAGACGGAATCATGGGGGCACAGAAAACCTAGGACACCATTTGCAATCCTTGCGTGCTGCAGGACTACAGTACGCAGTGACTGCTGATGGTGACGAGCAGCTGTTAGAGTACGCCATAGCCAATCGTCGAATGGTGATTGTCTATTGGCCAACAAAGCACGTTACCAATTTGATGGGACGCGTGACGAGTAACGGTGTTCAGTACGCTGCGATTCTCGACAACAACGGTCCAAGTAAGTATCGGTACTACGAATGGAATCGCTGGTTAGCTGGCTGGAGATCTTGTAGTGGTGTGGCAATTGTGATTACTACCGGGAATGTACCACCACCAATCCCACGACCGGTTATGAATTAGCGAGGTGCCTCGATGAAACAACTACTAGTGACACTGCTCATTGCGTGCGGGTTGTCGCGGACAGTTGTTGGCGAGATTCGTGGTAACAGCGATCTTAAGCCATCACCCACAGCGTATACCGTTCTATTCTTCCCTGACAACTATAAGAGCAACCCACAATGCACCGCGTTGTTGAATGGGTTTGCGACGGACCCCGCGTTGATCGAGTTGCGAGCGAAGACGTACGTGCAAACGTACACGGCGAGTGATCCTGATTTTCGCAATCGTTGGGCCACGAAGGTACCTTCTGTCGCCACAGGACAGCCCGCTGCTGTCGTTCTGCAAGACGATCAGGTTTTATGGGGTGCTGTGTCACCTACTGTCGAACAGATGGCAGGAGCGATGCGAGGCGGTGTGCTGATGCGTCTCCGCCCCCTTTGCAACCCAGATAATCCTTACTGCCCAACGTGTCCGAATCGTCCCAATCAACCACAGCCTTATCAACCGTATCAACCGACGACACAGCCAGATCGTCCAATTCTGCCTAACACACCGTTGACACCCGAAACAACGAACCCAATTATACCGACGGTGGCCCCTGTGGTCTTCGACGACAAGTTGCAGAAGTTAGAAGAGAAGTTGACTGCAGCGATCAATGAGCAAAAAGCCGCCCAAGAAAAACTCATCGCACAGATAACACAGTTCACGCAGAACATTCAGAACAACAACAATGCGGCAAAAGTTGATCTGTCGCCAATACTATTAGCGATCCAAGCGATGGCAAACAAACCTTCGCAACAGATTGACTTGAAACCTATCCTTGATGCGATAACGGCACTCAATACAAATAAACCCGACTCGACAGCCGTACTCGCGTTACTAAACCAGATCAAGGAGCAGACGACGCAACCCACCCCTCCCACGGTCACGTCGTCTCCCTTGGTCTTGGTCACGAGTGACGTGTTGTGCGAGAGCTGCTCGGGGGTCACCGCGAAAGCGAGGGAGCTACGGGATAAGAAGGGATTGGATATACGGTTAGTCAAGCTTACTGGCGTTCTACGAGGCCTCAGTGCCGAACAGAAAGCTAACTTGAAGCTTGAAGGTGTGCCTTGTTTGTACGACTTCAAGGAAAGCCGCACTATCGTTGGTGCGGACCCGATCCTTGAATACTTGAATAGTTTGTAGCACCCGATGCTACAGACAGGAGGTTTGTTTTTTATGGACGCGACCAATGCCGTTATTTTCGGTATTTTGGCCATGCAGGCCTTGGGCTCCATGCGGAGTGACGAGATCGTTGCTCGGCAAGGTGTCTGCGACAACCAGCGGTCTGCTCAGTTGTGCACCAACTCGTTTATCGAGTCCTCGCACGAATTGAGCATTCCCGAAGCCATGGCTACTTCGGCCTTGGCTCTGTCGATGGCCGGTACGCAGGCCGCGAGCATGAATCTGGGTAGCGTTACCCCGCCGATTGCTTTGCAAGTTAAGCCCGCTGCCTAATAGCGGGAGTAACCCCGATGCATGAGGAGAACAACGATGGTCGCAGCTGATGTTCTGAATGACGACGAGGTGATCTACGAAGTAGGCGCTGACCCGATTGCTCAGAACACAGTGCGGCCGGAGTCGGTGCCAAACAACCAAGTACTCGGCCATTATATTTCCAGTGCGGAAGAGATGGCCCGTCACTCGATGGAACGCAAAATCCAAGCTGGACACATAATCAATCATCATGGAGCCATGCAGATGTATCTTGCAAATGCTCGCCTTGCCAACGTAATGGGATTGAATGAAGACCAAAAGTCGAACATCACTCCTTTCCCATCACCTAACAGGGTAACCATCGTGAATGGTGGTTCAGATGCAAAGCTGGTAGGCGTGGTCGAGTCCTTGGTTGGTAAGCTCATTGACAAAGTACAGACGCCTGCAGCGTCAACCGAACCACAACCTGCACAACCTACACAACCTGATACCCTACAACCTGTCCAACCTGTTACGAACGCGACGAATTGGTGGTGCACCATGAAGAAGTACGGCAGTACATTAGCCTGGATTTTGGCTGCCGGTTCTTCGATAACGGCAGCCGCCTTGGCGTTGCGTCCGTCGCCCACAGTTCCTTCGACACCCACGCCCACGCAGGTATTACCGGCACCGAGCGACATCGAAGGGACCATAGGAGTTACGATTGAATGAGTCTCGACTTACAAGGAATGCTAGGTGAGTTGGCCGCTGAGCAAATGGAACAGATGACAGCTCAGCAAGATGAATTTGGTAAACGGATGACCGAGCAGCAAAAAGTAGTGGACTTAAGCGCGAACCGAATCATGGAACGATTCACACGCCGACGCCCACCCGGAGAACCACAAGCCAAGAAGTATTCGCCCGAGGTAGAAAAGATCGCGGACTTCTTGACGGCTTTCCCGAAACTAATTCCTGTAGTAAACAACGTAATAGTACAAGTCACAGCGGCAATGGAATCGGCGTTCGATAACGTGGCCGCAAAGTACAATCCGCCCACAGCGGAACCTGCAGCGCAAACGCAAGGAGCCACCTAATGCCAAAGTACATGATTCAATCCGATCATGGCAAGCAGGCGGTGATCGAAGCGGTGCGTTACTTTGTGACAGCAATCAACACGTCCAAAGCCAAACTTGGCAAAGACGTCGCCGAGGTTTCCGCTAACTTCGATGTAGAAGGTGTGCGGTATTCGTTGGTGTTCACCAAAGTCGGCCCGACGCCGGAGAACACTGACGTAGTGATACAAGAGCAGGCATCGGGTGGGGTGCAGTCGGGCGGTTCCTAAACCCTTCTCCGGGGACCGTCCCGGCTGCCCCTGCGGCCTGCAGAAAAGGTGTGTCGATGAAGATTAAGAATGTTAAAGGCTTCGTGGTTGGTATTAACGACTTCGTCGGCACAGGTAATGATCTGGCAGGGTGCGTCAACGATGCCAATGACATCGCTCGTCTACTGCGACCCGTGAGCACGATGGTAGGCGATGCAATCGATACCACGCCATTCTTTCATTGCAGTACACAGGTCACGATGCTACTTGACAGCCAGGCCACGCTAAAAGCTGCGACCGCGGTACTCAAGACGTTTGTCGCATCGTTGGAGCCTGAAGAACTCGGTTTCATTTGGTTCAGTCAGCATGGTACGTTCGTGAAGGACCTTAATCGCGACGAACCAGACGGTACGGATGAGGCTTTGGTATTTCAGGATCTCGGTCTGATGATCGACGATGAAGTTGGTAAGATCTTGGCGAAACGGAAGTCCGGTTCGTATATCTTCCTGGGTACCGATTCGTGTCATAGTGGTACGGTGCAACGACTGTACCAACCTGTTGACCGTAAGCCGGAACGCAAGGTACGATATTTACCACCCGAACGATTGCCGCTTAGCGTACGTCCGACAATTTCTCAAATGCGGGCATTGGGTGCTGTGAAGGCGAACCAAGCACCACTACAAGGTGTGATTCACTTCGCCGGCTGCCAAGATACTGAATACTGTTATGACGCACAGTTCAAGTCGCGTCCTAATGGGGCTTTCACATATTACTTGCTGCGTCGTGCCTTGCAGGCCTTAAAGCCCGGTGCCACGTTCGGCGATTGGTTCACGGCTGTCCGCGGATTTTTACCCAGCGTTGAGTATCCGCAATCTCCAAAATGCAACGCCTACAGCAGTATGCTGGCGTTGCCACTTCCACTACGAAAGGGTTAAGAAGATGATGGGTTCCTTGTTTGCACTTATGTTTCTGGCGTTTGGTCTAACATTCGTCCAATATCGTAAAGGGTTCTTAGGTCCCGTCACGGGCATCAAGACGTTTGCCACCGGTCGGTTGATCCCGACGGATATGGTGCGTTGTGCTGTTGGTGCGGCTAACATCACAATTGGTCAAGCCGTCTATCTTGCGACAGGGAAAGTGCTCCCGGCATCATCTCAGGCTGATGCGGGTACCCTCGCTGGCAATCAAGAAGCTTTCCATGATGCTTTTGTTGGCTTCGCCCTTGAAGCGGCAACTGCTAATCAGTCCGCTTTGATTCCCATTGCTACGGCAGGTGTCATGGAATTGGACTGTGCTTCGGCGACGTTCGAGATTGGTGATAGCGTTGGCTTGTCTGAAGACGGTGGTGGTACATACCTTCTGCCGACGACGGGCATTGCTGTCGCATCTCGCAACTTGGCCCTTGGCCGTTGCTGTGAAAAGGTTGCTGTCGCGGCAACCCGTGTTAAGATCGCGTTCCAGTCCACCGTCATGTTTGGTGGCCCACAAGACATGATGTAATCGGGTAGGTACTTGCTAGATACAGGACCGGTGGCGGTCTTGGATTGCTACAGTTGGACTTAGCTGCTATGGATCTGAGATGGATTGGACCCCTGAGAGGCTATTTATGGCAACATACGCCTTATCTGCGGTTAGTGGATTAGGTGGTGTCCTGCTATCTAACAAGACGCTGACCACGCGTGAGGTGGTTGGCACTATTATCGTATATGGAGGTTTGGGTACTGGAATGGGTATGCTGGGTTACGAGTATCTTGGTGGGAAGGCTGCTCCCTGGCGAGTCATGGGCTGTGGTATGCTGATCGGCGTGAAAGCAATCAAACCGAAAGCAGTCGCAGACATGGCTCGCAAGATACTCGTCGCTCTTTCGGGAGATAAGTGATGAAGTTCCCAACACTACCGAGACAGATCGTCGGGGCCTGTTTGATCCTGGCATCTTTGCTAATGTCGATTTACTTCGCCGTGCAAGCTCACCGCGAGTCAGTACGGTTGTCTGCTCGACAAGATTTGGTATATGCCGTTCTCGACAGTGGCAAGTATCCAATGGCTGCGATAGACCACGATAACCGAATACTGCTGTGGAACGATGCCATGGAACGGCTCACAGGGTTTGACCAATCGACAATTGAACGTGACGGGCTTAGTATGATCTTTCCTTCGGCAGAAGCGTTCACCCGCCATAAGGAACGCATGAAGGAAGGTCTCAGTGCAGACAAGTCCTTGCCCTTACCTATCATTACTCATGGACATTTGAAGACTGCGGATGGGCGTATCATCCCCATTATCTTGTCTATCTATGTTTATGAGTCAGTGAGTGATGGTCGATTTGCTGTCGCTCGTGTCTGCCCTGAAAAGAACATGGTGGTTGATTTGGATGATGGGGTGAAAGATGCGAACTAAGTTTATTGTAGCATTATTTTTATTGTTCCTGCCATCTATTGCATTAGGTGACACGGCAACTAATCTTGTTGCTTGGTGGCGTTACTTGGCTAGTTCGGGAACGAGTGCGGTCGACAGCTCACCAGGTGCCCCGTATACGACTACGTTAGTCAATTCAGTTGCGTGGGCCGCGGGCCCTTATGCTCGTCTAAAGGCACTTGACTTCGATGGGACCGACGACTATGGATATAGTACTGCTGGTGCGGTACTTCGTAATGGTGTTAGCAATAACTTAACCTTTGCTACATGGTTGTGGATCGATGCTTCGGGGCGAAACGACGTTTTCAACTGGAAGTCATCGGACGGTACTGATGAAATTGGATTTTTTGTCAATGCATCGTCTAAGCTTGAAGGTTACGTGGTTATCGACTCAGTGGGTGGATCGACCGTTGTTGGAGCCACCACGGTAAACACCAGCACGTGGTATCACATTGCGTTGACAAAGAATGGCAATACGTGGACCGTCTATCTGAATCATGTGTCCGATGGTACGGGCTCGGCAACAGTCACATTAGCGAATCATGGGTCGTCTACCTTTTGGATTGGTAGTAACCATGACAGTTCCTTCTTGCCGTTAGCTTCGTTCAACCTCGATGGGAAGATGGCAGATACACGTATCTACAATCGAGCATTATCTGTTAGTGACATTACTGAGTTGCACAATTATCGTGGGCCTGCCGTCGCCCCAATTACGATCTTTAGTATGTTGAATCAACCTACACCGCTCACGTTTAACAAAATGCTGCAGGTGCAAAGATGAGAAAGTTTTTACCAATTCTGATATGCCTGTTGATGGCATTGCCATCGTGGGCAATCGAGCGCAACGCATCGTCTCAGTACATCGAGTTTTATGTAGTGGACACAGTCACCGGCACACCGAAGACCGGCGATGCCGCGAACCTAACGGCTTACGTCTCGATAGATGGGGACACTACGCCTGACACGTTGACAGATACAAGTGCAACGGAGGTCGACGCAACCAAGGCCCCGGGCCTGTATCGTTTTGATCTGTCATCGGGTGAAACGAATGGCAAAAGTTGTGTCTACACAGCGAAGTCAATAACCTCGGGCATCTATGTGTACCCGCGGTTTGTGTACACCGACCCACCTAATTTTTCACTAACCTCGATCAATGCTAGTGGGTTGGTTACGCTTGCAGACTCGAGTATCACGACTACGAAGTTTGTAGCAGGTGCAATTGATTCTGCTGCAATTGGTACTGGTGCCATTGACGCCGACGCAATTGCCACAGATGCAATCGGAGCTCTCGAGATCGCTGATAACGCGATTGATGCGGGGTCCATTGCCACGGATGCAATCACCGATACGAAAATTGCTGCGAATGCCATTGGTTCATTGGAAATTGCTGCAAGTGCAATTGGTTCCAGTGAACTCGCAACAGGATGCATCACTTCATCACAATTTGCAAATGATGCAATTACTATAAACAAGATTCAAGACGGTTCAATCTCGTCCAGTAAATTTGCTGCAGGGGCAATTGATGCTGCAGCGATTGCGACAGACGCGATTGGGTCAGCAGAACTTTCCGCGGCAGCAGTGACGAAGATCGCTAACGGTGGCCCCGTTCTGTACACCGGAACGATCTCGTCGATTGACTCACAAACAGTTTATACCATCCCCGCTGTAGGAACTGGGACAGCGACTCTTGCCGCCGGGCAGGTCATCGCAATTTACGATACGTCTGCCAGTTCAACGATGCCGAGTATTCGAGCAGTAACAAGTTTTGACTCGGCAACGGCCAAAGTTACCGTATCATCGGCACCTGACTTCACAGTGGCCGCGGGTGACGTGGTTCGCATCTATCCGCAGCACACAGGCATCGCCAGTATGGCTGCCAAGTTACCCTCGAAGTCATATCTAGCAGGATCAAATAATTCTGATGGCGATGTCCAATTGAACGAAGCTACTGGCACGTTACCAGCTGACGCAATCAATGCCACGACCATCGCAGACAACTCAATTGATGCCAATACATTCGCTGCCTTTGCAATTACTGCAGGGGCAATCAATTCGGGTGCAATTACTTCGACGAAGTTCGCCAGTAACGCTATTACTAGTAGTGTAATTGCAACAGATGCAATTGGGGCAGGTCAAGTCTCGGCAGCCGCTACTCGTAAGATTCAAGGTGTCTTGGGTAATGGTACAATTGCTGCGACACCTACAAGCGCCACTGTAACACTTAATGAGACATACGATGGAAGTTTGCTTATCGGTCAATTGTTAGTGATGATCGATAGTGGTGGTGCGAAGTATAACACGCGAGTTATTACTGGTGGTTCAGTATCATCTCTGAGTATCACACCCGCACTTGATGGTTGGGAAAATGCCGGTGACACTTATGTGATTTGTCCTGCCAGTAATTACATCGCTGACATCAAAGCGAAGTTACCATCGAAGTCATACCTAACAGGTACAGCAAATAGTGACGGCGATGTCCAACTAAATGAGGCTACTGGAGCTCTGCCGGCTGATAGTATTACCGCATCCTCGATTGCCACAGATGCAATTGGGGCGGCGGAGGTCGCTGATAACGCGATTGACGCAGGCGCGATAGCGACCGACGCAATTACAGCGACAGAGATTGCCACGGACGCGATTGGAGCCTCAGAGATTGCTGATAACGCGATTGATGCGGGATCCATTGCCACGGATGCAATTACTAATACTAAAATCGCAACTGACGCAATCGGTGCTGCTGAAATTGCCGCGAGTGCAATTGGTGCTTCAGAGATTGCCAATGATGCCCTCGGCAACAATGAGATTGCAGATGGTGCAATTTCTGCAAGTAAATTTGCTGCAGGGGCTATTGACGCGAGTGCGATTGCCACTGATGCGATTGGTGCTAGTGAGATCGCTGACAATGCAATTGATGCGGGTTCGATTGCTGCCGACGCAATTGGTGCTAGTGAGATCGCGACGGATGCAATTGGAGCAGCGGAGGTCGCTGCTGACGCAATTGGTGCTAGTGAAGTCGCGACTAACGCAATCGGAGCATCTGAGATCGCAACGGGTGCGATTACTAGTACGAAGTTTGCTGCTGGTGCGATTGACTCGACAGCCATTGCAGCCAACGCAATTGGTTCCTCGCAGATTGCTGCGAGTGCAATCGGCTCTTCACAACTTGCGACAGGTGCCTTTACAAATGACGAGGTTTCAACAACCTTCTTGCAATCGTTCATTACAGTGAATAGTGGGGTGACTTCAGGTTCTGCGGTCGAAGGTTCAGTTGCCAAGGAAGTGGCTGACTTGATGACTGCGGCATTTAATGATTCGACGATCTCGATTGACGCTTCATTGCTCGATCAAATTGCAGATGCTGTGTGGAATGAACCTACAGTAGGACATACTACGGCAGCAACATTTGGTGAGCAGGCTGTAACTAAGATTGATTCGATTCTTGATGATACAGGAACGAGTGGTGTTACAATCGCAGATAGTTCTATTACTAGTACGAAGTTTGCTGCTGGTGCGATTGATGCTAACGCTATCGCTGACAGCGCAATTGACGCAGGGGCTATCGCAGCCGATGCTATTGGGGCTTCTGAGATCGCTGCAGATGCAATTACGTCGAGTGAATTGGCGGCTTCCGCGGCGTCTGAGGTTAGTGCTGCGACGTGGGATCAAACAACCGCGGGTCACGTCACGGCAGGTACGTTTGGCGAGCAGGTTAAGACTGATGGGGACACGACAGAGACTCGTGTTAGTACGTTGTATACGGACTGGATCAATGGAGGTCGGCTTGACAATTTACTTGATGCGGTCGCTACACAGTCAAGCGTTACTGCAATTGGTAGTAATGTCACGTCAATTAAGACGCACACGGATAAGATGGAAACGGCCATCGAGGCAGATGGGCCTGTGTATCGATTTACGTCGAACGCATTGGAGCTTGGTGCCGCCGGTGGGTTGACGACAGGTGCAATTGCTGACGCTGTATGGGACGAGGTACGTGCGGGGCATACGACTGCTGGTACATTTGGTTATTACCTGGATGGTTCGGTTGTCAGCGCTGGTTCGGGTAGTCCGAGTGTCATCGCCGATGCCGTATGGGATGAATTGCGTGCAGGCCACGTTACCGCAGGTTCCTTTGGCGAAGGCGTGAATATCAAAGACGGGGGCATCGCAGCCTCAACGATAGCCTCCAATGCGATTACATCGACTAAGATTGCGACAGATGCGATTGGAGCTGCACAGATCGCAGATAATGCGATTGACGCGGGTGCTGTGGCGACAGATACAATCACCGCAGCTAAGATTGCGTCCAACGCAATTACATCAACTAAGATTGCAGCAGATGCTATTGGGGCGACTCAAATTGCAGATAACACAATCGACGCAGGAGCTATTGCCGCGGATGCAATTGGTGCATCGGAGGTAGCAGACAATGCAATCGATGCAGGAGCGATTGCCGCTAACGCGATTACTAATGCGAAGATCGCGACAGATGCAATCGGTGCGGCACAGATAGCGGCAGCTGCCCTCGGTACAAGCGAACTCGCACCAACGGTGCTCGGTGCGAGTTATAACAGTTCAACTGATTCACTTGAAGCAATTCGAGATCGGATTGATGTGAGTGCTCCGGTTGGTACCGCAGGTGGCGGTGTATTGACGGCCAGCCTTGCTGATTCGTCTTTGAGTCCTCGCAAACGCTTTGAGCTTATCAAGGGCGAGCAAAAGACGTTGACGTTCGTGGCGATGGCTTCAGGTCGATTCTCGTCGGCAACCCCGACAACCATTACTGTTAAGATCAAGGACGCTGCAGGTACGACGATCACCAAGAATAATGTCGACGTGACACGGATCACGGAAGAGGCGGATTTGCAAGTAGTTCGTGTGACACTAACGCCAAGCGAAACGTCTAGTTTGCGTTCGGGTTATGTGACCGTAGAACTTTCATTCGATAACGACAAAGCCGTACTTACCACTTCACTGTTTATCATCTCGGGGATCTAAGGATGTACACTACAGCCGAACAAGTTGCCGAGATTGTTGAACTCGATGCTACGATCTCCTTGACTCCGTTCATTACGGTAGCCGAGGAACTCGTGTCTGAGCTATGTCTTGATAGTGGTTATAGTACAGATCGACTAACACTGATTGCTACGTGGTTGACAGCTCATTTTTACTGCGTGCGAGATCCTCGTGCCACAAGTGAAAGTGTCAGTGGCGCTATGTCGCAAAGCTATCAGTTGTGGACAGGGCAGAACTTGCAATCAACTGAGTTTGGACAAACGGCTTTGTCATTAGACACGAAAGGTAATTTGTTGAAGTTGAATAATCAACTCAACAACAACAAGGGCAAGCAGCCTTGTGGCATTACCACGTTGATGACTGACGATGACCGAGACTATTACGGAGTTGAGTGATGGGGCTGCTCGAACAAATTCTGAAATACGATTACTTGGTGTATTGGGCACCAAAGTATCGTAATCAGTTTGGTAAGCAGATGTTTGAGAACCCCGTTGAGTTGTCTTGTCGCTGGACGGAAGGTATCACCGTTGTGCGTGACCAAAATGGACAAGAGCACATTTACAATGGGACGGCGTTCGTCGGGCAGGACCTTGATACGGATGGACTGATTTGGCATGGCCGCCTGAATGACGTTCCTGTAACCGAAGGAAAAGGCGATCCGTCAGTGCCCCCAGCGGATGCCAAAATAATCAAACGATTTGACAAGATCCCCAATAAAAAGTACACCAAGTTTGTTAGGAAAGCGAGCTTCTAATGCCTACTTTAGTACTCGGTACACGAGCGTCTTTTACATACGACGCCGAATACCATATTGGTTTGGTCCCTTGGGATGCGAGCGATGCTGTATGCGTAGCGAATACGCTGAAGCTTAACTTGGCGTTGGCCGCGATGAACTACAGTGGTAGCTTTGCGTTCGCGAATGGAGGCTCTACGGGCCCATTGAACTACGCGATCCAATTCTCAGGCAAGACGTTTTACTTCCGACCGCCGATCAAGACGAGTACTCGTATGAGTGCTGCTTTGTTTGGTAGTGGTGGTAGTGGCTACGAAATGCTCGACGGCATGTACCAAGGGGGTTCGGTTGGTGGCCTACGTACTCGTCTTGTAGGTGTCAATTCAGGAGGACAGACGCTGCCTGTGTTGCGTATCCGCGGTAGTGGTTTTGGTTTGTATGGTTTGGATATCTATGGTCGTCAAAAATCATCGTGGGATTCAGCCGGACCACGAGCTGTCGCTTGCATACAGATGGAAGGTAGTGCGGCAAACAATCCAGGCCGGGCGACAATTCGTGATTGCAACTTGTATGAAGCTCAGTACGGTATTCAGACTCTGGCAGGTTACTACAACGATAGTGATGCTTTTATTAGTGACGAAAATCATGCGGACTTGAGCCTGGTCGATCATTGCAACTTCTTCAATGTTGAAAGCGTGTTCCGTTCGGAGAACCAGCAAAGTATTCATTGGAAATTCCACAAGATACTTGTCGAATCGGTAGGTAATGTCACTCCATACGAAACAGTGGTCTTTGACATTGAGCGGGGTGGTTTCGCCATCGCTGATACTGTTACGATCAACCATGGAAAGGTCGTCCTGTTGCGACTCAAAGATTATTCACCGCATCAATGTGCGTTTGACATCCACAATATTTACTGGGATCGTTCGCCAGTATCTGATCCGACAAACTACATGACTTTGATTAAACACGATGGTACGGGCTGGGCTGGTGTGCCCTGGCGTGTGCGGATCACAGGTGGCTTAGGTGACTACGACACGACCCGTTGGGATGCCAGCCGGCTAGTGCAACTGAACCCTGACAACTTGCTAGGCACTACGGATATGTTTGTCGACGTATCGAATATGCCAACAAGTAAGTTTGCACTTGCTGGTAGTGGTCCGTTCCGTAATCCCGATCCAACGAAGACACCACTATACGCCGAGATCCTCAAAACGAGCGCTCATTGGCCGTTGGATGAGTCGACAGGTATTACAGCGTACGAGCGAACTCATAATGGAGTTGATGGTACGTTGAATGGTAGTGTGTCGTGGGTCGCGGGCAAGAGCGGCAATGCAGCATCATTCCCGGCGGGTGCTCATAACATCAGCATTCCAGACAATACAGCCATCCGACTGTATACGAACTCGACGATCTCCTTCTGGGTTTGGTTGAACGCTTGGACGAGTGGTGTGGTGTTGTCGAAAACCAACTCGGCTTTGTCAGGCTTCCGTGTGGAATCGGGTACGCCGAATCACTTCTACTTATCAGAAGGTGGTGGTAACAAGTACGACTTTGTAACTGGTGGGTTGGGTCTCGGTGCTTGGTATCATGTTGCAGTCACCCTCGATGCGTCAGGCTCCCCAGTGTACAAAGCCTACTTGAATGGAACGCAGGTGAGTACCGGAACCATGACAGGTGGTGCCTGGCTTGGTGACGCATGTCCACTGCGGATCGGTTCTGCGGTAAATGCGTTTTATAGCTCGGGTACGAATTCTGCCAACATGTTGGTTGACGGTGTGCGAGCGCATAAACGCGTTCTGTCGGCAAATGCCGTCGCAGAAATTTACAATGCAGGAATATAGTTCATAATTCAACTTAACGAGAAACAATTATGAGTGCTTCACGAGTTGGATTAAACGGTTACTTCGGCCCAACGGCCAATTCCATTCCACGAGCAAGTGGTGTGGGTGGTCGCACGTTGAAGTCATCGGGACTGACTATCAGTGACAATAACTGCTTAACGATTCCTGGTAGCACGATCACTGCAAACGAGCCAGTTCTAAATCTTTCACAGATTTGGAATAATGGTAGTGTTCGATTTGATAGTGTCAAGTTGGATATTACTCGCACCGCAGCAGCTAATGGTTCAAATTATCTTACATTTTACAATGCGGGTTCAATTGTAGGAGGGATTGAAGCAAATTCAGGGGGTGGTGGTACATTATACTTTACTACGGGAGCATCGATTAAGCTAGGTGCGGCAACAAATGCATCCGCACCAACATTCTTCTTGTCGGATAGTGGTCCGATTATGAAGCCAACGGCTTATGTGTCTTGGTGCTCATCCACCGATTTAGTGACGCAAGATGTCTTACTTTACCGCGACGCCGCCAATACTTTAGCTCTCCGTAATGGCGTTAATGCTCAAGCTTTCAATATCTATAACACTTACACGAATGTAAGTAACTACGAGCGTGCTAAACTTGGGTGGAATGCAAATGTGTTTGAAGTACGCACGCAAGCAGGCGGAACTACCGCTCGTGCGTTGCGGTTTGCTACCAGTGACGCCCTTAACATTTACCTAAGTACGAATAACACAGATCGCTTTTATGTTTCCGGCAGCGGCGGACACTTTTTAGCTAACGTAAATAACACTTATGATATCGGAGGGGGAACTGATCTTAACCCCCGCCACGTTTATGCTTCCACCAGCTTACAGGTAATCAGTAATAGTGGTTATCTTGGCATTGGTGCAAGTGCTCCTGACGTATTTTTATATCGGGAAGCAGCGAATACCTTTGCTCAGCGGAATGGCGTTAATGCTCAGACACTCAATGTCTACAATACTTACACGAGCAGCACCAATTACGAGCGTCTAGGTATTTATTGGTCTGGTAACAACGCCTACATACTCACCCAGCAGCAGACAGGCAGTGCAAGAGCACTAAATATTGGAACTGCTGGTAATGTCGGTATGTATTTTCATACCAACGGCGGTGCCAAGTGGTATCTCGAAAGCGGTGGCAACCTACTTTGCTATACTGACAACACCTATGATATTGGAGCTAGTGGTGCTAACCGGCCGCGAACGGGTTATTTCGGTACGAGTGTTGTAGCTCCTAGTTTCATTGGTGAGAATAGAGTTGCTTCAAATGGAATAATCTCAGAACCTTCAATACCTATATCGCATTATAACACTTTATTCAACGCAATTGAGATGCTTTGTATTCCACCGTTGTTAGGTAATCCAAGTGGAATAGTAAATACAGTTACGGCTAATGGTGGCACAGCCACGTTAAGCCACATGCGTTGGAACAGATTACAAACAGGAACAACTGCTAATGGAATGGCAATGATAAGGTGGAATGACGGCGTGTTGAACAACACTGCCACGTACATGCACCGACAGTGGGGAGTTGATGGTAGAAAAATCCCGTGGAACTTACCTACCGTTTGGAGTTTTATGATTGACTTCGCGGGAGCAGGTATTTCCACCAACGGCATGGTTCGTTTATTCGTTGGAAAGAAATTAGATGGCAATGCTAATCCATCTGGGGCAGGTGTAGGTATCAGGATTAACTCGTCCAAGCAATTTGTTCTGATCGTACATAACGGCACTACGTTAGTTGAGTCATCGCCGATAGCAGCTATTAGTCCTAATATAGATATCGCTGGTATGGTTATTGAAGTGTTACTATCCAGTGACGGAGCGGGTGTCTTGACAGCGTACGTTAACCAACAGTTGATAGGTACCCTGTCAGGTGCTCCTACTACGCTTGGTGTGCAGAATGAGTGCTCTATGTGCTGTGAAGTTAACAACGGGGGAGATGCTGTGAACAATCAGTTAAATGTGTCGCGTTTAGCTTTCATTAGACCGTAGGGTATAACCAATGCCGAAACTATTCAATATTGAACAGCCTGAAGTTGATGAACTTCAACAGTTGGCCGATGGTATTTTGATGAAGGGCGAGCAGGTCGCAGAACAAATTGTGCGATTCTATCGCATGATGAAAGAAGACTTGTGGCAGCGTTCTGCATTAAGTGACGGTACACCTTTCACACTAGAACATGCCCAGACCATTATCGACAAGATGGGACCTAATGCCATTATCGCGTTTCAAAAGTTGGGAGCATTAGGACAGTTCATCAATACCACATACCCAGGTGAGTTAGAGCAAGCCGAACTTAGCTCACCCGTTGCATACACCATCGAGAATGGGCGGATCGTTCTCGATCCCGAAGGTGTTTATCCAGGTCCGAAAACTAACTAGTTCTTTTTCAGGAGAAGGAAGATGAAGTCGCAGGAACAAGAAATTCGTTGCATCGAGTTCACCCAACAAGAAGCACAGGCCGCAATTGAT
>ERZ724505.399-NODE-399-length-28459-cov-5.019187_pt1 | contig 28459 bp, 46 predicted proteins | sample MGYA00376038_ERZ724505 | MGnify/ENA primary metagenome ERZ724505 (study PRJEB28724, sample SAMN07190884) | wastewater metagenome | isolation source: effluent of sewage treatment plant in Hong Hong | place: Hong Kong | collected 2016-03-17 ...
CGGAGATAATCGTCGCCGGAGATGAGACTCTTCCCCCTCCCGTTTGGGCGATCGGAGACTCGCGGGAGATCGACCTTCATTGTAAGGGAGTCCAGGCGGATCTCGTCTTCTCCTGTCCACCGTACGCGGATCTTGAAAGATACTCGGACGATCCGAGGGATCTCTCGACGATGAGTTACGAGGACTTCCTCTCCTCGTATCGCGAGATCATACAGAAGTCCGCCTCGATGTTGAGGGACAACCGCTTCGCCTGTTTCGTCGTCGGGGACGTCCGCGATAAAAAAGGAAATTATCGGAACTTCCCAGGAGATACGATACGCGCGTTCGAAGACACCGGGATGAGACTCTACAACGAGGCGGTTCTCATCACCGCGATCGGATCCCTCCCGATGAGAGTCGGGAGACAGTTCTCCTCGACGAGGAAACTCGGGAAGACTCATCAGAACGTCCTCATCTTTTTGAAGGGAGACGCGAGGAAAGCAGTCGAGGCGATCGGGGACTGTGAGTTCGGAGAGATCCAACAGGAAACGCCGGAGGAGTGAGACTCCTCCCTTTTATCGAAGGGACTAAGGGAATATGGCAAAGCAGAAATTCAAGAAGGATGAGATCGCGAACGCGCTCCGGGAGAACAAGGGCTTCCTCTCCTATACCGCGACCGCCCTCCGGTGCGACGTGAAGACGATCGCGAAGTACCTTAAACGATACCCGGACCTGGATGAGATCCGGAAGGAGATGAGGGAGTCCCTCCTCGACTTCGCGGAACAACGTCTCCTCTCGAATATGAAGAACGGGAAGGAGGCGTCCCTCATCTTCTTTCTAAAGACCCAGGGGAAGAAGAGAGGATATATTGAGAAGAACGAGATCGACCTCCAGGGAGATCTCCGGATCGTCGTCGGACTCCCGCCCGAGATGAAGGATCCGACCGCGTGATCTCCGTCGAGTTCAAGCCCGAGATCTTCAATCCCGTCTATTTCCCCGCGTACCGATACCGGGGACGGTACGCGAACCTCTACGGAGGTGCGGGATCCGGGAAGTCCCGGTTTGCCGGACAGAAGGTCCTCATCCGGACCCTCCAGGAGAAGGGACACCGCTTCCTCCTCTGGAGGAAATACTTCCGATCGATCCGGAAGTCCCAATTCGCACTCTTGAAGGGACTCATCCGATCATACGATCTCTCGAACCTCTTCGAGATCATCGAGGGAGAGATGATCCTTCGCTGTGTGAACGGGAACGAGATCATCTCCGCCGGACTCGACGACTCCGAGAAGTTGAAGTCGATCGAAGGGATCACGTCCACCTGGGGAGAGGAACCGACCGAGTGTTCCCTGGAGGACTTCAATCAAGTGGACCTCCGCCTCCGGGGACAGACTCCGAACTATAAACAGCACATCCTCACGTACAACCCGATCGACGAGGATCACTGGCTCCGGTCCCGGTTCCATACCGACGGCGTCGAGGACACTCTCGTCCTCCGGACGACCTTCCAGGACAACCGCTTTATCGACGACGACTATCGTCGCCTCCTGGACTATTATCGCCGGATGGATCCGTCGTACTGGCAAGTCTATGGCGAAGGGAACTGGGGATCCCTTAAATTCGGACACATCTTCCCGCCGTCGCACTATGGAGAGTACGACGTCCTTCCGGACGACGCCCGGGGCGTTCTCTACACCGACCCGAACCTCGCGAAGAAAGCGAAGGGAGACACCGCCTCCGTGACCGTCCTCGCGTTCTCTCCGTCCGCCGGGAAGTACTTCGTCCTGGACGCCCTCTGTGAGTCCTTCTCGGACTCCTCTCTTCTCTTGAACGCCGTCCTCGCGATGAAGACGGATCGCGTGACCGCCCTCGCGTTCGACGGGAACGTCTCCCAGGAGTCCGTCTGGACGGACGCCGTCCGGAACTGGTGTCGCCTCCACGAGATCCCCTTCCCTCCGATCGAGTACAAGAGATACCGCGTCGATGATCTCGCGAAGAACGCGAACGTCGCCTGGTCCGAGAAGAGGATCCTCTTCCCCCGGGGTTTCCGCGACACCGTCCCCGGGAAGAGATACCTCTCCCAACTCTTCGCCTTCGAGGGGAAGAAAGCCGGGAACCTCGACGACGCGCCGGACTCCCTCGTCTGCGCCTTTGAGTTTCTCCATGAGAGGTCCTTGAACCGCGCCCGCGTCCGATACGAACAACCGATAATCGAGAACGAGACCTTCTAACTACTTACAAAGGAGCCACCGATGATCTATCAACACTCATACCTCCGATCGAAGACCTTCCCGTCGATCTCCGTCGCCCTTCAAGCGATCCTCCTCTCCGAACTCCCGGGACCGGATCGCGATACACGGCAACTGAACGCGATCACCTCGCGGATCGCCGTCGCCTCTCCGCGCCTCGCGGGGAATATCCTCACGAGGAAGACCGCGATCTCCTCCTTCGACTGGAAGATCTCCTCGGACAATAAGGAGGAGGACACCTCCGCGATCGAGAGGAGACTCCGCCGGACGATCGAGGGGATCCTCTCCGGCGTCGTGAACGAGCAACTCTTCGGCGCGTTCGCCCTTCGCCTCTCCTGGGATCTCACGGAAACCCCGACCGGGAAGTCCTGGCGTCCCCGCGTCGCATATTCCTACGATCCGACCGAACTCCAGAAGGAAGGCGTCGAACTCCTCATCCTCGAAGGGACGGACGTCGGACGCCCACAGAAGAGGAACGCCCGGGAGATCCCGGATCTCATCTTCGGGACGGACTCGACGTATTGGACCGGAGGACTCCTCCGATCGATCGTCTTCCACGAGATCCTCCGGAACGAGAACCTCCAGGAGTGGGCGAACTTCAATAAAAAACTGAAGGGACTCATCCAGGGAAAAGCCGATGAGGGATCGATGAAGGACGCGGGGAACGCCCTAAAGTCCATGTTATCGAATAACTACTCCGTAACCGGGAAGGACGTCGAGTTCGTCTTCAATGAGATGACCTCGAACAAGGGGACGGACTCCTTCAAGTTCTTCAAAGAAGCCCTGGAGGGAGACTCCTCGATCGCGATCCTCGGACAAGCGAACACCGCGCAACTCCCGAACAACGGAGGATCCCGCGCCGGACTCCAGGTCCTCAATTTGATCCGCGCCGATATTCTCTTCTCGGATATGAAACGCGCGACGGAGATCGTGAATGATCAACTCCTCCTCGAAGACTATCGCCGGAACGTGAAGAGGGACGCGACGGAGACCCCGTACGAGTTCTCCTTCGTCTTCGACGACGTGAAGGACACCGAGGCGAACGCCCGGACGATCGAGATCGCCTCCCGGATCGGCGTTAAGATGAAGGAGGAGGAAGTGTACGATCGCCTCGGACTCACCGCGCCGGGACCGGACGACAAGATCCTGGAGATCTCCTCATCCTCGACGGGGATACCCGGACTATGAAGATCATCCTCAACCCGTCCGTGATGAAGAAGATCGCCCTCCAGGTGATCGCGTTCATCCATGAGAACACCGCGAAGGGACTCGATCACTCCGGGAGACCCTTCCTCCCGTACTCGACCGAGACCTTCTCGATGCCCGCCGGGGCTTTCTTCGCCTCGACGACCGCGAGACAACGCGCCAAGTTGAACGCTGAAGGGGACCTCTCCTTCCGTACCTCGCGATCGAACGGGAAGAGATACGTCTCCATTGAAGGAGGGTATCTTAATTGGAAGAGAGCGAAGAACCCCTCCTTCCGGAACGTCGTCGATCTCGTCGATACCGGGAAAATGCTCCGCGATCTCTCAATCGTCCGCCTGGAGAAGGACTCCGCGACGATCGGCTTCCTCTCCCAGGAGTCCGCCCTCCGCGCCTATTATCACAACGTCGCGGGATCCGGGAAGAAGAAGAAGATCCGCCAATTCCTCGGGATCACTCCCGCACAAGAAGGGATCGTCCGGGAGATTTTCTCGACCGGGATCACGATCGACCTCTCGACGATCACCGCCGGGAAGAAATAAAAAACCCCGGGGATCATCTCCCCGGGGTTTCTCTTCCCCTTCCGTCCTTCTCGTCCTTCACCTCTTCCCCCGTGATGCTTTCCATTCTTCATACGCCTCTACTTCGTGACCAAGTTCAGTCATCCACGAGACGTATCTCTGATATAACTCCCGCTTCAACCTCTCGACCTCGGCGGTGAGATCGGAAACCTGTGCGTTTCGCTCTCGTATGATGCGTTCGCAATTATTGATTATTTCCGACATTTGCCCGTTCGTTACGGTTTTCTCTTCCAACTCCCTCCGCAGTTCGGCGGTGGCTTCGGAGAGTGCATCCTTGAACCCGAAAAGGTCCATGTAGAAATCATCGCTATCACCTTCCTCGTTGGCGATTCTGATTTTCGCATGGTCATCGTATAACGCTTCCGCCGGTTCTTCCGCCGATGCCGTTACCGTGGGCTGTGTGGAGAGGGCTTCAACGCGAAGCGCAAGTTTTTCGAGCGCATCAATTCGATAATCACCTTTATCAAATGCAAATTTGATTCTCCGCACTTCGTCCGCTATCGCCTTCACCTGTTCGCTGTTCGGTGTCATTGTTTCCTCGTTTTCTTTTTATTCGCTTCCAGAATGTCGTGAGCGATGCCGAACACGCAGGACTTTTTGTGAGGCATCAGAACGGTATCGCGGTAGCATTTCTCGCAGATCGCGTTTCCTCCGTCCGCGCTCCAATAGTTATCATACTCCGCGTCCACGAACTTGGCGAGTGCGAGCATTTGCTTCTTCTCTTTCGGTGTCATGGTTGCTCCTTCTTCAATGATTCACATGGATGCGATTTTTACAGTTACCTTTGTGTGTGAGCGAGTATGCGTAATTGTTGGCGTATCGTGCTCCAACTTCGACCTCGATATACTCGCAACCATCAATCTCAACAATGGTATAACTTTCAAGATGTTTTCTTTCCCCTTTTGGCGGTTCGCTAAAAGAGCATCCTGATAGCAACAATGCAACGATAACAATGTATTTCATCGTCTCACTTCTCCTTTCGTTTGGACTGCTTCCGGTTTTCTTTTAGGAGTCCGAGGATCTCCCGGAGTCTTCTCTTCTTCGACGACGGGATCCTCTCGAAGGACTCCTCCAGGGACCGGATCTCTCTCCGGAGATCCTCCGCCTCGCGCTCCAATTCTCTCTTTTCCCGCGCCCGCGCCCGCGCCTCCTGGAGGCGATCCTGTTCTTCCTTCGAGATCTTCCTCTTCGACTTCTTCCCTCCGATCGCTCCCTGGCGGACGAAGAACTCCCGCGAGAACTTCTTCTCCTTACTCATCGCCGTCCTCCTTCCTCGATCTTCTGGATCCCAGGATGAACGAACCGCGCCGGGATCCGTCTCGCGCAATCCGGACCGATCGGGAAAAATCCCTGGGAGACTCCGCACCGTCCGCCCGGATCCTTCTTCTTCATCCCCTCCTCATCCAGGGACGTGAGGAACCCGCCCGTCGTATAATGGACCCAGGAACAACGCGGGAAGGACCGGATCTTCCTCCCGCATAGGAAACACTCTCCCTCTCCCGTCCCTCCTCCCGGACGATCGACGTACCGGGAGTGCTTCTCGACGGACTCCAGGGAGATGAACCGCCCGGAGACCGTGTACGTATGCCGTGTGACCTTCATACCTTCCTCCTATGATTTTAGACGACCCCCTCTTCCCGTCCTTCTCTTCTCTAATATCGTAACCCCCTTACGATAAAGCAAGCAAAAAAGAGAGGGATCGAAAGATTTTTCGACCCCTCCTGGACCCCTGGATCTATTGGATCTCCGCGGTCCCTCCGTCCTTCTCCCCCTCGACGTATCGGATCCGGATCCTCCTCTTCTTCGCGATCGCCCTCTGGATGAAGGAGACCGCCTCCTCCCTCGGGATGAGAGGGACCGCCGATCGTACCTCCGCCTCCTCCTCGGGGAAGATCCCGATATACTCCTGGATCGCGTCCTCGATCGCCCGGGACTCCCGGATGAACTTCTCGACCTCGGTCTTCTTCATTTTTTTCTCATCTCCTCGACGAACCGCTTCATCGTCGCCTGTGACAGTTTGTACAATTCCGGGAACTCATCCTGGAAGACGATGTTCCCGACGTAGTAGTTCTCCGAACAATGCGCCCAAAATTCCGCGCCCTGCCAAGAGGCGTTGCGATAATATCTCCGACCGTGACCCCACCCGACAGACTCCTTCGTGAGTGCGCCGAAGTAATCCGCCACACTCCGGACCGCCTCCTCGACGTCGATCGGCTTATACTTCCCCGGGAACCTCTTCTCCAGGTCCGCGAACTTCGTCGCGAGATACGACGGGTTCGCCATCGCCCGGAGTTTCCTCCCGATCTCGACCTTCACCGTCGCGACCTGTTCCGGCGTCTTCGCCGTCCCTTTGATTGCCCGGAGATGGATCCCCATCTCCTCGCGGACAACCGGATCGACGTACGCATACGAACCACTTCCGACGACGATCATCTTCGTCGATGAGTGTGCGTTGTGTCCCGACTCGTGCGCGATCACGCTCCGGAAGTTCTCCGTCCCTCTCTCGTGTCTCTGTGTGTCGATCGTAATATATTTCGTCCCGTACTGCGACGACGTCGATCCCGGGAGATCTTTCAGAACGAGACCGTCCCGGAAGTCGTCCCGCAATAACGCCTCCGGGATCTCCGTCCCGAGGACGCTCTGGAACTGATCGTACGCCTGTTTCTGTCCCTCTGTCAATTCCGCGTAATAACTCGGACGCCCGTCCGCCGTCCTCTCGACGACCTTCGTCTTCTCCTTCACCTTCTTCTCCTTCTTTACCTTCTCCGCCGGACGGACCGGGACCGGGGACTCGTCCTTCGACGCGACCGGGATCCAAAAGTGCCGACAGTTATATCCTCCACAGAAGAACTCGACCGGGAGTCCCTGTCCGTTATCCATCGCCCGGATCTCCTCCAGGGAGAAGATCCTGTTCACGTTCGCCTTGCAGAACTCCCTCTCCGGACTCTGTGATCCGCCGTACTGGAAGAACTGGAGACCCGCGTCCTTCCCGTCCTGGATCCTCTTCGCGTTCGCGATACCGACGTTCGCCGTCCTCGCGAGAGTCTTCGAGACGTTCTCCGTGACGTCGATCCTCGACTGGATCGCCCGCGCGACCTCCGCCGTCGGGAGATCCTTCCGGATCCCGCGCGATACCTCATCGAGGACCGTCGTCTCCAGGACTTCCCCGAGACGGGAGATCCCCTGGAGGATCGGACGAGAGAGATCGTCGATCGTCCCCCGATCGTGATCGACCCGCAACTCGACGAAGACCTCCGCCCGGACCCTCTCCAACTCCCGACGCCTCGCGTCCGAGATCTCCCTCCGGATCCCCTTCTTCACCTCTTCGCCGGAAGAGAGGATCTTCTGGATCTTCCTCTCCAACTCTCCCAACTGTTCCCGGGAGAAGATCGACAAGTTCATCGTCCTCCTCCCTTCGCCTGAATCTGGATCGCGACCGCGACCGTCTTCTTCAATTCTCCACTATATCGGTACTCCGTGACGATCCTCTCGACCGTATCGAACTGGAGACCGCAGTTCTGGCAATAACATTGCCTTTTTGTGAAGTCGTCGAACTGGAACGTATGGAGGACTCTCTTCTCGTCCGACTGGCACCTGGGACACATCATCTTAGACCGTACTCCTTCCTAATTTTCAAGAGATAAAAAGATAGAGAGAAATAGATCCGGAGGGAAGGATGAACTCCGCCTCCGGACGGGTTCAAAAAATGTACGTAACCACGTTATTGCGCCTCATCTTTTTTTTTCATATCGCGGATCATCCTCTCGACTTCCCGATCGCAATCCCGAGAGAAGGGACCCGTCAAGAGAAGAACGAACGCGCCACCGACGACCGCGAAGAACGTGAAGATCCAGGGGATCACCGGGACCTCCCTTCTCTCGCGATCCTCCGCCTCTCCTTCTTCTCGTGAGCGTCTTTCGCGATCGCCTGTCGGAGACTCGCCTCTTCTCCTTCCAGGAGATCCGCCAATTCTCGGACGCGACACTCCGCGCCGTACTGTTCGACCTTCGCCCGTTCGACCCTCTGTCGAAGAGAGACGACGGACCTCCGGAGGATCCGGATCTCGTTCGTCTCCTTCCTCATTTCATCACCTCCGCGAGAAGGGCGTCCGCGTGATCGAGTGCGACCTTCACCCGCGCCGGGATCTTCTTCCCAACCGGGGCGGAGACGACCTCCGAGAACTCCGTATCGGACGCGACAACTCCCGCGAGGATCCGCGTCGCGACGTCGAGACGGAGTTTCTTCTCGCGGTTCATTAACTCCAGTCTATACGCCTCAACTTCTTTTGCTTTCGCGTCCGCGTATCGGATCACCGCCTCCTTTTCCTGGACCTGGTCCTCCAGGACCGCGATCCTCTCCTCCCGGACCTTCATCTCGTTCTCCAGGGACCGGATCATCCCTTCCAGTTCTCCGATCCTCTCCTCGCGGACCTTCCTCGCGTTCTCCATAGAGGATATAAATTTATTCAGTTCTCCGATCCGATCCTCTCTCCCCTGGATCTCTCCGTCCTTCGTCGCGATTATATTCCGGAGACCGTCGATCTCCTTATCCCTCGGATCCGGACCGACGACGATCTCGACCTCCGTCGTCGGGATCGCGTCGATTATTTTCAAAAATATCTCCGGGGTGATGAGATCCCCGTACTGCCGAATATATCCGGAGACCGCGCTTATTACTTGTTCCTTCTCGATCATCATAACTCAATTCTCCTATGATTAAAGATCCCCGGGAGGAACGTCCGCCCGGGGTCGAACCTTACAACCCGAACCGCCTCGCGTCCGACTGGAACCCGTCGATCGTCTTCGCGACGATATAGATCCCGGATCTCCGGACGATCTCCTTCGCGTGATTCTCCTGGAAGACACTCATCCGATCCCGTCCGATCTTTATCTCGACTTCAAGATGGATCCCTTCTTTCGTGAGACCGATCACGTCCGCGACACCCTTCCGGATCTTCGCGTTCATCCGGAACCGACCCGTCGCCGGATCGAAGACGCCCGTCGTGTTATTCCTCCAGACAAGGTGTCCCCGCGCCTGGAGATACGCGACGACGAATTTCGTGAGAACTCCCGCCGGGGAAGGACCCCGGCGTATTTTCTTCTTCATCATCTCGGACCTCAGAAGGGAAGATCGTCGTCTTTCGGTACGTCGCTCCGGGAACTCTCCGGACGCGATGAACGCGGACCTCCGTCCGTCCCCTGGGAAGATCCCGACGCCGGAGAGAGGAAGATCACCGAGTCCGCGACGATCTCCGTCGCGTATCTCTTCTCCCCGTCCTTCTCGTACGATCGCGTCTGGATCTTTCCCTCGACGAGGACCTTCGATCCCTTTTTAAGGTACTCCCCCGAGATCTCCGCCAACTTCCGGAACGCTACAACATTGTGCCAGTCCGTCCTCTCCTGTTTATTCCCCTCCCCGTCCTTCCACTCCTCGGACGTCGCGACGCTGAAATTGCAGACCGCGACACCGGACGCGAGATACTTCAACTCCGGGTCTTTCCCGAGGTTCCCGAGGATGATCGCTTTATTCATTGAACGTGCCATGATGGTGCTCTCCTATGATGAGATGTGTTTATTGTTTGGGTGGTGCTTCATTGTAGATGATCTCTCCGATCGCCCTCAATTCCGAGACCGCGATCGACGCCTCGCATAATCCATAGAACGCTCCCGGACACTTCACTCGCCCGGGACGGATCTTCGCGACCGGGAGGACGATCTGTCTCCCGCAGTTCGGACAATCCGCGACGAGGATCCCTTCACGTCCCGCCGTCTCCGTCTCGTTCATCCGTCCCCCCTCTCCAGGGGAAGATCGACCCCGTCCTTCCACTTATAGAGGCGAACTCCATCGACGAGATAGACGTCGAGACTTTTCAGGAGATCGATCTCCCTCATTCCCGTCTCCCGCGCCGTCTTCCGGACCCAAGCGAAGGGGAAGAGGGGAACTCCGTACTCGAACCAGTCCGCGATCTTCCAGTCTGGGAACTTCTTCGTCCGGAGGAACCACCGGAGAGTACGATCGAACCTCTCCTCGCTCCATCCGTCCGAGATGATCTCCCGGCACAACATCATCCACTTTTCTCTCGCCGTCTCGATCCCGACGTTTTGATCGACGAGGATCTTCGCTTTCGCGAGACTCCCCGGGGAGACCGGATCACTCGGGACGAGATCGAGACCGTTCACTCCCGCCCGAACGTAATGTTCCGATGGATGCTTCAAGTTCCGCAAGATCACGCGCGACCGATGAGGGATCGCGACGGAACGATCCACGGTCCCCAGGACTCGATCGACGACCTGTTCCATTGTTTGCATTTCGGTACTTCCCTTCTAAGATTTTTAGATAATTATTCGCGGAGAGGAAGACAAAGTCGAAGTCCACCCTCCAGGATCCGCCGTCCTTCTTCCCGAGGAGGAAGTCCGACGCCTCTATCTCCTGGAGGATGAGATCGAACTGGAACTCAATCTCCTTCGATCTCGCGATGATCCCCGCCTCTCTCTTCGGGGAGATCTTCATCACCGGGGAGAGACCGTTCTTCGACGCGAACTCATTCCAACGGGAGAGGACCTCGCGGAGAAGTTCTTCTCTACTTTCCTTTACTTTACTTTCCTTTGCTTTGTCGGGTTTCTGGAGGGTTTCTGATGCAGAAACTCCGTCCATTGGGTTTTTAGCGTATTTTTTTCTCATCGCGTCCCTCTTCTCGACGACCGGGAAGGATCTTTTTCGGATCCCGGAGGACGTGAGGATCCCCTCCTCCCGGTACGGATCCGCGTCGAAACATCCGACCCGGACCGCCGTCTTTATCATCGCGTCGAACCTCTCGGGACTCGTGAGACACTTCCTCGCGAGGATCGCCCGGGACTCTTCATCTCGGACAGAGATCTTGAACTCCGCCGTCCGATAGATCCTCTCCAGGAGGATGAAATAGAAGGCATAGCCCTCCGCGCCATATAGCGACGTGAGGGCTTCGACCTTCTCATCCGACGAGGCGTCCGTATCGTGAGGGAAATACTCCAACCCCTCCCGCATTGGTCGTGCCATCTTCTCCTCCCTCATTTCAATTTGATCGCGATCGTGACACCCTGGGAGATCTTCTCCGCCGGGGAAGACGCGACGCCCGTCACTGGATCGACGACCTCCGTCTTTATCACCTGGAGGAGTTTCTTCCTCTCGTCGATCTTCACCTTCAAGATCTTCGCGTCCTCCTCCATCTTCGCGAGTTCGACGTCTCCCTTGTAATCCCACTTCGCCGGGAGAGATCTCTCCTCGATCGTAGCGACAACGCGCCCGCCGATGAAGACCTCCGTCACCTTCCCCGCCGTCTTGTTTATCGCGACGGATCGGAGGGACTCTTCGAGGTCCGCGAAGACCTCGTTCCACGCCTTTGCGATCACGACCGCCTCCGTCGCGGAGAACTTCTCCAGGAGGGACTCCTTCATGTCCTCCGAGATCTCCTTCCGCGTGATCTTCCGGAAGACGTCCAGGACCGCGATCTTTCCCTCTTCGATCTTCACCGCCGGGACAGAGACCGCGTCGATCTCTTCGAGATCCTTCAAGAAGTCGCTCATTTCGCACCCTCTCCCTTCTTCGCGAACTTACTCTCCTGGACCGCGATGATCTCCTTCTTCAACTTCTCCACGCGGACCGCGTCGAGTTTTCTCTTCCCGAGGGAGTAGAGATCCTTCAAGTGCTGTTCATTGACCGCACCCTTTGCCTCATCGATGAGATCCAGGAGGAGCAACTCCGCCTGTTTTTCCGCCTCCGGATCGACGACGCCGGATCCCTTCGTCGCGGGGATCTCCTTCTTCTCCGTCTTCTTCTCTTCCTTCTTCTCATCTTTCGCCGGGGAAGGGACCGGATCCTTCTTCACTTCCTCGACCGGGATCGTCGGGACCGGATCCGCTTGCATCATCTCTTCGTCCGTGTACGCTCCTCCGATCTCATCCGGGAACGCCCGTCGGAGTGCCAACGCCTCCGCACACTTCGCCAACATCGCGAACGGCATCTTCGCCCACATCGGCGTCGGATCCTGGGACTTCGGATATGTTTGACAATACTCCCGCCATCCCGCCGTCGCCGTGAAACCGCATCTCATACCTCCGATCATCTTCCATACCGTCACTGTCGCCGTCGTCGGACGCTCCCTCCTCGACGCGATCATCTGATACTGGGAGAGACCCTCGTCGAACTTCGCGTCCTCGGATCCCGCGTACTTTCCCGTCCGATCCGCGATCGCACGGTACCCGTCGATCGAAGTTTGGATCGTGTACCGATCGACGAACCGATCTCCGTCCTTCGCTTTCCGTTTGATGAGATGGACCTGTCTTTTGAACGGGTTCAAATTTGAGTCCCGGCAGAACCGGACGTACATCTCGATATTTCCTTCCGGCGTCCCTTCCGGGATCACCGACGTCGAGACGAGGACCTCAATATCCCGCGCCGTGAGGACGAACGGATGATCCGTCCGTAACTGGATCGGACCCGCACTCGTCGCCGGGAGAGACTCCTCGGGGACCGCCGGGACCGCGTTCTTCTTCTGTGCCATGATGATTTTCTCCTATGATGATTAAATGAGAGGGATTAAAAGAGGGGTCCCTCGGTCCCCGCCTTGTAATTCAATTTCTTCCTCATCCGGACCGCCTCGACCCGGGAGGACCCGGAGATCTCGATCTCCAGGGAATTACAACTCGGACAATGGATCTGCAATCCTACGCCCTGCCATGAGTGATCGCACTCCGCGCAGTCGAACTCAAACAACTCCTTCTCCAGGCAACCGTCGCACACCTCATCCATCGCGTCCGAGATCCCGACCTCTCCCCGACAATGAACGCAACGGACGTACGATCGGAACGTGTCCTCGACGTTCATCTCGCGACCTCCAACTCGATCGAAGGGACGAACTCTTCCCGGATGATCGCTCCGATCATCGAGACGCGGAGACGGACCGCGACCGGACACTCTTCGCGATGGATGAAGGAGGAACCGCAGGAGGGACAGACAACGCGGAGGGACAGGACTTTCGAGATCTTGAATACTTCCATATTAATACTCTCCTATAAAAGGGCGACGTGATTAGATGAACAACTCCGGGGACTCTTCCGCGACCTCTTCCCTCTTCCGATCCGAGAGGACCCCGAAGACAGAGAACGCGACGACGAACCCGAGATAAAACGCGACGTATTTCATCGATGAACCTTCCGCGCGAAGACTTCCTCCGACTGTACCCGGATCCAGTCCGGGATGAGATCGCAGGACGTCACGCGATAGAGATGAACGAGAGACCGGAGACCGATCGCGCCTCTTCCCGCGAGATAATTCGAGAACGCCTGGGGCGTGAACCCGACCTCGTTCGCGAGAACGTCGAGGGCTTTCAATTCCGGATGGGCTAACTGGTAGAAGTCGATCACGAACCGGAGGAGAAGATCCTCTCCCATGTTCGCGAGTTGGTCGCGGGAGAACTGCATCGGTGTAGTGCGGTTTAGTGCGGTATTTATATTTCGGACTTTCATCTCGATCTATAAAAGCGCAAGTTGGTGGTGTGATTGATCCGCGAGGATCGGGAGGTAAGAGTTGATCCGGACACCGTTCGCGCCCGGGACCTTCCCCGCGAACCGGATGAGATTCCGGTCCGATAAATTCGTGAGGGACCGCCTCGCGGACGTGAGAAGGATCCCCGGGAGATGCTCGACGATGATCTCCGCCGTGACCGGGGACGAGGGACGAAGACGGACGAACTCCAGGATCTTCTCTTCCTGCCTCCGATTGTTCTTCTCCCCCGCGACGATCTCTTCCCGGGAGAGACCTCCGGGACCGCGATCGTAAAAAGAAACGGGAGAAGGGAGCGTCGAACTCATGCCCGACTCCCTTCTCCCGCGATCTCGACCTTCGAGATCTTCATCCCGATCCGGATGAACCGATCGAGATGTTCGTACTTCTTTCCGCCCTCCTTCTGGACGACCGCGTCCAGGGTCCGATCGAGATCGCGCCGGATCGGTTGCCGAGGGAGTGCGTGACTTGGGACTTCTTTCGCCACTGGATCCTCCTTCTATTCTATTGAGAGATCGAGGACCGTCGTCCTCATTAATTATCATTTTGAATATAAATGATAAACAATGAGAATGCAAGGAAAAATATCATTATTTATCATTTATTTTAATTCCTGTAAAACAATGAGAAATAAACGGTTAGCGGGGACCGATTTTTCTTAGTAACTTTTCCCAAATGAGGGAGGATGAGAACCGATGAAGATTAAAACGAAGACGATGGTCGAGATCTGGAACGAACTCCTCACGATGTTTAAATCGAACGATCACGAACTCGCGTCTCGCGTCGGACTCTCCTCGGGGATCCTGGGGAACTGGAGATCGGAGAAGAACGCGCCGAAGACGATCCGCGCCTCGACCCTCCGGATGATCGAGGACCGCCTCTCCGTGAGGATCGAGATCCTCCCCGGGGATCACTGGAAGATCACGCGAGACGTCGCGCCTCCGATGGAATACTCTCTCTTGCACGAGGACGTCGCGAAGATCGTGAAGGATCTCGTCGAGGAGGGGAAGAACGGGAGGATCGATCTCGTCCGCGAGGTCCGGGACTTTTATCTTTATTTGAAGACGAAGGAGGTCCCGCGATGAGACTCCCGATCGTACTCGTCGCCCTTCTTCTCGCCTCCTGTTCTCATCATCCCGCGCCCGGGGACTTCTTCGAGGAGATCTCGACCGGGAAGAGATACCGGATCGACGCGATCGTCCCCGCGATGGAGGAGATGAGGCAATTCAGGGAGGAGAACTTCCGGAGGATCGAAGGGAAGGATCCCGCGACGCCGGAGGAGAAGGAATATCTCGACGCGAGGATCCGGAGACTGGAGAAGGAGATGAAGAAGGGATCGGAGATCGTTCGCCTCCGCGATTTCAACGTCTTCTATATCGGAGGACTTCGTTGTTCGGATCTCGTGACGATGGAGAGACTACGCGAGGACTTCCGCCTCGCGCCGTAACTGCTAACGGAACTGCTAACAAGAGAGGGAAGGAAAGACGGTCCGCATCCATGCCCGGGTGGTGAAATTGGCAGACACGCAGGTCTCAGAAGCCTGTGGCGGTGACGCCGTGGGAGTTCAAGTCTCCCCTCGGGCACAACTCCGGACCGATCTCTTCTCCCTCCGTCGCTCCAACTGCTAACGGAGGTGCTAACATGATCGGACTCTTCAAGAGATCCAACGGGATCTATTATCTCCACTTCACGGACGCCTCCGGGAGGAGGAAGTGGCGATCGACGCACTCGACGAGGAAGACGGACGCACTCTCCTTCCTCCGGACCTTCTCTCCAACGACGAAGAAGTCCTCCCTCTCTCCCCTGGACCTCCTGGGACTCATCGAGAAGAACTTCGCGAGGATCTATCGCGAGGAGAACCTCGAACTCTATCGATTTTCACTCCGCGCACTCTCGCGCCTCGTCCCCGGCGTCACGATCTCGAACCTCTCAAAGTTGAATATCCAGGACTTCACCCGGGACCTTCTCGTGGAGATGAGACCGATCACCGCGAACAAATATCTCCGGACGCTCCGGTCCGCCTTTAATCACGCGAAGACCTGGGACCTCATCCAGGGGAACCCCTTCGCCCGCGTTCACCTCGTCCCGATCCCCGAGAGATCTCCCGCGTTCTTCCTTCGACGCGAGATCTCCGCCGTGATCGCGGACCTCCGATCCCGGGGACTGGATCTCGACGCGGAGATCGCGACGATCGGACTCCATACCGGACTCCGCCGGGGAGAGATCCTCTCTCTCTCCTGGGAAGACGTCGATCTCGATCGCGGGATCCTGCGCGTGAGATCCTCCGAGTCTTACAAGGTGAAGGGCGGAAGGATCCGCGTCGTCCCTATAAACGACACCGCCGGAGAGATCCTCTCCCGTCGCGTCAATTCGCGAGGCGTGATCTTCTCCGGCGTTCTTCCCGAGACTCTCTCTCGTCGTTTCAAAAAATCCGTCCGGCGTCTCCATCTCCGGGAGGACCTTCACTTCCACTCTCTCCGGCATACGTACGCCTCTTGGCTCGTCCAGAAGGGCGTCTCTCTCTACGTCGTCCAGAGACTCCTCGGTCACTCCTCCCCGACAATGACCCAAGTGTACGCGCACCTCGCGCCGGAGGACCTACGGACTCACGTCCGCCTCCTGGAAGATCATCACGAGGATCCAGGAGAGAACTCCTCCGAGTAGGGACTCTCTCCGCCGATCCCGACGACCGTGATCTTGTAGAACTTCCCGGATCCTCCGGAGTCCGTATATGATAGAGACGAGGACTCCCCGCGATAGGAGAGAGATCCTCCGGAGGAGTTCGACCGATAGACCCTCATTTTCAACGCCGTCGCACTCGTCGAGACGACCGGGTTCGTGACGTTCGTCGCGGATCCCGTCGGTGCGGACGGTATCGCATAGATCCCCGCCGTGAGGAACTCGACGCCCTTGACGAACGTCTCCACGTCGATCGAGATCTTCTCCTCGGAAGGGACGACCGGGACCGCGACCGGACTCGCGACCGTCCCCAAGTTGAAGAACTTACCCGCGTCCGGCGTGAGGATCCATCGGTACGCGGACCGAGCGAACGTCGTGAGGAAGTCCACACAGGAGACAACGTCCGCCGGACGGATCGCGAACCGGATCTTCCTCCGGATCCCGAGGACGTCTTCCGACGTCGTCCCGTTCAAGAGATCGACCTTGTTCCGGACGAGTTGGGTCTCGCGATCGTCCAGGAGATCGACCGTGAAACTTTGATACCCCCGGGGATCCGAGGACGTCGGGATCGTGTTCGTCGTGTTGTGCAGAAGGATGATCGTCGCCATACCTTACTCCCCGATCCATTGAACGGACGCCGTGTTCTTCATTATATTTTTCCTAACTTCGTTCGCGTAAAAGTTTTTAGATGAGACTCCGTCATGGATTGCAATCCGACACCCCGGCACAAGGAACCGATGAGACGTCGCGCCGGAGTACGTCGCGCCGATCCCCCAATGGGTCCGTTTATATGCCTGAGTGTTCGACGCGATCCTGTAAAAATAATAGTACCGCATCGCCTCCGTCGTGTACGACGCTCCCGTCGAGTACGCTCCGGTGCTATAATTATAGAACCGGACCGCGATCGGGAGTCCATACGTCCCGAGGCGGTTGTAGTAGAACTTCTCCTGGTTCTGGATCGATCCCGGGGAGTATAGGAAGTCCAGTCTCTCCTCAATATCTCCGCCCGTCGCCCCGTAAGCCTCCGTATCGTCGAGTCTGGAAAAATAAACGTCCGACGGTTTCAGGATCGTCGCGACCGAGAGATCGGACTCGATCGCCTCTCCCGGCGTGACGACGTTCGCCGTTCTTCCCCGCGTCACGAACTGGATCCGGTGAAGGTTTCCCGAGACGCCGATCGTACCGTCCGCCTGTCCGTAAAAATATCGGATGAGGAATCCGTACGACTTCGCGAGATGAGAGAGGACCTCCAGGGGATCTTTGAACCGCGTCCCCCAGTACTGCCCGGTCACGTCGTACGCATCGAAGTACGGCGAAGGAGTGATCGGACTATTCGACAACTGGATCCGGACGGAGAGTTCGTTCACGTTTCTCCAATTCCCGAGGGAGTCCTGGAACTGGATCTCCGAGGACGACGGGAAGACCGCACTCGACGCGACCGATGCGTCCGTATATCCCCACGCCGTCACCGCGAAACACCCGATCAGTTCATCGAACCGGAGCGACGTCCCCCCCAGGGAGTCGTTGTAATCATTCCCCGCGATCGCCGTGAAGAGATCTCCGAAGATTGAAGCGTCTCGGAGTTTATACAACATCGAGACGAGAGGGACGGAGACCGTCCGGACGTACCGTCCGGAGGATCCAGGGGAGGAGATGAACTTCTCGCGGAACCGGAACTCCGTATCGCGAGACAACATTCCCCAAAAGAGGAACGTATCGCCCGCGCCCTCGTCGAGATAGAACCGGAGTTGCAACTCGGACCCCTGGAGGAGTTTATACCACACTCCCGCGACGTACGTCGAGTAATCCTCGCGGATCTCGACCGCCACGTTCGACAGTTCCAGGATCCCCGACTTCTTCTCGATCCTCTCGACGAACTCTCCGATCGAGATGAACGAGTCCTTCGCCGTCGGGATCTCTCCAGAGGAGACACCCGTCGCGGAGTCATAAAAGACCGCGACCTTTACCGTCCGGGATCCGATCGCGATCGATCCGAGATCCTTCGACAATATCGCCATCTTAGAACGTCCTCCCGGCGTTCAACGCCTGGATCTCCTCGATCCTCGTTACAAGTTTTTGTCCGTCGATCTCCGCGATCACCTGGAGACGCCGGATCGCCTCGACGACGCGGTCCATTTGTCCCGAGAAGTCCACCCCCGACCTGGACGAGGATCCGACGGATCCGCCGGACGCGAACCTCCGTCCGCCGGAGTTGATCGCCTCCAGGAGTCCGAGGTTCTTCCGCGTCGCGTCCGCGTTCACGACGAACTCCCCGTCCGAGAGACGCGCGAGGATCCGATCGTCCCGGGGTCCGCCCGGACCGGAGACGCGACCGCCGAACGCAAACGCCGGGGGTTGCTGTTCGTTAATTATCGCGAGTTGAACCGCGCCCGCCGTCGCGGAGAGACCCGCCAGGATGAAGTTAAACGGAGGAGGGGCGGACGCGAGTGCCATCGTGACCGCCGTCGCGATGTTCATAATCGCCTGGATCCGCGCGAGGGCTTGCTTCTGCTTGAACTCTTCCATCGCGACGACCTTCTTCTCCTGTGCGTACTTCGCGTCCATCTCCTTCCTCTTCGCCTCGAACCTCTTCTCGATCGCCGTCCGCTGTTCCGCCGTCGTCGCCGTCGCGAGGACCTTCTGTTTCTCCGCCTCCAGTGCGTCCTCGTCCACCGTCTGTCTCGTCTCGATCTCCCGCCTCTTATTCTCCGCGTCCTTCTCGACCCTCTGAGTCTGGAGACCGATCCACGCGGAGACAACATCTCCCGCGCCTCGGACCGCATCCTTCGCGAACTCCTTCTCCGTGTACTTCATTTTCGCGATCGCCTCCTGGTGGGCTTCGATCTGTTTCTGGAGTTCCGCCCTCTTCGCCTCCGAGACCTCGACCGCGATCTTCTTCTGGATCTCCGCGATCGCGTTCTCGTGACCCTGGATCGAGTCCGCCGGAGCGATCCCGGACGTCCCCGCCGTGTACGCGCCTTCGACCTTCGCCGTCGAGGAGGACGCCGTCGATCCGACCGACGTCTTCCGGTCCGCCAATTCCGCGAGAACCTTCTCCCTCTTCACCGGATCCGCGATCGCCCGCGCCTTCGCCTCCTCGATCTCGATCTCCTTCAACGCGGACTCCTTCACGACCGCGATCTTCTCCAACTCGAACCGACGGACGATCTCCAACTTCCGCGCCTCGTTCGTCTCCTTCGCGAGTGCGACCTCCTTCTGAGCGTCGAGATCCGCGATCATCCCCTCCGTCCGGATCTGGAGGATCCTCTTCTCGTGATCCTTCGCGTCCCCGACCGTCCGTTCGAGTTCCCCGTCCGTGATCTTTTTGAGATCCGCATCCCTCTTCTTCTCCGCCTCGACCCGAAGACGATCCGCCTGTCCCTGGAGGAGTTCACCCTTCCGGACCTTCTCCTTTAGATCCGCGTCGTACGTCTCGAACTCGAGGCGGACCTGTGCGATGTTCTTCGCGACCCCGTCCTTCATCGCCTCGACGCGGATCTTCTGGACCTCGACGGAGACCGCCCTCTCCCGCGCGATCTCTTCGTCCGTGAGTTTTTTCCCGCCGTTCTGCGCCTCCCTCTTCTTCGCGAGGAGACCCTCGACGAGTGCGTTCTCCTCATCGAACCGCTTCTTCGCGATCTGGAACGCGAGATCGTCTCCATCTTTCCCCTGTGCCCGGAGGGACTCGACCTCGTCGAAGTACTGTTGCAACTTCGCCTTCTCTTCCGCGAGATAGAAGTCCGCGAGACGAACCTTCAACTCGATCGTACCCTGGGCGTCAATATCCGCCTTGTATTTCTTCAGGGACTCTCGGATCCTCATCCCGATATTCTCCAGGACCTTCGCGTTCGCGTCGTCCGTCTGTTTCCATACATTATACCACGCATACGCAAGCGCACCGATCGCGACGACGAGACCTCCGACGACCGCCTGGAACGTCGAAACGGCGACCGTTGCTTTCCCGATCCCCGCGACGAAACCTTCTCCCGCCACCGTGACGAGAGAGAAGGACGCGACGAGACGCGCCAGGGACAGGACCCCGGTCGTGATCCCGACCGCGTTCAGCGCAACGAGTGCGCCCGTAATCATCACAACACCCCCGGCGAACTTCGTGAGCGTCGGGTGTCCGTTATTCAATTCCTGGAGGAACTTCGTCGTCGCGGAGAGGACCGGGTTCAACCCCTCGACGATCATCCCTCCGAGTGTCTCCTGGATCTCCGAGATCGACTTCTTGAAGAGGAGGATCCCGTTCGCGTTCGCCATTGAAGCGTCCGCGCCCTTCACCTGGGACTCCACCTCCCGGAGGATGATCGCTTGTGCCTCCGCGAGTCTGTTCGTCGTCGCGAGGGCTTTTATCATATTTTCCTGGTCGTCCGAGAACGACACCCCGACCCGCCGGAGTGCGGAGATCCCCGTCGCGGGATCCTGGAGGGCTTTCCCCAACTGGATCGCGGACGATGAGAGATCCTGGTCGAACGTCGCGGAGAGATCCATCACCGCCTGAGTCACCCTCGGGATCTGTTCTCCTCCGATCTCTTTGAACGTGAGGAGGAGACCTTGCGCGTTCAATATCGCCTCATCCTCGAACTGTGAGTTCTTCGCCAATTCCGAGGAGAGACGTCCGAGTTCCTCCGCCGTGAGACCCGACGCGCCTCCCGTCGCCCGGAGGACCGCCTCGACCTTTGCGACCGCTTTCGCCTGGTCTTCATACCGACCGATGAGACCGCCGAACGTCGAAGAGAGGACGGAGACCGAGTTCCGGAGGAGTTCAAAGCCCTGGTTCAATCCGATGAGTTTCCCGAAGAAGTTATTCGTCTTCGTCGTCGCCTCATCATTAAACTGTCCGAGGGACTTCCGGATCTTCTCGATGTTCTCATCCGTGAGACGGAGGGAAGCGTTCGCCTCCTTCCCGTCGATCGCAATCTTTAGAGTTATGTCGTTCATAGTCTTTCGACGATCCTCGATAATAATCCGACGATATATCCTTCCGCCGTCTCGTGTTCTTCTTCCGCGATCTCTTCCATCATCGCGTCACGTTCGCGGACCTTCTCGATCGCAAACTCGACGACCTCCGAGTACCTCCACCGCGTCCACATATCGCGCCACGCGACCGGATCGCGTCTCGCGCATAAGAACAAAAGGGAGGACAAATATCGCGCGACCGATACCGCCTCCCCTTCTTCTTTCGTTACTTCCCCCGCCTCTCCTGGACCGCCGTCCTCGATTAGACGCCCGGCTTCTCGGATCTCCAGAAGAGTGAGGAAAAAAAATCATTGAAGATCTCATTCAACCTCTCGATCTCGACGTCCTCGAACTGGATCCCGTCCAGGGAGCCGATCGTACACACCTCCAGGACGCGCCGGACCTTCTCCGGATCCATCGCGATCTCCAGGGACTCCTGGTTCAGTTTTACGAGCGTCTCCGGCTTCCCGAGTTCTTTGAACGACGAGATACCGATAAGATCGCAATACTCACGGAGACGACGAGGCGTCACCGGGGACAACTCCAGGACCTTCTCCTGGATCGTGTACTTCTTCTTCTCCATCTCTTCCTCCTATGATGAGAGACGGAAGGGGACGATCCCCTCCCGCCTTATACTCCCGGATCCGCCGGGACCTCTGGATCCGCCGGACTCTCCGGCATGATCGGCACCTCTTCCACCGCCGGGATCTCCGGGACGACCGGGACCTCCAGGACGGGGACTTCTTTCGGGATCTCATACCACACGCCGGAGGACTCCGCTCCGTTCAACTTCGCGACCGCCTCTTCGTGAGAGAGGACCTCCAACTCGTACGACTCCCGGAGATCTTCGACGAAGGACTCCGACGGATCTCCGATCTCGAACTCCTCGTCGATCACGACGAGGGATCCATCGAGGGACGTCCTCGCGTGATCGAAGTCGTGATCCGGGAAGATCTCCCGGAGGTCCTGGACCTTCCCGATGATATACTTCTTTTCCATATTACACCCCGAGGATTGATCGTTCTGCATTGAAATTGTCCGAGATGATCGTCGCCACGTTCGCCGGGAGACCTACCGCGCCGAAGTTGTACATACGGAGACCCGCGAACTCGAAGGAAGAGTAACTCCCCGACCCGTCTCTCCCGATAAAGAAGGACAAGGCGTTCGTCGCATTGAGGACCGAGGAGACCGCCGTCGGAGATCCGACCGCGACGCCGTTAATATACATGCGACCGTTTCCATCCCGATCGATCGCAACCGCGATATGATACCAGGTGTTTATCAGAACGGCACCTCCGGCACTCCCGAACGTGACGCGGTTCGTGCCGTCCGCAAAATCGAAGTAGATCGCGTTCGACGTATCGCGCACAAGTCCGTACCCCGCCGTCGTGTTCTGTAATGCGGACTTTTTCGCGACGAGGTTCAACTTCGTCCCGTTCGCTCCCAGGGGTTTAATCCACGCCTCCAGGATGAAGTCCGAGACTCCGTCGTCGTTCATCACGTTGCCCATATCCGCGTAATCGTTCACGCCGTCGAACGACAACTTCGCGAAGTTCGCGTCCGGAGCGACTCCCCACGTCGGAGCGTTATACAGTCCGCCGACGATCCGGTACTTCGAGGAGTCGAACAACTTCGCGACCTGGTTTAGACTCCCAAGATATGCGGGTAACTCCATCACCAGGTCCGCACGACGAGACTTCCTCGCGACCTGGAGATATTGGTACGCCTTATGCGTGAGATAGAACGTCGCACTCTTCCCGACCTCTATATCCGTGAGATCGTTCTTCCCCGCCCTCATCGAGATCGCGGAGAGGGACTTCCCCTTCGTCGAGACGTCCACGTCCTTCTCTGCGATCATCCCCAGGTTCCGGATCTTATGAGATACCGAGTCCCCGAAAAGATACAGGGAGGCGTTGTTTGAGTTGCCCGCCAACTTCTCCAGGACGCCGGAGAACTCGACCGCGTCCGTCTCCAGTCCCGAGATCTTCGCCTCGACGTCGAACTTCTGGATCTCCTGTCCCCCCGCCTCCGTGATCGCGGACCGGGACGCCGTCACTTTGAGATTGTCCTCCCCCAGGAGACCGACGACCGCGAACGGGAAGATCCCGACCTCGTCCGTCCTCGCGTTTCCCGACGAGTCCTCGATCGCGATCACCGCGTCCCGGACTCCTGCTTTGAGGATCTTGGAATAGTCTTTAGCCATGAGATATTGTCTCCGTTTGGTTCATAATGAAAATATAACGGCGTCGGGAGAAGACTCCACGACGCCGTCCAACCGCACCATACCGCCCGCCCTAATTAGGACGACGCCATCGAGACGAGATCCGTGAGAGCCGAGACGTACTTCTTCCCGGTGAACTTCGCGACCGACTTCCCCTTCGCCGAGAGATCGAGATCATACTCCATATTCAGGAGGACGTTTTTGATCCGGACGATCGGTTTGTCCGTCGTGTTCGGGGTTCCCAGTGGTGTGACTTTGATCCAGACGTTCGTGTTCACGAGTGCCGGGATGTTCGTCGAGATCGCCGTGTTCGTCAATTCGAGACCGGAGACCTCGAACGACGCCTCGAACGCTTTCTGGATCTGCTGTCCGCCCGCCTCGGTATCCATCACCGCCGGGAGCTTGATCTTCACCGCGTCCTCCGTGATCGTCCCGACCTCGTAGTACGTGCCGGGATCCGTCGAGGATCCTTCCGCGACGGATCCGATCTCGACCTTCGCGAGGATATACTTCAATACTTTCGTTACGTCACGAGCCATGATAGACTCTCCTTCTTCTGAGTGAGAAAATTACGGTTTCTTGTTCGGGTTCTGGAACGGGTTCGGCTTGTTCGTGAAGAACGCGAAGACGAGACCCGAGACCGTCCCGATCGCAACCGTCGCCGTGTAGATCGCCGTCCCCGCGACGATGAGACCGGATCCGAGGACCCCTGTGCATACGACCGCGACACCGCCCGCGATCGTCGTCAATTTGTCGGTATTCATGTTCATCATCTCCTCCGAGACGGAGAGACTCGGGATCTCGACGCCCTGGACCCGGATCTCCGGAGTCGTCGAAGGACTCGGGATCGGACCGAGAGGATCCATCTTCCGGATCTCACTGTCTCGCATTAAATTCTATGTGGAAGTGTTCGTTCTCGGATCCTGGACTCTCCAGGATCACGTCGTAATTCATCCCCGCGAGTCGCAACTTCACCCCCGCGAGGATCGATCCCTTCTGTTCTTGGGACAAGTTCTTCGATCTCACGTCGATCGCATAGTCCGTATAATGGTACGAGTTCGCGGAGTGCGTCGAGTCGTTCGCGGACGTAATAACCGGGACCGTCTCCGGCGCGTACTTCTTCCAGACCGCGACGATCACCGGGAGGAGATACATGATCTCCGGCGTGATCCTCTTGAACCGGACCGAGTCCTTCACCGCGATCATTTCTTCACCTCCTGGAGATGATCCGCCTCGCGTCTCTCTCTTCGCTCCGCCTCGATCTGCGTCGAGATCTTCTCGATCCCGTCCTGGATCTTCCGGAGGTCATCCTTCACCTCGATCCGCAACTCCCGTACCTGTGCCTGCGTGTAATCCCGCGCCTCCAGTGTGGCGATGAAGACGCCGAACATGAAGGAGAGCGTAAGGACCCATATCGCGACGTGCCACGAGACCTTTATCGAGCCGTCTTCGTTTTTCAGGGTCATAGGGAGAAGAGGGGAGAGGGTTCCGAGTTATCCCCGAGGGGACCCGGGAGAGACTTTCGCCCCTCCCGGATCTTCCCCGGTTCTCATCATAGGAGATGATGAAGTTCCGAGACTTCCGCGCCTTACGGCAGACGGACGCCTTTGAGACGGAACGCGGACTTCGCGTTCAGGATCGCGACCTGTGCGTCCATCTCGACGAGCGTGTTGTACTGCACTCCGACGAGACCGCGATCGCGGACCTGGAGACCGACGTTCGTCGCGATCGTGGTATCGACCTTCTCTCCGAACCGGACGCAATACACGGAGCAACAGTCGCTTGAAGTTCCGACCGTCTCCGCCTGTCCCTGGACGAGGGTCGTCTTGTCTTTCGAGTACCCGGAGTTCACGATCGGGACGCCGTTATACGACGTCACGAGACCGAACACGCCGTCCACGTTATCCACCTTCACATACTCCCGCGCGATCGCCGTGAGACGGGAGATCGTCTTCGGGTTCATGAAGAGGACACCGCCCGCACCGACGGAGGCGATGAGGGAGTCGAGGGCTTCCAGGAACGCCTGCTGTGCGCCCTTGTTCGCGTCGCTGTTCCCGAGGGGAACCTGTGCGCCGTTCACGCCCATCGAGAGAGTCTCGGACGCCTGGATCTGCGTGATGAGACCCGCGATCTGGTTCGAGGATCCCGTCCCATTGATGAACTGATACATGAAGTACCGCCCGATCCCGGACGCGAAGGACTTCAACTCGCGCTCACGTTCGGACTCGATCGAACCCCCGCGCCGTTCGTACGCAAGGTCCGTCTTGATGAGATCCCCGAGGATCTGCAACGTGACCGAACCGTACGCGGGTGCGCCGTTCGCTCCGGTGTAGTCCGCATTGATGGCACGCTCCGAACCGCCCGCCTCGGTCGCGACCTTCTTCGGCGCATCGCTGTTGCCGATCATGGAGTAGAACTCCGCGTAGTTGAACAACTGAGTCGCCTTGTACATCTCCCCGATGGCGATCGTCCGGAGTGCGGGGTTGAGATCGACCGTCTGTTTCGTCGATCCCGAGAGTTCCGCTAATTTCATATTGACCTCTTATTGAGTTGTGAGAGTGTTTCGTGAACTACCTTACGCCGTCGGACCCGCCTCCATCTCCGCCTGTGCGAGTGCCGAGTACTTCGCCGGGTTCGCGAGATAATCCGCGACGGAGAACGTCTCCGATCCCGGACCGCCCTTCTTTCCTTCTTTGCCCGTCTTCGTCTCTTTTCCCTGGACCGTCTTCCCGCCCGAGATCTCCGCGAGGACCTCCTTCGTCGTCTCGAAGTCCTTCTCCAGGCGTCCCTTCCACTTCGCCTCATCCGCCGGGACGATCCGTCCCTCCTTCACTGCCTTCGTGACGATCTCTCCGATCTCCTTCTCTCTCTGCGCTTTCTGCTGTGCCTGGATCGTCGCCGTCGCGTTCTCCCGCGCCTTCTTCTCTTCGTTCAACGCGCCGGAGAGTGTCTTCACTTGCTCCATCAGTTCCAGGACGACCGGATCCGTCCCCTTCTTTTTCGCCTCATCCTCCGCGTCGTCCGTGATCCCCAACTTCTCGCGCAACGCTTTGAGGATCCCCTTCCCCTTCGCGGAGTCCGCGTTCTCTGCTTTCAGGATCTCCAGGGCGTCCGCCTGGGAGACTTCGATCTCGACTTCTTTCCCTTCGATCGTTCTCTTGATCTTCATACCGTACCTCTCTCCTATGATGATGAAATGATCCGGGACCTCGTCCCGCGTTCTACGGTGCAAACTTAAAACAGGACGCGATAAAAAATCGTGCATTAGACGCTATTGCAAAATATACCCGGATCCCCTCCATACCTTACGGCACACCCCAACCGAAAGGATCCTCAATCATGGCGAACTTCGCCTCCCTGGAACAAGTCCGTCCGTTCATACTCGCCGGACTTTACAACAAATTGAACTCCCTCGTCCCCGGAGGATCGACGAAGTACTTCGACGCCGTCGCGTCTTCCGTCGATACCTTTATCACGGACCGGACCGGGAGACCCGTCTCCTCCGGTCTTCCCTGGATGATCTTCCCGTACGCCCTCCTCGTCTCGTACTTCTCCTCGTCTCTCATCGAGAACGTGACACCGGAGAGGACCGACGAGATCTCGAAGGGTTACACTCGCGCCCTGGAGATCCTGGACGCGCACCCCTACACCGCGACCGGGGAGACGGGAGACTCTTCTCTCCCCGACAATTCCGTCGGATTCTCCGGATCCATCGACGACGTGACGGAGTATTGACCTATGGCAAGCCAATGGACCTACCCGTATATCCTCGACACCGTGAGGACGACCCTCCTCTCTCATTCTTCCGCGATCGGCGTCGATCCCTCCGCGATCGTCGAGGACGCGGAAGGAGTGAGACAATCTCTCGCGCCTCCCTTCGTCGTCGTGACCGCGACTCCCCAGGAGACCGATCTCCGGGACGCCTCGGAGAAGATCCTCCAGAACAACCTCGACCTCATCGTCTTCGCCGGAGTCGAGTCGAAGGAAGACACCGCGACCGCGACCCGGGAAGCGATCGCCCTCGCGGGACGGATCCTCCGCGTCTTCGACAACGCCCGGGACTCCTCGGATCTCTTCGCGGAGATCTTCACCGCGAACGCCCCGATCGAGTACGTCGGACGATGGTCCGATAAGACGATCGTCTCTCTCCACTTTACCGTACCCTTCACTCCCTTCGCGGATCTACTCTCATAGGAGAAACCGATGGACCGTATCAAAGTTAGAGATCTCATCCCGGACGCGAAGAACGCGAACCGCCACACGGAACGCGGGACCGCTTTCGTCTCCTCCTCTCTCCAGAACTACGGAGCCGGGAGATCGATCCTCCTCGATAAGAACAACCGGATCATCGCCGGGAACCTCACCGCCGAACAAGCGAACGCGATCGGGATCGAGAACGTCCGCGTCGTCGAGACCGACGGGACCGAACTCGTCGCCGTCCGCCGGATGGATCTCGACCTGGAGACGGATCCCCGCGCGAAGGAACTCGGGATCGCGGATAACCGATCCGCCGAGGTCTCACTCGATTGGGATCCGGACAACCTCCGTGCCCTGGAGGAGGACGGCGTCGATCTCTCGAAGTTCTTCTCGAAGGATGAGTTGAAGGAGTTCGCCCTGGAGATCGACAAGAGGGAGACCGCCGGGAAACTCTCCGAGAAGTTCGGGATCCCTCCCTTCTCCGTCCTGAACGCCCGCGAAGGATGGTGGCAGGAGAGGAAGCGATCCTGGCTCTCCCTCGGGATCGAGTCCGAGGCAGGACGCGGGGACAATCTTCTCCGCTTCTCGGAAACCGTGAAGTTATCAAAGAAAGCGAGACAGGCGTCGCCCGGACAGGGAGAGAACGGGACGTCGATCTTCGATCCCGTCCTCTGTGAGATCGCCTATCGGTGGTTTAGTCCAAAAGGAGGGACGATCCTCGATCCCTTCGCCGGAGGATCCGTCCGAGGGATCGTCGCCTCGAAGTTGGGGAGACAATACGTCGGGTGCGATCTTCGCCCGGAACAGGTCGAGGCGAACAGGATCCAGGCGGAGATGATCGTCGCCGGGGA
>ERZ724505.400-NODE-400-length-28455-cov-11.575704_pt1 | contig 28455 bp, 43 predicted proteins | sample MGYA00376038_ERZ724505 | MGnify/ENA primary metagenome ERZ724505 (study PRJEB28724, sample SAMN07190884) | wastewater metagenome | isolation source: effluent of sewage treatment plant in Hong Hong | place: Hong Kong | collected 2016-03-17 ...
AGGGCCGCCGCGTGGGCCGCCGCGTGGGACGCCGCGAGGGCCGCCGCGTGGGACGCCGCGAGGGACGCCGCGTGGGAGAAGCTTCGTCCCACCGTTGAAGCCTTGCGGGTCTCGGCGCTGGAACTGCTGGATGCGATGATCGCGGTGGGCCAGTGAGCGGGCCGCTCGGTTCGTCCGCGCCCCAGGAGGACCGGGAACGATTCGAGACGATGATGGCGGCGCTGGACGCACTGGCCGAAGGGCCGCTGCCCGGTCTGGCCGTGGACAACATCGCCCGGTATGCCGCGCAGAGGATTCGGGCCGATGCCGCCCGTCTCGCGGCCCTGCGGGAGCAACTGGACGAGGCGCGCCGAGCGCAGAGCGACCTTGACGAGACGATGGTCGCGCTCGACCATCTGCTGAGGTCATGTCGTGCGGCGGGATTTAAGGGGCGGGACGCTGTGCTGATGGGTAGAGCCGTGACACGCGACATGGCGGCCCTGCGCACCCAGGCGGCGCGGGACCGTGAGGCGCTGGAATCGTACCTGAGGGAGCAGATCGCAAGCGCGAACGGCAAGCAGGTCGGCGCGTGGAAGGAGCGGGCGGCGGCTTACGAGAACGTGCTTGGCTACATCGCCCGTGCCGCGCTGCGGGCCACCGAGGGAGGGGCGTGATGGCGGACGAGACAGAGGGCGATCTGCCGTTCCTCTCGAACGGTGACGAGGAGCCGGGCCGGTGGATGGCGGAGAACGCGGCCAACGCGATCCCCAAGCAGCCCCCCGCCCCGAAGCAGCGGAAGCGGCGGACATTTAATGCAAATGGGCCGCTTACCCCGGCCATGCTGATCTACCTGGAAGTGATGGCCCGGTGGGATGGACCGATGACGGAGTCAGCTATCCGCGAGCTGGCGCAGATGCACGGCGGTCCTCGCACGGCCCGCACCGTGCTGCTGGCGCTGGAGGCGCGGGGCATGGTGGACCACTACCGGCCTACCGCGAAGTCGCTGCCCTTCGCGATTCAGTGGCGCGGCATCTGGACGATCACGCCCGCTGGCAAGGACGCGTTGAGGCGGGCCACCGAGGGAGGGAACGGGAGATGAGCGAACGAGTCGAGACGAAGAACGCGATTATCGAGGACGCCAGCTTCAACACGGAGCTGGGGCTGTCCGCCTTCGTGACGCTCAACTACGGCGGGAGTGGTCAGGGCTTCGGCGGCTACCTGCTCTACGCCCCTCCTGATTGGGGCCGGCCCGGTGAGGTCAAGCCGGTCCAGCCCAACTTCGCGGGACACTTCATCTGGCGCGTCCTCCAGATCGCGGGAGTGGACGATTGGTCGAAGCTCAAGGGCCGCACGGTGCGGGTCCGCGCAACCTGGAACCACGTCGAGGCCATCGGCCACATCGTCAAGGACGACTGGTTCGACCCGAAGGCCGAATTTGAGCGGCTCCGTTCCCCCGCCGGGGGTGCCAAGTGAGCGAGCGAACCAACTGCGGGCGCTGCGGCGGCGATCGCTTCCTCACGTCGTGGGAGGACAAGGTGCGCTGCCCGGAGTGCGGCAACGCTGACCCCGATGACGTCCCCGCCCCGCCTCCCCCGCGCTGCACCTGCCCGCCGACCAATGCGAGTTTCCCGGTGGCGGACTGCCCGGTGCATTCGGCCCCTGCCGCCCCCGCGCCACGAGCGGAGGAGCCGAGCGTGATCGAACAGGCAGCGGCCCGCGTACTCGGCCACTGCAAGCTGGCCCGCTTTGCGGGAGCCAAAGGGATGAACCTTAACCCGGACGGCGATGGCGCTCAGGTGCTCGCCTACATTGGCGACCTTGAGTTGGTAGCCGAAGCAGTGAAGTCGCTCACGGCGGACCTCGCCCGGGCGAACGAGGAGCGGGCGGCGGGTGACGACGCCCAGCGCGGCATTACCGAAGCGGCTCGCATCCTGTCGTCGGCTGGCATCGAGGACCCGGACGGCAGCATCACCGGCATGGCGACGAATGCGGCGGCCCTGATCGAGCGGTTGCGGGCCGAGGCCGAGGCGGCGCGGGAGCAATGCGCAAACCTCGTTTGCAAAGACTGCGAGGGAGACGTCATTCGCATCGGCGCATGGCACTATCACACCGACGAGCAAGCGACCGAGCATCGGGGCGGCTGGCCGTGCCCCGCATGGCCCATCCACGCCCTGAACCGCCTGTCCCCGTCGCCCACCCCGACCGAGGCATCATGACGCCAGGACAGGGACTAGTCGTCGGCTACTTCATCGGTGCGCTTGCTGGGCTGATCCTTGGCCTTGTGCTCGGCTGGGCCCTGTGGTCCGGGTCCGCCCACCCCCCGACCGAGGGAGGGCCCACGGCATGAGCGGGGAACGGGCCACCAAGCCGGTCATGGTCTGCTTCTACACCTACGCCCCAGAGGAAGCGGTGACGCACGTTGCCGCCCTGCTCGGCCCGGAGATGACGCGCCACAACTATTCCAATGGCGTGCGCGTGTTGGCTGGCGAGCTTACCGACGCGCAGTGCTGCGCCCTGCACTATCTGGCGAGCAAGCACGTCCGCTCGATTGAGCCCAACAACTTCGTGACCTTTGACGGGGTGCCCTCCGATGCCTGACCCGCTGGACCTCGCCCGCTACCCGCTGTACTGGCGCGTCCGCAAGGTGCAGCCCGAGCGCCACGGCCAGCGGCTGCGCGTCCTGATCCGGTCGCGCCGCATGAACGTCGCGCTGGTCGAGTTCGCGGACGGCTATCGCTGCATCACCAGCCGCAACTATTTCCGGAGGGCCGCATGAGCGGAGAGACGCTGGACCTCGCCCGCATCCGGCAGCTGTGGGAAACCGTTGGGCAGCAGGTCAACGCTTTCACCTGTCCGAAATGCGGGGGCCACTGGTTCGGTTCAACCAGCGGGCCGAACCACCGGATCGTGGAGCGTGAGTGCCATGACGAGCACGGCATAGGCTGCCGGTGGCGTGGCGGGCCTGACGACGGCATGTCCGGCGAGGCACTGCACCGTGGCGTCAACGCCCTGCTGGCCGAGGTCGAGGCGCTGCGGGGGGCGCTCGCCGCAGAGAGCGAACGGACTGACGCCGAAGGTCGGCGCGTCGGCATCGAGATGGGATGCGATACCGCCCACTGGATGGCCGAGGAAATCATTGGGTTGCGGGCGCGGGTCGAGACCCTGGAACGGGAACTATCCGACCTCCGCAATGCCGAGGGCGTGAAGGGCGAAGGCCGCTGCCCGAAGTGCAAGCGGGTCTACTCGGCGCTCAACGACGAATGCTACGACTGCGGCAACTGTCAGGACGATTGCATCTGCGACGACGATGGCGCATACGACGAGGACGAGCCCTCTGGGGCGCGGGAACGGGGTGAATGGTGAGGCTCTGGACGCTGTTCACGGAAGCCGAACTCAACCACGCGGTGACCGAGCGGCTGGTGGTGCGGCGACAGCACGCCACGGAGCCGCTGGCGATCCTCAACTACACCGAGCGATGCCAACACGAGCCGGGCCTCTGGTCGCCGCTCACGATGGCGTGCCGGGGCATCATCTACCGGACGGACACGCACGAGCTGGTGGCCCGCCCCTTCCGGAAGTTCTTCAACTACGGACAGGCCGGAGCGCCGGAGATCGGGGACGAGCCGGTGGCCGTGACCGACAAGCTGGATGGCTCACTCGGCATCGTCTACCCGACCAGCAGCGGTTATGCGGTGGCGACTCGCGGCAGCTTCGATGGAGAGCAAGCGGTGTGGGCTACGGCGTACTGGCGGCGCAACCTGGAGGGCTTCACGCCTCCCGCTGGCCTGACGCTGCTCACGGAGATCATCTACCCGGCCAACCGGATCGTCGTGGACTACGGCGACACGCACGACCTGATTCTGCTGGGGGCAGTCGAGATCGTCACGGGTCGCAGTCTGTCGCCCTATGACGAGCGGCTGGCCGAATGGCCGGGCCGTCGTGCCCAGCGGTTCGTCGCTGCGACGCTCGCGGACGCACTGGCCTTGCCGACCCGCCCTAATGCCGAGGGCATCGTCATCCACGCGCTGGAGTCGGACGAGCGGGTCAAGGTGAAGCAGGAGGATTACGTCAAGCTGCACCGCATCGTTACTGGGCTCAATGAGAAGGTGGTGTGGGAGCATCTGTCCGAGGGCAAGCCGCTGGGTGACCTGCTGGCTCCGGTGCCGGACGAGCTGCACGGGTGGGTATGCGAGGTGGCCGATGGTCTGGTGGCGCAGATCGAGCGCAACACGGCGGAAGTGGAGACGGCCTACTCCGCAATCCTCGCAGCCCTCCCGCCCGAGTTCACACGCAAGGACTTCGCGCTCAAGGCGAAGGACGAACGGCTAGCGCAATGCCTCTTTGCCCGGCTCGACGGCAAGGACTATCGGCCCATGCTCTGGAAGCTGGCGAAGCCCGCCGGGGTGCGAGCCCCGCGCGTCTATTCGGAGGACGGCGCGTGACCCGTTTCCTGACCCGCCAGGACGTGGCGGCATGAAGCCGCGAAGCCGCGAGGAGGCCGCCATCCTGATTCAGCAGCACCGGAACAAGCCGCGGACGCCGCGCAAGAAACCGGAGCGCCGCGAGTTCAAGGAAACCGCGATCCCCTGCGACGAGGAGATGGCGCGAGCGGGCTTCCGGATCGTCGACACCAGCAAAACGATGTGGACCCGCGGCGTGTTCGTGTCGGCGGTGACAAAGGGTACGCCCGATCGGTACTACTTCCATCCGCGCGCGGGGCTCTCAGTGTGGTCGGAGCTCAAGTCGCTGGACGGCCGGCTCAGTGATGGCCAGCGCGAGTTCATCGAGGCGCACCGGCACAATCCTCTCGAGGTTGTCGTCTGGAAGGAGCCCGCCGACTGCCACCGCTGGCTCGAGGGCTACGGGCTCCGGGTCGTAGTGGACGGTAAGGTGACGTACCCGCAGGGCGACGATGCGCCACAGGAGGAGGGGGAATGGCAAAGCTGAGACGCGGCAAAGGCACGAAGCAAAGCGAGATCAGCGCCGTCCAGGTGCTGGGCACCGACGCGATGCGGGGCCGGTTCGAGGGGCGGGTCGTCGAGTTGGTCATGGCCGGCCACACCCCGCTTGCCGCCGAACGGATCGCGGCCCGGGAAGCGGTCAGCGGACGGAGGCCGGAGTGAGGAAGGGTCAGCGCGACTCAGACCACTACGCCACGCCCCGGTGGCTACTGGCTCTGATGTTCCCGGATGGCCGCTACTTCGACCCGTGCCCGCTGCACGGGACGGGTGGGCTGGAGGCGGACTGGCCGACCGACCGGCCCGTCTACATCAACCCGCCGTTCTCGGATCCGCTGCCGTGGTGCCGCCGCGCGGCGCAGCATCCCGGCCCGGTGACGCTGCTCCTTCAGGTGGACCCGACGACACGCTGGTGGACCTACGCGGAGCGGTTCGAGGTCATCCTGATCGGGTCGCGGCTGCACTTCAACGAGTCGGCTACATACGCTCGGCAAACGCTGTGCATCTGGAGGAGGGGGCTGCTACCAGATCCGGTAACACACCCCGACCAGTAGCGTCCCTCCCACCGCACCACCCGGGCCTGACCCGGCCGGCGTCCCCGCCACCCCCACGGTCGAACCGAGGCCGCCCGCCGCACAGAGGCTCCACCGGTCGGTCAGCTGCCGTTCGAGCTGGCCGATCCGGTTGGCAGCCGTCTGGAGGGAGTCCGAGGCCCCCGCCAAGAGGGACCGGAGCCGGGCCGATTCGGCCTGTTCTGACGCGAAATCGGACCGGAGCGACCGGATCACGACCGAATCAGCGGTCAGGACCGAATCGAGGCTCCGGCGCAGATCGGCGTTTTCGGCCTGAAGGCCCCTATTCGCCTCTAGGAGCGTGCCGAGGGGATCCGGGCCAGAGGACGACGCCGGGACGGTCGATCGGGGCGGGGCGAGGCGGTGGCGAAGCGCCGCGCGGCCTTTGTCCACGGCATCCACAGTGCTATCCACATGGGAGGCCCGGGCGCTGTCTCTGGCGTGGGACAGGGCGACCTCCCGCCGGAGCGAGTCGGCCAGATGGGCGAGGGAGAGGCTGTCCCGGGACGGGCCCTGAGGCTTCGGGGCGGTGCAGCGGCCCAGCCCGAACAGGGCAAGCCCGGCCAGGAGGACCCAGACCAGCGGCGGGGCGGCCTTGACGGCTTCACGGAGTTGCATAGCTTCTAATATGGCTTTCGCGCTCACCGAACGCCACGCATCTAGCGCCTTGCGTTTCGTGCCGTTCCCCTAACCCGGGTGCGGGTGAGCCACGAGACAATGGGCGCTTTTTTGCGTCCCCAAACTAGGCCGCTCGGCGGCCACCTCAACGGAGCCAGTATGGCAGCAGCAACCGAAGTCCTCACGGTCAAGGCCCCCGATTTCCGCGTCCTCGAAGTTAAGATCACGGGCGAGTCGCCCTACCTTCAGCACGCCTTCCCACAGAAGGCACAGGCGAAGATCCGGGCAACCCAGGAGGCCGGATCGACGGCCAAGGGGAAGAAGCACCGCGAGGCCCGCGACTTCGCAGACGATTACGAACAGGCCAAGCACAAGAGCACGGAAGGATGGATCGGAATTCCCGCCAGCTCCTTCCGCAACGCTCTGATCTCCGCGTGTCGCGTCGTCGGGTTCGCGATGACCAAGGCGAAGCTCTCCGTCTTCTGTCTGGCGGATGGACAGGATTCGGTCGATGGCCAGGGCCTCGTCAAGATCACCGGGGAGCCCGAGATGACGGTCATGCCGGTGCGGAACGAGACGGGCGTGGTTGACCTGCGGGCGCGTCCGATGTGGCGGACGTGGTCCGCGACGGTGCGGCTTCGCTACGACGCTGACCAGTTCACGGCTACCGACGTGATGAACCTGCTGCTTCGGGCCGGGCAGCAGGTGGGCATCGGTGAGGGACGGCCCGACTCGAAGAAGTCCGCTGGCATGGGGTACGGAACCTTTACCGTGGAGAAGGCATGAGCACCGATCTCAAGGAACTCGGGGCGGCGCGTCGGGTGGAACTGGATGCCCTACTGGCGCAGCATGGCGGGACGATCACGCCCGCCCAAGTGGTGGCATTCGCGAAGAATCCAGAGACGGCGCTGCATGGTGTCTTCGAATGGGACGACGGCGAAGCGGCGCAGAAGTACCGCGAAGTGCAGGCCGCTCGGTACATCCGGGCGGTAGCTCGGATCATCGAGCGGCCCGGTACGAAGCCTGTCAGGGTCCGCGCGTTCGTCTCGTTGCCGGAGGAGCAGGGCTACCGCGACATCAACGGGGTGCTGGAGGACCCGGAGTCGCGTGACGCTCTTCTGCGACAGGCGCTGCGCGAACTGGCGGCGTTCCGAGCGAAGTACAAGAACCTACAGGAGCTGGCGGCCATCTTCGCGGCTGCGGACTTCGTCGCCGCCTAGCCAGCTAGGCTTGGCGGGGCAGGCTTCGCACGGTGTGTCCGGACATGGCGGAGCACGTCATGGACTGGAGAGGAACCGCAAGGCAGGCAGGGCTCGACTAGGTGACGCATGGATCGGCTAGGCAGGCAAGGGGGCGCTGGGCGGGATCTGGCGCTGCGAGGATGGGCTAGGCCCGGCAAGGCAGGCTTGACTCGGCTGAAATTGGTGTGGCTAGGTGTGGAAGGGCATAGCATGGTTAGGCAGGCGGAGCGAGGCTTCGCTGGGCACGGCTAGGCGTGGTGCGGCAGGCTTGGCACGTCATGGCGCGGTCAGGCGATCTCTGGCGCGTTCAGGCTCGGCAGGCAAGGCACGCCCCGGTACGTTCGGGCATGGTATGGTGGGGACTGGCAAGGCAGGCAAGGACTGTCTGGGCGCGGCTTGGCCCATCCCGGCCCGGCTCGTCAGGGACCGACCCGGCTAGTCATGGTGAAAACCCAGCGGCCATCCCTCGGGGTGGCCGTTTGGCTTAGTACGCCTCCGCCTGACTCAGCCGGCCTTCCAGCCATTTGATCCGCTCCTCGCGGTACGCCGAGGCCATGATGTAGATGCGGAGCGCCCGGTACAGCGTGTCGCGGGAGGCTTGGAGCGAGTCGGCCCGGCGCCGCTCGAGACTGGCCCGGACAAACGCCGAATCCCGGACCGCTTCGGCCCAGACCCGGGCGGGATCCCGCGGCCGCGCAGCGACCAGCCCGAACCAGACCCCCGCCGCCCCGTAGAGGATGCAGACAAGAACGACGTAGCGACGGATAGCGGTCATGCGGCCCTCCGGAGCAGGATGAGGTGGGGGCGCGCGGCACGGGCGGCGGCGACACAGAACGCCGTGGTGCCTGCGACGCGCGTGAGTTGGAACAGGATCCATGTCGACCAGCCGGGCCAGCCAGTGTAGGCCAGCCAGGCGACCCAGCCAAGCCCGAACGACAGGAGCAGGGCAGGCCGAAACGGGACGCCACGCCGCGACAGGGCGGCGGAGGCCAGCGGTAACCAGGCGACGGTATGGAGCAGGATCTCAAGCCCGGTCACGCCGGTCAGCCAGACGCTGGCCAGCCCAGCGCCGGCGAGGGTCCAGACGTAGAGCCAGTCGTCCTCGGGCGGGAACACAGCCGCGGCGATCAGACCGGCTTGCAACAGGGGATAGGTGGAGCTGACCAGGGGATGCCCGGTCCAGTGGCTGGCGGTATCCGCGAGGAACGAGACGAAGTAGCCGCCGGCGACCCACCAGAACGCGGCGTCCCGAACCTGACCCCGGAACCGGAGCCAGCCGAGCCAGAGGAGCGGGACGGCGCCGAGCGCGTGGGCGAGCTCGAACGGCCAGGCGTGCATCTCAGCAGTCCGGCGGGCAGGGATGCGATTCGTTCAGGGGCTTGAACAGCCGTCCGGTCAGGGTCGGATCGGCCGCCTGCGCCTCCGGCACCACCGTCAGAGTCATGTGGTGGCCGTCGCCCCGGACCTCAAGGCGACACGGCCCGGCCTGCTGAAGCTGCTCGAGCAGCGCGGCGGTGGTTGCCGGTCCAAACCAGTGAAAGCGCCCGGAATCCGTCATGGGACACCCCTTTCAGGCACAGTCCTTCTCGTCATAGGGCTCGTCGGGCTTCTCCGCGTGGCGAACCCGGCGGTAGTGCATGAGTTCCGCGTGCTTCCCTTCGCACTCCTCCTTGGACCGGCACCGGCCGGCATAGCTGCCCCGGTCGGTAATCAGCCGCAGCATCGCCCCCAGCACGGCGAGCAGGCCGACCAGGATCAGAACCCCCGTCCATTTGAGCGGATCCATCTGGCCCATCCCGTGTGCGTAGTGCCTCAGGGGGTCTTACGCCGCCACACCGAACCGGCGGATACAGCCGAGGTAGCCCTCCAGCCCTAACTGACCACCATTCACAGTATGGCGAATCTGCTCCCACTTCGCCAATTCCGCCGCCTGGTTGAGACTGTTGGTCGTCCAGTACCAGCCGAAGATTTCCGCCGCGATCTCCACATCCAGCGCCAGATCGGGCTGGGCGAGCAGGTCGAACCCGAGTGCCGCCTGTGCTGCGGCGTAATTGGCCCGGCCGGTGGTCTGGATCAGGCCCCGTCCGCGGTAGAGCCAGCCGTCGCCCGACTCCTCCGGGCCGTTCCCGTTCCGGTTGGCATAGACGTAGTTGGCGATCCGCTCCGGCTGGCGTTGGTACGCGAGCGCGATCGACGGACTGGGAAACCGACTCGGCCAGGTCTTCCGGAGCCCTTCGGCACCGTAGTTCAGGTTCTCCGTGATCGGCCGGAACTTGCCCGTCTCGACCATGATGGTGGCCGCCGCGGCGATTTGGCTGTTCCGGCCGCCGGCGTCCCGGGCCTTGAGCTGGTCGAGCACCAGCGGCCAGACCAGCACGACGTTCTCCGGGGGGCAGCGGGTCGCGACCGTCACCTCGGAGGGGGTGAGATCAGCCACGTATCTCCTCCTCGGCTGGGCGCACCACGACATCGCCGTCCTCGTACTCCTCGGTCCACCAGCGGCCGGTCCATGTCACGTCGTCATGCACGATCATGAAGCGGTTGCCAGGGTATTCGATCAGGCGGGGCTCGCACCAGCACTGCCGCCCCTCGACCACATGAGTTCGGTCACCCATTGGGCGGATCCGGCTTCTGGAACTTCACGAACGGGAGAGAGTGGGCCAGGTCGATCAGCAGGTTGCGGAACCAGTCGGAGACCAGCGCAAGACCCGCAGCAAACGGCATGCCTGTCATTCCCGCCAGCAGGAAGAACGTCAACCGTTCCTGTACCTTGAGCCCGCCGAACGCGATGGCCCCGACGACACCGATCCCCATCAGCATCGCCAGCACCATGCAGAGGAGCCCGAACCGCTTGAACACATAGCCCGGATCATTCGACACATCGCTCACGGCGACTCCTTGGTTTTAGGTCCGCACATATCCCCGATCAGCCGCACAATCCCGTTCATCCGCGCCTCGTGCCCATCCGCGAGCAGGGCCGCGTGCGTGACCCAGACACCCCAGGCGAAGAACAGCGTCCCAAGGGCCGAGAGCAGCATCGCCCCGGTAATCTTGACCGCACCGTTACCGTCCCCATTCCCGGCGCTCATAAGCGACACGGCCCGGGTCCACTCATGCGTCGAAGTCGCCGACACTGCCGACCAGCAGCTTCTTGCGGCGCTTGTCGTCGCCCGAGATCGAGAACACCAGGTTCACGTACTGGCCCGCATAGGTCGGCAGCAGTGCCGCCTGCAGTGTGGCGCTGTCGATGATGCCGAAATAGTCGTTCGGGTTCCCGGACCGCGCCGACAGAACCGTAGTCGTGCCGGCGAGCGCCGAGCCGGTCGGCGTCGCCGCGAGATAGACGGTCGGAGACAGTCCCGTCGTATCCTGCCAGTGTCCATCCGACGTGGCGCGATTGAACACCTCGAAATCGCATTCCAGATCGGCGTAAGGATTCAGTTCGTCGCCGGCCAACATCCGTCCTCCTTGGCGCAGGAGCAGGCGGATACGATACCGTGCCTCGCTCTGGTTGGTGATGCGATAGCGCGCATCCGTCGCGTTCGTGATGCGATACTTGGCCCGACTCAGGTCGCAGATCAGCAGACCCCGCAGCGTGATCGCTGGGGGCTCCATCGGGTTCCGCTCGAGGAAGATCGACGCCCGATGGACCGGGAACCGCATCCGTTCGGTCGCTTGCGTCAGGACCAGGAACGGCGCCGCCTTCCGCGGAGCGACAATCTTGTCCGGATTCCGCGCGAAGATGACCGCCGCCCGCCGATGCAGTGGCTGGCGAGTCCGCTCCGTCGCCTGAGAGACGACCAGCGGTTGCGCCGGCAGCTTCGGGGCGAAGACGGCGCCGACACCCCGGAGCACCGTGATCGCCGCGCGCCGGATCAGCGGAATCCGGGTCCGTTCCGTGGCCTGCGACACCACCGTGATCTGCGGCGGCAGTCGGTCCGGGACGGTGACGGCGGGATTCCGCAGCTTGGCCAGATGCGCCTGCCGCGCCGGGTGCCTGCTAGCCGCTTGGTCGGCCTGCGACAGCACGACCGGCTTGACGGCCGGCGGGGTGCTCGCCACCGTGCCGCCATCGGTCGGCGGGGCGATGAGCCAGACACTCAGCGGCGTCGGCGCGTGGCGGAGCCGACTGGCCGTCGCGACGGCTTGGAGCGTGACGACCGGCCGCGGTGTCGCGCCAGACGCAGCTGGGGCAGCGTTCGGACTGCCCCGCAACAGGAGCACGGGCCGACGCGCCACAGGCAGACGCGCCCGTTCCGTCGCCTGTCCAACCACCGTGATCTGTGGGGCCAGCCGATCCGGGACCAGGCTGTTCCGGGCAGGCCGCACATGGACGACAGCCCCGCGCCGCAGCTTCTTGGACGGCAGGTCCAGCCGGTCAATCGACTGCGAAATGACGTGGACGCTGGTCACAACCGCGACCGTCGCGAGGCTCGTCAGCGAGGCTCGCAGAAAGATCGGCGGATGCGGCTGGCTGCGTCCGAAACGGGCCATCTTACATGGTGCTCCGCAGGAGATCGCGCGGCGCCATCGGGTCGATCATGTGCTCCACCGGCTGGTCTTCGTGCTTGGAAAAGGCCACCAGCACCGAGCCGCTGACGACGACCCGCTGCGCCTTGGTTTCGACTTCGGCGATGCGCGCCTTGGCGCGGGCCGCAAGCTGCTGATGCGTCCGCGCCCTGGCGTAGTCGCGGGGAAACACGACCGTGATCCCGCGCTCGACCCAGCGCAGAGCGACGTGGTCACGGTCTTGCTCCTCCCAACTGACCCAGTGGGCCATGTTACTCCTCGAACTCGAAGTGCGACTTGATGTTGACGACCGCCGCGAACGTGGCGCGCAGAAAGATCGCCTTGTTGGTGCCGCCGCTCGCGTCGCCCTGTGCTTCGCGACCCAGCGGCGACTGAATCACCAGGAGACCGCCGTTCGGGGTCAGGAAGAAATCCTTGAACGCGGTCAGGGTGGTCGGCTCCGCCGAATAGGCGATGCCTGCGGTCGAGCCCGCCGCACCCACGCCACGGATCTTGGTCGGCGTCGGGGACGAGCCGGGGGTACCGGCCGTGCCCTGCGTGGAATACCCGATGTCGATGACACCGGGCACCGCCGAGGCGGTCACGCCGTCACAGCTGGCGTGCATTTCAGTAATCATCGGCACCTGGCTTGCGCCGGCGATCACGTTGACGAGAGTCTTGGCGGTAGCAGCAGAAAGTGCTACGGTGCCAGACTTTACTACTGCCAGCAAAGCCATACGATACCTCCTGAAAGAGAAAACGTCCCTACCGCGTGGCCGTCCGCAGGACAGCCCGTCCTACACCTGTTAGCGCAGCGCCGCCCGCATCGCGGCCTGCGAGTAGACCCGTGGGCCGGGCGTGGCGGAGGCCGCGCCGCCGCTCGCCGCCTTGAGGGCCATGCTGACCATCACGCCGGAGGCGGTGGTCGTCCACGAGAAGCCGCCGGTCGTGCTCCCCGCCGCTGCGGTCTGTTCGAGCATCCCGGCGATGCCGTCGAGGTCGGCGTCGTCGCCCGATTGGCGGAGGCTCGCGCCGGTGCCGGTCACGCCCAGCGCGGTGCCGCCGTTCTTGTTCACATACCCGATGACGAGATCCCCCACCGCCGACGCGGGCGACAAGCTGACCGAGGTGCCGGCGAAGGTGATGTTGCTGGCAATCGTGCCGCGTGGCGTCACCTGATCGACCCCGGTGTAGCTCCCGAGGAAGGCGGAGAAGGTCACACCCGTGTGCGTGACCACCAGATTGAACGTGCCCGTCGCTGGCGCGATCAGCTCCCAGAGCGAGCCGTAGGGGCCGCCCGAGTAGACGTAATTGGCCACGTGGGTCAGGCTGACGCCGTTCCACGTCGGCGCCGTGCTGATCTCGGTCCCGTTCCGGAGCCAGTTGAGCCAGACCGACAGATACCGATCCGAGCCAGCGGCGATGGTCAGACCCGAGACGTTCGTCGGCGAAGTGGGGAAGCTCGTCGACGGGAAGAACGCGTCGGCGTTGCGGGCGCTAGCCATCTACCTACCGTCCCGCCGCGTAGGGGCCGCACCAGTCGGCGCAGACCGCGAATCCGCCCCAGTAGACCTTCGGTTGGCCCGCGAGCGAGAATCCGCCGTTCGAGCCGATCCGGAGCCCGGTCACCGCCCAGCTGTCGAGCGTGAACGTCCCGGTGAACGAGGCTAGAGGCCCCGCCTCCCAGCCGTACAGCGAGGTGCGGTCATAGAGCAGCTTCCCCGCCGCATCCGAGAGACGCAGGTCGAGGGTGTAGCCGCTGGCGCTGACCCGCGTCCATTTCCATTCGATGCGGGTGACGGCCTTGGCAATCGGACCGGGGGTCGTCGCGGTGCGGCCCGTCTTGACGTTGATGTGATCCCAGGGCCAGCCCGGGGGCGCGTCGATGGCGAAATCCCAGATGCCGCCGGTGCCGTCCGAGCCGACGTGCATGGCGTAGAAGTTCCCGGCAACTGACCCATCGGTGCCCTTAGACTCGATCGGGTGGGTGTTCCCCCATCCGGTGGTCGCGGTGGGGATCGCGTTCAGCATGTAGACGCGGAACGCGCGGCTTTCCCCGATAGCCGGCAGCGTCCACTTCCCATTCGCCTCCACCCAGTCGAAGGCGCTGGACCCCATCGTCACCTGAAGGACGTTGGCCATGCCCGCCGGGAAGCCAGTCGGCGCAGGGACGATTGCCAGAATCCCGTTGTTGCCCCAGCGGGTCCACTTCCCGCCGTCGAGCAGCCCGCCGGAGAAGTCGCTCCGGAATAGGACCGCGCTGCCGCTCGCCGGGGTCGTATCGGCCGGCGGGGGAGGCGGGGGCGTCGGCGTGGTGTCCTTCGGCGGGACCGGCACCGAGTCCTTGGGCGGAGTCGCCTTGGGCCACTTCGCGAGGCTGTCCGTCGCGATCTTCAGCGCCGAGCGGAGCTGCACCGCGACCTGGGTCGTGTCCCGGAGCGCCTGCTGCGCTGCCTTCAGCGCGGTCGAGTCCGGCAGCCGCACCGTATCCCGAGGAATGGTGCAGTCGCCCTGCGCGGTGAAATGCACCCGGCCCGTCGCCGGGAAAGTCCGCGCGATCGAGAACTGTCCGCACGGCGTCACCGCCTGCGCGTTGAGCCGCCCCGCCACCGCCATCAGCACCAGAAATGCCGCGATCCGTCGCATGGCCTTCACTCCTTGGGAATGTGTTTGCCGCTCGTCTCGAGGTCGGCAATGTGTTGTGCGGTGACGCGGTACTCCTCCGAGTCCACCGCAAGCGTCGAGAGGTGCGCCTGTGCCTGGGCCAGCCGAAGCGCGTAGATCAGCCGCTCCTCCTCGGCGCGATGGGCCGCTAACTGTGCTTTCAGTGCGTCTACGCTCATGTCGCCCTCAGCTCAGGAAGTCCGTTGCGCCGACCCAATCGTCATCTGTCGCAGCGACCATCCCGTAGTAGGTGTAGACATCGGTCGAGTGATCGACGCCGCCGTTCTTGAACACCCGGAAGCGGTTCACCGCGACATCGTCAATCGCCAGCCCCTGATTCCGCCCACCCGATCCGAACTGGAGCCCGCCCCAGCCATAGATGTTGTTGAGCCCATCGCCGGTGGAGTAGGTGATCGTCCCGCCACTGTTGCGAACACGGATGTCGTGGTTGTACGAGTTGGTGCCCGCCTTGGTCAGCTTGTGCTCGAAGATCCAAAGCGTCGCTTTGGCAATGGTTGCCGGATCGCCTCCGCCCGCACTACCGAGCGACAGGTAGTTGTACGGGAACGCCACGCCGGTCTGCTCAATCGCTACGATGACCTGGCCCGCTGTCCCGCTGTTACCCCAGAGCGTGGCGATCTTGTTCGTGCTGTCCGAGCCACCGCCAGCAACCGCGGCCCATTCAATCGGGTGATTCCCGGCCCATCCCTTCGCGCCTTCGCCATCGGGAATATCGACGTACATCCCATAGCGGTAGCAGATGAACTGCCCAACCGAGAGCGAGGACGGGCGCACGGTATATTTCTGCACCCAGCCGTAGTCCAGCGAGTTGCGGTAATTCACCCTGGCGACGTAGGCGGTTGGCATCCGACCAGCAGATACCACGATCGCAGCATCCAGCGTGCCCCCGTCCTTGTCGTCCCAGGTCGTGCCATTGCGGAGCACGGTGTCGCTGGTGCCAGTCCCGAAATTCCACGGCGACGAGAACAGCGCCGTACGCCCACCGCCGCCCGCCTGCACCCCGTTGCCCCGCTGTCGGTTGGCGATCATCGCCGGAGCGCATCCCCACCACGTAGCGCGGCTTTCCGAGCCGTAATCAGCGCGTCAAGCGTTTGCCCGCGACGCGTCGCGAGTTCGTTGGCGACGACGGCCATCTGCGGCGACGGCGCCGAGCCATGCGCGAGGGCAAGGTCGAGCGAGGTCTCCAGTTCCGCCTCCGGAATGCGCTTGATCGCTTCGGGCAACGCATTGAGCGCCGCCTTGTCATACCGCGTGCGCGAGAGCAGTCCTTCCAGGTTCGGGTCTTCCATCGGCGCGCTCTGCATCCGCGTCCCGGGATTCGCGCGCTGCGTCGGCCCCGGCGCGACGATCTTGGCTCCGCCGAGCACCTTGTCCGTGAGCCGGAGCGGCGTCTCGACCGTCTTCGGCGCAGGCGTCCCTCTCGCTTCGCGCAGCATCGCGTCGACCTTGTCGGCGTACTCCGGATAGAGCTCCTGGTACGTTGGCTCGCGCGTAGCAGAAACGCCGGGCGGCAGCGCCGGCCCCTGCGGCGGGTCGAACCCGGGCAGGGGTCCGGGCGCGACACTGGACGCCTTGCTTTGCGCCGCCACCTTCCGCACCACGGCGGGGACCTCCGATGCCTTGAGTGGCGGATTGGATCGGATGCTGGCGGCCAACGCCTCGGCGGTCGGAACGGGATCCGAGGAAGTCCTTCCCGCCGCGACATCCAGTGCCGTCCGGAGGTCCTCCCCGCTGATTTTGCCCGCGTCGAAGTCGCGCATCGCCTGCAGCGCGTCGGCATTGAGCGCGCGCCGGGGCCACTCGTGACCGGGAAGAACCACGTCGGGCAGTGCCGTCGCCTGCGCTGCGTCCGGAACAATCGCCGGCGGTTTCGGCTGCATCGCCTCGAGGGCGGCGGACATCTGCTCGCCCCGATAGCCCATGACGGCCCGCTTGAGGTACTTGGCGACAATCGCCTTCGCTTCCGGAGACGCTTCCCGCCAGTTCCGGAGTGCGTTCACGATCTTGCCACTGATCTTCGCGCCGGCCGTCAGCGTTCCGGCTGTCAGCGCGCCCGCCAAACCGCCGCCCGTCGCCTCGGCGGGAATGTCCTGCATCGTCTCGGCGTTCCCGGCGCCGAACAGCGCGCCATAGCCACCACCGACCAGCGCGTTGCGGACGATGCCGGATCCGAAACCGAGATTGAGGACGGGGTTGAGCGCGGCGCCAACCGCCTCACCGCCCATGGAGGCGACGGGGTTCTCCCGACGAATGCGCGCCACATCAGCCCGCATCGCCGCCTTGGCATCCGGCGACACCAGCCCGACCGCTTCGTCCGCCCAGCCACCCGAGCCACCCTGCAGGATCGTGGTACCCACGTCTGCCAGTGCCCGCTGCTCGGCCTGGTCGCGGATCGACTCGATCTCGGCCTGGGTCGGCGTCCGCTCCGGCACGGGTCGGTCAGTCGGCACCTGGGGCGATGCAAACCCGTGGCCGCCGGGCTGCGAACCTCCCCGAAGCTCCGCCAGCGCCTCGGCGGCGCTCTTACGGCGCAACTGAGCGAGTGCGTCGGCCGCGGAGGGACGGAGCGGTGCGGTCATGGGATCGCGTCAATTTCCGCGTCCGTGTAGCCCTGTGCCTTGAGCGCGGCACGTTCCTGCGGCGTGACGGAACTCGGCCGCTGGAGCAGCGGCGGCGTCATCCCGTTCCGCTCTCCGCGCGCCCCGCGCACATTCGGATGCTGCTCCTGAATCGTCTGGTTGGCCGCCATCGCCTTGGCCTTAAGAGCCTTGAGCCGGGTAATATTGGCCTCCGCCCCGAACTTCACGTCCGGCGCCCAGTCGGTCCGGCCGACTTCCGTCTTGGTCAGGTTGCCGCCGTACATCTCATGAATGGCCGAGGTGCCGACCGCGTTGAGCGCGACCCGGGCCGGATCGCCTTCCGGGTCAGTGCCGGCCAGCATCTGCGGCCCGACCAACGGAACGCCACGCACGATGCCCTTGAGTAGTCCCGTCGCATTGGGATCCTTCTCCAGCGCGGCAATGGCCGCATCGACCTGCTCGATGAGCTTGTTGTTGGCCTGCACCGCCGCGTTCGCGGATTCCGGCACCTGTGGCTGCAGCTGCGAGCCCTCACCGGTGGGCACCGGCTCGGCCGCCCCGCCACGCCGAGGCACGCGGAACACCCCGCCATCGGCGGTCACGACTGACGGCGCCGGTGGCGGCGAGTCGAAACCAGTATCAATCGGCCCGCCCTGAGTGCCCGGTTTCGGGATGTACTGAAGCCGGCCGTTTGGACCGGTCGGCCGGAGGTCGTATCCGCTCGACATATCCACCGGCTTCGCCTCCGGAAACATGACCTTGTACGCCGCCAAGCTGGCCGCGGTATCCGCCCGCGCGTTGTCGGCGTCAAGATTGCGGATATTAGCATCCGCCAGCGCCTTGGCGACGGCATCTCGAGCGATCTGCCGCTTGACCTCCGCATCCTTCTCCGCTCGCGCCTGCTCCTCCAGATCACGCTGGTGCTGGAGCGACGCGAAGGTCTGCAGCCCTTGGCCGAGTCCGGCGAGGAGTCGAGAGCCCATATGGCCTTACCCCTGCAGCCCGAGCAGCGCCAGGTACTGGCGGAACTGCTGGTCGTCCAGCGCCGCCTTTTGCTGCTGGGTCGCGAGCTGGTTGGTGAACGCCTGCTGGCCGTAGTTGAACACGTTCCCGAGCGCAGTCTGACCCTGCCCGAACCGCTGGTTCTCCAGTCCGCCCAGCGCCGACAGCGTGTTGTAGCGGTCGCTGATCGTCCCGTTGGCCAGATCCTGCGCCAGCTGGTTGCCAGCGTAGGCCCGGTTCTTGTCCGCCGCGGTGGCGGCATCGACGAGATCCGAGCCGTACATCCCCGACCCCGTCCGGCCGCCGGCCGCCGCGCGCTGGGTGATGGCCCGGATGTCCTTGCCGAACTGATCGTTCGACTGGCTCAGATAGTCCGTGAACGCCTGCTTGGCGATCGCGGTGCGATCCGGGCCGGTCCCGAGATTCGCGGCGGCAGCATCAGTGGCGGCCTGCACCGCGCCGACGCGCGGCTGCGAGCCCGTATACTGGCTCATCAGGGTAGACTCGAGCGTCGGCGTCGGCAGCGACCCCACCGGGGGCAGCGACTGGTCGGTCTGCGGGAACATCCCCGGCCCGATCGGCGTCGGCCCGCCAGTCGCCGCCATACCCCCGCCGGTCGGAAACAGACCCGGGCTCACGGGCTGCACGCCACCAGGAACGGACGTGATCCCGTTGGGATTGAGGCCGGGACTCATCGGCTTGATGGCGGTCCCGCTCACGTCGTTGAGCCCGTCGTTATTGACATCGGTTCGCGACCCGACCGCCGGCGCCACGGCGCCAAGCGCGGTGGCGGGCTTCTGGGCGGCCGTTTCCGTCGCAATCACCGGCTTGGGCTTCTTGGCCGGTGCAAACGGCAGGGCGGGGGTGGTCGGCGCGCCGAGCGTGTACCCGTTGGTCACTTGACACCTCCCGTCACAGTCTTGAACCGATCCCAGAAGCCCTTGCCCTTGTTGGCCGCGTCCACGGCCGCCTGCTTCTGAGCCGCGACCTCCTTCTCGGTCGGGAGCGGTGTCGAGAGCGCGGTGTCGCCCCACGGCGTGCCAGCCCCCGCGGTCGTGCTGTAGCTCTGGTCGCTGGAGCTCCCCAGGTTGGCCAGTGCCTGGCGGAGCACCCCGGGATCAAACCCACCCATCCCGGGCTTGTACGCCGCATTCGCGTCGGATAGGGCCGAGGCACTCGGCCCCGCATACGACGGTGTCGCAGCCGAGGCCCCCGGGTTGAACAGGTCGTGCGGCGTGAACTCGCTCGAGCCCATGACCCCCGGCGTCAGGCGCTGACTGAGGAGATAGGCCGCACGATCCGCCAGCGGCAGGGTCGCCAGCTTGGTCGACAGCTGCTGCGCCAGTTGGGCGCCCTGCTTGTTGAGCCCTTCGCGCGCCAGATGCTTCTGCACGTTGCCGCTCATACCCTGGTCGCCGCCGAAGATGCTGGACAGGGCCGAGCCGGCGGTTGCCGCAATTGTGACAGGATCCACCTTCGCACCTCCGCTGCTGCCGTAGTAGCTCGTCCCCGGCGTCTGGCCGTAGTAGGGATCGGGATAGGTCATGGCGTCACCAGGCGGGGACGTAGCGCGTGGTCCCGTTGTCGTCGATCGGGATCCACTTGGTGGGGTTTCCTGCCGCCGGCGCATTGGCCAGCGTGCCCGTCGCCGCCGCCGCCCCATTCGATAACGCGACCTGGCTATGCACCAGCGCCGCCGCCTCGGTCTGGTAGAGCCCGCCACCCACCTTCAGGACGCCACCGGCAAACAGCTGCGCCAGCTTGGCGCCGGTCGAGTCGTACCAGATGAAGGACTTGCCAGCCGTGTTGATCCGCGTGAAGGCATCGCCTGCCGCCGAGTCCAAGCCGACCCAGACCTTGGCCGTTCCGTCTCCCGCCTCGAAGAAATCAGCCGACCCGTAGGTGGCGCTTTGCGCGATGATAGCCCCTTGCGAGCGAATCTTCCCCTGCTGGTGGAACTCCTGGCCGACGACCGCCGAGCCGTCCGTCACGGTGACGTTGGCGCTCCGGTTTCCCCGGATGCTCAGCGCCGCATTGGTACGCGCCGCCCCGTAGCTGGTCAGGGCGAACGCGCCTGTCCCACCGATGGTTGCTTGGTTGTCGTGAATCGTCTGACCCGCCGTGCCCGTGGCGATCGCCGCGGCGTAATCGACGAGCACGATGGAGCCGCCCGCGCCCGTCGAACCGCGCACCGTATTGCGCTCGACCTGGCCATCGTAGCTGTACGTTTCTCCGCCGCTCGCCGAGAAATAGATCAGGTCTTTCTGGACGGTGTAGGCATTGTCTAGCGTCCATTTGTTATCGAGGATGGCGACGCGCCGTCCGTGCAGCACGCGGATCGACTCGGTGCCGACCGTCGCCGCCTCAGACCGGTAAAACTGGTTCTTGCCAATCAGGACATCGGTCAGGTCGCTGACGCTCGCCGGCGCCGTCGGACCGCCGACATAGATATCCTGCCCGACCGAGTTGAGAAACGTGTTGTCGGTCAGCACGAGGTGCTTCGTGAGCGCGCTCGTGTCGCTCTCATGCGGCTCCACGGAGACGGCGCCATCGGCGCAGGCATCAAAGTGGTTCTTGCTGGCCGTGACCAAGGCCGAGCGGGCGATCTCCAGCGCGCCGAACTGGCCGCCGGTGGCGACGCTATCGCGGTGGCGGCGGAACGTGTTGCCTTCGACGGCCATCCCGCGGCACAGGCTGAGATACAGGCTGTGCCGCTGACACTGATCGAAGTAGCAGTCCGTGACGGCGCCGCCGTAGATCGTGCCCGCAATGCCGTAGCCATGGCCACTGGTCGTTCCCACGCTTCCGGTCACGCGGCAGTTATGAAACACTACGTCGCGCCAGTCCCCGGCCGACTGGAGATCGAAGTAGAGCCCGCGGTTGACGCCGCTGACGGTCACGTTCTCGATTCGCACGTTGGAGCCACCGACAAACGCGCCCGGTGTGACATCGGTTCCGATGCCGAACTGACTGTCCGAGCCACCGGCGCTGCCCGTAATGGTCAGGCCATCGATACGCAGGCCGCTATAGGCGCCCGTCAGCCGCAACGCGCCGACACTCGACCCGGACAGCACGATCTCGGCGCCCGGACCATAGACGAGCAGGTCGTCGACATTCGGCAGCGTAGGCGTCGCCGTGACCTTATACTGCCCCGGCGGAAAGAACAGGACGCTCCGATCAGTCAGCTTGGTCATGGCCCGGGCAATCGCCGCGCTATCGTCAACCAGGCCGTTGCCCACGCCGCCGACGATGATCCACTTCAGGTTCGGCTGGAGCTGGTTGAGCCGTTCGCGCAGCTTCGCGAATCGCGTGTTGCAGAGCCGCTTGAACGCGGGCAGATCACCACTCCGGTCATCGACAACCGGCCAATCCCAGACCGGCGTGGTCATGCCGCCTCCACGCCCGCGGCGCAGGGCGCCGCGAGCACGGCCCAGCCGTCGATCGCCAGCCGGGTGTTCGTGCTGGTGCCGGTGATCCGGGCTCGGAACAGCGGCCGAACCCAGCGACCGGACCGGGAGAAGATCGCCACCCGGCGCCCATCAGACGGACTCGGCGCCTCCAGCACGAGGTGCGCGATCGACGCCGCAGGGTCACGACTGGTCGACAGATTCGCCTCCAGCAGCCAGCTCGCATCGCCCCCGAGCCGCAACGCCACCTTGCCGTAGCGCGACTCGGTCCAGTCCGTCGCACCCAGCGGTCGACCGATCACCAGGAGCTCCGTGGACACGACGGTCCCGCCTTCGCTCTTGTCCGCGACGTAGCCTGCCGTGAACATGGAGAACGTGGTCTTCACCAGCGCCGGGCCGGTCACGCCATTGTGCTGGGTCATGCAGAGGATCGCCCCAGTATCGCCACCGGGCACGATCCATCCCAGCGGCTTGGCGCTGGTCGCATGGCAGACCAGCACGACGCACCCGCCCGGGGCGGTGCTCGAGGCGAAGTTGTACCAGACCATCTCATACGGCGCCCAGGGGAGCGGCGGTACTGCCACAGGACGCGCCCCACTGGTCCGGGTCCGATCGATCCCCAGCGACACGATCCCGAGGGGGTCGGCCATCGCGCCGGCCGCCGTCGTCCCGTCTTCCGGGAGCACCTGGCGGGGATAGCCGCCGTTCGGCAGCACGTTCGGCGCCCCGTTCTGGTCGGTGAACCAGATGGCCCCGTTTGCGTAGGTGACGCCTTCGGGCGTGGTGGTCCCGATCGTCTGGCTCACCGCGTCGTGTGTACTGGCGGTGACGAAATCGGTGTTCACTTCGCCGCGGATCACCCCGGTCGACCGGGCACGGAAGTAATAGAGCCCGTCGTTAGTGCCTTGCAGCGCGAACAGCGGGGCGGTACCCGTCTGGGCGAGCACCCAGATGTTACTGAACCCGCCCGCGTCGTACCCGGTGGTCGCGTCGTTCTCCTCGCTCCAGACGATGGTATCGCGCTCCGTAAATCGGATGAAGAACAGCTTGGCGCTGCGGACCGTGGGCCGGCCGTAGCAGAGCCCGGCATTCAGCAGCTTCGTGAGACTTGCCGCTCCGTTCGCACCCGACCACTGTACCGGCTCGATCGTGAATGCCGGGTTCACGTTGGTCAGGTCGAGATTGAACACGATGGTGTTCGCGAACACGCACCAGTAGATCGGCTCGGTCGCGTGCAGCAGATTCGCACAGCCGGCCGTCGCGAAGTTGGCGGCCGTGACGACATTCACGCCGCCCACCCACAAGCCGGTCGTCGCAAGAATCCATTCGGTTTCCTGACCGGTCCCGGACAGGAGCACGCCCGCCGTCTTCACCGTCCCCGTGACGACGCCGGCCGTCCCGGTCGGTTGCAGCCCCATGCGCTGCAGCAGCGGGCTTTCCGGGTTGTCGGGATTGAGCGGCAACAGGTTGAGCGCCATGTGGTACGCGCCCTCCGGGCTCGCTTCCCCGCGACTGGTCCACATGACCGAGCCGCCCCGCTGCTCCAGCGGGATCGGGGTGGGCGGGACGTAGCGCGGGCGCGGCATCAGTAGCCGACCTTCCCGAGATCGCCCGTCATCCGCCACCAGGGCGACGCGACCCCGCTGGCGCCCTGCGTCCAGTGCTTTTTCTTGACCATGCCGAGAATGCCGGTATCCCCGTAGATGCTGGGATCGCCCGACCAGAGCCGTGCTTCCTCGTCCAGATAGGGCGCCGGATTTCGAGTTCCCCCCGAACGGGCATAGAGCACGCAGGCGCGCGCCGGCAGCAGCGACCGGACCTGTACGGGCAGGCTCGGCTCGTTCCCGTCGTCGATCACGCCCGGCTGGGCCACGTAGCGCGCCCAGAGCCCTTGGGAGAACGTCCGCGACTGGTTCCGGGCGATCCGGAGCGTGTCGTCGCCCTCCCACGTCGCGTCAATCGTGGGATCGTAGTTCGGGCCGAGCCGAAGCGTGGTGCCCCCGAGACCGATCGTGAGCTCCTCGACGGCCAGCGGCACCGTGGCAAAGGTGTAGGTCGCCCCGTTGTCGGCGGTCGTCAGCTGTTCCGGCGCCCCACACAGCAGGCGGGGCACATGCTGGCAGAGGATCTTGGTCCAGTGGTCCTGGGCCTCCGTGAGCCACGCATACCAGTCCGCATCCCGGGGATACTCGGTCGGGACGTTCTGCTCGGCCAGCCGCTTGGTGCGGGCCAGCAGATCGGCGGCGTCGTAGAGGCTCACTTACGACCAGGTGAACCGCGGGGAGCCCGTCGCCACCGTCACATTGATCGCGAGCTCGAGCCCCTCAGCGTCGACCTGCCAGTTTTCGGTCGCGGTGCCACCGGTCGCGACGGTTCCGGTACTGAGCGGCGTCGCGCGGATGTCCAGCCAGTTGGCCGAGCCGGGAACCCGGCCCTGGAACGTGAACGTCAGCGTGCCGCCGTTCAGATCGATGGAGACGCCAACCTTGCGGGCGCCGAGCGCGCCTTCGGAGAAGTCCCCGATGATGTAGCGATTGGTCGCGGCCAGCGGCCCATAGGTCGTCTTGCGCCGCGAGTTCGTCTGGATATCAGCCATGCGGGGCGTCCTCCGGGGGACGACGGACCGGCTTCCGGCGCCGGCGCTGCGTCTCCTGCTTGAGTGCGTTCCGGTCCTCGGCGTCGTCGAGGAACGTGTAATCGTTCGCGGCGGAGCGGTGCGTCGGGTCGACCTTGTCCGGCGTGCCCCAGATCTTGGCGGCCCATGCCGGGAACGTCGGACTCAGCCCGAGCGCCCACGGATCACCTGCCTCGCACGCCAGCACGTAGCGGCGGTCGAGCGGCTTGGCGCCGGCCATCTGGAGGATCGCGGTCGTCGGATTCCGCCGGAGCCGGGCATAGAGCTGCTGGTTCCCGTTCGCGAACCCGAGGCAGGCATTGTCGATCTGCTTGTCCCAGTCCGCGGTGTACTGGTCGAGATCGGCCACCCACGCGGCATAGTCGATCGTCAGCTTGGGAAACGGTTCGTCCATCCGGGGATAGCGCATGTACTTCGCCGCGGGGATCATCGGCGCGGTCCAGTCGACCGGCGTCACCGGCGAGCACGGATGCCCGCTCTTGTCCTTGGTGGACACGACGCCATTCCAGATCCGCCCGTGCTGATCGGGCCAGTTGCGGGACACCCGGTTCCACGCCTGGCCCACTTCCTTCGGGGCCGCGGAGTACGTGATCTGCGCCATACGGACTAGTCTCCATTTCCGTGCAAGAGGTCAGCCTGCGCGGCATCCCAGTCGATGGGCGCCGCGTCGTGGGATACTGCACCCGCACATGCCGCCGCCAAGTCGGCCCGCGTCACACCGTCGAACACGGCGTCCACTTGCCGCTCCAGCCAGCGGAGATGTTCGGCCCTCATTGCCTCCAACGTCTCCCGGTCCTCGGCGTCGATCTGCTCCGGCCGGCGATCCGCGAAGTCGAGCATCTTCTTGTACTTGAGCATCTTGTCCCGCTGCTGGACCTGCTCGATCACCCGGTTGTCGAACGGGGCATAGGGCAGCTCGCCCGGGACCGGCGGCTCCGTCGGCAGGCCCGCCATCTTCAGCAACGCCTGCTCGACGTGGTCGAACCGCCGCTTGTGGCCGCCCTGGTCACCCTGGATGATCCAGAACGGCGAGGCCCAACCGTGCAGCCGCTGGCAGAGGTCCCACTGGATCCGGACCATCGGCACGCCGGTCGGCTTGCCGTACTTGTCCTTCCCCGGTGGATCCCCCGTCAGCAGCCCCTGCTGGAACGGGCCGCACCGCTCGATCGGCACGACCTGCCACAGCACGAGCCGATTGACCCCCTCGTCGTCGTACCAGTGGAGATGGAGCCAACTCACATGCTGGTTGGGCTTGCCCCAGAGCCGCTCGACGTTCGCCTGCCACGCCGGAAGCTCCGATGGCGCGGGAAGCCGCACCGGCCCGAGGGCCGGCGCGACGTACGGCTGGCCATCCAGCCCGAGAATCACGAGGTCCGGGCCCGGTTGGTCGCCTGCACGATGAACCCCGCGGTGTTCGCGGTCGCACCCTGGGTCACGACAATCCCGATCACGTCGTCTCCCGCCGCAAAGCGGTGGGCGGCCGTGATGGTCATGGCGACCGGGGTGTTGAGCACCAGGTTGGTCGTGAGCGTGACGGTGGCGATGTCCACCGCTCCGGTGATGTTCCGGAGCGTCACCAGCAGCGTGTTGCTGCCGTCAACGCCGACGCTGGCCGCTGTCGGCAGGATCTCGCACTCGAGGAACTCGGTCGGGTACTTGCACCGACCGATGACGCGCTCGGTGATATCGGCGCCTGCCGCGAGATCCTCGATCGTGACCGCCATGTACTCGACGCCGGAGAGGTACTTCTCCTCGCCGGGACGACTGGCCGCCCTGGGAGCAACAGTTGTAATGGCCATGCGTTACTCCCCGGCCGGCGCAGGACCGGCCTCGACCGGATCGAACCCGGCCCCGATGATGGTCAGTCCCGCACCAACAGATCCGGTCGGCACGAAGCCCCGAACCACGATCTCAACTTCCACGGCACCGGCCACCGCGCCCTCGGCGGGCGTGACGAACACCTTGTGGCCCTGCGCCGACTCGACACGAAACTCCATGACAGCCTCCAGAAGCAGCGGAGCGGGCCGCGTGGCCCGCCCCTGGTCAGGATCAGCTCTCGGTCTGGCCGCTCCAGTAGGCCAGGTTCTTCCGGTTGAGGCAGACCAGCTGCGTGAGCAGCGAGATCGGCACCACGTACCCGGAGTTGTCGATCAGCCGGACCGCGTCGCCCCAGGTCGGGGCATCGGGCTTCGGCATGATGTCGAGCTTGCGGATCGAGTTGGAGTCGTACATGAACACCCAGCTCGACGGCGCCCGCTTCGACTGGAACAGCTTGACCCCGTTGGTCTTGAGGTCGGCGTCCATCTCGAGGGCGAGCGGGTCGTTGAACCGGAGGACACCGCCCTGCAGCGCGATCGCGTCGCGGTACACGCCCGGCGCCATGATGATCCGGTCCGCCTTGCCGCCGCCCTGGAACGCGATTTCCTGCTTGCCGCGGATGAACTCGGTCGAGCTGAACCGGCCGCTGGTGGTCTTGCTGTAGGCCGCCGACCAGTTGGGCACCGAGCCGCTGGACAGGTTGTGGACCGACGCGGTCAGGCTCATGTCGATCAGGCCGGTCATGCCCCGGTTGAAATCGGTGCCGACCAGCGTGGTGTTCTCCATCGAGTTGGCCTTCACGACGTTGTCGTTGGCCATCGAGGTGACGGAGCCGTTCCAGGTGATCGCGATCGACGGGGTCGCCGGCGTCACCGCCGTCACGGTGCCGATCGCGTTGGTGACGAGCGCGCTGGACCGGATGAGCGCGACGCGGTCGCCGACCTTGAACTTGTCCGCGATGAGCGCGGCGTTCGAGATGGAACTCTGGCCGTAGCCGTTGGTCAGGGTGTAGGTGCCGCTCACCTGCGTCGCCGCGGTCGAGGTCTGGCACAGCACGCCGGTCGACAGGCCGTAGAAGTAGTCGCCCCAGTGCCGGGCGAGATCCTGCAGCTTCTTCTGGCCCTGGTACACCATCTGCCGCTTGAGCTCCGCGGCGCGCTGGTAGGTGTCGAGCAGCTGCGCGGTCACCGAGGCGGTGAATCGGCCGCTGAACAGCACGTAGTTGAGGGTCAGTTCCTCGACGTTCGGGGACGACGGCACAGCTTCCAGCGCGCCTTCGTCGATCGACGCGATGCCGGCACCTTCGTTGATGTCGAGGGGGACCGTGATTTCACGGGCCGAGATGTCGATCTTATAGTCCTTGAGGGAGCCCATCGTGTCGTACTCGGGCACATCGAACCCGAACCCGACCCCGAGCTCCCCCTGGACCTTCCGCCAGATCTTGTTGACGCCAGACGCCGAGGTCGTGACGTTGTAAGTCGTTGCCGCCATGTGCCCTCCGTTCTCGGAGTATCAGGGCGGCTCGTTCGCGAACTCCCGGAGCCGATCCAGATACTCCTGCTTGGTCTTCGGTTTCGGGCGCTCCCCCGATCCACTGGCCGGGACCGCCCCCTTGACCGGAATCGCCGCCGGTGGCGCCGCGGACGGCTGCAGCACCTGCGCGTTCCGGGTCGTGATCTTGTGTCGCTCCTGCTCCTCCGCCAGCCGCTTGGCGAACCGGGCTTCCTGGTCGAGATACCGCTTGAACCCGCCGGCGTCGAACACGAACCGGGTGCCGTCGTGCCCGATCAGCCCCTCCTCGAGTCCCATACGCCAGAGCTCGGCGAACAACTGGTCACGCTGGCCCTGCAGCCCGGCATAGGCCGGCTGACCGAGGAAGCGGTCCAGATCGTTCTCCAGCAGCTCGCGGAACTCAGGCTCCGCTTCCCGCCACCGGGCCGCCTGGTCGATCGGCTGGAGACGCTGACTCCCGCGCTCCGCCTGCCCCTTCCAGTAGTCCCGCTCGGCGTCGGCCAGAAACTGCGGCATCCGGCGGCGGAGCTTCATGCACTCGACGAGATACGCCTCGTCGTTCTCGATCTTGAACAGTTTGCTCAGCTCGCCGACCAGCGCGTCCGCCTTGGCGTCGTTCGCCGTGCGATCGCTGGAGCCTTGCTGCACCGACTGTTCGAGGCGCTGGATGCGGGTCTTGTACCCCTGCTCCTTTTCCACCCACCGCTCCCGATTCGCGACATACTTCTCGCGGATCGTGCCCCACTGCTCCTTCGTGAACTGGACGCCGCCATCGGGAAGCGCGGTGCCCTGCACGGGGAGTTCTCGTCCGTCGATCTTGAGGACGAGCGGCGTGTCGGTGGCTGGGGACGGGTCGCCTGGCACCGCCGGGGAGGCGGGAACAGCGGCCGTCGATGCTGCGGGCGCGGAGGCGCCGGAGACAGGAGCGGGGGGAGCGGCG
>ERZ724505.402-NODE-402-length-28333-cov-10.088302_pt1 | contig 28333 bp, 23 predicted proteins | sample MGYA00376038_ERZ724505 | MGnify/ENA primary metagenome ERZ724505 (study PRJEB28724, sample SAMN07190884) | wastewater metagenome | isolation source: effluent of sewage treatment plant in Hong Hong | place: Hong Kong | collected 2016-03-17 ...
TGCGCATTGGGATTGGAAAACCATATCTGCGGTATGGAAAGATGCGGATTTTCCGTCAATTTGAAAGGCTGTTCATCCTTCCAATTGTTTTTCTCATCCGATTCCGGTTCCTTGTTGTCGGGATCGATGTGGGCTCCAAAGTTGAAATCTCCCGGATAAAGGGACGGGTAATTGTCGCCATGGATATTGACACAGTGCCTCGTCGTCGCCTTGGCGGTCCTCGCCTTGGTGAGGTACTTCGCCGGTATCATTTCGGACCCGACCGGGTCCGGATGCTTGTCCCTCCATCTGCCGTTTGAAACATAGAAGGTGATCTTTATGTCTCTCGATACATCCTTGTTTCCGGCATTCTTGCTCTCGGCGACGAAACACACCGTGTCTCCCCAACCGATGGTATCCCAGACATGACCACTGCTGCGCTCCGTCCAGAGCTTGGTCACAACCAGATCGGATCGCTTTCCGTCCGCATTGGCTCCGACTGCCGGTGAAAAAACTTCGCCAGTAGGATCCGTTTCGGCATAGGCATTCCAGTCGATAGCTTTGTCGCCATGCATACCGGGGCCATCCGTCAGAACAACCACCTGTCGGTTGGTTCCCTGGATTTCATAGACCTCGCCGGTCCGGTAGACGGTGAGCTGCTGTTGAACCAACGGATCGGCAGCCAAGGCAGTCGGCGTTTGCGCGAGTCCGAACAATGAATGCCACAGACTCGTCAAAGGACTGATCCACGATGACCACCACGGCGCCTTTTTCACATCGACGATATCGTCAACCTTGACGACACCACTATTGTTCTCCGCACTTTGCAGTGTGGATTCGATAGCCTTCTCGACTCCGGGACAAGCCTCGCTTTGACTCACCTCCTTCGTAACCCAACTGTCACTCTTCAAACCGTCGACAATTTTGAAACGAGCTTCTGCCGTATCGCACCGGTCGGACCCTTGGAGAACATAGTCTCCTGCTTGGTAAAAGCCTTGTTCGCCTTTGGGGAGGAGAGTGGCGGGACGGTTGTCTTTGAGGAACTTGAAAGGCTCCACCCAACCACAGTGATCGGATTGGTGACAACTGTTGCCTCGATATTCATATCTGCCCGATTCTTTCTCGTTTGGACGAATACCGATATGTAGATGATCCATTCTGACATTATTACTACCGTAGTACGAGTGTACAGTGGCAATTTTCTCGCCCTTCTTCACAATCGTCTTACTCCCGCACTTCCGAGCATCCAAATAGGCGGCATCAGGAGTATCGTGTCCATAGACTGTAAAGAATACTTGCCCGGCATCTGTGTAATGACGAAGGAGTACAACGCCGCCCGGAATCCCAACACCTCCATATCCAGAGATACTTGAGCCATAATCTTCCACACAACCATCAGCTATTGCAGTGATTGGCGTATAGACTTCGCGACACATATCATTGCCAACATGTCCGTCATACCCAACGGGATCGCCCGAGTATTGAGAAAACTGAGCGCAGTACTCATGGGAACGGAAATCTACGGGAGATGACCATCCGTTCTGGCGATAATCAGGAACGTCAGCGCCAAGAGCGAATGCGAGCCCCGGCATAATGACAAGAAACAAAACTGCAAGAAACCTTCTCGGAAACATGAATTATCTCCTTTGCAGAGAGAGTGAAAAGTAGCTTCAATAAAGCCCATCCTGAGATTGTTAAAGAACATTCCTTTGATTCTCTACTTGTTCCCAAGTTCTTGGAAACAAGATGGAAAAACAAAGGATTCCGAATTCTCACACACCTCTAAAAAATCGGAACGTACTCAAGATAGAGGAGAAATAGTCATATTTTCCATTGTCAAAGAAATCTGTCCCGAGAGTGTTCAATTCGATTATAGACTTCTTATCCGTAAAAAACGCACTGCAGTCACTTCCAATAGAAACCCAACAAAAAGAATGAATTTTCTGACCAGAAGGTAGTGCCACTACCCGCGCGTCTCCATCTTTTGTATCACCATATAATGATACGTCGTGCGTCTTTCGAAGCCAGTTTATGAAGTCACTCTCAAATTCACTCGAATAACTTAGGATAGTAACTTTTACAGTCCAAAAATCTGCAGCATCTCCTCCGCCGAGAGAAGGATCGGAAATCTTCAATCCTCTCCGGCTATTGAACATGTATTCCGTTTTCTGAGGATCCAAATATACAACATCTCCTTCAGTTCTCACTTGATTCTTCATATTTTCCGGAACGGAATACTCGTCCGACAGTTTGAATTCGAATCCGTATTTTTCATTCCGATACGTCTTCCATGTTGAAACATCGTCGGATTCTGAAGTTGCCGACATGTCCTCCACATTGTCTGTCGACTGAACGGGGTTCTTTTGTCCGCTTTGTGCATACTGTCGATCACGAAGAACACGCCATCCTGCCACAGCAGCAACAGCAATCAAGACGAGCACTACGACACCGAGAATAATCTGCTTGTTTGAGGGCTTCATACGCGTGGAAATAATTTAATGTATATTGGTATTTTTGTCAACAAGATATCCGCCAGTGAAAACTTATCCATTCTCTAACAAAGCAGGAAGAGCACGCGGATGCGATTTACACTTTCTCCTGAACTCGTTCGCGCACGTGCTCAAATATTCGATCGTTTACAAACCTTCGCAATTCAGGATTCTCGTCGAGCTTTTTATAGAGTTCAAAATGACTATTAAGCATACGCACCAGTTCATCATTGAAGAGATGGTCGAATTTGATTTTGGCATTGTCTTTGCTATTGGCGCGAATAGTGCCTGACAAATCAGCATTGCCGACTAAACGTTCGCTCAGATCATTCAAAATCACGCGATCGTCTGAATTGAAATTCGTGCCATACCGCTCGTTTATCTCTTTGACGATCTTTGAAAGTGGGTCGATCTCTTCATGCGCCTCCCACTTCGAACCGCCGCCGCCCATCGGTTCAATCTCACCAGATTCATGTGCGAGTTTGATTTGTCGCATGCCTTTGTCCTCAACACGATAAAGCTCCATATCAACCGCCTCGAGAACCTCCTTCGGCAACGCATCTTTTTCTTTCGGCAGTTTCTTGAGCAAGAACTTGAGGAATATATATAGTTTCTCCAACGCCGGATCTTGAAATGTCACAATCTGTGAGATAAACGCGTACTTGCGATTATAATCCGCCGCTTTTGACTTGAAGTCCTTTCGTTCCTCGACAAGCTGATCTTTCGCACGCTCCACCACCGCATCCATCGCCGCATTGAGCTGATCAGGGGTCGCGCCCATCATGTACATCTCTACAAATCCCTCCATCTCGCGAATCTCAAACAGTTTGTATTCGAGTACATCGCGTTCAAGATTATATAAGATGTTCGGGTCGGTTGCCTCGGAAAGTATTGTAGTTGTGTAGTACGGTTGGAACGCCTTCTCTATATCATCTGTCGTATTCACAAAATCCAACACAAACACTTCTTCTTTGAGCGGTGGATGAATACGGTTCAGTCGCGAGAGTGTCTGTACCGCACTCACACTGGAAAGCTTCTTGTCAACATACATCGTCATAAGAAGTGGCTGATCAAATCCGGTCTGGAATTTCTCTGCCACAATCAAAAACTTGTATTCATCCTTGTCAAACTCGTCCGCCGTCTGCTTTTCCGGTACACCGTTCATCTGCGCTTCGGTATACTCACGACCATCATCTTTCACCGTACCCGAAAATGCTACCATCGCTTTGTGGTCATAGCCTTGCTCCTTGAGGTACTTGTCAAACGCCAGTTTGTACCGCACCGCATGAAGCCGCGATTTAGTAACCACCATCGCTTTTGCCTTGCCACCATCTTGCTTCGCGATCTTTTCTTCAAAGTGCCGCACCATGATTTCAGTTTTCTTGCCGATCGCGTGCTCGTGTCGCTCGACATAGCCCACCAGGAGACGCTCGGCTTTCTTCTTGTCAAATTTCGGGTCATCCTCAACCTTCTTCAGAAGTCCAAAATACGTTTCGTACGTTGTATAGTTTTTGAGTACATCAAGAATAAATCGCTCTTCGATCGCTTGCTTCATCGAATACAGCGAGAACGGATAAAACTTGCCATCCACCGGACTCTGCACGCCAAAAAGCTCCAGCGTCTTCTGTTTCGGGGTGGCAGTAAACGCAAAGAAGCTTACGTTCGGCGCCTTCACCTTGCGCGCCTTCATGCGCTCGACGAGACGATCCTCAACCGTCTTGAACGCCTTTTCTCGATTCTCTTGCTCACGCTCAGCATCTTCAAGTGTCAGCACCTCGCGCAAATCAGCGGCTGACTCTCCCGACTGCGAGGAGTGCGCCTCGTCAACGATCACCGCAAAGCGACTGCCCTCTGTTGCATCAATAGACTCGACGATCACCGGAAACTTCTGCAACGTACTTGTGATGATACGCGTTCCCTTCTCAAGTGCCTCACGAAGCTCAGCAGAACTCTCCACATGCTTCACAACGCCTTTCACCTGAGAAAAACTCTCAACCGTCTCGGAAAGTTGTCGATCAAGCACACGCCGATCAGTAATCACTACCACGCCATCGAATATTTTTTTATCATGCTCATCGTGCAGCTCCGACAAACGATGCGCTGCCCATGCAATCGTATTGCTCTTCCCCGATCCCGCGCTGTGTTGAATAAGATAGTTGCGCCCCGGACCATTCTTCCGTGCGTCTGCGATCAACCGCCGCACGGTATCAAGCTGGTGGTAGCGCGGAAAGATAAGTTTGTTCTCTTTTGTCTTTTTACCATTTGGCAATTCCTTTTCCTCCCACACGTCCTGTATAAAGCGCGAGACGAGATCAAGCACGCTCGACTTGCTCCACACATCCTCCCACAGGTAATGCGTCTTGTATTTCTTATCAGCAGGAGGATTGCCTGCACTCTCTTTATATCCTTTGTTAAACGGCAAAAAATATGTCTTGAGTCCCGAGAGTTTGGTGCTCATGAGTATCTGCTCGGTATCAACCGCAAAGTGCGTAAGGCAGCGTTTGAATGACAAAAGCTTCTCTTTCGGATCGCGGTCGGTCTGATACTGTCGCACGGCATTCAAAACATTCTGCCCCGTAAACTGATTTTTGAGTTCGACGGTAAAGAGTGGTAGTCCGTTCAAAAACAGCACCATGTCAATCGAGTTCTCGTTCTGCTCACTGTATTTGAGCTGGCGCACCACGCTCAAAATATTCGCATCAAAGTCTTTCTGTGCTTCCGGATTCATACCCGTCTGCGGCTCGGCATACATAAGTTTGACGGTCACACCACGATCTTTCACTCCTTCACGAAGTACTTTCAATAGCCCTTGACTCGCAATCTCTTCATCCACCCGCTCCAAAAATCGCTCAGTAATATCCTCGCCATACTGTTCTTCAAGCGCCTGCCACTCATCCGACTGCGTGGTTCGCACAAACTCCAACAAAAGTCCGGCATCCATCGCAAGCTGTTTGTCATAATGCTCGCGCGGACTACGAATACGATACCCGTGCTTTTCTACAAGCTCGCGCTCGATGAATTCTTCAAATCCTATTTCTCTAAGATTAGTCCGCATATTTATGGCTTACAATAGCTATACTTGACAGATGTCAACTTGACATTCTTATTTTACCATGCTATCCTTTGGTCAAGTTTTACACAGTAAAACTGTCGGCATTTCTAGAAAGTTGTTGGCCCCAAAATAACAGCTTTCTCCCCTTTTGGGGTTATACCATATCTCTGCTTTACCTCTCGAAGTGTGATCGGTTCGCACTTCTTTTTTTGTTTGTTGCACATTTTCGCATGATCCTTTCCAAAATCAAAAAAAGTTCCTACTTGCAAGCAATTTGAGCCCATTCTATTCCGAAGATACATCACACACTCAAGATCATCACAAAATACAGCCAGATTCCCCGTATCACATTCAAACAGCATCTCAATATTCAAATTACCAGACAAAATCGCATCCATAAACAGCATCCTTCTTGCTCGTCGAAAACTAAAGGAGCGAAGTTTCTCACCAGATGGTCCGAATCTGCCAGACGGTTCGAAGAATATGTGATCAAAATCTTCACGAGAAAACACAACCTGAATTTCGCTGCTCAGAAAAAATGGGGAATCTAAAAAGACACGCGCATATTCCTCGCGATACTCTGCTTCCGATTCAAGAATGAGAAGATTTACCGCTGTCATGATCGTGGTTCCCAAACGAATATGTTCAATTTTTTCTCCTGCAATACCGAGCTCGTCTTAAAAGAGGTCCTCTGAAACATTTCCTTCATTTCTCGAGAAACCCTTCCTTTAGCAGAATCTTCTCGTCCTTCATTAACTCTTTCTTCATTAACATCAAACCCAATAAGACCAGTCAAAAAATCAGTGAGCTGAATCAGAGTGTTACTCCGAGAATCATAAGACTGGAAGTGTTGAATTGTACAGCCTGCAATACCCGAAGCGTGCCTTTGCAAAAACTCATGCAGAGCTACTGTTCGACTTTGCTTACTCGTCGGCTTCTTATCAAGCAATATATAATATTTACCCCCAGCAGAGAGTGTTGGTCGGAGCATGAGGTAGTAAAACTTATAGAAAGCAAGTTCTGGATCTCCCTCATGAAATTTTTCAAGATCAAATTTCGATTTATCAACGACAATGCAACGAAATAACAAGTCTTCCATCGATAAGAAATATCGCATCAGGTCACTATATAAATCCCAATACTTGTCGCGTACTTTTGTCCATTTCAGTTCATATGAGAATCCATGTTTCGCATAAACTCTCTTTAAGCCATTCTCGATACGCTTCTTTTTATTGCGAGGAATAATCAACGCGCCAATAACCATTCTTCTGGCATCAGCATTATCTACTCGAGACTCATCGCAGTATATGTTGTAGGCATTTTCTAACATATGGTCTTGCTATACCTTCACCTTCCCCGTCACCACATGCGAGATGAGGGCGGATTTGAATTCTTGTAAGAGGGCGACTGATCGCTCAAGCATATCCTGGGCTCGCAGATACTTTTCACACTGCTCTTCTATATGTTCTGCAATTTCTTGTTGTTCGCGCTTTGGGGGAAATGGTAGAACAAACTCCCCGATGTCTGAGTTGCTCACATTTTCCTGAGCCGAACTCTTAGAACGTAAGGAGAGAAATGTTCTGAAGGCATCTGGCTTTGTGCAGTAATATAAGAACTTCGGATGTATGTTTGGAGAAGATTGTATCTTGCCTGCACGTTGATTGAGTAGAGCCTTTTCTTGTAGCGGGAACATGGAGGTTTCTCCAACATAGCCCGTGAGCGTAATCAGGATGTCCCCTTGTTGAACTCGAAAGGTTTTGAGAGTATCCCACAAGTCAGATGGTACATATCTTCGACATTCTTCGGCAATTTGTTCTTTTACCTCAGTAATGCGAACCAATAACACACCCGTTACACTATCACTTGTATACGAATCAGAGCTAAACGCATAACCCCCTTCAACTTGTGCAACATATTTCAACTTCTTCACTTCCCACCCCTCCGGAATCTTGCCGATCCATTCGATGCCGGAGTCGATGAGTTTGGCGTTTGGGTCCCCGCCTTCGCCAAGGCTACGGCGGGCAGGAAGGCCTTTAGTCACCGCGCGATTGATGATGGCGGCGCGCTTTTCGCGCAGGAGCTCGATCTGCTTCTTTTTCTTCTCAAGAATCGCGTCAATCAACGCCGTCTTTTCGCCAAGATAGGCGACTATTTTCTCCTGCTCGTCATATGCGGGCTTTTGGTTGGCCATGCTCCAGAACACAGGTTTCGAGAGACTGCTTCGCAGTCCAGTGCATAGGTGCAGCAACTCTTTAGTCTGGTCTAGTGCTAGGAAGTGATAGTAGTAATAACGGCTCACCACGTCTTGTTTAGGTATAAGGCGAGTATATGCACCTGTTAGCATTCCATCCTCTTGTACGTACCCAATTGTTCGGGGTGTTACATCATAATCGAATAGACAAAATACAAGGTCGTCTGTCTTAAACTCCTGGTACGTATCATATTTCTCAGGGTGCTTTCCTTTGTCATTCTCAGGTCGTGGTTTCACACCACCAAGCGTCAATCCCAGTAACTTGTGTGAGCTCGCATCTTCGCCCACAAGTTGCTTCTTCGTACTAAAGAGACTCCTCATTGGTACTACGCCCCATCCCTTCGGTATCTCACCAATCCACTCCACCCCCGAGTCTTTATACTTGGGATAGCGGTCGTATTGTTTTGTCAGCTTGAGCATTGCCATATTACAACTTCTTCAGAAGATCCAGAAGTTCATTCTCCACCTCTTCGATATCCTTCTCGATCGCTTCGAGCTCGCGTGGCGGTTCGTATTTGTAGAAGTAGCGCGTGAACGGTATCTCGTAGCCGACCTTGCCCACTTCATTGTCTTTGTGATCGCGGACTGATTCATTGATCCATGTATCGGGCACATAGGGTCTCACCTCTTTCTCAAAATACTCATAGATATCTTGATCGAGCGGCACATTCTCGTGATCGCGCAAGTCGCTATCCGGCTCGGGATTGCCGTTTGCATCCGTGCAGATATCTGCCGTGTCGCTTCGCTCTGAGAGTGCATTGAATACTACCTTTTTAAGTGGCACGCCGAGCTTCTTTGGCTTCAGGTAAGGTTCAAATTCCTCGAGAAATTTTTCGCGATTGGTGTAAAGCCCTTTGTGCGGGAACGCTTTGAGATACTCAATGAGCGCGGTTTGCTCTGTAGCTTTGAGTTTTTCGAATACCTTTTCAGTCTTAAGCTTTTCGAGTCGTTCGTCGCTTACTTGAAAATCAAGCCGGAGCGGTCGCTCGATAGTGATTTGACGATAGCCAAAGTCAGTCGTATTGAATATCTTGCTGTATTCTCCATCTTCAAACGCTTCATAGAGATCATGCACACGTTTGCGCGCCTTTTCGTCAATGTCATTTCGTTTGTTTCCCAAACTTTTTCGACGCTTGGTAAAGAACGTACGCGCATCGATAAGCTGCACTCTGCCTTTTCGTTCATCGCTCTTCCTGTTGGAGATAAACCACAGATATGTGTTGATGCCGGTGTTGTAGAAGAGTTGGTCGGGAAGCGCCACAATCGTCTCAAGCAAGTCTTTCTCAAGAAGCCAGCGACGTATCTCACTCTCACCACTCCCCGCATCGCCCGTGAAGAGCGGCGAACCGTTATGGACAATTGCCACGCGCGAGCCACCGTCTTTGATCGGTTTCATTTTGGACACAAGATGCTGCAAGAAGAGGAGTTGCCCGTCGGAAATACGCGGTGTCCCCGCGCCAAATCTCCCCGCATACCCGCGCCGCGCTTCGCGATCAACCGCTTCTTTATCCTTCTTCCAATCGACACCGTAGGGCGGATTTGAAAGACCGTAGTCAAAGACCTCGCCATAGAACTGGTCGCTTGAGAGCGTGCTTGCCTGCGCATGATTCTTCTCGCCACCGCGAATATAATCAGGATTCTCGCCCTTAATCAGCATATCCGACTTTGCCATCGCATACGTGACCGAATTAAGCTCTTGACCATAAAGATAGACATCAGCTTTCGAATTAATCTCTTTGCGGATGTGGTCTTTGGCCACCGTAAGCATACCGCCCGTACCGCAGGCCGGGTCGTATACCTTGAAGATGCGGTGCGGCTTTTTGAGGAGAGCTTTGTCGGGACTGAGAAGAATGTCGACCATCAGATCGATCACATCGCGCGGCGTGAAATGCTCTCCGGCAGTCTCATTCGACATTTCCGAGAACTTTTGCAGGAGGTGCTCGAAGATGATGCCCATCGTGTGATTGTCGACCTCGCTCGGATGCAGATTCACCTTGTTGATCTCTTGGAGCACAAGGAACAAAAGCCCGCCACCTTCGAGTCGGTCGAGTTGCTTCTTGAAGTCAAACTTCTCGATGATGTCTTGGATGTTTTCGCTGTAGCCATTGAGGTAGTGCTTGAAGTTTTTCGCGATGCTATGCGGGTCTTCCAAGAGCTTCTTGAAGTCATACGGTGAGGTGTTGTAGAACGCGACACCCGAAGCATGTTTGAGGATCTGATCAAGGTCTTTGAGCTTGCCATGGTACTGATTATAGCTGTCGAGCACTTTCGCCTTCGTGTCAGCAAGAATCGAGTCAAGACGCTTTAAGACCACGAGCGGCAAGATCACGTCTTGGTACTCGTGTTGCTTCCATCCGCCACGGAGGATATCCGCAACACTCCAAATCATGGCCGCTTTTTGACTAAAGTTTTCCATAATTCAATCATGTAAAACTGGAAACAAACCTTGCTGTTTCATGCTGACATACTCTTTTCTCGATACAATGACATGATCATCCAGTGAAATACCCAGCAGCCGAGCGGCATTTGCAAGCTTTTTGGTAAGTGCGATATCTGCCGAAGATGGTCGAGTATCTCCTGACGGATGGTTGTGTGCCACAATCACTGAAGCCGCGTGAAGTATCAGTGCCGGCTCAAATACTTCACGAGGATGAACAATATTTGCGTCCAGGGTACCGACTGAAATAAGCTTGCGTTCAATGAGTCGCAATTGCGTATCCAGGTAAAACGCAACAAAGTGTTCTTTCGCAGACGCATAGAAATCGTTACACATATTCCACACATCTTTCACTGAAAGAATCTCTTGACCGTCTTGTGATTGCAGTCGCTTGCTCAGTGCAAAAAGCGCAACCACTTGAAGTTGCTTCACCGCACCAAGACCGCGAATACTTTTCAGATCATCCGACACTACCCGTGCACCACCAAGACCGGCAACACGCTTGAGTATCGCTCGCGAAAGTGCCAGCACATTCATGCCTTTGGTGCCCGACCCAAGAATGATCGCTAAAAGTTCCTCACTCGCAAGTTTGTCCGGTCCGTATTTTACAAGTCTTTCCCGCGGTCTATCAATCTCTGGCATGTCCTGCATATTCTTTTTCATTCTCTTATCATAAACCGCTCTTACCCTTAAATCAAGCAAAAAACTACGGAAATTGTTACAAAAACAGCGCCAAAAGCGCCGTCAATTCATCATGGAAAATCGTACCGCATGCCGTTCCGGAGAAAGTTCTGCCCCAACTCTTTCATCAGACACCGTCACTGATCCGCGCATTTCACCTCTCCCACCGGGCGGAAGAACCGCACGGGAGGATAAGAGAATCTCTTTTTGTCGCAAGGCCGAGTTCGAATGACAAGCAGGAACCGGTAAATTTCTTCCCAACCGTCAGCGCAAGCATATTCTCTATCACTTGCGGAGAGAGTCCGGTCGTATAGGAATTGACGAGCACAAAGATCGGATTCTGAGACAAGATGCTTGCCGACTGCTCAAGGAGAGAGAAGAGCTGCTCCTCGATTTTCCATATCTCCCCTTTGGGACCGCGACCAAATGAGGGAGGATCCATGATAATCGCATCATACTGGTGTCCGCGTCGGACTTCCCGCTCAACAAATTTCAGAGCATCGTCGGGAATGAAACGAACCGATGCGTCCGAGAGCCCACTGAGTTCGAGATTCTCTTTTGCTCGCGTCATCATGCCTTTTGATGCATCAACGTGGCAAACCTCCGCACCGGCAGCCGCCGCCGCAACCGTCGCACCGCCGGTATAGGCGAAAAGATTGAGTACGCGAACCGGCTTCGTCGCCGATTGAATCTTCTCGGTCATCCATTCCCAGTTCACCGCCTGCTCCGGAAACAAACCTGTGTGTTTGAATCCCATGAGCTCGAGACGAAATACAAGTGAACGGTACCGAACCGTCCATGTTTTCGGCATATCGAGCACACGCTCCCAGACGCCTCCGCCATCGTTGCTCCGACGATAGCGCGCGTGGGGCGTTTCCCAGAGCCTCTCCGCCCCCTTCGGCCATATTGCCTGTGGATCGGGACGCCGCAGAACAAACTCGCCCCAACGCTCCAACTTTTCCCCATCCCCAGCATCGATCAATTCGTAGTCATTCCAATCAGTGGCAATACGCATACGTCAAACAGAAGAAATAGAACCGCAACTCTTTAACAATCTCACGAGAGCACAGTAAGAAAATCAATAAAGCCTTTCCAAAAAAATTTCTTTTTTGCTTGTCTTACACTCCGTACGCCTGCCTGCAACGCTTTGCGTAGCAATGCGGACAAGGAAAGCCACAAAAAAGAAATTTTTTGGAAAGATGCCTAACATACTCACACGTTTCTTCGCCGTTGCAAAAGCACGCGGAGCGTTTTGAGACAAATGGAAATATCGAGCCAGAGCGACCAATTCTCGATGTAGAAAATATCGAGTTTGTATTCACCTTCAAACGAAAGATCTGACCGACCCGATACCTGCGCCATACCGGTGACACCCGGCTTGATCGTCAAGAGGCGGCGGTGATACTCCTTGTATTTTTCCACCTCTCGTGCCTGGTGTGGTCGAGGCCCAACCAAACTCATGGAGCCGAACAACGCGTTGAAAAACTGCGGCAGTTCATCGATTGAGAAACGCTCGATAAAGGCGCCGACTTTCGTTTTCCGAGGATCATCTTTGATTTTGTAGAGCACGTCGTCGCGCACATTGCGCTCGGCGATAAGCTGCTGTTCATACAGAAGCGCCGCTTCAAAATCCGGATTCTCTTTCGTGATGCAATATTTCCATCGTATATATCGGAACTTGTACACAAAAAATTCATCTCCGTCTTCACCGATGCGTTTGTTTTTGTAAATCACCGGACCGTCCGGATCTTCAAGCTTGATCAATACTGCCACAACAAGCATAAGTGGCGAAAACACTATAATAAGCAGTGCCGACGCAACAATATCAAATGCGCGTTTCAATATCTTACCCCATCCATCGAGCGGCGTATGCTCTGCCTCAATAAAAGGCTCGCCCTCAAACATCCGGATGGAAAACCGAGACGTCTGCAAAGTGGTGGGAAGATACTTATAGACGATATTGTTCACTTGGCAGTAGTCGAGCAGTTTCGTCTGTTCTTCATCGGGCACGGACGGATCGCAGACGATGATTTCATCAACACCTTTCGTTTTTCGAATTTCTTTGATTTCACGAATACTCGCCGAGCTGATGGTCGCCGAAAGTCGATACCCAAGCCACGGTTTCTCAGTAAAAGTTTTCGAGAGACGCGCCAAGACACCATTTCTCCCCACGAGCAAAATGCGATGCACGCCGATACCTCGATGCGTCAAGAGCCACTGCTGCACCGAGTGAATCAAAAACCGACCAACAACTACAAAAAAAATCGAGAGCGTCCACGCCAGCAAGATAATGAAACGTGAAGAAAACCATTCTCGTTTCAAGAAAACCGCGATAATAAGCACGACAAGCGCAAGCGATGTTGCCGAGAATACCTTGTACGCTTCCTGCCAAAATTTCCGCGTTGTACGAATGTCGTAGAGCCCTTCGAACGCGTAGATCAAAAGAAAAAATGGGGCAACAAGGAGCGCAATCGTGAAATATTCGTCAAACGAAAACACGCCGCCGATACGACCCAAGTCAAAAAACATTCGCGTCTCCGGAAGATCGCGAATCATAAATGCCGAAATCGCCGCAGCAACTATCATACAATAGTCCATCGGCACACGAATGGCACTGAAGAAAAGTTCCGATCGCTTCATAAAGACGCCTCTAAAAACCTATTTTTTCCCAGAAGAAATCTTTTTTGCGGCTTTCCTACCTACCGGCAGGCAGGCGTACGAAGCGTAAGACAAGCAAAAAATATTTCCTTTGGGAAAACGCTCGCGTTGTGTATTCTTGTAGAGTTTCCGGACACTCTCTAGAGAATATAGTTGCGCAAAGGAATATATCAAGACGGGCGATAAGCCGGATTCTGTTCTTTGCTTTCTCGAAAGAAAACGAAGTGCAATCATTTCTCTTGCTGTTGTGTTGCCACAACAGTCTTTGCAGCACACCGTCTCTTGTCGAAACAAGATTCGGTACGGCCTTGCACGCCGGTAAGGATTTAGCCGTTTCACTCCTCCGATGACTCGAAGGACTCCATCTCGAATGTTGCCACTCGACATGTCTCAATCGGTTTCCCTCTTGAGCGTCTCTGTTCGCACCTCTCTCGCGCTGAAACGCGAGTGACGGGCATTACCCGCTACCATCTTTCTCCCCAAGAAACATTGCTGTTTCCAAAGGAGAGCGTGTCCGGACTTTCCTCCCTTCCCACAAAAGTGGGATCGGGCGATTGCCTACCCGCCTTGATATATCCCCTCTTGTCAAAGACCGGTTCCCACCGAAGAATACTACTACAAAATACAGAAAATGTCAACGACCATCCACACGTAAACACTCGATACATTGGCTTATATAAAGTAAACCGTAAGAATAATTTCCCGGTTATGACACACGGAGAGTCCCTCCGATACGCGCCTCGATATCCCGAACGATATCCGAAAAAACCGCATCCGCCTCTTTACCCGTCAATGCCCGATCATCCCGTCCCAAGCGAATATGAAAAGCGAGACTCCGCCCCTTATCGGGACTCACATAGCGATCAAAAAGCTCAGCGCCCAGCACCATTCCCCGCCCGGCGGAGAGAATGCATGCTCGCACTTCGGCAACGGTTGTGTGCAAAGGGACGAAACATGAAAGATCGCGAAGCGTCTCCGGTTGCTTCCGAATCGGAATAAAGACAGAGTCCCCCGGAATTGCCGAGAGCAATGCTTTCGTGTCCAACTCAAACACAGCCACGCGCCCCGCTATGCCAAGATTTTTCATCACGAGCGGATGCACCTCGCCCAACACACCAATACGTTCGCCGTCTGCAGCACAGATATTCGCCGTTCGAGCCGGATGCCACAAAGACAAGTCGGCATCTTGACGCGGAACAATAGAATAAGATGCCCGAAAAGAATCCAGAAGACGAATCATTTCCGACATCAACATCCCAAAAGGAGGCACTTCATCATGCTTTGGCGAGAGTCGAACCGCCCCCGATATCAAACGAGTCTCCGCGACGGATCCTTCTGACCACTCATACGCCTTTCCCAGTTCAAACATTCGAATGTCATGAAAACGCCGTCCATTGAAAGCAACATTGTTCAAAAGTCCGGGAAGGAGACTCGTTCGGACCAGTGCCTGATCGGGGTTCATCGGATTGGCAAGGGAGAGATGTTTCCCCGTATCAAGATGAAACCAACTCGCATTCGATTCACTGTAAAAAGAATAGTTGTATGTTTCCGTAAAACCACTCGCCGAAAGATGCGAACGGAGCGAGGATTCGTGAGTGCGAATCGGGTCTTCGGAGGAAAAAGCGAGCAGGAAACTCGGCGCCATACTCTCAATCCGATCATAGCCAATACCCTTCCCGATTTCTTCCGCAATATCTGCAACCGATTCAACGTCTATCCGATACGGGGGTGGTGTCGCGGTTATCTTTTTCTCCGCAGAAGACACAGAAAACCCTCGAAGCTCCAGTATCGATTTCATTTCTTTCGCGGAAACATCCGCACCCAAAAGCGACGTCACCGCCTGCGGAGAAAATTCGATCGACTGTAAAACAACCGAATCACCCTCATCAACAACGTGAGCCGTATCACCACCGGCGATATGTACCACTACTTCCAAAAGCCGAACCAATGCGCGCTCGGCAAGATCGGGGGAAAGCCCCTTCTCAAACCGAGCCGACGCATCGCTTTCAATGCCAAGTCGCGTTCGTGTCCGCCGAATAGAAACTGCGTCAAAATGCGCCGCCTCAAAAAAGACATGATTCGTTGCCATGGTGACGCCGGATTCCGATCCTCCCATAATTCCCCCCAGAGCAAGCGCCTGCCGTTCATCCGCAATCACTATATCTTCCACATCAAGCGAATATGATTTTCCATCCAAAAGCGTTATGGACTCTCCCGGTTTCGCAAAACGCGGACACATCTTTTTCTTCTCCGCACCGGCAATCGCATCCCAATCAAACGCATGAAGCGGTTGCCCCAATTCAAGCATGATAAGATTGGTCGCATCGACGATATTGTTGATAGAACGCATTCCAAAGACACTCAAACGATCAACGAGCCACTTGGGCGACGCGCTGATCGTGACATTTCGAACAAGCGCACCGATATATCGAAGACTCTTTTTCTCCACATCAAGCGAAAGAGTAAAGAGTTGCTCGTCTTTCGACTTCGGCAAAACAAGTCCATCGTAATCATAGTCAAAGACACGACCCTCAAGTGCGGCAATCTCGCGTGCGAGCCCCACATGCGACAGACAATCATGCGCCCGATCCGGCAGAATTTTCACATCAAGCACCGAGTCGGCTGTTCCAAGAACATCCCCAAGAAGAGCGCCCATCTCGGCTGTCTCCGACAATACCAGAATACCTTCGTGATTCTCTCCAAGACCCAGTTCTTTCTCGGAGCAAATCATCCCGTCCGAGGCAATACCGCGAATCTCCGTTTTCTTGATAGCAACACCTCCGGGAAGTACCGCACCCGGAAGCGCCACCGCCACCCTCTGACCCACTTCAAGATTCGGCGCGCCGCATACGATTGTTTTCTCATTTCCTTCGCCAAGATTCACGCGCGCCACACGCAGCCGATCCGCATTCGGATGTTGTTCAACCGAAAGCACCTCCCCAACAACAATATCCGGCAACGAAAAACCAACCGGCACCACCTCCTCCACCTCGAATGCTCGCATCGTCAAAAACGCCGCGAGCGCCTCGGGAGATTTCTCCGTTCCGGACAACTCTTTAAGCCAACGATAAGAAAATTTCATACGCTAGAACTGATTCAAAAACCGCAGATCGCCACTCTGAAAAAGACGAATATCGGGAATCTTATACTTCATCATCGCAAGCCGGTTTGTCCCAAATCCCCACGCAAACCCCTTCCACCGATCAGACTTGTATCCGGCCGCTTCAAAAACTCGCTGATGCACCATGCCGGCACCGCCCACCTCAAGCCAACCTGTCCCATGGCACGATGAGCATCCCTTGCCATCGCACACCGTACAGGCAATATCGAACTCAAACCCCGGTTCAACAAACGGGAAATAGCTTGGACGAAGCCGAACACCAACATGTTTCCCAAAAAACCTGCTAAAAAAAAGTTCCGCGATATATTTGAAATGCCCGACCGACACATCCGTGTCGACGAAGAGTGATTCGAATTGGTAGAACGTGTGTTCATGCGACGCATCGGTCGCTTCCGAACGAAAAATCCGCCCCGGCACAATAATGCGAAAAGGCGGCGTGTGCGACTCCATATACCGCACCTGAACCGGCGACGTGTGCGTACGCAGTAAAAGCCGCGGGCTCTCTTTTTTAGAATTTGGAAGTTGAGATTTGGAATTTTCCTGGCGAAGCCAAAAAGTATCCTGCATATCTCGTGCCGGATGATCCGCCGGAACATTCAGTGCATCAAAATTATAAAACTCCGTCTCTACCTCGGGACCATCGGCAACAGCGAACCCGAGCGACCGGAAGATATCGCAAATCTCCCGCTCCACCTGCGTCAGAATATGGAGATGCCCAACCGGCAGCACTTCTCCCGGGTCAGTTACATCGATCCATTCTTTCTCCGCATCAAAGCTCGCCGATTCCAACCGTGTCGCTGCCACCTCACACGCCTCAACAATCTCTCGCTTCGCAGCATTGGCACGACTCCCCAACTCGCGCCGCTCCTCCGGCGAAAGCGTCGCGAGGCTTTTCAAAAAGAGTGTCAGCGCGCTTTTCCGCCCCATGAACTCCACCTGTCTTTCACGAAGCGCCTCCAAAGTCTCCGCCCCCTCAAACGCCAAAAGCGCCGACTTCTTCAGCTCATCCAAAGTATCCGTATTCATACCCCCTATTGTAGCCGCGCACCCCCTCACTGTCAAAAAGAAAAAACCGCCCTGGAACTTCCAAGACGGCTACGCTACGATGACGCATCGACAAAGAGAAGAAAGTCTTCACCTCCTCCACAATGTTCGACCGTGATAAATCCGGATTCCGGATTTACCGAGAAAACACAGCCCGATGCTTTATCAAACAAATAAGAAACATCCAAAGATGCTGAGGATCTTTCAATAATATCAGCACCGCAAATCGAGTTTTCATTTTGACAAAACAGATTTCGAGCGGCACTGAGAAGAAGCCGAAAGAATACGCCGAGCTCGTAGTGAGAAAATCCTCGGAGCAACAAATGGAACGTCTCGTCACTGCGATATGTCACACGATGAGGAAACCTCCGAAAATCAATACTGAAACTACGATCGCTCATGCCGGATACTCGCGCCCTTGGCAAAGATGTCGGAAAATCCCGCGGGTCCCTCCTACGAAAGGTAACCGACCCCCGACATCGAGATGTGCAAATTCGTTGCACATCTACAATGCCGTCCACTGAGCTATACCTACTTATCTTAGCAACTGAAATAACAACACCCTGAAGACCCAGATGCTCGAAAATATCTTCGTCGCATATCCCATAAGGGAGAAAGATCTCCGTTGGCGGAAATTTCGGTTGAATAAACCGACGAGACTCTTCATAAAGGCGAACCGCTCCCAGGAAAAGACTGAGGAACGCTGGCACGCGACACTGAAGACCCATTCTTCGTAAGCTATCCTTCACATCTCGAGAAGCCGGAACATGCGACGGCAACTCACGGTACAAAAATGCCCTCCCGACATTTTGAAGAAACTCTTGAAATCGGAAAACATCTTCAACACCCTCGAAAGGGTGTCCAAAGAGCCACTCTTGCACAGAAGGGTGCGCCATATCGATACCCTCAAGGTTGTTTTTGAGAACTGATTTTGTTAAAGGGCTGGAAATACAACCCGGGCAAAATCTTTTTTGCCGCACTTTATTATCGATGGCTTTCCCGTATTTGTCAATGTGAAGTCTCGGTCCAGCACTTTGACGCCATCTATTTCAACGCCGCCCTGCTCAATTTTCCGCCGAGCATCGCCTCGACTCGTCGCAAAGCCTTCTTGCACCAGGAAGTCAAGCAGACTCATCTCGCTGGTCAATTTCACTTCCCGAATATCCTGCGGCGCTTCTCGTTTCGAAAAAGTCGAAACGAAGTATGCTTCTGCCTCACGCGCCGATTCCTCGTCGTGATATATTTTCACAATCTCCCGTCCAAGTCGAAGCTTTGCATCACGCGGATTCTCCACCTTCAAAAGGCTTTCAACTTCTTCCATTGGCACGCGTGTGCAGTGAACAAAATAGCTCTCAATGAGTTCGTCGGGAATACTCATCACTTTCCCAAGCATATCGTTCGGCATGTCCATCAGATTGATAGTGTTTCCCCAGCTCGAACTCATCTTGCGCCCATCGGTTCCAAAAATAAGATTGGTAGTAAGAATATCCTGCGGAGATTTTCCGAGACGCTCCTGGAGACGCCGACCGGCAAGCAGGTTGAACCGCTGGTCCGTCCCGCCGATTTCCACATCCGCCGAAACCGCCAGACTGTCATGTCCCTGCATCAAGGGATAGAGCATCTCCCGAAGCGACACTCGTTTCCCGGCATCGAGACGCCTGCGAATGTTGTCGCGCGCGATAAACTCCGCCACCGAAAAAGCATCTGCTTCTCTCCCAATTTCGCCGAAACCCAGCTTTGAAAGCCAGGTGGAATTGGCATGAATCTCTACTCGAGACATGTCAAGAATCTTTCCCGCCTGCTCCGCATAGGTTGCCATATTGGCATGCACTTCCTCCTCAGAAAGCATCGGGCGTTCCGATTCCTTGTCACTCGTATCACCGATCTGTCCCGTAAAATCACCAACAATGAACACGATCGCATGTCCCAACTCCTGAAAGTCACGAAGCTTGAGAAGCGGCACTGAACGCCCGAGGTGAATATTCGGGCTCGTCGGATCGATGCCAAACTTCACACGCAATTTCTCTCCCGAGAGAAGACGCGACTTCAAATGCTCCCGATCAATCACCTCCGAAACCCCGCGCGAAAGCAACTCCTCTATTTGTTTTTCCTTCTCCATAAGAATATAGTCGCAGAGACAAACTGTCTTATTTCTTGTCATCCCAAGCTACACTTTGTCATCACAAGCGCAGTCGAGGGATCTCAAACGAAAGAGAAAACAGAAACAAAACCCCAACACAACAGACACAAATGTCCTATTTCATCACCCCTCACTCACATCAACACTCCACCTCACGCCAAACACCTTCCATCTGCTAAACTCAACTTCTCTCCTTATATCCCCATCTTCCGTCTTGCCAAGCGATACTGGTCATCAGACATCATACCGCTCTTGCGAGCCTGTTCAAGCTGCGCCAGGATTTCATCCTTGTGCTTCATGATATTCTTCGGCGTCATCGCTTTCTTAAGCACTTTTTCGCGCTCTGCGGGAGACATTTTCATGAGCTGCTTCATAGCGAATTTCTGAAACATACCCATATCCTTTGGATCCGGCGCACCCGGCATGGAGGCAAGTTGTTCCTCAAAACTCCGCTCATCTTTCTTCTCGACAACCGTTGGCTTCTTGTCATCTTTTGCTTTCTTAGAAAATGGATTCCACATAGACGTATATTTAGAATATTCTCGATCCCGAAAGCGCACAACGCATCACCTTCGAGATCCACTCAAGACAACAAAAAGGAAATGTTTCTTTTTTGAGCTATTTCCTTTTCATGCCCTTCTTGCGTTTCTTCTGGTAGCGCTTCGCCGACGAAGCATTTTCCGGCGCGGAAACACTCGCATCGGAAACAACCGGCGCCGATCCAAGCACACTCGCCCCTTCAAATGCCGGAGATACTACCGAAGCAACCATGTGTGACGAAACCTTCTTGCCAACCGACTTTTTCCCCGACTCCTTTTTCTTTCCAGTGCTCGACAAAGAAGACTCGGTTTTCCGAAGCAGGCGTTTCTTCCGAAAGATATTGCCGGACACCAAAAGTGCTGTCGCGATATAAATAGAAGAATATGTCCCCGCCGTTACACCGATAAGAAGCGCGAGAGAAAACGATCGAATAGACTCGCCGCCAAAAACACTGATAGCAATAAGCACGAGGATAACCGTAAACGAGGTGTTAAAGGAACGCGCGATTGTCTGATTGAGCGACTGATTCACCACCTCTTCGAAGTCTTCCGTCCCTCCGGATCGGATCAAGTTCTCTCGGATGCGATCATAGACAACAATCGTATCGTTCACCGAATAGCCGAGAATCGTAAGTAGTGCGGCAATAAACGGTGCACCGACTTCCATGCCGGAGAAATGCCCCAGCAAAGAAAACGCGCCAAGTGTAATAATAATATCATGTGCGAGCGCCACCGTCGCTTGAAAACCATAGTGCCACGACGACACCGGACGAGATACACCGCGAAACGCCCAAGCGATATAGAGAATAATGCCGATAACCGCCAAGAGAAGCGCCGTGACGGCATTCCTCTTGATACTCTCGGACACTGAAGCGCCGATAAATTCGGAACGCACCAGTTCGACCGACTCATCGGTTTTTTTCAATTCGGTAAGCACTGCCTCATTGATCGTTTCATTGGACGAAGCATAACGAATAAGTGCTGTTCGATCGCCCGACGGCTGCACCACCAAACTCTCAACACCGGGAACACTCTTCAATTGATCCTCGATTGTCCCGCGATCAGGAATCTTTCCTTCACTCCACGAAACCTCGAGCAATGTTCCCCCTTTGAAATCAATGCCCAATTTGAGTCCCCACATGGACAGCATACCCACGCTCGCCACCAAGAGTGCTGCCGAAAGCGCGTAGAAATACTTCCGTTGTTGAATAAGTCGTTTCATAGAGAGGATGGAGAAGTATCCGGGCGCTTTCGCTTCGGCGCAAGAAGAAACGGGTATCTTTCCGCCCACGAACCGATAAGCGCATCAAGCAGCGTCCGTGTCAACACAATTGCCGTAAACATCGAAAACAAAACACCAAGCAGAAGAATTAACGCAAATCCTTTCACAAATCCCGTCCCCAACCACATAAGAATAAGACAGGTGAGCAATGTCGAGTAGTTCCCGTCGCGTATCGACGGCCATGCGCGTCGAAATCCTTCCTCAATTGCCTTTGAAAGATGCTTTCCTTGCTTCATTTCCTCCCAAGTTCGTTCAAAGATGAGAATATTCGCATCGACCGCCATGCCAATCGAGAGAACGAATCCGGCAATGCCGGCAAGCGAGAGTGTGATAGGGAATGGAGTGAGACTAGAAAGCTTGAAGATAGCAAAGAGCAGTCCGGCATACAGTGAAAGCGTATACGCGGCAATCAATCCAAAGAATCGATAGTAGGCGATAACAAAGAGCATCACTGCGCCAACACCCACCATGCCCGCAAAAAGACTCTGCTGAAGTGAATGTTCACCAAGCGACGCGGATACGGTTTGCTGCCCGATCAGCGTAATCGGCGCCGGGAGCGCTCCTTCATTGAGACGCGAGACAAGTGCCTTCGCTTCCGCAAGCGTGTAGTTCCCCGTGATCACCGCCTGCCCGTTCGGGATCTCCGCTTGCACTGTTGGCGCACTGATAATCTCACCATCCAAAAGAATAGCAATTTGTTTGCCGATATCACGCTTCGTCAATTCAGCAAACAACTTCGCTCCCTCGGCATCGAACTGAAGCGAAACCTGCGGAAGACCCAACCCCTGTCCGCCACCGTAATCGACAAACGCGTTTTTCAAATTCTTGCCGGAAAGTCCGGATGATTTAAATCGAGCCGTCTCGGGAAGTCGATCAAGCGTTTGCTTCGGAAACAGAATATGCGAAGCGCGAACCTGATGATCATCTCCTTCGCCTTTCTCATCTGTCTTTTTGATGATGTGCCACCCAAAAGATGTCTCGACAAGATCCGGCCAGACCGTCCCGACTTTGAAATCGGGGTTGAAGAGTACGTCGTCGAATTCTTTTACAAATTGCCCCTTCTTTGCAAAATCCAAATCGCCGCCCTTATCGGCCGATCCGGGATCCTTACTCTCCGCCTTCGCCAATTCGGCAAAATCCGCCCCCTGTTTGATGCGATCGAGCGCCTCTTCCGCCTGTTTCTTCGAGACCTCATTCAAACTATCGAGCTGTTTCTGAACCTCTTCGGAGTTGTCTTCTTGGAATTCGAGATACGGCGTTTCTTTGAGCATTTTCTTCGCCTCGTCCACATCCTTGACACCGGGCAATTCCACAATAATCCGATCTTCACTGCCCGAGCGCGAAAGCTGCACCAAAGGCTCTCCCACACCAAACGCATTTACCCGCCGTTCTATGACGGCAAGTGCCGCCTGAAGCGCGTCACTGCGCTTCTCCTCGGGAATCTGCGACGTATCCACGGCATACTCAAGATGAATACCGCCCTGCAAATCAAGTCCCAGATTGATTCGCAATCCCGAAACCGCCGCACCAATCCATGGCACGCGCGACACCGAACGAGGATACGCCAGTATCCCCGCAAAGACGGTGAGAAAAATAACTCCGAGTAGTCGAAGCTGAAGCGATCGTCGTCTGTTCATAATACGCTCAGTATACGAACTTCCCTTCCTTCCCGCAACCCTTGACGTTTTCCTAAGTATATGAAAAGGCGGATCGCATTCCTGCAACCCGCCAAAAACTACACTACTAACTTCTCCTCCGGTTAGAGCAAACTACGTTCCACCCCAACCAAGGAATATCTTCCCGGCAAGGCTGATGAGAACACACGCAAGTCCAATACCTGCAAGGACCGCCAGTATCTCAACCGGCCGCTCCCTAAGAACTCGTAAGATTTCCATGGAACCACTAGCCAGCCGACCAAGGGGGAGTACTTTCCAAAAATTCTTCAGATATTTCACTGCAACTACCTCCTCCCGTAGAGATTATAGGACCGATCCTGACACCTTCTGTAAGCATCAGGGGGATATTGTTCCGACCACTGCCAACACCTGAAGGCCGTTGGCCGATCATCCATTGGCACGGTAAGCATTCGCTCACTCGATACCGCAAGACGAAAAAGCATATGACCAGCCAGTGCCAAAGCAATGATGAAAACAAAACTTCCCCAGAGGACGCCGACCACGGTAAACCGGTATTGAAAAGACTTCATTTCCGCGACTTCCCGGGGCGAGCAGGACGGGACACTTTGCTCGTAGCAATCCTTTGATCCTCTTTCGCCATGCGCACCCGCCGATTCACAAGCAGCTCCTGATTTGCAAGAACAAACTCCCGTTCTTGACACCTACCGTATTCATTCAGTGTCGCGTGACTCTTGATGAGCGGGACGCACCGAGGAAATGCCTTCGCAAACTTCAGCCGGTATCTCTCGTCATCAGAAAGACTGGCACGGATATAATCAGCAAGACACTGCCGATAATCCATATTAGCTCCGTAGATCCGATACGTCGGCTCGCAATGCTCGAGCGGCGCCTTGGTCGATTGGGGATTGCCAGCAACTATTGGCGATGTGCCATTCCCCTGAATACTCCTCTGAAACCGTCCCAAGTCATCCTGAATGCCCTGGAACGTTCCTGGACATCCCGACAGAAGCAATAGAACTCCAAGCAAGCCGAGCAGCTGAATTGATCTCATTGTTAAAGCACTCCTATCACGACCGGAATTGGTCGTATTCTTTCTACCACGATTTTCAAACAAAGTCAAGTCATTTTGACAAAACAGCCTGCGCAGAACGGAGAAGCTCTTTGGCATTGTCGAATGTTGCTCGCTCAATCGCCCGCTCAAATGGCAGCCAGACGCCATCGAGATGTTCTTCGGACAAACGAATCGGCGGCGCATCCGGCACGCTCTCCGCCAAGAAAAAATGCACGGTTTTGAAAATAAGAAGCGCGCGGCCCTCCTTCCGGCGACGCTCCCGCTCCGTCCCCTTCGCTGTGTAGAAGAAGTGGATTTTTCGGTGAAAACCCGATACAAGTCGTAAATCCGTGAGACCCGTTTCCTCCTCCGTCTCTCGGCGCGCCGCCATTTCGATCGTCTCGCCTGCTTCCACATGCCCCTTGGGAAAATCCCAGTGTCGGTGTCGGTATTGCAAAAGCAAAAATCGCCGAGTCCCATCCGACTCGCACCGAAACACCACCGCCCCCGCCGACACCTCATACGAAATCGGCAACCCAAACACACGATCTATCCCCGGTTTGTTATTGAAAAATTTCATGACACCAATCACATCCAAAAAAACTCTTTCTCATGCAACACAGTATATCATCCTAGCAAAGATGCTGCGCATATTCTCGAACCGCTACGCCGGCAAGTCTTGCAAAAACATGATGCTCGCCAAATCGATCAATGTGAGCATTCCGAATACAGACACCATCATGCCACACGGCAAACGCTTCGCCGGTCGCCACGCGCCGCACCTCCCTCGCCTGCCAATCGCACCCGTCCGAGAGCCCAAATGAAACGCGTGTTCCCGAGAACGCCTTCGACACTTCTCGCAGTCTCACCGAGTCTCCGTTGTATACAAGAAATCCATCCCGCTTCATGCGTCGCACCAAGAGCTGATACTCCCGAACGAGAGCATCCACGCCCGGGAAGCGCTCGACATATCGACTCGTCAGATCTGTCAGTACGACGACATCCGGACGAACAATCGAGAGAAGATATTGCATATCCCCGCGATTCGACACGCCGAATTCCAAAACGAGTGCCTCCGGAAAAGAAGCGCGAAACACCGCGCAAACCGACTGCCAAAAAATTGGCGCCCACGCCCGATAACGACCGTATCCGCTCGAAATCCCGAGTATGGAAAGCGGGACGCCAATATCCGTATTGAAACTCTTCGGCGTCGCACGTACCGCAATATGTTCCCGTTCCAACAGTGTTCGGATCTCATCTTTGACAAAAGACTTGTTGGTCGAACCGGCGATAACAATAATCTTCGGACGATGAATCACGAGCGCAAGCCTCGCGACCCATTTGAGAAAAAACCGAAGAAATCGTTTCAAGATATATCGCATGAGACTGCTCAAGAAAATTAGGAGAGACGCCCTCGACAATACGCTTCGATGCGATCGAACGCCCGATTGATTTCTTCTTCCGTCTTGCCGAAACTCAATCGGATATGCTCTTCGCCGTTTTGTCCGAAAGCGACACCTGGCACCGTCACCACCTGCACCGACGAAAGCAATCCGAGCGCCGAGCGCCACGAAAGACTTCCGAGAAATTCATCATTTTCTTCGAAGAGATCCGGCTGCAAAACTTTCGGAAAAACATAGTAGGCGCTGGTCGGTTTCTGGTAGCGAAAAAATTCCGGGAGCCGATCGAGGCGGGAACACATGAGATCGCGACGCAACCGGTACTGCGCATTGAATCGCTTCACATCCTCATCCGCCGTCTCGAGCGCGCCCATCGCCGCGTACTGAGACACGACCGGCGCACACGTAACCAGCGAATCATGAACCTTGAGGATTTCCGCAACAACAGACTGGTCGCTATGAAGATAGCCGATCCGCCATCCCGTCATCGCATACGTCTTGGAAAAGCTAAAGAGCCGAATCACTCGTTTGCGGAGTGCGGGAATCTCCGCGAGACTGAACAGTTTTTCCGCACCGTCAAAAACAAGATCCTTGTACACTTCGTCGGAAATGAGAAAGAGGTTGTGCTTCTCCGCAAGCGCCGCCAGCCCGAGAAGCTGCTCCTTCGTATAGGTCGTACCGGTTGGGTTGTTCGGATTGCAATAGAAGATCGCTTTCGTTTTCGGTGTAATCGCTCGTTCGTATTTCTCCACATCAAACGCCCAACCGCGTTCCTCGTCAAGCGGAACAAATACCGGCACGCACCCGGCAAGCACGATCACTTCGCGATACGACGTGTAGGTCGGCTCCGGAATAATCACCTCGTCTCCCGGATTGGTAATCGCCAGAATCGTCGCCGTAATACCCTCGATGGATCCTGCCGTTACCACGATTTCTTTCTGCCAATCGTAAAACATGTTCTCGCGAGCCAGACACACTTCAATGAGCTCGCGCAATTCCGGCAATCCCGGCGAAAGCGAATAGCGCGCGACCACACCATCGCGAAGCGCACGCTCCACTCGACGCTTAATGCACGATGGTGTGTCAAAACTCGGCACTCCCTGCGCGAGCGAAAGAGCATCCGGAAACTTCGACGCCCGAAGCTCCATCTGCTTGATCACCGAAAGCCGAAGATTTTGAGTACGTTCAAACACGGTGTTTGTTCACAGTATATACCAAACAATTTTGGATCTCCTTTGAATCACCCCCCTGCTCATTCTCCGCGTATCGCTCGAATCGGATCTATCTTCGATGCCTTCCACGCCGGATACGTTCCAAACACGATACCCGAAAGAAAAGCGAACGCGAGTGCAAAGAGAAGATTTCGAAGAGAGAAGACGAACGCGAGCGGAAACCCGAGCGCCGCAATCGCCGAGAAGGCGAAGAAAATAATCACAAACGAAATCGCGATGCCGATCACTCCGCCGACAATTGCCACCAAAACCGCCTCAACAAGAAACTGCCGCAAAATATCACGGGGACGCGCACCCACCGCTTTGCGGAGCCCGATCTCCGGCGTCCGCTCGGCGACCGATACAAACATCACATTCATAATGCCCACCCCGCCCACGACAAGCGAAATGGATGCGAGCGCCACCAAAAGAATTTGCACCGCACCAAACACCGACTGCACCAGGGTCTGCGCTTCCTTGATCGTGGTCACGGCATAGTCTTCCTGTCCTGCCTTCCGAATATCGTGCCGCTCCCGCAGAAGATCATCGATCTCGCGCGCCGTCTCGTCGACACGCGAACCGTCTCGCGCTGCTACCGTAAAAAAACTCACATAGTCGACGCCGAGAATTTTCTTCTGCATGGTACGAACCGGAATATACGCGAAATCATCGAAATTGACAAACCCCGTCGAGCCGCGTTCCTTAATAACGCCGGACACACGGTAGCGCTGCCCCTTGATCGTAATCGACTGCCCCACTGCCGGACTCTCTCCAAAGAACGTTTTCTTCACTCCGGCGCCGAGCACCACCGTCTGCGCAATACCGCGATCGTCGGCCGCCGAATAGAAACTCCCTTCGGTAAGCACGATATTCTTGTCTATCTGCGGCGCATCTGCCGTCGCCCCAAGGAGAAAGACTTGCTTGTTTGTCTCCTCCCGACTTGCAAGCGCCTGCCCGATAATGCCCGCATAGTACCCGGACACATTCGGCAACCGCGCAACCGCGTCCGCATCATTGAGCGTGAGCGTCGTCACCTGTATACCCTGCGCGATACCCGTCGCATTCCCGGATGAATTCCGCCCCGCCGACGGCACTTTCACCTCGACCTGAATACTGTTGTCTCCAAAGCTCTTCACCTGATCAAGCACAAACCCCTCAACTGCATCCCCCGCCGACGCCACCGTCATGATAGCAACCGTCCCGATAATCACCCCCGAGAGCGTCAGAAGCGTCCTCCCGGCATTCGCCGCAAGACTCTTCACCGCAAAAGACAACGAAAGAAGCAATTCGTGCATACACGATCCAACACCGAAAAAAGCTACTGCTTCTTTGCATTATACCAGAAGGAGAGACGAAATTCT
>ERZ724505.403-NODE-403-length-28305-cov-6.031044_pt1 | contig 28305 bp, 20 predicted proteins | sample MGYA00376038_ERZ724505 | MGnify/ENA primary metagenome ERZ724505 (study PRJEB28724, sample SAMN07190884) | wastewater metagenome | isolation source: effluent of sewage treatment plant in Hong Hong | place: Hong Kong | collected 2016-03-17 ...
CTCCAATCCACAAGTCATCCCAATGTCTTGCGATACATTATGGTTCGGGCCTCCAGTTGACTTTCGTCAACCTTCGCCCTGCTCATGGATAGCTCACCCGGTTTCGGGTCTCGTGCCAGCGACTAATTCGCCCTATTCGGACTCGCTTTCGCTACGGCTGCGACTAAAACTGTCTTAGCCATGCCACTGACAACGAAGTCGTTGGTTCATTAGGCAAAAGGAACGCCGTGACCCCTTAAGGGGGCTCCGACTCCTTGAACGCATCACATTTCAGAAACTATTTCATCCCCCTTTCGGGGTGCTTTTCACCTTTCCCTCACGGTACTATTCGCTATTGATCTCTCAAACTGTTTAGCCTTGGAAGGTGGTCCTCCCAGATTCGGGCCGGATTTCACGTGTCCGACCTTACTCAGGAAACCTCTACCGTGCACTTACCTTTCGACTACGGGGCTGTCACCCACTATGGCCGTCCTTTCCAGAACGTTTGTCTAGATTCGTGCAGTCGGATATTGAGGTCCTACAACCCCCTCTATAAATAGAGGGTTTGGGCTGTTCCCGGTTCGCTCGCCACTACTACGGGAATCTCGTTTGATTTCTTTTCCCCTGTTACTTAGATGTTTCAGTTCACAGAGTCTTCCTCTTAAAATAAATTAAGTCATAAACTATTAAGTCTATGGGGTTTCCCCATTCGGATATCTTCGGCTGGTAGCGCCTGCCTAGCGGCTGACCGAAGCTTTTCGCAGCTGGCCACGTCCTTCATCGGATTTGAGAGTCAAGGCATCCGTGTGATGCGCTGAGTAACATTTATTTCGGTTTCAACTTTTAAAGGTTGAAGTGAAATTGTGCTGTTCACGTACCACGAAGCGAGCAGTCCTTAGACACACCCACCTTGCTATACGTAAACGCAAATCTTTTAAAGAATTCTAATTTTCTTAAATTTTTTATTAATCACAATAATTGAATTTCATAAATCGATATTTTCGGCCGATGCTTTTAAGGAGCATGGGTGGACACGAACGCCTGTCCTTTCTGGCTTTTGAGGGCCAAAAAAAACGGGCGGCTTGCGCACACCCGTAGAAGCAGATCTTAGGAAACAATCTGATGCTACGGGTAGGCGTAAGAAAACATATTGCGTAGGGGAATTGTACGGATAAAAAGTAAGAGGTCAAGAATAAATTGTAAGAAAAGGAAAGAATGGGCATTTGCTCTCTTCACTCATTGGAAATCAAAATTTTGATCAGCGTGCTTTAGTCGTTCTGCTAGCCATTTTCTACAGATACAATCTGCATCTTCTTCTGTGCATTTTTGAAGGCTTTTTTTGATTGTACGAATAAATTTTTTGTCATTCATTGAAAAACAGAGAATCTTTTTTACCGCTCAATGGGCGTGAACCTCGATATTTTCTTTTTTGCCGATACAGGCAAGTGCGTCTCAAATAATTGACTTATTTATACTATAATTTTATAATAAAATTACTGATGCGAGTGGATGTTCTGCTCATATTAGAGTCGATCTTTTAAGGGAGAAGTCAGTGAAGAAGTATCTTGGTGATGAGGGCTTTAAGCTTGTGACGATGACCGTCGGCGTTGTTGCGACTTTGGTCGCTATGACGCAATTCCAAAATGAAAGCTCCAAATGGGGCATTCTCATCACTGGAGTGGCGCTGTCACTGCTCGGTACAATAAACAACGAGCTAATATTTTCCTCTGCAAGGCCTCCGGAGTCCACTGACAAACATTGAGATCGACATGACGGCCTGTCCTAACCGGGCAGGCCGTCGGTTTTGCAATCGAAAGATCCATTTCCATCCCTTGGAATTCACAGCGTTGATATGGTTTTTCCGCTGACTTATGAGCGTTTTTCTGGTATACTGGGGAGAAACCAAAAAACCATGTCCCCCATTACATTCTCACACATCAAAAAGAATTGGAGCATTCTGCTGCTTGGCAGCGCAATGTTGTGTTTTACCGTTTTGCTCGGCGTGCTGTTTTATCTGAACGCAAAAACGTCGCTGGAGAAACAGGTGAGCGAACGCATCCGCAGCATTGCGGCAACCGCCGCGCTCACGTTGTCCGGCGCTCCGTTGAACGATATTCACACACTGCGCGATACGACCAAGCCGGCTTACAGCCAGGCAATAGACGCCCTGCAGAAAATCCGCACCGCGAATCCCGGTGTCGTATACGCCTACATTCTGCGACCGACACGGGATCCGACTATTTACGAATTCATCGCCGATGCTGATTCGCTTGATCCCTATGCGGTTGTTGATAGCAATCACGATAACGTGATTGATGACGCCGATGCGACCTCTCCGCCCGGCACTTCCTACGATGTCTCAAAAATCCCGAATATCAGCCGCGCAATGCTCGAGCCCATTATCACCGATCATCCGTACAGCGATCAGTGGGGTACGTTCATGTCGGGTTTTGCGCCGGTAAAAAACGCAAGCGGGAGTGTTATGGGCATCATCGGTATCGACATGAAATTCGACGATTATGCCACGCTCAGTCATAGTATTGTTTCCCCTGCCACTGTTTTGCTGTTTCTGCTGGCAGCCGGCCTTCTGACATCGTACGTCATCCTCTTTATCTGGAAGCGCCGCGCTGAAGCATGGGAACACATTGACCGCGAACGCTCCGCCCTGCTGTCTATCACCTCACATCAGCTGGGAACGCCTGTCACAATCATCCGCTGGTCACTGGAAACACTGGAAAAATCGCCATCCAAAAAAGAGCAGCAATACGCTCTCAATAATGCGAGGGAGGGTTTGGAGCGGATCAATGACGTTCTCAAGGCACTGCACGATGCAGATCTGATCAACAAAGGCGCTCTTGTGGCGTCGCCGACGACGGTCGGGATTCAGAGTATTGTGGAGAGCGTGAAAAAGAGCACGGCCATGCGCCTTGCGAAAACCAATCAAGTCCTGATCTTCGATGTGCCGACAAACTTTTCGATGGAAATTGATCCAAAACTGGCTATACAACTTCTGGAAGAGATGATTTCCAATGCGAGCCATTTTTCGGGACCCTACACAAACATACGGGTACGCATTGGCGCCGACAAACAATGGGCAACCTGCGAAATCAAGGATGAAGGCAGCGGCATACCCTCTCAGGATCTACCGCGGATCGGTGAAAAATACTTCCGTGCATCGAACGCGGCAACGCTCCACCCGGATGGCAACGGTCTTGGCATGTACATGGCAAAAAGACTCATCGAGCAGGCAGGAGGCTCGCTGCATATAGACAGCGTGCTGGGGGTGGGAACCACCGTCACCATCCGCGTGCCGCTGAAAGCGGTTGCGACGAGAAAATAAAGTCCTACAGCACTGCATGTATCTGCCCATTCCGCAACGGAGAAGTTCTGTGGCCAGCACTCCATTGAACACGTCGCCGGTGACAAGCGTCTTGCGACGGATGCATTTTAAAAAAACCCGACCATCGCTGATCGGGTTTTTCCGTGGTTCTGTGGTAACCGGCGGTTTAAACCGCCGGTTACCACGCTTTCTGATCGGGTTTTCCACGTTCTATCGTTCTACATTCTACGTTCTTTCTAGGCATTGCCTTCTTCCAGGTCTTCCAGGCCTTCGCGCACTTCCTGTTTGGCGGTGACGCCTGTGGCTTCGCCCAGATCGCCTTCTTCGATACCGGCTTTTATGGCATCCGGATCCTCTTCTTCGAGTGTCAGATCGCTGATTTGATCCGTTGCCGGGATCAAATCCTCGGTCTCCACCTCTTCATCGAAGCGCGTCTTTAAGCGTACCAGTTCGGCAGCACCTTCCTGCGTCTGTACCACAGGTGCTTCGACTGGCACTTCGTCGGCAAACTTGAGAAGATCGACTTTCAGACACAGCGCCTGGAGTTCTTTGACCAGCACGTTGAAGGATTCCGGTGTGGATGGACGACGGATCTTCTCGCCCTTCACGATTGCCTCGTAGGCCTTGGAACGACCCACCACGTCATCGGACTTGATGGTAAGCATTTCCTGCAGCGTATGAGCGGCACCGTAGGCTTCCAGAGCCCACACTTCCATTTCTCCGAAACGCTGACCTCCGTGCTGCGCCTTTCCACCGAGCGGCTGCTGGGTGACAAGCGAGTACGGACCGACGGAACGAGCGTGAATTTTGTCTTCGACAAGGTGGAGAAGCTTGAGCATGTACACTTGGCCGACCGTTGTCTGGTGCGCAAACGCTTCGCCGGTGCGACCATCGAAGAGCTGAACTTTGCCGGATTCCGGGAGTCCTGCCAGTTTCAAGTAACCCGTAATCTGCTCTGGCGTGATACCGTTGAGAGCAGGTGTAGCGATCTTGATGCCGAGCATTTCGCAGGCCCAACCCAAGTGCGTTTCCAGAATCTGTCCGATGTTCATACGCGACGACACACCGAGCGGGTTTAAGATGATGTCAACATACGTACCATCCGCGAGGAATGGCATGTCTTCTTTTGGCACAATACGTGCCACGACTCCTTTGTTTCCGTGGCGTCCGGCCATTTTGTCTCCGACCTGGATTTTGCGTGTCTGAGCCACGAATACTTTGATCTGCTTGATGACACCTGTCGGCAGTTCGTCACCTTCTGCGCGGTCGAAGATGTGCACGTCGACCACTTTTCCGCCGGCTCCGCCTGGGAGACGGAGGGATGAATCTTTCACATCCTTGGCTTTGTCACCGAAGATCGCCTGCAAAATTCTCTCTTCCGGCGTCAGTTCGGTTTCACCCTTTGGCGTGATTTTTCCGACGAGGATATCACCTTCGTGAACGGTGGCTCCGATCCGCACGATACCGTCGGTATCGAGATCCTTGAGCTTGGTTTCACCGACGTTCGGGATATCGCGCGTGACTGTCTCGGGGCCGAGTTTGGTGTCGCGCACGTCTGTGATGTAGGACTCAATGTGAATGGAGTCGAAGTAGCCGCGTTCAACAACGCGATCGGAAATAATGATGGCATCTTCGAAGTTATACCCACCCCATGGCATGTAGGCCACGAGCAGGTTCTGGCCGAGTGCCAGTTCTCCCATTTGGACAGACGAACCGTCGGCAATCACGTCGCCGGAGCGGACTTTGTCGCCCACATTCACGCGCGGGCGCATGTGGAAACACGTTCCCTGGTTACTGCGGACATAGTTGTCGAGTGTGTAGACCGCCTTGCGACCCGAGCGGTACATGACCGTTACTTCGCGCGCATCGACTGCGAGCACTTCGCCTTCTTCCTCAGCCACAATCACGTGACCGGAGGCCCTGGCGGCGACGCTTTCCATACCGGTGCCGACGTATGGCGAGTGTGGAGCGATGAGCGGAACAGCCTGACGTTGCATGTTCGTTCCCATGGACGCACGCGTGTTGTCATCGTGCTCAAGGAACGGAATGAGTGAGGTGGATACCGACAGAATCTGCTTAGGTGAGATATCCGTATGTGTGACATCACGAACGTGTGCGAGCACCGGCTCACCACGCTTGCGTGCGTGCACGCGCGTCTCGATAAATTCACCGCGTTCATCCAATGCGCTGTTTGCTTCGGCAATTGTGAGGTGACGTTCGCGATCGGCATCGATGTACATTTCTTTCTCGATGACATAGGCGCGCACTGGAACCTCGGTCATTTTTTCGGCTTTGAGCAGCGAGATGATTTTGGTGGCCATCTGCTTGGTTTCGATCTTGTCGCCTTCCTTGGCAAACACTTTGCGACCGTCTTTGACGGTGACATCGACGATGCGACCGAGCATGGCATCGGCGTCCATTTTAACCGAGTGCTTTACTTCGTAGTACGGCGTTTCCAGGAAGCCGTAGCTGTTCACTTTTGCGTAGGATGCCAAGTGCACCACAAGACCGATATTCGGACCTTCTGGAGTGGCAATCGGACAGATGCGACCGTAGTGACTGGGGTGCACGTCGCGAACGTCGAACGATGCGCGCTCACGCGAGAGTCCGCCGGGACCCATGGCGGAGAGACGGCGCTTGTGTGCGAGTTCGGACAGCGGGTTGGTTTGATCCATGAATTGTGACAACTGGCTTGATGCGAAGAATTCGCGCAGTGCAGCCGTAATCGGACGACAGTTGATCAGCTGGGCTGGCGTGACTGTTTCCAAATCCATGACCGTCATACGATCTTTCATGATGCGCTCTGTGCGCATGAGACCGATGCGATACTTGTTCTGCACGAGCTCACCAACTGAGCGCACGCGGCGGTTGCTGAGGTGATCGATATCGTCTGGCGTGCCTTCGCCGTTGTTCAGGCGGATCATTTCCTTGAGGATAGCGATGAAGTCGTCGATCTGGAACACGCGGTGCGTTTCGTCGTTTGGCGTGTCAAAACCGAAGCGGCGGTTGAGCTTGTAGCGAGCGATATTGCCCATGTCGTACTTCTTGAAATCGAAGAACAGTGCGTCGATCAGACTCTTGGCGTTTTCGGCTGTCGCCAGATCTCCCGGGCGCACTTTGCGGTAGATGCTCTGGTAAGCCTCATCGACAGAGCGAACTGTGTCTTTCTCGAGAGTGGCTGCAATGTAGTCTTTGTCAGCGTGCACCGTGTCCTTGAAGAGATCGAGGATATCGGCGTCCGTGGCGTAGCCGAACACGCGCAGCAGCTGCGTGATGGGGATTTTGCGCTTGCGGTCGATTTTACAGGTGATAATACCGCGGCGATCGGTCTCGATTTCCATCCAGACTCCGCGCTTTGGAATGATTTTGGCAGCGTGGTGCTTGGGGAAATCCGGCATGGTCGAGAAGAACACGCCCGGTGAACGGACGAGCTGTGACACGACAACGCGCTCAATGCCGCCGACGATGAACGTACCGCTGTCGGTCATGAGCGGAATGGAGCCGAGGAACACATCTTGTTCCTTGATTTCTCCGGTGTCTTTATTGATGAGCTGCACGTGCGCCTTCATGGCGGATTCGTAGCTTAAGTTGCGGCGGCGGCAGGTGACGGGGTCGTACTTTGGAGCATCGAAGGTGTGACCCAAAAAGTTGAGCTCCATCTTCTTGCCCGAAAAGTCGGCAATGGGACTGATTTCTTTCAGGAGTTCGGACAGACCGTCGGTGAGAAACCAGCGGTAGCTCTGGATCTGAACATCGATGAGCGAACGCATTTTGTCGATCGAGTCGTCTTTTGTGAGGAACACGCGGTTGGCAACCACCATTTGTGGCGCAAGCTCGCCTTTGACGTCCTTGAGACTGGCTGGCGTCTTGCCGTTGCCTGGCATACGGAACTCACGCAGATTCGGCAAAATCGCCTCTTCGATGTCGTACTTGTATTCCTGCACACGTGTTGCGCGCTTCTTGTCGACGGCACCTTTCTTGGCTACCGGTGCGAGCATCTTGGAAGCGATGGTCGCTTTGGCTGGCGCAGCTTTTGCTGCAGGCTTGGCCTTCTTCTTGTCTGGCATAAAAGAAATTGATAATTGAGAATGAATAATTGAGAATTACTTTTTTCTGCATGGCCAAGCCATGCGCGAGTGTTTGCAGCAAGGACAACAGGCTTGCTAAAAACATCCGCACAGCACTCAAAACACAGGGAAAGCCGCTGTAACGTGCCAATTCTACCCGGGAAATGGCTTGTGTCAAAGGAGAATATGCTTATTTACGCGGTTTTTTTCAAACGCTGATTATTCTGGTTTTTGCCCAAAGCAATCAAGTTCTTCACTTTATCCACCACGTATTCCCACAATGCCTGTTCATTATTATTCCAATGCCTGCCTTTTACAAATTTTTTTCCCGTGCGTGTTGCAGGGTCTGCCTCGATCAGCAATTGTTTCAAGAAATCCATGAATTCCGCACTGTGGGGGAAGCCAGCAATATTGTCATTCACTACTCTTTGTGCTTCTGTCACAATTGATCTCATCGTGCTTGGCTGAGTTTGAATAGTTTTTGCTGTAGATAATTCGATATTGTACACTTTTTTGCCAATCCAGATGAAACACAGCTTTTCGTTAACGGTCCAATGCTGGGGAATACTAAATTGAGCACTGCCTTTCTCAGCCATGTCTATCGATAGATTCGAAAGAGCGGTGAGCATCTCTTCGCTATGAGCAAACTCGACAGGATCGTTGGCGGCATTCTTCTCTATTTCATCAATTGCGTACCCCAGATCAGTTGTCCATTCTCTTGGCGCAGGATGAACTGGCGCATCACCCAATACAGCACCAATGGCTTTTGATGTGTCTCCCCGCACAGTTGCCGCCCTGCCTAACCGAACAGGGGCTGTCTCAGTGACAAAAGACTGAATCTCTGGTGCCGGCATCGAATGAAGACGTGACATAATAAGTGTAATATAAAAATAAAAATTAAAATTGTCAATAATTGCACGTTTATTGTCGCCAAAACAAATTGGGAACGCAACCGTTTTACTGACCTTCTGCAAACCTTTTTTCTACCTCAGACCAGTTAACCACGTTCCAGAAAGCCGCAATGTAGTCTGGGCGCTTGTTTTGGTACTTGAGGTAGTAGGCATGCTCCCAGACATCCAGACCCAAAATCGGCATTTTCCCGTCGGTGACCGGGCTATCCTGGTTTGGCGTGGAAACGATGGAAAGCGCAGGGCCGTCGGCCACAAGCCATGCCCAGCCGGAGCCGAAGCGTGTCGTGGCAGCCGCTGTAAATTGCTCCTTGAATGTATCGAAGGAACCAAACGCTTTATCGATTGCTTCTTTCAATTTTCCTTTTGGCTCACCGCCTCCTTTGGGGCTTAAGATTTCCCAGAAAAAACTGTGGTTCACATGTCCCCCGCCGTTGTTGCGAACAGCCGTGCGAATGTCTTCCGGCACCATGTCCAGATCCGCAATCAGTTCTTCGGCGGATTTCTCGGCTAATTCCGGATGCTTGGTAATGGCTTCGTTGAGTTTATTCACATACGCCTGATGGTGCTTGGTGTAGTGAATTTCCATTGTCTGTGCATCGATATGTGGCTCGAGTGCGTTGTAATCGTAGGGAAGGGCGGGGAGAGTGTGCATGCGAAGGGAGAACGTAGAATGTAGAACGTGGAACGTAGAATTCTTTTCCTGCTAAAAGCTTACTCTTTCTGAAACAATAATAAAATCAGTTGATCGAGGATTATGACGCAAAACTCGCTATACTATTACTACTTCTTGTCTATTTTCCGATACCTATCCTCTGTCTTCCACAGGCCACGTCGGAATACGATGTGTGGATGAAAGCTCATCCGCATAGTAATTTGTGGCAATCGAGTGCGTGGATGCGCTATCAGCAGGCACTGGGGCGGGAGGCACGTTTGTATGTGGCAGTAAGCGAATCGAGCAAGCAGCTGCTTGCTGCAGCACTCGTGAGTATTGATCGCACAGCGGGCGGCCTGTGCACGTGGAACATTGCGCGCGGGCCGCTCTTTCAATGGGAAGTGATACGTGGAAACTGGGGAGAACTGAATTCCAGCACAGATGAGTTGCTGACCGCCATTATCGACGACGCCAAGAAAGACAAATGCCTTCCTCTGTATCTCTCCCCCCTTACAAAACTTACCGCTCCCCGCTTCCGATTGACCCCTTCCAAACGCCATGAACAGCCCGAAGCAACTGTTATCCTCAATCTGACGCTGACAGAGGAGCAGCTCCTCGCCCAAATGCATCAAAAGGGCCGGTACAACATCAAGCTGGCTCAAAAACATGGCGTAGTAGTGGAACAATCGACGGATATTGATGCGTATTACGCATTGGCACAATCCACCGGCAAGCGTGATGGCTTTACCATCAAGCGAAAGACGGAATATCACGCATTTCTCAAAGATCTTCCAGGGAGTTTTTTACTGATGGCAATGCATAATAATAAGCCCATCGCCGGACTTTTAGGAGTGATATGGCATGGCGTTGGCATCTATTATTATGGCGCATCCGATCATACTTACAGAGCTCTGATGGCACCGTATGCGCTGCAGTGGGAAGCTATAAAGATGTGCAAGGCCCAGGGTTGCACCAGCTACGATCTGCTGGGCATTGCACCTCCTCACGCCCCAAAAGATGATGCGTGGCAGGGTATTACAGATTTCAAGAAAAAATTTGGCAGCGCTGTGATCGAATATCCGACTGAACGGGAAATAATTTTGAAACCGATGACGAAGAAAATGCTGGAGATGAAGAGGAAGTTTTTATGAGAACGTAGAACTCAGAACAGTAGAACGTAGGGCTGCTCATTCAACGTTCTATCGTTCTACGTTCTGTATTCTTTTCTGTTCTTTTTAACCTAACAAAAAACCCCGCCTTGTAGGGCGGGGTTTTTGCCATGGGGCTAAGCCATAATGAGTTCGTAACGATTAGCCAGCGTAACTCGTACCGTTGACGCTTGTCTCTGGATACTCAAGCCACAAGAACGATGTTGTGTCAGTGTTATCCTTATCCAACCAGTTCAAGTGACTGGTGGATGAGCTAAACGTGGAGTAGTACGGATTGTCCGAGAAGTTTGTCAGAGATACCTGGAGAGTCGAAGTGGAACCGTTCGAGATCTTGACGTTCGAAACAGTTGCCTCGAGTACGAAGGTAGCGTCTGTACCTGGATCAATCTGAGTGTTTACAGTCGAGCGAGCCGTTGTGAGCAATGCGCCACAAGTGACAACCAAGGAACCGGATGCTGTAGCCTTGTCAGCTGTACATGTAGCCTTGGATGTTGGATCAGCTTTGTTGTAAATCTTGAACGTGGAAGCAGCAAGCGATGAGCTGTCTGTTCCCTGACCAATCAAGACGTTCGTAGCGTTAACGTTGAAGATAACACCAGAGAGCGTGAACTTGTTTGGACCGTTCTTGGAGTTCTGAGCATCAGCTGTCGAGAACTTGAACTGACCGATTGCCTTCTGCGTTCCGGATGGGATTGCAGTACCGTTGGCGTTTGGATCAGCGTTTGTGATCGACGTAACCTTGGACAGAACAACGTAGTTCACGTTACCGACGATGCGAGAGTTAGCGGCAGACGTAGAGTTGCCGAGAACAACCTCACCTTCAGCTGTGCTGTCTCCATCGTTTGCGGAGAGAGTGTTGCTGGAGAGGAGACCGCGAGCGCGGATAGAACCTGTTGTTGTGCTTGGGGTTGGGTCAAGCTGGAGAGCGAACTTGTGACCGGACACTGCGCCATCTACATCTGTGCGCATGCGTGGGCGGACCAAGACGTTCGTGTTTGTTCCCTTTGGAACGATGAATTCCTGGTTCTTCATCTGGACACACATAGAGTTAGCGGCAACAGAGTCGCTTCCACAACCGGCAACGGTTGCGACTGCGAATGGAGTTGGAGAGCCAACCTTGTAGAGTTCAAGACGATCAACGTTTGTGGAGATAGAAGAAGCGTTTGCACCCGAAGCCGTGAGAACGATGTTTGTCACATCGATATCCTCGTATTCAGAGTGGAACTGCAAGCGGAGAATCTCGTCGGAGAGAGGACCACCAAGCAGCTGACGTGACTTAGCTGGCGTGTTGGACTTCGTGACGTAGAGGTCACCCTGGCTGCGCAGTGAGTAGCGGGTAGCCAAACCGGAGATGTTTACCTGTACATCAGATAAAGTTGATCCGTTTGGAGCTGTAGCAACAGATCCGTTTCCAAATGGTGAAGACAAAACATAACTACCATCTGTGCGCTTTACACCAATACCGGAAAGACCTGTACCGTCGTCAACCTGTTCTGCCTGGATGAATGTCGAACCAGTAGCGAAGCGGATAGCGAGGATTGGGTTTGTTCCAGAGAGAGAAGCAGAGATGTCTGTGTGTACTTCGAAGATGACAGACTTGCTCTTTGGGATGACGTATCCACCGCCAGTGATCTTATCGAAGGTGATCTGTTCACCCTGAGAAGCAACACCGCTCTGGATCTTTGTCTCAACCTTACCGTCATCGTTTGCGTCTACCCAGAGAGAGTAGTTCGAACCGTTGACGAGAGAAGAGCTGGCAGCTGGATCGAAGATCAAGTTTGTGATGAGCACATCCTTTGCTTCCTGAGCGCGAGCTTCGAAGCGGAGGAGGGATACATCTTTTGCATTCTTGACAGTCGTGTCAGTTGCGGCAGTTGGCTTCAGGTTAATAGTGAGGCCAGCTGTCTTGATTTCCTGGTAGTTACCAGTGATTGTGCCGCCTGGGCGGTAGTCACCGATGCGATCGTTGGTGGATACACCCTTGATCTTCATCTGGTAAGCCGTGTTTGTTGTGGCAAAGAAGCCACCCATTGTACAACCAACTGTGTTGCCAACGAGAGCGTTGCTGACCAAGTGATGAGTTGCCTCGCCACACAAGTGGATGCGGAACTTGTCACCGTTTGCTGGAGCAGCGAGAGAGCTCAAGCCGCTGTTATCAATGAAGTTAACGCGGAACTCGTACTTCTCTTTGCCGTGAATGACGAAATCGTCGAAGCGGTAGACCTGGAATGCACCAGTGCCTGTGCTGATTGCGGAGACTGCGCCGGAATCACCAGAGCCCGTCAAGCGGACACCGGAGATGGTGCGACCTGTTGTCGTGTTGCGGATTTCAACTTTCTCGAGTGCCTCAGCAATCTCGTCGCCACCTGTTGGAGCGCTGCGAGTTCTGAATGCTGCACCTGTCGAAGTTGTACCCTGAACGAGAGCGTAGAGCTGTTCTACGTCAACGTCCTCACCTCCTGTTTCGAACCAGATGTTAGCAAGTACTGCGTTCTTGTCCTTGCGTGTGTACTGCTGAGTGACTGGGCCGTCAACGGAGATAGTGAACTGACCAGCGTCGATTGTGACCGTTGCTGGCAAAGTCGAAGTCTCGGCTGGCAGAGCGATCTGTGCGCCGTAGAGCTGACCGTTAACACCGTAGCCGTAGAGAGAACCGACAGCGAAGATGTCGCCAGTCTCGTCAAAGTGCATCTTGATGTTCTTGGCAGCACCACCCTTGATGTCGGCAACGACGTCAAAAGTGATCTTGTCGCCCTCGAGCACCGTGAATGGTGGGTCGAAAACGAGAGTAACGAAGTCACCCGTGGACTGAGCAACAGTCTTTGTAACGAGTGTTCCGTCGGAACGCTGGATACCGATGTTTGTGTAATCACCATCACCAGCAGTACCGTCGTTCTGGAGAGTCATGGAGTAGATCGTCTGATCCTCCACAGAGTTCAAGGAGATTTCGAACTTACCGATTTTGCCCTTCGTGTCACCAACCTTCAAGTTGTTTGGTGTAACGGAGCGGTAAGCAATGCTCATTGTTCCGGATGTCACAGCAGCGACGCGGAAGCTCTTGCCCTTCAGAGGGAAGTTACCCTTGACCTCCTTAGCGTTCGAAACGAAGTCGCTTGGGAGCTCAACGGAGAGAGCGTGCTCGCCGGATGTGTCAGCAGCAGTTGTCAAATCACCTGCAATCTGCAGAGTGACAGTCTTGCCAGCTGGGATCACGAGCGGAGTCGTGAAGCGGAGCGTGGAAGTGTAGCTCTGAGCGTCGATTGTGCGCTTGCGTGTTACGCGAGCACCGTCAACGAGAGCGTAGACGCCGGAGAAATCCTCGGCATCACCGAAGCCTTCGTGAAGAACAGTCAAGTTCTCGAGAGTAACAGAGTCCGTTGGACTTGCTGTCAGATCGAGGCTTGTGAATGTTACTCCCTGAGCAGCCTTTGGAATGGTGTCGCCAACTGGGTTCTTGGCGGAAAGCGTTACCTCGAGGGTACCGTTACCGAGAACAACCGTGGTGTAACCAGAGAAGGTGGTGGAATCAGAGAAAGTCTTGCCGTCAGCAGTCTTCATGTCGACGACTGTGAGGGTGTACTGGTGAGAAGCCTCCATAGCTGTGGTGAGAGTGATCTCGACCGAGCTCTTGGAGAGCGACTTGATGGAATCGATTGGGAGAGCAGGAGAACCAGTAACTGTGTACTTGGTCTTGTCTGTTGCTGCAGTCTGATCAACGTCCATGTTGAAGTCTACTTCAATGACTGTTGGAGATGTTGCAGTAGCATCCTTTACCTGTGGCTCGGAAGCTGGGGCAGAAGTGCCACAGTCCTTACCGTAGGAAAGGCCCTGGTCTACGCGATCAAGCATGACCACCATTTCTGCGCGGTTCATGTTGTCGTTTGGACGAGCGCGTCCTGTTGCATCGTCACCCTGGAGTACGCAGTGATCTGCAGCAGCCCGCATGTCAGCTGTGTACCACTTGCCGCCTGGAACGTCGACAAAGGATGGAGCAGCGCCTGTAGCCTCGAGGCCGAAAGCGCGGACGATGATGGAAGCAGCCTCAGCGCGGTTAATGTTTGCGCTTGGACGTGCGTAGCAAGGGTGCTTGCCGTAACAAGCGCCATCACCACGTACCCAGCCTTCCTTACCAGCTTCTGCGAAGTACTTGTAGTACCACTGACCGGTAGCTACGTCATCGAAGTCTGGCACTGCTGGTGCAGTGTTTAATACGCCGCCGTTGAGCTCAACGACGAGCTTGACGAATTCAGCGCGGTTTGCATTGTCCATACCGCGGAATTTCGCCTGCGTAGCATCGAGGTGACCTGCATCAGTCATGCGGGTAACAGCCTGCGAATACCACACACCCGCTGGAACATCGGAGTAAGCAGCCAATGCTGTACCCACCTGGGTAAGCATGATTGCTACAGCCGATACGCCTGCGAACAATTTCTTCATACGAGAAACGTCCATATATATAAGGTGTAAGGGAAATAGGAATAAAGAGAAATAAACGCTAAGTGAGAAAGACGCAATATGTGCGTCAGGTTTTATGCTTTACAGTCGTATCGGGCGCCCTGCAGAAAGCGGGGCCTCTCCTTAGATATAAAGAGGTTATACGAAAAACAATAAAGCTCGGGGAAGAATGAGTGCACGATTCCTTTTTCTGTGAGACACAGATACACCACTCCGATAAATCGTAGTGGGAAGGAATGTGAGAATCCCGCATTGAGTGGAAGACACATAATTATGTATCTGCACATTTCCTTTTAAGGAAATGTAATCAAGGGGAGTGCCGATACGTGAATGAACATGTACACGGATCACCATCCTTAGAGAGGACTACTTATAAGACGAGCATGGCCCGGTTTATAAGGTGATCGGAGAGATCCTAGCGAAAACTGGCATATCTCAGCAAGTCTTCTGTCTCCGCGTGCGATATAAGAAACGACGACCTCCGATATTCGTTACAACGACTTTTCCTATTTTCGTTGGCATCCAGATGCCATTTCACCGCTTGCACTAGCGCAAAAAAGGAGTAAAAAAATAGAAATTTCTGCTTGCATAAAATCCTGAATTCTGTTGCTCAAAATCTGAATTAGTGGTGTGTATATACATTCATCATCACCTGTCAGGCTTACTTGGCATTGTTTACTTGTCAAAAAGTACAGAACTGTAGACATTTACAGAACAAATTGGTTGTTCGTTGGCTTACTGAAGCCATTTCTATGAACTACAAATATGTACAACTTCGGAAAGACATCAGAAGGAGCCATTTAAGCCTCTACAATGTCTTACTGTAGGGCAAGTTTACTTTCCATTTATGGAGAAATAGCAGCCTAAAAGCCTCTAAAAGCATACATATCCACAATTTTGGGGAAAAGTGAGGCAAAGTATGAATAGAATTAAAATTTGGTGATGTTTTGATCAATGGTGAGATGAATTAAGAATTATGAATTATGTACTACGAATACATTCATAATTCGTAATACATAATTCATGATACATTTTTGAATGCTATTTCTTCACCACCCTCGTCCCCTTCGCCGAATCCTCGACCATAAATCCCCTGCTCTCGATTTCTTTGCGCAGAGAATCGGATAGGGCGAAATTTTTGTGGGCGCGTGCCTGCTGCCTGTCATCGAATAATTTCTGCACATCGGCCGGAATACTTGCCTGCTCTTCTGGCTCAAAGCAGCCGAATGTAGCGCGTATTATCTTCATGAATGCCCTGATGGCGCCCAGTTCGTCCGATGAGAGCGAGGTTTGATTGCGCGTCCAGGCAATCGCTTCGAAAATTGCGGCGAGTGCGGCGGATGTGTTGAGGTCAGCGTCCATCGCTGCGCGGAATTGATCAGCGTAGATGAACGAGGATTTTTGTACCGGTACATCAGCTTTTGATCCTGCGTTTGCGATGTGTGTTTCCATCTCAGTCATCCACTCCATAATCTTGCGACGAGCCTTCTTGCCATCGTCCATTCCTTTCCAGTTGAACTTGAGGCGGGTACGATAATGTACAGATAACAGGACATAGCGCAGGTCCATCGGGCTGAATCCCCTGCCAAGAACGTCATCTATACTTAACACGTTGCCAAGGCTCTTTGACATTTTGACCCCTTCTTGGCTTTCTGAAGCCTCTTCTGATGCAATTACCTCGATTCTGCGCTTGTGAAGCCAGTAACGTGCGAACGGATGTGAGCCGGAACACTCGCTCTGGGCGATTTCGCATTCGTGATGGGGGAAGATGTTATCCTCGCCGCCGGTGTGAATATCGAGAGTTAAGCCTAAATGCTTGCGACTCATAGCCGAACATTCGATGTGCCAGCCGGGGAAACCGGACTGCGCATCGTCCCCGAGTGAGTCCGATCGCTCGCCCGTTGCAAAGTGCCAACGCAGAATGTGATGCGCATTGGAGCCGACTGTTTTTTTCCACAGCGCAAAATCGGCCGGATGCTTTTTCTTTTCATCCACTTCGATGCGTGCGCCGGCGTTCAAATGCTCAAGCGTATTGCCCGATAATTTTCCGTACGCCGGAAACGTTTGGACATCAAAATAGATGCCGTCTTCGGTTTCATAGGCATGACCGCTTTTGAGCAGCTCCTGGATGATCGTAATCATTTCCTTGACAGTTCCGGTAGCAAGCGGGCGGAATTCCGGTTCGATCAAATTCAGCAATTTTTCATCAGCCAGATACTGTGCGGTGTATTTGCGCGCAATCGCGAGCGGATCGATTTTCTCGGCCTTGGCCTGTTTCTCTATTTTGTCCTCGCCTTCGTCGGCGTCGTTTGCCAAATGCCCCACGTCCGTGATGTTTTTGACGTGCGTCACTTTGTAGCCAGATACCTCCAGCCACCGGCGCAGTAAATCCGCCATCAGGAACGATGAATAGTTGCCGATGTGCGGACGACCGTACACAGTGGGGCCGCACGTATACATACTCACCTCGCCAGACTTGAGTGGCGTGAATTCTTCTTCTTTCTTGCTGAAGGAGTTGTAGAGTTTGAGAGACATAGAGGCGAAGTACGAATTACGAATGATGAGTTGAAAGTAAAAAAAACGATTTCCTCCTATGAGTAGAGATCAATGATAAAACTATCGGCAGCTAGCGGGATAGTGCAAAAATGTGTGCAAGAAAATGGACCGGGAGGAAGAGATGAAAAACAAACGAATATGAACAAACGTATGAATTTCTTCCTCCCGGTATAATAATTAGAAAAGGGCAAGCCTTCTCTGATTATCAGTATAATACACAACTGCAATTCGTGTTATTTTTTGACGAGATAAAAGCAGGGCCCTCTGCCCTGCTTTCGAATGATGGGATGATTGATGACGAGGCTGCGGGATAATTGCCGACCGCGGGCAGAATGCACGCTCTGGGGATGGATTGTTATGATCGCCGACCGCAGCCAGAAAGTCTGCTCCTGTGAGTATAGATAATTTCTTGAATCATTCATCACGCTTAATTGTTATCGATTCTCGGAATTTCCTACAACCGCCGCGGACCCGGAGGCCCGCTGCTGAGATTGTAGGTATTATAATTTTCTACGTTCTACCGTTTTCTGTTCTACGTTCTTTATAGATGTCGTTCTTCGTAATTCGTAATTCGTAATTCGTACTTCGTACTTCGCGCCCCTACGCCACTGTCACTTCTTTACTGAGATACACCGACTGAATGGCGTTGAGGATTTCGATTCCTTCTTTGCGTGGCTTCTGGAAAGCTTTGCGACCGGAGATGAGACCCATGCCGCCGGCGCGCTTGTTGATGACTGCTGTGGCCACTGCAGCCTGTAAATCGTTCTTGCCAGACTCTCCGCCGGAGTTAATGAGGCCGATGCGACCCATGTAACAGTTGGCAACCTGGTAGCGACACAAGTCGATCGGGTGATCGGTCGTGAGTTCGGAGTACATGCGCTCGTCGAGTTTGCCGTAGGAACTATTACCGCTGTTGAGTGCCTTGAATCCCCCGTTGAGGGTTGGCAATTTCTGCTTGATAATGTCGGCTTCGATCGTGACACCCAAGTGATTTGCCTGTGCTGTGAGATCGGAAGCGCTATGATAGTCTTTGCCGTCGATTTTGAATGAATTATTGCGCAGGTAGCACCACAGAACAGTAAAGAGGCCGAGCTTGTGGGCCTGCTCGAACGCTTTGCTTACCTCTACAATCTGGCGACCGGATTCTGGTGAGCCAAAATAAATAGTGGCGCCAACACCAAGCGCGCCCATGGCCTTGGCCTGTTCGACCGAACCGAACATAATCTGATCCGATTTGTTAGGGTAGGTGAGGAGTTCGTTGTGGTTGATTTTGACGATGAAGGGGATTTTGTCGGCGTATTTCTTACTGACCATACCGAGTACACCGAGTGTCGATGCAACTGCATTGCATCCGCCTTCGATTGCGAGTTGTACGATATTCTCTGGATCAAAGTATTCCGGGTTCTTGGCAAACGATGCGCCGGCAGAATGCTCGATGCCCTGATCGACTGGAAGAATGGAAATATAACCCGTGCCTTTTAAATTTCCGGTGTCCATCATCGTCTGCATGTTCGCAATCACGTCCTTGGAGCGATCGGAAATACTGAACACATCCTTCACCTGCGTCGGACTCGGTAGATGTAACTTGTCTTTTGGTATGGTTTTGCTTACAAAACCAAGCAAATCCTGCGCCTTATCGGCCAAAGCGGTCTGAATACCAGAGTAATCGAGCATAGACATAAAAGGTGGTGGGAGGAGGGGAATGTAGCCTGATTGTACCAGAGCAGGGCAGAGCTACTAGTAAATGAGGGAGATGTGAGGATAGATATCAATTTGATGAGAATCATTCGTTATAAAATACAAATCCAAACCATCTCCAGCAACGGGCGTCCTCGCCCGCGGAGGCTGACCATTCTTGACGCCCATCACCCCCGACCCCTCTCCTCGCTAAAGCGAGCGAGAGGGGAGCTTTCGTTATTGGTATATTGGGATTTTTTGTTATTTGCTTCTTGCTTGTCCCGCGAAGTCAGCCGCGGCTGACGAAGTGGGATATCTTGGATTTTGTCTCGGATTTGGTTCTTCGAATTTCGGATTTATTATCCATTCACTTCGTTCCACATCGTCTCATCAAATTCCTCGAGCGATGCAATTTGCTTATCCGCGATCATTAATTTTTGCAGCGTTGGCGCCGAGAGATCTGGTACCGCAATGCATTTCATTTTCGCTGCTTTCGCGGCGAGGACGCCGTTGAAAGAATCTTCGAAAACGAGGCACTCATCGACACGCACATCGAGCTTTTTGGCGGCGTTTATATAGATGCCCGGGTGCGGTTTTCCATATGGTTCATCTTCGGCCGAATACACTAAATCGAAGTGCATATGGATATCCAGCTTCTTCAAAATGACATGGATGATTTCGTAGTACGACCCCGATGCGAGGCCGATTTTGACAGGTTTGGTTTTCAGAAAGTTAAGTATAGTGTGCACGCCAGGCTTCGCTTCGCCATGTTTCTCAATAAGTTCGGTGACCTTGTCAAGAATGAGACGTTCCATGTCTTTAGACGATTTTCCTTTCCACTGAAAGCGCCGGTGCCAGTGTTCGACCACTTCGTCTAACCGGAAACCAACCGTCTCGTACGCCATCTCACGCGTGAGGGTTGCACCGACTGTTTTGAATGCGTCGATGAGCGCCACTTTCCACAGCGGTTCGGAGTCGATGAGAATACCGTCCATATCAAAGATAACTGCTGAGATCATAGGGATGTGCATATTACAGGAGGATCATACAAAATCCCAACAACCAAAAAGCCAACTACCAAGAGAAACATCTTGGTAGTTGGCAGTTGAATTTTGGTAGTTACATTCAGTCGCTCTTATTCCTTCACAAGCTTCACCTTCTCGCGGTTCACATACCACTGCTGCGCGATTCCAAACAAGGTAGAAACAGCCCAGTACAGAGAGACAGCGGCAGGGAAGCGGAGGGCAAAGAAGCCGATCATGAACGGCAAGATGTATGTCATCACTGTCTGCTGATCGATCTTCGGCATTCTGGACTTCGGTGCGTTCACGTCGATGATCTCTGCCTTTTTGTTTTTCTTCTGCTTGGCAAACATCATCTTCATCTGGAAGAACTGGAGCAGAACGAGAAGCGGCGGGAAGACGTAGATGCTTGGCAGCAGCAGATTGAATCCGAGGAACGAGTGACCGAGCGTGATAGGATGATCGATGAAATACTGGTACAACAGATGGTGGGATGTTTCGAGTGTCGCCCCGCTTCTGATGACATAGAAAAGGCCAAGCAGAATGGGCAGTTGCAGGAGCGTCGGCAGACACGACTGAAGCGGATTGATGTTGTACTCCTTCCACAGGCGCAACGTCTCCTCCTGCTGTCTCTTGGCATCATCCGGATATTTTTTCTTGAGCTCATCGAGGCGCGGCTGGAGCTGCTGGAGTTTTTTCTGGCCCTCGAGCGCATGCTGGTTTGGAATCAGCAGAATCAGCTTGATAATGACTGTCAGAATAACGATAGCGATGCCCAGGCTGTATCCCGGCGTATAGAGGGCAATAAACAACAGTGCGTTGAGCAGCGGTTTCATGACGAACGTGCGAAACAGCTTGGTGAAGACATTCGGCTCCGTGAGCGTAAAGCGCGTGGTGAGAACATGGCCGGTGCCGGATGCGACAACAGCCTGACCCGTGCCGCTTGCAACCGCCGCGCCGGATGCGGTCTTGGACGTATCGAAGCTGATTTGATAGGTTCCTTTCTGGGCAAACAGCGAGTATTTCCACGCAGCCAGGCTTATCTGCCCGCTCTTGCCGGCAGGAATGGGCGGAAAGGACGGACAATTTCCTGCAGTCGTATTGGCCATGAGATCCGTCACCTCTTCTTTGCCGTCTACAGTGACAACCGAAGCCACATCGAAGGGCGGCTGCGGACAGCGCGAGGAAAGAACGCGTGTGTAGGCGGTATTATTCTTGATGACGACCGTCGGATCATCGCCTTCTTTGACATTGGCCGAGAGCATGCTGAATACAATTGCGTCCTGCTCTTTCTCCGGCACTTTTGCGAACTGGGCCGGGAAGAAATGCTTCAGAGCGAAATCGGTTACGAAAAACAGAATGATGAATGTCGCAAGGAATTCGAGAGTCGACATGCGGGCTTTCTTTGGCGTGGGATTCACAGAGAGAGGGAGGAAAGAAACTGAGTAATATCGGCTTGAAGCTGAGTAAAATCAGCAGACAGGCTAGAGGAGCGCGGTGAGAGAATCAATTGAATAGGACTGGAAATCGATCGATCTTTGACGGCCAGCCGAAGCGCTTCGCGGCATCTGCGACGCATGCGATTGCGTTTGACGGCGGATTTATCCAGCTTCGCCGACGCAAGAGTTCCAGTATAGATGGCGAGTTGCGCCGGATCAACATTGGGGTGCTTGGGCGCGCTCAGTAAAAAGCGGATGACCATGTGCTTGCCTTTCCACACGCGCCCCTTGGCACGCAGAAAATCATTCTGCCGGCGGCCGGAAAGACGGGAGAGTTCCACAAATGTCATTGTAGCACACAGGAAAGACACAAAACGATGCCGATGCATAGAAAACTTGACGCTCGAAAAAACCGGAGGAAGATAGGCGCTATGAGTATTGATAACATTAATGCAGCTGACCAGTCGATTATCATCCGACCTCCTCTGGATTCAAAAGGTTTGCAGGTAAAAGAAATACGTTTTGAGCTTGATGGTGTTGATCCAGAAGTCCTCCGGCAAGCTGCCACTGCCAAAGGCCTGAATGTTGAGCAATATCTCAAATCAATAGCTGAACAAATTGCTACTCACCCCAACATGGCCAAAGTTCTCAGAATTGCAAAAAGCGCATCAGCAAAAAAATGAAGGAATGTAAGTATTGTTCCTTGAAACGTAAAAAGGCGGCGCAGGAATACATTCCCACGCCGCGGTCGATCTTCTTGTTTTTTGAGCGTGATTGTCACTGAAAGTATCTCATCAGATGAGTCACATCGTGGTCGGATTGGCCTTGTGTGACTAGATTGAGAATCGACGGGCAAGGGGCAACTCCGACAACATCACGAATCGCGTCCCCCACCTCCAGCCAACTCAACTTCTTGCCGCGCAAGAGCGCTTCGAGGCGTTCAATCTGCTCTGGGCTCATGCAGGTAATGCAATTCGCCCGAAACTGGTCGCCGAGAATCCCTTGTGCAGAAAAACTCATCATCGAGAAGGCCTCCGTGTGGATAAACATGTTGCGAAGCGCGAAAGATCGACGCGGCTTTATACTCAATGCTGAGCCAAGAGTCAATGTTTTACGGTTGAGATTTCATGAGCTTGCATGCCTCATTTGGGAATTGGTTGTTGGAAATTGGCAGTTCTCCTCTGAGCCCTCTGAGTCCTTTGAGTCTTCTGAGTCCTTCCCCTATACTTCCCCCGATGCCACAACTCACCAAAGCACAGGTCGAACATATCGCAAAGCTCGCAAGGCTAAAACTAAAGCCCGAAGAGTTAGAAAAGATGACGAGTAATTTAGGTTCGATTTTGCAGTATGTCGATATGCTCAACGAAGTGGATACGAGCAGCGTGAAGCCAACCGAGCAGGTAACGGGTCTCGCTAACATATTGCGCGAGGACGTGGTTGATCAGTCCAAAGCTAACCCCGATGATTTGCTGCACAACTCACCACTGCCGATTGTTGAGCACCAGATCCACGCACCGCATGCTCACGGTTAGGTTTTAGCTTGTAGCTACTTAGCTTTTTAGGAAAATTTCTTCACGTATCATCTGCACATGACCCGTCATCACCCTCGCCCTCTCTGGCACTACGGACTTATTGGCGGATTTGTGGCCAGTATTATCGGATTTGTGGCGATCTGCGTGACATTTGCAACGGAAAACGCAGAAGCGATGATGGCGTTGGCCTTACCGTTTTTTTTCGGCCTGATATTTGCCATGGGCAAAAACGTCCATCCGTTTGTGATGATTGCCGGAGGCGCTCTGGCCACGCTCGTTCTCTACTTTTGCACCGGCGCTCTCCTTACTATGCTTGTTGTCCGCATTCGTCGCGTTCTTCGCTCGTAATATCTGTTTCCTCTCCTTCCTTTGCTCTCCTCTCTCACTATTGCGCAGGCTCACGACAAGCTCAAAGCCAAAACCATTTCGGCAGTCGAGCTGGTGCAAGATTGTCTCGGTCGCATCAAAAATGTGGATGGCAAGCTGAATGCTGTCGTGTACAACAATGGCGATAGAGCCCTGGAGGAAGCCAAAATGATTGATGAAAAGGGTGATTTTTCTCATCCCCTCGCCGGTATCCCCTACCTGGCCAAAGATGTGTTCTGCGAAAAAGATGTGCCGACCACCGCCTGTTCGAACATCCTGCGCAACAAGGATTTCCGGCCGGCCTACGACTCGACAACGACCAGAAGACTGAAGGCTGCCGGTGCCATTTCACTTGGAAAAGTGAATACGGATGAGTTTACCATGGGGGCTTCCACGGAAACCTCCTGCTACGGTGTCACGCGCTGTCCATGGGATACCACCCGCGTTGCCGGAGGATCGTCCGGGGGCCCAGCTGCTGCGGTTTCCGCTGATGAATGCATCTTTGCACTTGGTACCGATACGGGGGGTTCCATCCGTCAGCCAGCCAGCTTCTGCGGCATTACCGGCATACGCCCCACCTACGGCCGTACGAGCCGCTACGGCGTCATGAGCATGGCGAGCTCTCTGGATACCATCGGACCGATGTGCAAGAACGTCGAAGACATGGCCATCACACTGCAGGCCATGGCAGGAGCGGATCCGCTCGATGCCACGACTTCCGACGTTGCTGTGCCGGATTATCGCACGCTGCTCAAAAAAGATATGAAGGGCGTGCGAATCGGCATTCCGAAAGAATATGTGATTGACGGTATGAAGCCGGAAGTGATGGCCGCGTTTGAAGAATCGAAGAAAGTGTGCACGTCTTTGGGTGCGACTCTCGTGGATATTTCGCTTCCACATACCAAATACGGCGTCGCAACGTACTACGTGCTGTGTCCGTGTGAAGTGAGTTCCAATATGGCACGCTACGACGGCATTCGTTACGGTCACAGCGTAAAGGAAGCCGCTGAAGCCGGAAATTTAGTGGAGTATTATCAGGCGGTACGAAGCGAAGGATTCGGCCCGGAAGTGAAGCGCCGCATTATGATCGGCACGTTCGCGCTGTCATCTGGCTACTACGATGCGTACTACAGAAAAGCCCAGAAAATACGCACGCTCATCAAGCAGGATTTCGATGACGCATTCAAGAACGTGGACGTGATTCTGTCCCCTGTTTCACCGCACTGGGCATTTACGGTCGGCGCCAACAGCAATGACCCGCTGGCGATGTACCTGGAAGATGTATTCACCATTCCGCAGGTGATGGCCGGCATTCCGTGTCTGTCCATTCCGTGCGGACTGTCTGCAGACGGCATGCCTATAGGGCTGCAGATGATGGGCAGGCAGTGGGACGAGGCGGGAATCCTGTCCGCAGCTTTTGCTTATGAGCAAGCGACGGAGTGGCATTTGAAGAAACCTCAATTGTAAATTCGAAGATCAAAGAACCAAATTCGAGACAAATTCTCATTTCGAAATTAGAATTTCGAAACTGTTTAGGATTTTTCGTCCTTCATGCAATTATTCGTTTCCAAACGCCGGCGGAATAACCAGCTTGCAGTCGCTGCGGCAGTCATTTCCTTCCGTTCCGTTGAGCGCGACGCCATTGTCACACTGTTCACCCAGCTCTGTCTGTATCACGCCGTTGCCGCAACTCATGCATGCGCCGTTACTGCAGTAGCCGCCACATGAGATTATCTCATTGGCCGCATCAGCATTGGCGCTGCAATAGTTCTCGCGCATAAAACAGTTTGATCCTGTGCAGGAAGCAACTGCGTTATAGGCACCCGCGCTGTCGACCGACACGCAGGCATCTTCCACAGAAGACAACTCAAACGCGACAACGCTCACTGTCCCCTTCACGGTGTACAGATGACCCGCATCCGAATCGGTACATGTTTTGCGAACACACACCGGACTACCGGCAGGACGACAGGCGAAGCCGTCTTCTGCCATACAGAGGGCACTACAGCCATCGCCGTTCACCGTATTGCCGTCGTCACACTGCTCGCCGCCCCCTACTTCATTGTCACCGCAGAGAGTGGTCCCGCCCCCCACAGAGGAAGGAATGGAAAATGAAGAAGACGAAACCGATGAGGCAGGAGCCGAACTTGCCGCACTCGAAAACGAGCCCATGCCACACACGCTCGGACTGCCCGTACAGGTATAACCGGACTCAATGGTACAGCTGTAACTACAGCCGTCATTGCTGTTCATATTGCCGTCGTCACACTGCTCAGTCCCCTCCATAAAGCCATTGGAACACTGTACAGTGTCCAGATCGATATTGATTCCTGCATCATCATTGACCACGTACGCCATGATGCGGCCGGGGGCGATTCGTACGCCATTATCCGAGAGCGGCTCTCTGCCTGCCGTACGGAAGGTGACATGATACGCGTTCTCGAATGTACGTATGTCCGCAAGCTGCTGCGCATCATTCAGCACTGCCGGCTGCATGAAAAAGATATGCGGAAATTTCTGATTGAACGGCAGACTGGTTTTCTCGTTGGCTATTTCCGTTGCGGCATTGTCGGTATAGATGTAACCGAAGCCCTTCTTCTGTATGAAATTATTCGCCTCCTCGAACAGGGCCTCCAGCGACTTGCCGACCGGAGCGTTTGACGGCCAGATAATCATATAGACGGCATCAGGTGCGAGATGCTCTTTTCGCAATGTGCCGGGAAACGTGACTTTTTTGACCACTGCTCCGCGGGCAGTGCGGCCGATATCCACTATATCCGCTTTCAATGCACCATGTTCCGTGCCTGTAAACGGATTGGGAAGAGTATCCAGATTCACCGGTATATCTTCTGCAATGTGCGGCTTGCTCATGCGCGTCAACACAATTCCGGCCAGTACGATTATCAGCAAGAACACGACTGTCACGCTTATTTTTATGCCGGTACTGAACTTCGTTGCGGTCAGCATGGGGGTATTAACGGGAGCGGCGACGGAGCTTTTTGTTCTCACGCCACACGGTATATAACGTGCCGATTGCGGCAAGCAGGAGCACCGACGCACCGACAATATCGGCCGGGCCGGAAGCAGTCATGTTCGGCGCACCGGAATGCAATACGTTGCCGTTACGATCGAATGTCACTCCGTTGGTACCGAAATTGATGACAATCTGGCCGTTGGCATTCAGCTTTTTCATGCGCTGCTCGTAGGCGTAGTTATCGTCATATATACTGGGACGCGAAGACGCGACAGTCACGCTGGCAGCGGAGCTTGCGATGACCGGCGGCTGGTAATTCGGATCCGTAAACTGCGGGCTGTAGTAATAGGCATTGTTCTTTCGCTGCTCGGCTTCGCGACTTGCCACCTGCTCCTCAAGCAAGCGCCGGCTGACTGGGCTGCTGTAGATGAGCGTGACAGGCGGCTGCTGATCTGCCGCTCCATGCGGAACCGATGGCGGATACGAGGAATAGGACGATGTACTTGTCCCTGCTAATGCACTGCTCGATGCTCCTGCAGGCGATGAAGATGATTGCGAGCTTGCAGCGTCGAGTGGGCCAAATGCCGTTGTCGGATCAATATAGGCACTGACAGACGGAATGCTCGCACATATGCTGACAGTAATGAGCGTTGCTCGTAGGATGGTGCCACGGAGAGAGTTCATAATGAGTCTTGGTATAAATCTGATTAGTATAGCATAAAACTGGCATTTTTAGCAATATTAAGAGCTACTGAGGAAACGGAAGAACCAGAGGAACCAGACGATGCAGGGGATTTGTCAGGAAAAATCTTGATACGTTTTTGTCTCTGCAAATTCAAAATAATCAAAATCGTATTTCCTCTGGTTCCTCTACATCGTCTGACTCGTCTTTTTCCTTCCTAGGGCACTCTCGGCCTGTCTTGAACAGCTGTCAGATTCAGATGTTCAAATTTATACTGCCAGTCTGTCCGATCCTGATACGTTTCCGTGCGCTTGGGATCTGTCTCTCCGTCGTCCAGCCGGCAATTCTGATTCATATCTTCGCCATGCACGAGCGTCAGGCGCAGAGCGCACTCGCTGTACGGGGTTTCCGGCGGACAGGTATCCGTCTTTACAATGCTCATATGCTTGCGCTCCGGGCACGAGGAGCCTGTCCCGTCACCATCACACAAGCCGTCTTTATCGGTATCCGCATCGAGCGGATTGGAAAACCATGCGTCGGATGTGGCGTAGGGCGAACCGATTTCACACACATCGGTCAGACCGTCGCCGTCAGTATCCTGCACCTGCGGATTACTGTGCAGAAAGAACACCTCCTGTCCGTCCGGAATGCCGTCACCGTCAGTATCGGCATTCTGCGGATCTGTCGCAAACAGTTTCTCGCGGAAATTATTGATGCCGTCTTCGTCCGTATCGACGCCCACCGGTAAAGCGTCTGCCGTCATGAGATAGCACGTCTCCCCGCCATAGAACATCTCGCGCAGCGACTTGTTTTCGGTGGGGGCTGCGTTGCGCATACGCTGCGCCACGCTGACAGGGTCCTGTGCCGGCACGGGCCGGCGCTGTGCGCGCAGCTCGCCGCTGGAGTAGAAAAATCTGTCGGCATGGTACAGCTGGTTGCCGGTCAAGCCCTTTTCCTTGTTGCGCACCTCATCACCCAAAAAACAGTATCCCCAATACCGCCTGTCATCGAAATCCGGCCCGCCGAAAAAGGTGATGCGGGGAATAACAGTGTTCGCCGGAACCTGGAAAAACACATGTGTATCGGATGGCGCAGAAAAGCCGTCTATCACATCCTGTGCGGTGAAGCGCTTGAACGGGATACCATTCGGATTGAGCGGAGCGCTCTGCGTTTCGACGAGCAGTCCTTTTGTATTCGTTGGCATCTTCAGCGCAACGGCGGCCGCAATCACTGCCGTGCAGGCAAGCAGCACATACGTGGCGTATTTAAGTCCTTTCATGATGGCAGGAGACGGACGCATCGGGGTAGTATAGCAGAAAATGGCCGAATTTGTAAGATGCATGTGCGTAGAATTCTGTATACAGAATTCAGAATGAAGAATGACCAAACTATTGTGCATTCCGCATACTGCATACTTATCAACTGCTCTTGCTGCTCCTCGATATGATATTAGCTATGATATGCGCCCATGTCCATAGTCTACT
>ERZ724505.404-NODE-404-length-28279-cov-5.416667_pt1 | contig 28279 bp, 29 predicted proteins | sample MGYA00376038_ERZ724505 | MGnify/ENA primary metagenome ERZ724505 (study PRJEB28724, sample SAMN07190884) | wastewater metagenome | isolation source: effluent of sewage treatment plant in Hong Hong | place: Hong Kong | collected 2016-03-17 ...
AAGAAAAGGCTCAGTTGGAAAAAAAGAAACCGATAAACCCCCCACTCCTGTTAAAAAAACACTTAACATACATAGATAAACAGTTTCGGGTAAAGGTATCTTTTTAGTATCAGAGTCAAAATTAGTCACCCAAATGTTGTATAGCGTAAAAAAGAATGTTGAAAATGCTATAAAAATGAACTGAACTAAGGCAGAAGCAGGCAACTTATAAACACCGGCAAAAAACGGAATAGCGGTTACAACTAAAAATATTGTTAACCAAGTAACCGCTGCTCTATATAGGGGAATCATATTTTGTCTGTCAATTACGACTAAAAAGATGTTGTTAACAAGAGAAATACCATAAAACATAGCCGCCAGTGTCAAAAGCCCCGCGCCTTTAACAAATACCCCAAGGTTGGGGAAGTAGTTAATAGACAAAAGCACGCCGGCAGTTAAGTAAAGCGGGAGAATAGCAACATAGAAGAAGTTACCTGACTTGATGTTCCCTTTTTGGACAATAAGTGCTCCAAATACTGAAACCGCTAAGGCGATGAATGAATATATACTTTTAAGAGGTACGTATGTAAACCAAACATAGCCTATCGTAACTACTGAAAGAATTGCATATATAAAGTATGTTTGCTTCCTTGTTAACCTCATTTTCATAGCATGCTAGTCTTCTTCAGGTGACAAATAACCATAGCTACAGCGTCGTTAGCATCATCAACTTTAACAAAGTGATCTAGATCCATAAATTCCATTACTGCTTTTTGCATCTCTTTTTTATCAGCCCTACCATATCCGGTAATAGCTTTCTTTGCCTCAAGAGCAGTATATTCACACACTGTCATCTTACTTTGCGACGCAACAAGTAACGCCACACCTCTTGCTTGACCTACAGTCATGGCTGTTTTTACATTAGTATTAAAAAACAATTTCTCGATAACCATAGTCTTGGGCATATATTGTTTGCTTATCTTTTTAAGTGAATCAAAGAGTAGATTTAACCTGTCATGCATTAACAAGTCAGGAGTTGTTAAAACAACACCGGAGTCGTGTAATACCGGATTCTTGTCTTTTAGCTCGACTACTGCATAGCCAGTAGTGGCCGTTCCCGGATCAATCCCTAAGTAAATCATAACTTCTCCAAAACATCGTCCGGAATATTAAAATTGGCAAACACTTCTTGAACATCTTCGTGTTCCTCTAAAATATCAAAAAGCTTTAAAACTTTTTCTGCGACATGAGCATCATTTATATCTACAAAATACATGGGGGACGACGGATCCGGATTAAACAAATATGCAGTACTTCCTTGAACCCCTATTGCTCCTCCATATTTACTAAAGAGTGTTCTTATCTCCGCAAAGGTTCTGTTATTATTGTCCGTGATCCCCTTAAGAAAAAAGGCTACTCCTTCAGGCCCAAACCCTTCGTATGTAACACTCTCAAAGCTCTCCCCTGCTCCTAATTTACCTATACCCTTATCAATTGCTCTTGAGATATTTTCTTTCGGCATACGCGCTTCCTTGGCTTTCTCGATAGCAAGCCTAAGTGTTGAATTCGCTTGAGGGTCAGGTCCTCCATCCCTTGCAGCAACTGTGATAAGTCTTGCTACTTTAGTAAATTCTTGGCTTCGTTTAGCATCTGCTACCCCCTTCTTTCTTTTGATTTGAGACCATTTATTATGCCCTGACATGATGTAATAATATCACATTGACAAATCACTCACGTTTGATAATTTGGTACACATGAAATCAAGTCTTAATGTATTAGATAGACAAGCTGTAAAAGCTACTCTCGACCAAAATTGGGACCTTGTAATTGAATTAAACACTGAAATCCTAAGCATGAACCCCGCAGACCTAAATGCTAAGATCCGCATGGGAAAAGCCTACCTTCATCTTGGGCAATTTCCTAAAGCAAAGAAGATTTTTAAAGACATTCTAGAACTTGACCCATTAAACCAGATTGCAAAGAAAAACTATGAGTATGCTAAGCAAGGTAAGATAGTTAAAGAAAATCATTCCAAAACACAGATAATCATAAAAGAGCCGGGAACTACTACAGAGGTACCTTTTAACATAACTGAACCTAAAATTACCTCAAATAACTTTACCAAAGGTGATGAAATTGAGTTGAAGTTTTTGAAGAAGACTGTACAGGCTTTTTATATCGCAAAAGATAAAAAGGTTTTTATGGGCAATTTTGAAGAATTTTTATGTGAAAAATTATGTGCTGCAAATGAAACCGGAACTAGAATTACAGCAGTGTTTATGTCCGGAACAGGTAAAAGTATAAAACTTCTACTCCGAGCAAGTTATCCAATATTTAAAGGCCAAAAGCAAGAGATTAAGCCCTATGTAAAACAGACAGGATTTGATGAAGATGCAGACGAAGAGAACGAAAACGAGTTATCAGCTGAAGATCAATAGACTTAAACTAAATCGTACTCTTCTACCATCTTCGAATTTTTTTTATCAGCATTCGTCTGATTCTGTGACTTCTCCACTACTTTTGGAGTCTCTTCCGGCTTTATAACTTCCTCAACAGCAGCAAATGGCACCAATAAATTCCCTTCAGGTACAAGTATTGTCAGCTGGTCGTTAACTCCTAGTTTATTAAACTCCGCGTAACTATCAGATATCTTATAAGCACCTAGACCGGTCAATGCATACCACTTACCATCTCTCTTTGTTGCCATAGCGTTTAGTTTCTTTCTTGACTGCTTTACCATGACCTTAAATTTCTTCTCCCCGTTATCATCATACATTTTGATGGTATCTCCATATAAAATCCTTGTTTTTGAGGCATAAGCTGCCGGGACTTCTATCTTCTCACCATCAGTTGGTACTAGAAATACCCCATCAAAGACTCCTTCTACACCCGGGGCTGTTGCCGGGTCTACCTCCTGCAACGGCTGAGGCATTTGCTGAGATCGAAAAGGTGGTTGGGTGACTTGCTGAGGCAGAGGAGGTTGTTGAGACAATCTCTGAGGCACCTGTGGGAACGGATCTTGATCAAGAGCCGGCTGTGCCGGAAAAGACTGATTCCGGATCGGTGCAGCTCCGGGAACAGGCTGAAGCGGAGGCAATCTTGTCTCTACGGGATAAGCAGGTGACGTTGGTAAAGCACTTGCCAAGGCGGTGTTATCCTGAGGTAACGGCTGTATTTGTTGTCTTGGGGAGGGTAACGGTGTACGTGGTGGAAATGGAGGTAAGTCCCCTACCCCATCATCTTGTGTTTGGGTGGGCGGATTAAGCTGTCTAACTATTCTTTTAAGAGAAAATAAATTAGCGTCAATATTAGCGATTAGTCTATTTATTTGATCTACCTGAAATTGATCCATACTATTTATTATTTCTGAAATCTTCGGCAATTGCCATACCTTTATCAAATTGCCTGTTAACCCACCTTGCAATAACCTGTTCTACATGTGCCCTATCTCGGCCGTATGTTTTTCTACTATACTCTATAACCTTTTGCACATTCTCAGGGTACCTTTGTGCAGGTATTTCTCCGGTCCACGGTAATAATATTCTTGCAGAGAATGGCTGAGATGTCATGCCGTCTATCATAAGTTTTATATATATCTGGAACCTTTCCAGTGAAATCAAATCTTGATGAGTAAAGTACGGCTCGAATTCAGTTTCAAGGAGTCTTGCATCTTGCGCACCAAGAGAAAATGATGCAATAGTACCTACATTGCCAAAAACTGCACTCTGAAGCTGCTCAGGAAGTTGAGAAGTATACTGATGGGTAAGGTGCAGACCAACTCCATATTTTCTAGACTCAGAAAGAATTGATTCGAAATCCCCGCCTACAAAGTTTTGAAACTCATCAACATACAAATAGAACGGGTTACGTTTACTAGGCTCTAATTCAGCCCGACGAAGTGCCATAAATTGTATTCTTGAGACCAGCAATGCTCCTAATAAGTTAGCATTATCAGCACCTATCTTCCCTTTAGATAGATTCATCAATAGTATCTTATTAGAATTCATAATATCCCAGATATCAATGCTGGATGTTTTTTGACCCAAGATGTTTCTGATTGTAGTTGAAGAAAGAAATCTGTTGATCTTGTTCTGAATTGGAGCGATTGCTTCAGTTATTAGCTTAGGATTAGCTTTCATTTCTTTAAATTCTTTATCCCAAAAATCTTTAACAACCGGATCTTTAACTTTATGCAGAATATATCTCTGGTAATTAACATCGCTTAAAAGACGTGTAACACCTAAAAGAGACGTACCCGGAACGTCTAGAAGAGTTAATACTGCATAATTCAGAAGATATTCTAGTCTTGGTCCCCAAGAGTAATCGAAATGGGTTTTGATGGCAGATACAAGTGCGGATGCCATTAGGTTTTTATGCACAGGGTTATCGTATTCAAGCAAGTTTATACCTACCGGAAAATCAGCATCAGAAGGGTCGACTATTACTACATCTTTGATTCTATGCTCCGGTATAAATTCAAGAATCTGCTCAATGAGCTCGCCATGTGGATCAAGAACACCAACACCATGACCATTTGCTATGTCTTGTGCTATTAATGTTTTAAATAAAGTTGATTTTCCTGTACCCGTTTTTCCAATCAAATACATATGCCTAAGGCGATCATCCGTATCTTTTAGCCCAAACTTTACTTTCTGATTCCTAAAAAGTGTCTCGCCAATGTAATTGCAATCAGTAATCGGTAGGTTTGCAGGAGGTTCAGCTTTTTTTGACGTAACCCAATTAATACTTGGAGTCTCCACACTACCTGAAGGGAGATGGAAAATCGACGCAAGTTCATCTGTAGTTAAAACATATGCTCTATGAGTGTTGAATTCTCTTGTGCGGTACATTTCACTCCCCTCTTTGTAATCAGCAAGATGTTTTGCAACAAATCCGTTTAAATCAGCAATTGAGAATTGTTTAAAAGATGCAACCAAAGAGCGCATATTCATATCTGCCTTTTCTACAGTCTCTGAAAAGGATAAGAGCCTTATTGAAACCAAAAAGCCAATTTTACTTAGCTTAAATTCAATTGCCTTCATCTGAAGCTCCTCCCCTGCTGTGATTTGAGTTGAAGATTTAGTATCGTAAACTTTATCTCGCGGACTTACACCTACCTGCGAAGGCGGTGTGAGAATATATCTTGGGATATTTGAAAGAATTTCCAAAACTTCAAACACCAAATTCTTAAGGATTGATCTAAAATCATAAATTGCTGTATCTTTACCCTCAACTTTCGCTTTAACGTAAGCATGCCCCTCATTTTGCCAAATGTCAGGAACCGGTTTAATGATTAACTGAAGCATCAAGGTATCAGAAGCAGACACCTGTGTGAGGACTGAAGTAATTGCAGACAACGGATCTACTTCAAAATCTCTAAAAGTCTTAATTGGAAAATATTGAGGATTGGCAAGGCTCATATCCACTGCAACACCTTTGTCATTTTTTACAACTTTTTCAAAGTAGTCAGGAACCTCAATTATTTGGCAAGATGGGTACTGAGCATAAATCTGGCTCTGGACAAATTCTTTAATGGATAGAGGTACACTGCAATAAAACACTATACCCCCAACCCCATTGGCAAATAACTCAAAAGAAATATGCTCTTGTAGGGATGGATTCTCTTTTAGTAACCCATGAAGAGAAGCAAACATATGTTCAGCAGCAAGCGGTCCTGTTGCAATATCATCACTTGCAATTTTAGGTACCCTAATTTCCAGCACACAGAAAGGAGGCATTGCAACTTTACTTTCCGGATATATTTCTTTTTTTGTCTTTTTATAAAAGATAAGACCTAAAAATATTAAGATTATTGCAATACCAGTTGTATAAAGCATAGTAATATTGCCCGACAGATAGGCGTGGTGTAAAGGAGAGACTATATAGATGCTAGTAAATTACTTTTTTAAAGTCAATGCCTAGTATAAGAGTCACATCAGCACGCTCAGTATCAGGCTCAATAAAAGAATACTTATTCCTAGTTTCAATTCTATCTACCTTGAAAAAATCTACTAAATATTTAACAGTCTTGGAATCGGGGTCATTAGTAACTATTAGACTGTGATCGTAAGTATTTCTTGCGTTACCTAAAAAAGTCACCCTACCCCCCGATGTTGTAATTATGTTTGATGCCGACTTTCCGGCACCTTCTATTGCAAGACCATTTAAAATGGAGATGGAGAGCTTCTCATCTGCAAGATCAGAACTAAAAGAGACTTCTTGAGATACGCTTCCCCATTGGCTATATTTTGCTTCTTGAACGAGTATATCTCCGGTAACAAACCTAAAAATACTGTAAATATCTCTGTCTGTTAAATCTGTAAGTACATTTTCCCCAATGCCGGTACCCATTAGAGCAACGGAGGTGGCTGCTAACTTTAAATAAGAAGGATCTTTAAGCATGCTAAGGATATTACTTTGGGTTTCTTCATTCGTAACCACTATTTTATTAATACTAACCCTTGAATCATTCTCAACTGTCTTTTTTACCAAATCCATCGCCTTAAATCTATCGTCAAATACAGATAAACCTAACGCATATACAGTACTTATCTTCTCTACCCCAAATTTACCGGGGACGTCCATAGGAGTTGAATTAGGTATATCTATTATGTGAAGTCCGTTTTCTTTTCTATTAAGCATGACCAGCTCGACTGTTTTGATACTTGGCGACGGGTCTTCAAAGTCATTAACAGAGACAAATAATACAGTAAGTAGAGATGCCGACTCATCAAAAGATGCGTCCTTTGTCTGTGCTGAAACGAAATGTGTACTAACTTTCTTATAAACAAAACCACCACTTACAATTAGGCAAGCAAAGAAAAGCAGCAAAATAGGCCCTAATAGGCCGGCTAGTCTCTTTCTTGTTTTACGAGTTCGTAAATGGATCTTCTTCTTACGAGGGCGGGTCGTGGGCATGTAGCTATACTAGACTATAATAAAAAATTACTCAATATCCAGAAATTCTTTAGGTAATGGAGAGGTAAATGTCATATTTTTCTTGCTTATATCATCGTAAAAAGATAGCTCTTGAGCATGTAGCATCAGGCGCGAAAAATGAGGGTGTACGTTCCAAAACATTCTCCTACCTAGATAGATAACATCACCGGCAATTGGAAGATTTATACTGGCTAAATGAACACGAATCTGATGCGTTCTTCCTGTAAGAGGCTTAGCTAAAACGCTGGAGAATTTAATATCATCAATCTCAAAAACTTTAAGCAGTTCAACATCTGTTCTTGCCTCTTTTCCACCCTCAACGCATGCCAGTTTTAACCTAGATTTAGGATTTCTGCCAATCGGAGCATTCACTAATAGCTCTTCATAGCGCATTTCCCCGATACAAACAGCACGGTATTTCTTTTTTACTTTGCGCAACTTAAAAAGTGATTTTAGGTATTCGAAAGTATCTTCGTCTTTGGCCCCAAGAACAATCCCTGAAGTATCTTTATCTAATCTATGAACAATGCCCCCTCTTGAGTAAAAATCTGTATCATTGTCCTCAATATCCTCGCTACTTAAACGCTCTTGCGCAAAATCAGCAAGAGTTGTCTCAGACCAAGTTTGTGACTTATTTACGACTACACCACTCGGTTTATCAAAAACAATAAGTCTTTCGTCTTCGAAGATAATAGGAATATTAAGATCCGGCTGGTTCATTTATGTATTTCTGTACCTCTAACACAACATCTTGAGGATTAATATTAGATTTAACTAAATACCCATTAGCGCCTAAATCCATACATGCCTTAAGAATAGACTCTTTATCTAGATTGGTAAGCAAAACTACCGGTTTGTGAGATAATTCCGGGACAGCCTTTAGGTGGGTAAGTATTTCTAGTCCGTCTCTTTTAGGAAGCATTATATCAAGAAGAAGGATATCCCAATCACCTGCTATTGCTTTAGTAAGACCAGTATCTCCATCCCCTGCTTCGTCAACCACATAGTTTTCAAAGACCAGTAATTCTTTATAAACCTCTCTTATTGCTATCTCATCTTCAATTAGAAGTATCTTCATGGTTGGATGTATTTTTTGACTTCGGCAACTATATAATCAGGGGTAATTTCCGACTTTATAACATATCCATCGGCCCCCATATCAAAACACTCGGCTATTATGGTTTCATTTTCCAAGTTTGTCAAAAGAAGAACCGGCTTTCCTGCTAAGGCCTCTACTTGTTTTAAATCCTTTAGAACATGGATACCATCTTCACCGGGAAGCATTATATCTAAAAGCATTAAATCCCACGCCTCATTTCTTGCCATCTGAATGCCTTGTGTGCCGTCGGCAGCCTCCTTTACTAAGTACCCCGCTTCAGTTAGTACTTCTGCATATATTTTCCTTATATCGTTTTCATCTTCAATTAAAAGAATAATTTTTTTCTGTTCCATGTATGTTCCTTCGCAACTAGATACTTACACAAGTATACTAGTTTTTATACTTACTAGCACTTGTTTTTAAACCTGAAAGTACAATCCCCAGAGATGAAAATGTAATTAATACGTCAGAGATATTGAACTTAAATAGATGTGCAAGATTAAAATAGTCTCTCACACAGCCAAGCACCGAGCTCTCTATTAGAAGATATACCGCTGAGCCAAGTAGCATACCAAAAAGTATTGGGTTCTCTTGTGTTAAATAGAAATATCCAATTAAAACACAAATAATAACTATCCTCAGGAGAGTGAAAATTGGTACACATATAGCATGAATGCCTGATGTAAACATAATCCCATTTACAAAGTATACAAACACAAGGCTAATAAACGTGGAGAAGACAAAAAGAACTATCTTAGATGTTTTCAGGGGTCTTTTCATCGACAAGTGTTGTAGCCTGCGGATATACCTCAAGTCGTTCTTGCGGAATAGGCTTGCCGGAAATTTCAGATAGCCCATACTTACCTTGAGAAATCCTATTTAATGCTTTTCTGACCTGCCTACGGATATTTTTAATGATGCCAACTCTTAGCTGGATATTTTCGTGCCCGATATCCTCAGCGGTATCGTCAATCACATCTGCGTTATCATCTTCTCGTTCAGTATCACTTGTATAAGGATCTTCCTTAAGGAGAGCATTTTGTTCTTTCTCCAGCTCCTTGTCCTTGTGTAATAATTTTTTACGCGCTTTTTCTATGAAATCCGGTGTTAAATTACTCATATTATCTTTTATTCTTATGTAACCAACTACTAAAGCTATTGTAATTAAGAGTATATAAAAAGGCAAATGCGTTATACCGAAAAGCACATAGAGCATAACTGCAACTAAAGTAAAAAATATACAAAAGGTAAAGCCTGACTTTACTACCCTGTTACGCAAAGTTGAAAATACGGAATAAAACAAAATAAGTACAGGAAATACAAATACATATGTAAAATCCTTAGTACTGGCAACATAACCAAGAGAGGATAGAGCCCCTATAAATGACGTCCCTAAGGCAAATATATCAACTAGCCTGTAAAATGATAGTTTTACCTTCTTAGACAATAAATAGATAAAATAGATAAGCACCAAAATAAAGCTGTATATGTTTAGACTGGTGCTAAGAAAGTAGTTTAAGGCACTACCAAAAGTCTTGAGCTTTACGGGATTAATTGAAAATTCTACAATCTTGGCTGTAACAAAAGCAACAAATAAGGAAAATAGTAAGATATCAAGCAGTTTATCTTCTTCAAAGCCGTCTTTTCTACCCTCATACCACATCACAAATAGCCCGACTATTATACCAAAGGCTAAAAATATACCGAATGTGTTGTTCTGGGTTAAGAAAAAATAAAGTGAGTTAAGTAAACTCATCGCTACGCCTTTGAAATATACTCCCCTGTTCGAGTATCTACTTTTATCTTATCGCCAATTTTAACAAAAGTAGGGACTTTAACAGACATATTATTAGCCAAGGTAGCATCTTTCAAAGTATTAGTTACGGTGTTGCCCTTAAATCCGGGTTCGGTATATGTAACTTCCAGAATGATGGTATTTGCTACTTCAACGGCAATCGGTTTGGATTCAAATGAAAGTACAGAAACTTCGCCCCCAGGAGTTAAAAAAAACGAAGTATCGCCAATGATGTCTTTTGAAATTGTGAACTGTTCATATGTTGCCGGATCCATGAACACAAATCCATTATCTTCATAAAGATAAGAGGCTGTTCTACGGGACATATCCGCTTCTTCGACTTTAGTATTCCCGTTGTATGATTTCTCAATTACCTGCCCTGTCAGTAAATTACGTGCTTTAACCCTGACTGTAGCTCCTCCTCTTGCGACTTTGGAAAAGGAGTACTTGTCTACTCTAAAAGGAAAGCCGTCTTCTTTGAATATTTTACCTGTTTTTAAATCAGTGGCCATCATAGCGGAAGAAGTATACTACAAACACTGCAGATTAAACAATCAGCCTATTAGTGCAGTACCAGTTTTTAGTATTGAATCGATTATCTGTGAGGTAGAAACAGTCATGTGATCAAACCTATGACTAATTTGTTTGATCTTTATCCCAGTTACTCTTTCGCTATATAAGAGTTGATCTTTAGGTGCTCCAAACACAACACCATGTGTAATGGTGTCAGGATTAAGTTTTGAATATAACCGTGTGTAGGCGTTGCTGTCAATCTTCCCACGTAGTGGAAGCACAAAATCCACGAAATTAAGATGCTGTAAGATCTTCATGCGTTCGCTGTGCTTAATTACAGGGCGGTATGGGTTTTTATACTGGGCAATTCTTTCATCGGACTCCACACCAACTATCAGCATATCGCCTAGTTTGCGCGAGTGTTTTAAAAGCTCTAAATGGCCTACATGGAACAAATCGAAAGCACCGTGTGTAAACACTATCCTACTGCCCTGCATTCTCTGGCTGTTCGCAACATCAATCAATAGTTTTCCTTCTAATATATAGCCCATTATTTGGTGCCTTGGGTGGGAGTCGAACCCACACGGGCTTGCGCCCATTGGTTTTTGAGACCAACGCGTATACCAGTTCCGCCACCAAGGCATATATCAAGCGAATTTTACTATAATAAGACTGGCAGTAAAAGCTAATTCGCAGTCTCAAAAAATCTTGTTCTATCCCCTTTAAAGTATAGAGGAAACTCTCCTGTAGCACCGTTACGATGCTTTGCTATCATAAGTCCATAGTTTTCCCTATCATCTTCATTTGGTCTATATAAAAACATAACTACATCTGCGTCCTGCTCTATAGAACCCGAATCCCGTAAGTCTGAAAGTTGGGGTTTCTTCTCCCCTCCTCTTTGTTCTACTGCTCTGGATAACTGTGAAAGCGCTAACACCGGTACTTTTAACTCTCGTGCTAGGTTTTTTAACCCTAGTGATATTTCCGAGACTTCTTGGACTCTACTTTGTAGGTTTCTTCCCCTAACAAGCTGTAGGTAGTCAACTATGACCAGATCTATTTGATTTTCAAGCATTAACCTTCTTGCCTTAGTTCGCATTTCTAAAACACTAATACCTGGAGTATCGTCTATAAAAATGGAAGCTTCCGCAAGTTCTGCTGCTGCAATACTATACTTCTCATAATCTTCTTCTTCCAAGTTCCCTGTTGAAATTCGCCAATTATCAATATCCCCTTGAGCTGAAATCATTCTATCAACAATTGACTCTCTGCCCATTTCCAGAGAAAAGATTGCAACACCTTTTTTCTTGGTCGATGCTGCATATTGGCCAATGTTTATAGCCAAGGATGATTTTCCCATAGAAGGCCGAGCTGCCAGAATAATTAAATTTTCTTTCTGCAATCCCGAAAGTAATTTATCAAGAGATTTGAATCCTGTCGGTACTCCTCTAATAGCTCCTTTTGTTTTGCTTAGTTCGTCTAGCCTTTCAAAAGTAATTTCAAGTGTGTCTTTTACAGGTACAAAGTCTTGATGCACACTGTCCTGTGATACTGAGAATAGCAATTGCTCTGCTTGATCAAGAACATCTTCGACATCGGAACTCTCAAGACTCAAGTCCCCTATTCTCGAAGCAGCGGACATTAGTTGCCTTCTTACAGCATAGTCTTTTATCTCTTTAGCGTAGAATTCAATATTGGATGAGGTGTGGACGTAATTAACCAGCTCAGTAAGATATGAGACCCCTCCGATGTCTTCAAGTTTTTTTACCTTTTTTAAATGCCCGGGGACAGTTACAAGATCGGCCGGTTCTCTTTTTTCAAATAACTCAAGAATTGCTGAAAATATATCGTGATGAGCTTTGCGGTAGAAGTGATCAGGTTTTAAAAACTCAACAACTTTAACAATTGCGTCTTCGTCGATCAACAATGCTCCAAGTACTGACTTTTCAAGATCTAGGTCATGAGGCGGTGTAACAGCTTTATTTTCAACTGTTTCTTTATTTAACATATTAGAAGATCGGCTTTAATACAAACACTTCTGTATCATTAGGTAGATCTGATCTTTTTGATAGCTTTAAGGCGTCATGTTCCTGAAGACTTCCATTAGCATCACTTCCCATCTCATCTAAAAATGTCTCAAGTAAGGCTAATTCTTTGGATAAAGGTGTGGGTTGCTTTGTCTGATAGTGCATGGGGATTACATAAGAAGGTTCAATGGAAGAAATCACCTTAGCTGCTGTTGCAGCATTTATAGTGTATTTACCACCTACTGGAATAAACAACACGTCAATCGCAGGAATATTTTCAAGGGTTTCTTTTTCCAGTTCATGGCCAAGATCTCCCAAATGCAAAAGACTAAAACCCTCAGCTTCTATTAAATAAATTGTATTACTCCCCCGCTCTGCTCCCTTTTTATCATCATGAAAAGTCTTGATGCCGTAAATAAAGGTGTCATCTTTTTCGTATTCGCCCGCCCCATCAACCAGAAGTTGTACATCAGTAACACTTTCTTTAAAATTATGGTCAAAATGATCATGTGAAATCATTAATATATCTGCTGAAAGTTTTGGTAGTTTATATCCTGTCTTTTGTGGATCGTAGGGATCAATAACTATAGTTTGATTTTTAGTCTTAATCTTAAAACATGAGTGAGCGATGTATGTAATTTCCATGAGGATATATTATCACAATTAATTAACAAGTTAACAAGAATTATAAACGCGATGTTTATGCTTTGTATTAATTTAATGAAGTTCGTGCTTGTTCGTACATCGTCAGTAATAACGACGCCCCAGCACCTACATTTGAGTCAAGCGGTTGTTCAACTAAGGTTCTCAGAAATACTTCATCACGAACAAGAGCTACTCCATATTTCGGATCTACATGTCCTTTCCTAACCTCTTCTACTACATTAGCCGACAGGGCAGCACGAAGCTCCACTAACTCCAAAGCCAGCCCCTTGTCACTGGGATTACCAAGCGCCTCTCCCGTTGCAAGATTTTGTGTTATAAAAGGGACTAGTGATGCAGCCAACAAATTGGCTCCATTTATCTCTGACAGGCCATTTTCCTGAATTCCCACCTCACTGAATAGACTACCAACTACCTTCAATGAGGAAAACCACCTTTCTTTAATGCCGTAGCATAAATTCCGCACGCATTCCGAACCGCAGATCATAACATCCGATTCAACTGGTGCCGGGTCTTCAGGTGCTAGTTGTCCACCAATAGTAAATACTGCCATAGTTCTAAATACCTCTTTCGGTTTTATAGTATCACATAACATTTAGGTGTTACAATACCATTATGCAACTATCAACACAGCCGTACAAAGGGGCAAGAGATTTCTACCCTGAAGATATGTTAATGAGAAACTACATCTTTGATGTCTGGAAAAAGGTGTTGAATTCGTATGGATACGTTGAATATGACGGCCCTTTTATTGAAAATTTTGAGCTCTTTGAAGCTAAGTCCGGAACTGAGCTTGTAAACGAGCAGTTGTATAGCTTTGTCGATCGAGGTGATAGAAAAGTTGCAATAAGACCTGAGATGACACCAACACTTGCGCGTATGGTAGCCGGCAAATACAAAACACTACTTCGCCCAATTAGGTGGTATTCAATACCCAATCTATGGAGATATGAAAAACCACAGCGAGGAAGACTGAGAGAATTCTTTCAATTAAATGTGGATGTCTTTGGGGTAGAAAATATTACAGCTGATTACGAGTTGTTATCTATTGCTGTTGATATCATGCGGGAGTTTAAGGCACCTAAGAATAGTTTTGTTATTAAGATAAACAATAGAAGGTTTATGGATGCTTTTTTTACCCAAATCGGGATTAACCCCAATCAGAGTTATTTACTCAAAAAAGCCATTGATAAAAAAACGAAGATTAAGTTGACTGAGTTTGAGAAACTGCTAGTTGATGATATTGGACTTACAAAAGACCAGTTAGCATCGTTACTTGACCTGTTTGCAAGTCCAAAAGACTTCTTGGAAAAACCTTATGCTTCGGAGCTCAATGATCTGCTCCAGTTGGTTGAAAAAAGTGATTTTCAAGAATATGTTGAATTTGATCCCGGTATAATGCGAGGCCTTGATTACTATACCGGAAATGTGTTTGAACAGTTTGACCTAAATCCAGATAACACAAGAGCCATGTACGGCGGAGGTAGGTATGATGATCTTGTTAAACTCTTCACTGGAGATAATCTCACTGGCACTGGTTTTGGCATGGGAGATGTGACTCTATTTAACTTTTTGCAATCTTGGAACATAGTTCCCAAGCTCTCTAACACAATTGATTACCTAGTCACAGTTTGGCCAAAAGTGGGTTTCTTTGGTGTCTCTGCAAACATCGCCTCTCTTATAAGAGATTCCGGTTATTCTGCTCAGGTGTGGTTAGACGAATCCACTAATCTTGATAAACAATTGAAATATAGCGTTAAATCAAATATTGTTAACGTTATCGTCCTCGGACCAACTGAAATAGAAAACAATACTGTTACTATTAAAGAACTGTCCTCCTCTAGTCAAAGAACCCTGCCTCTTACAGACTTTCTTCAAAGTATTAAAAAAGTAAGCTAGAATTTATTATATGAAGAAAAATGGTTCTGCCTACTCCCCTCTTTTTATCTGGGCAGCATGTATTATCCCGCAACTTATATGGGCAGCAGCAGGTCCGGTAATTAAAATTACTCAAAACTATATCCCTACTATTGAATTCTTGTTTATTCGCTTTTTAATTACCTGTGTTGTTTTGCTTCCCTTTGTATATCTGGAGCTTAAAAGAACAAGAATTGATTTAAAAGATCTTCCCAACTTAATAGCACTTGGGATTTTAGGATATGGATCTATGCTATTTTTGTTTGAAGGGTTTAGATATACTACTGCAATTGACGCAGCTATTATAGGCGTCGTTGCACCTATTATTGAAGTTGCAGCAGGCAACTATTTCTATAAAGAAAAGTTATCACTTCGTTATAAGATCGGGGTACTACTGGCAATAGTAGGAACTATAGTTGTAGTTATAGAACCGGCACTTATACATAGTACCTCTAACAACGCATCATCGCGTATACTTGGAAATATCTTTGTACTTGTGTACAACTTTGGCTTTGCATCATATATAGTACTTTCTAAATCTTTGATGGGTGAAAACTCGTCGAGGTTACTAAACGTTTTAAGGTACTTCGGTATTAAGAAAAACAGTTATAAATACTCCCCTTTTATGCAGACTTCTTTGAGCTTTTATATAGCTCTGGCGTTCTTCACAGGCCTTCTTGTACTAAAATCCTCACTCTCTCCTGCAAGCCTTGATCTTAATATCCGGATCTTTGAAACAAAAGCATTGCTTGGTGTACTTTATATGGCAATACTTAGTGGCATATCAGCCTACACTCTCTATAGCTGGGGATTGCACAGAGTGTCGGTAAGTTTTGCAGCAATCTTTTCATATCTCATGCCTGTATTCACCCTTCCTTTTGCCTACTTCATGCTGGGAGAAGTGCCTACGCCAGTTGCCCTTATAGGTTCAGCAATTATCGGAACAGGGATACTTATTGCCGAATACAAAACTAGAGTTTAGATAGACAAATACAGGCAATTTTGCTATATTTGTCTCTGTCGTATGAAGAAAGATATACATCCAAAACTTAATACTATCACTGTAACTTGTGCTTGTGGCAATAGCTTTACCACCCTGTCTACAAAAGACAGGATTGTTGCAGACATTTGCAGTGCCTGCCACCCGTTTTATACAGGCAAACAAAAGCTTATAGACACAGAAGGAAGAGTCGAGAGATTCCAGAAAAAAGTTGCTGCAGCATCTTCTGCTAGTAAGAAAGCAAAGAAATCAAAAGAAGTAAAACCCGAAGCCCTCTCCTATAAAGACCTCTTAAAGCAAGCTAAAGAAACTAAAAACTAGATACCCCAAAGTTATATGAGCGATGCTAAAAGCTATATTGTTTCTGAGATAAATAATATCAATGCAAAAATCAAAGGAAATGAAACGCTAGCTAAAAGTGACCCTGAGATGGCTTCTTTAGTAGAAGCAGATAATCAAAGCCTTATTGAACAGCGTAACAGCTTAGAAGCCACACTAAACTCTATGGAAGGTATTGCTGAATCCTCGTCCGATACACCTACAATAATAAACCCTAATTATGCAATAGTCGAAGTACGAGCCGGTACAGGAGGTATGGAAGCATCTTTATTTGCACTAGATCTATATAACATGTATCAAGGTCTAGCAGAACTAAGTCATTGGAAATTTGAACCTCTAAGCATGTCTGAAAGTGAAGTGGGTGGTATAAAAACTGCAAGCTTTGAACTTAAAGGCAATCAAGTTTATGCTCAAGTAAAACATGAATCAGGAGTACATAGGGTTCAAAGAGTACCTAAAACTGAAGCGAGCGGTAGAATCCATACATCCGCAGCTACGGTAGCTATTCTTCCTAAACTCAACAAAATCGACATAGAAGTGAATCCTGAAGATATTGAAATGGATTTTTATAGATCAGGAGGTAAAGGAGGCCAAAATGTAAATAAAGTATCCACTGCAGTAAGACTTACTCATGCCCCAACTGGTATTGTGGTTGAATGTCAAGAAGAGCGCTCTCAGCTTAAAAACAGAGAGAAAGCCATGGAAGTATTGAAAGCAAGAATCTACACCATGATGCAAGAACAGCAAGTTAAGAATGTCTCGGATCTTAGGTCAGAGCTTGTCGGTAGCGGGGATAGAAGTGAAAAGATTAGAACATACAACTTCCCACAAGACAGGCTTACCGATCACCGCGTAAATAAATCATGGTTTGGTCTTGAACATATTATGAGTGGCTACATAGCCGATATACTTGCCCAGGTAACCAAAGATCTGGAAGAGCCTCATACTACCTAATTTGCAGTTTCCGGAGTTTCTTTAAGAACTGAATTGACAGTAAATACCTCTCCATCTCGATTTATTTCAACAGTGATACTATCACCCACTTTTTTCTGTCTAATTAGTGAGCTTAGTGAATTATCACTGGTAACCTGTACACCATCAAACTTAGTTATAATGTCCCCTCTTTTGATACCGGCTTCTTCTGCAGGCGTTGATTCAAACACTCTTGAGACATAAGCCCCTTCAGGAAATCCTCTTAGAGCAGCAATTTCTTTAGAAACTATGGTATAGGACACACCAAAATATGGCCTAATAATCCTGCCTTCTTTTAGAAACCCTGTAAGAATTGGCTTTAATACATTAACCGGTATTGCAAAACCTATATTATCAGCCCCTCTTGTTGTAGCTACGTTAATACCAATTACTTGACCTGCTGAATTTAGAAGCGGACCACCAGAATTTCCCGGGTTAAGAGCAGCATCAGTTTGAATTACATTTTCGTAATTTTTGACCTCGCCAAACGCACCTGAGGCTGTAAGCTCTCTTGCTACCCCTGAAACAACACCCACAGTTACGGTATTTGAAAACTTACCTAGTGCATTGCCTATTGCAATAGCTGTTTGCCCGACTTTTAGTTTACCTGAATCCCCAAGCTGAAGTGTTGGTAAATCCTTTCCCGCCACTTCAATAATTGCTAGATCAGAACTTTCGTCAAGATCAATATCTATGACCTCATATGTAGTGCCATCTTTAAGCACAACTGAATACTCACTCTCTGTATCACTTACTACATGAGCATTGGTAACAATAAGTCCGGTTTTGTCTACGATAAAACCGGTGCCTATACCTTCCTCTGATGAGGTTGGACCACTAAACGGATCAAACCCTACTTGTTTTACTACGATTGAAACAACAGAATCAGAAGAACTGTCCACCACTTTCGTAACAGCCGATTCCTGGCTTACAATTTCTTGTCTTGAAAAAAGAGGATTTTCATCTCTCTGAGCTTGAGTTTTCAAATCTTCCAGCCTCTTATCAACTCCCAGAGAACTTTTGATGTCATTTACCATCTCACTGAATGTTTTTATAGGTAGAGTTACTGATACTTGGTCAGGGTTATCTCTTTTTACAACATCAGACTTACCTCCACCTGTAAAGAATGTAGCTAAAAGAGCTAATATAGCAGTTAATAGAAAGATTTTTGATAATTTTTTTCTTTCTTTAGCCTTAGCCTGACTAGTAGAAGAAAGTAATTCACCCTCTACAACGGGTTCATTTGAGTTTGTATCTATCATTTAAACCTCCTTTAGTTAAAAATTACGAGCTGTTTTAAGTGCTTCATCAAGCTGTGGATCTTTTTCAGACTTTATATCTTCTTCTGATATCTTAACAGTCTTGTCAGGTGTAATGCCCTTTTTATGAACCCATTCTTTCTTAGGAGTTAACCACTTAGCGATCGTAATATGCACTCCGGAGCCGTCAGGAAATTCTACTACATCTTGGATTGTACCTTTACCAAATGATTTCTCACCAATTAGCACAGCGTTAGCGTTTTCTTTAACAGCTGCAGCAAGTATCTCTGAGGCAGAGGCACTACCGCCATCAATCAAAGCTACAACAGGTAAACCAATAAACGAGCCAACCCTTGTAGACATTCGGTCATTCTGCTTACCTGCCGAATTTTCCTCATATATGACCGGAGCATCTTTAAAGAATTCACCTGCAACAAAGATCGCTGAATCAAGATACCCGCCCGGATTTCCCCTTAGGTCCAATACAACAGCATTTAGCTCCGGCATCTGGATATTTATCTCTTTTACTGATTGCTCCCAGAGCCTGTTTGTATCCTCCCCAAAACGACTAACTCTGATATATGCTATACCATCCCCTTTGTTTTCCCACTTAACACTCTCAACAGTTATCCTCCCTCTCTTAATAACAACATTAAAAGGCTCTTTAACACCGTCTCGCCCTATTGTTAAGTTGACTGTAGTTCCCGCAGCACCTCTTATCCTTTTAACAGCTTCTGTCAAATCTAGTCCAATAGTGCTTTCTTCCCCTATCTTTATAATCACGTCTCCGGGTCTAATACCTGCTTCTTTGGCAGGAGAGCCGTCAAAAGGCGAAACAACCACAATCTGCTCTTCTTTAAAGCCAAGTTCAGCTCCAATTCCTTCATAAGTACCGTTTAAAGAATCCTCTGCATCTTTATTTTCAGTGGGAGGTAAAAACGAAGTATACGGATCCCCCAAAGATGAAACCATGCCCTGGATAGCTCCATACATCATTGCTTTAGAGTCAACCGGTTTCACAAGATAATTTCTCGATACTTCATCCCAAACTTCCCAGAAGAGCGCAAAGTCTATTTCTTTAGCCGGAGGGTCTTTTCTTTTAATCTCAACTTTGAAATCTTTTCGTGTAAATTTAGCCCCTAGATCCTGCTTACCAACATAATAGCATAAAAAAAAGATAGATAAGATAATGAAAAAAGATATTAAGTATTTTTGAAACTTGTTTAATGCCGTCATTATTATTAATCTACAGCCAAAATATTTGGCACTGAAAACTGAATTGGCTCACCAGCACCGCTAAGATTAACATAAACACTGCTTCCTTGTACACTACTTATTTTACCTGTCATTCCATAATAAGGTTTTTGAAACACCTGGACTCGTAAACCTTCCGTTAATTCAACTAACTCGCTTAAGTTAGTCGATTCTTTGTCAAATGAAGGAACCGGGATACGCAGTGTACTTAATTGCCCAAGTACAAAAACATACCTGCTGGAAACTTCTTTGATTACATCAAATACATATTCCGGAGTTTCTAAATTTCCAAAGCCACTGATCAGACCCAAGATCATATTCTTTGCCTTGGCATACTCAAAAGATACTTTATCCGCTCCCCCTGCAATAATTGCACCCACCCCAAGATCCGCAGCACGAACAACTGCATCATATGGTGCGAATTCTCCAAGATAGATAACCTTACCATAGACGTCTTTTGAGAAATTTTCCAAGTACTGCATCTGGAGTAAATTTGACGGATTGGGGAAAACAATCAACTCTCCACTAATATATTTGTGCGAGCAAACACTCAGTTTAACATCTATGCACTGGGTCTTAATCAGTACCGAGATATTCTCGACTTTCTTTACCACTTGGCCCCACACACCGGATAACACCCAGTATTCCTTCGCCTCCTGAGTTAAAACATAATTCTGATCAACCTTTGATATATACCCATCAAAGGGAGCTATTACCTTTTTTAACCCACTCCTGCCAATCTTTTCACCGGTGTAGACAAACCCTGATTCAAATTTACCTTTAGCAAATGAAAGATTGGAAGGTATATGAGAAACCGCATTTGAAATCTTTGTCATACCTATCTTAGTAATTGGTTCCACACTATCCCCCACTTGAACATTAACAGTACCTTTAAGAGGTAAAGGGCGCTCCATATAAATGTCTTTCGAGTAAACTAGTTTTGCTACTCTAGGAATAAGTACTTTCATAAACTCAGGATAGCTCCAAAAGGCCTTCTCGAATTATACTTTTTGCTTCTTTAGCATAATTCTGTGTAAGTCCTGCAAACAAATCTTTCTTTTTTAGATAGTTATAAAAAACAATACCTAATGTACCCCCTACAACTTGCGACTCAAAGGTATTAGTTCCGGGCATTTTTACTGTTATTTTAGCTTTCTCCCCAACAGGAAGTGGAATGGTAATAAGACCGTTTTGACGCAATTGAAACACTTGTTTTGTTCCAACGTGTGTTTCGACATAACATTCTGCAGCAGAACCTAGTTTTACAAAAGTACCTACAGAAAAGACTTGATTCTTCGTATTGGTCGTAAACTTCGCCTTTGATCTTTCCATGTTTTTTGTGTGAGTGATTACATTTTCAGTATCTACTTTAACTCTATAAATGCCGGCATTCTCTATAAGATCAAGAATGAGTAAGTATACGGATTCTTTGTCGAAATTATAGTAAGTGAACCTGTCTCCTGTAAAAGTTACATCATGACCTGTCGCGTAAGGATTGTCTTTTTGCCGGTCTGCAATATTTAGAAGAGACGCCAGGTACAAGATACAATCGTCATAAAGCCCTTTGCTAAATTCATCATTCACAAAGTTGAATGGATAAACTTCTGAATTTGCAATTGCATTAAGCTTCTCATTCTCCGCAGAAAACACTTGATTAGTGCTCAAATAAGGGCTGGCAAATAATAAGTTTCCATGAGAAATTGCAACATTGTTAGCGCAAAAAAAGTTGTTGGTATCGTGCATGTATAAACTATACATACTAAGTGCTTTTTTATAGTTTCTGGTTAAGAAATCTTCGTAAAAACTACAATATGCACAATTCACTTGAGCTGGGTCCAGTTTATATTCTGCAAGAAATACAGCAAGAAGCTCATCAATAAACTTCTTTTTTTGAAATTCACTGTGATATTGATTTAGAAAGCTATATGGGTATGTATAAAAAACAGGCTTTTGCGATGGATCATCAAAGAACAGACCTAGTGAAACTACAGACGGTCCTATGTATACTGAGCAATCGGGCATACAAAGATTCTAACATTACATGTGTAATTGAAAAAGCCCTAAAGCATATGCTGATCGGTGTATGGTAAAAGTGCCATAAATCTGGCTTTTTTTACCTCGGAAGATATTTTTCTTTGATGAGCACTACATGTCTGTGTTCTTTTACCCGGAACTAGTTTACCTCTATCAGAAATATATCTACGCAAAACTAGGGTATCTCTGTAGCTTGGCTCGGTCTTAGTTGTACAAAAATGACAACTGGTTGGTTTGCTTGGTCTTTTTTGTATTTGTTCCATCTTAGTCGTTTGAATCAATCTGATTTAAAATATTATCTATGTCAGCATCATCTACCATTGTAGGTGAGCTAGAATCATCATCTGTAGGCTGTGACATACTCGGTGATGCAGGATCATCAGAAACTCCCATTTTCTTGGAATTTAAAATGATCATCTCATCAATTACAACTTCTGTTTTATATCTTCTATCTCCGGATTCTGCATTCCATTCACGAGTCTGAAGTCTTCCCTCTACATATACTTTAGTTCCCTTAGCAAGTAGTTGACCACAAAGTTCGCCAAGTTTACCCCAAGCTACTATATTGTGAAAATCTGCTGCTTCTTTTTTCTGACCATCGACATTCCACTCTCTATTAGTTGCTAACCCAAAACTGCAAACTGCGGTTCCTTGAGGCGTATATCTTAATTCCGGCTCTCTTGTTAGATTACCAATTAACATTACTTTATTTAAACTGCGTGCTGACATCGTTGCTCCTTCTACTGTTATGCCACAGTAAGTAAATATCTAACTATAGAATCCATGTAATTAAGCTTGGATTTTAATTCAGTAATTTTTGATTCATCTATTGAAAATTTAAAAAAGTCGTATATGCCATCGGTCTGACCTTTGATTAAATATGCGAACTTCTTTCTTCCTAGAGGTGTGTGCTCGACTATTTCTCCTGAAAGGGTTGTTATGGATGTTTTTACTTTCTCAGAAACATCTTTAGCACCATCTTCGCTAAGTGCTCCTTTTGTTATTAACATCAGTTCATATGTCTTCATAGTTTATAGATTTTATACCTTTTAACTTGATATGGAAAGATTCTTGCCATCTAATACTAATAGAATTTCCCCACTCCTTAAGCACGGGTTATGATAACCTAAATTTTTCAAGAAATCAATAATTTCCGCGCCGTCAAACCCCAAATCTAAACTCAACTATGTCCCCATCCTGCATAACATATTCTTTACCTTCAAGGCGCACCAAGCCCTTATCTAAAGCTGATTTCCAAGTTTTTGATTCAACATAGTTTCTATAACTGCATACCTGAGCACTAATAAATCCCCTTTCAAAATCGGTGTGAATTATGCCTGCTGCTTGTGGGGCTTTCGTACCAACCTGAAATGTCCAAGCACGAACCTCCTTCGGTCCTGCTGTGAAGTATGTTTGCAAATTGAGCATGTTATATGCTCTAGTAATAAGCTTATCCAACCCACTGACATTTATACCTAGTTCTTGCATAAAAGATTCTCTTTCTTCTCCCTGTAAAGAAGCAAGTTCTTCCTCGAGGCGAGCCGATATCTTGATAGCATTTTGAACGTCAAACCCATAATGGGTATTATCTGTATCTATAAGATCCTCTATTCCCTTTTCTAAAGCCTCTTCTGCTGCGTTTAGAACATAAATCATAGGCTTCAGAGTCAATAAGTTCAGTTCTTGAGCAATTTCTTGCTCCATTTCCGAAAGTTGTGCATCTGATGCAGGCTTTCCAAGCTGCAGGCATTGAGCAATCTTATTACACACCTGCCCTATATCCCCTTTTGCAGAAACTTTTAATCTCCTCATATCGTCTGCGAGTTTCTGAGCCTTTTTCTCAATTGACTGAAGATCGGCAAAAATTAATTCCATATTAATAGTATCTATATCAGTAAGTGGGTCTGTTGAACCCTCGCGTATAATATTTGAGTCATTGAATACTCTAACTACATGCACAATAGCATCGACTTCACGTATATGACCTAAGAACTGATTACCTAAACCCTCACCTTTGTGAGCACCCTTTACTAAACCTGCAATATCATAAAACTTAACTACAGCAGGAATTATCTTTTCAGGGACCTGCTTATGTGTGATTTTTGAACTAAATTCATCTTTTATTAGTTCTGCAAGTCTAGTAAGTCTAGGGTCAGGAACATCTACTATACCGACATTAGGCTCTATTGTTGCAAACGGGTAATTAGCTGCTAAAGCAACTTGTTTTTTTAATAGTGCGTTAAATAATGTAGACTTCCCTACATTTGGAAGTCCGACAATACCTATAGAGAGATTCATGTAAACTCCTTTGAAGTATAATAATCTTTAGGATTGTAACACAGTGCTGTTAAAATCTAAGTAGCTTTGTTAACATAGAATAAATGTATAGGAAAACACTGCCCTACCTGTTTATACTACTTGTTCTGACAAGAACTGTTTTTGCTATCGACATAATCGCACCTACAACAACGTACTCTAAAACCCCTACTACCCCAAACGGCAAGAATGGGTGGTATAAATCTATTGTCTCATTTGAACTACAAGCCACTGACCTTGATAGTGGCGTGAAAGACATTAACTATCGTATTGACGGCGGTACTTGGCAAACCACCACTTTTAGTAACACTATTAACCTTGCTCCTAACCCCTCTTTTGAAACATCCGGAGCAGGCAATTCAGGTCTTGCATCTTGGGATGCAACTGTTGTTGATGCGCAAGGTACATATAGCAAAGATACAACTGAGTTTTTGGCAGGATATGAAACGTTTTCAGCAAAGATTATTGCCACAGGAGGTACTTGGCACGGTATCAATAATAAAGATAACTTCTCAGCTACCTCTCCCCTATCTAGCATGACATCCAGTATTTATGTTAAAACAAGTGGACTTACGGGCAGTGTAAACTTCAAAATGTATTCACTGGGCGATGATAACTCTGTAGAACTTCTCGCTACCAGTACATCAGTAACGTCAAATGTTAATTGGACAAAACTAACACTTAATTACACTGTAACTCAAGCTAATTCGGTCGGTGTTTATATGGATGTCGGCATTTCAGGATCCGGAACGGTATACCTGGATGCAGCAACAATTACAGCTAGTATCTTGTCTACAAAAACTAACTTTACCGTCGCAACAGATAATGAAAACCACACTGTTGAATTTTACAGTGTCGATAATACAGGTAATTCAGAAACATATAGATGCACAGCACCTGAAAAGAATTGTGTAAAATTCAAGCTGGACATGACTCCTCCGGGAAATTGGCACGATTCGGGTGCTATTCGCGGGCTTCTTGGCTCTAGTCACGAACTATATGTATACTCCACAGTGGATGATGATACCTCCGGCCTATCGATACTTTCAGATAGATACACCTATCAAACTGACGTAAATCCTGGCTCATTTGGCAAATTTTCAAATCTACTAAGCTGCAACAGTACGTGGCAACCGGGAGTGCCGGTCATACTTATAACACCTCCTTTTTCAAACGGCGTGAATTCCGGAACTATGATTACTTTAAAAACCGACTTCTGTAACAATGACTGGAAAACATGCAAAACAGTTAGGTTTGAAGCAGAAGATATGGCCGGAAACCGCGCATCCAAAGATTATTGCATTAACGGACCTTGGATAAAGTTTTCAAACGAAGGCAGTGTGAGGTCAAATCAAAACATTAGCATGCTTTCAGAAGCAAACGGTGACAATACCGACGGCCTTATCGAAGCCTCAGGTAATCTGATAGACTTCTTTTCATCTTCGAGAAACTTTGAATTAAAAAACGCACAATTAATAACGGGAAAAGATTATAATTACTATTGGAACCTTACAAGTAGCAGGACTGCTTTAAATACGGCACTTGTAGCCTCAAATGGTGTTTATTACAAAAATGGTAACTTTACAATAAATAGCTCGTCTATTCCAAACGCATACCGTACATCAAATTTTTCACAAGTAGTGTTCATTAACGGCGATTTAACTATCAGTGCAGATATAGACACTACAACACAAACCGCAACTCTGTTCATTGTAAAGGGGGACGTTAAAATAGCTAAGAATGTAGACTTAATCGAAGCGGGTATATTTGTAGACGATGACTTCTTTACTGCGCACGATATAACTGAGGGCGAAGCTTCTGATACATTAGTCATGAAAGGTATTTATAAAGCTGATAAGTTTGTATTTCAACGAACCTTGCAGGGAACTAACAATAACGATGTTCCTTCGGAAGATATTATCTACGAACCAAAGTTTTTACTCCAGATGAAACAATTCTTCGGAAACTACAGCATAAAATGGGACTCCGGACAGTAAATTAATTCTTGCGTTTAAGTTTGAATGAACCTGCTACATCTTCAACTACAAACCCCTCAGCTTCTATAGCTTTTCTAAGCAAATCAGCTTTGTCCCAAATACCGCTTTTACGGTACTCATAGCGTGTCCGAGCCATGTCAATTACTGACACCGGTACTTCATAACCTATATGATCAGAGATGTTAAAGCCTAATACTTCGTCCATCTTGACTAATGTAGCAACTTTAACAGGATCAGAAGTTGTTGATTTTACCAACTCCCACATTATAGATAATGCCTTAGGGACATTTAGGTCTGCATTTAGACTGTCCTTAAAACGCTCCAGTATTTGTTTATCCGGTAATGCGTTTTTCTCTTCTTTATAACTTCCTACAATGTCATAAAGCTTGTTGAGTGCGTTCTGCGAATGCTGCATAGCATCCCATGTAAAATTCTGATTTGTTCGATAGTGAGCATTCATGTAGAAGTATCTTAGTGCTAAAGGATCAAAGCCTTTATGTTTAATATCGTCAAGTGTATATCCGTTACCTAAACTCTTACCCATCTTGCCACCATCGACTTGCAGAAATGCAACATGTAACCATGTATTTACAAATCTTTGTCCTGTTGCACACTCACTTTGCGCAATTTCATTTGGATGATGAATCATTTTGTGATCTTCTCCCCCCATATGCAGGTCAAGTGTAACCCCTAGCTCTTTCATTGCCATAGCAGAACACTCTACATGCCATCCGGGGAATCCAACACCCCAAGGAGAGTCCCATTCCTGCCACCGGGTTTTATCTGCTGGTGAGAATTTCCATAAAGCAAAATCAGAAGCATTCAGCTTCTCGGGGTTTGGTTCAACCCTTGCCCCCTCTTTGATACTCTCTTTGCTCATACCGGACAGCAGGCCGTAAGCTGAATACTTTGATGTATCAAAGTAAATACCATCAGATATCTGATAAGTAAAACCTTTTTGTTCAAGACTTCTTACTAACTCAATTTGTTCCTGAATATACTCTGTAGCTCTAGTAAATTTCTTCGGTTTCTTAAGATTTAATGCTTCATAGCTTTGAGTAAAATCTTGAATATAGTAATTGGCAATTTCTTTAGCACTTCTCCCCTCTTTCTCAGCAGCTTTTTCAAGCCTATCCTCACCTGTATCCGCATCCCCAAAGTTATCACCGGTAAGATGGCCTACATCGGTAAAGTTCATTATGTATGAAACTTTTAAACCATTAAACAGAAGGGTTCTATGCAAAAAATCTGCCATAGCAAAAGTGCGGAAGTTGCCGATATGTTGATAAAAGTATACTGTAGGACCGCACGTATAAAATGTTACATTTTTTGGATCGATTGGTTTAAATTCCTCTGTCTGACGTGTCAAAGAATTATGGAGATATATTGTCATTCTAAGAGGATTTTAGAATTATTTAAGCCTGTTAGCAAGAGCGGTAATGTTTATTACAACATAGAAACCACGCCATTTAGGTTTCCTGACCGCATCAGGTCTTCGTATGTTTTAATATCACGATATCTAACACCTGCAATCGGTCGATTTTCAAATAACCCCGTTGTCATAGTAGCGATGCCGAATAACTGCTCAAGAGGTCCTTGAGAAATTTGATTTGCAATAACCACACCATTTAAGAGCTTGTCTTCTTTTGCGTGCAACCCGGCTAAATAGACTATATGATCTCCTCCTTCGTTTACATAAACTCCGGATTTAGACCAATAAAGCAAATGGTTAACAGAAACATATAAGAATACTAGAACAGGAAGAACGGCTGCAATAATAATTGGGAGGCTTTTATTCGTGTACTCTACATCATAACCCTCAAGAATTATAAGAAACATTAAAAACAGCATCAGACACCCAGAAATAAGTATAGTCATCTTATAGAAGAAGTACCAATTTGAAATACCTATTACTTTTTTGTTCTGTATATTCATAGCGCAATTGTATGACTCACTGTATATAACTGCAAATAATATTTTCGCAAATTACCTACTAACTATCTTTTAAAAACCTGCTACTATTTAGAAGAATCTATGAAATCACAACTGCCTTTAATAAAAGTCATTCTATTTTCTTACGTATTAGGATTAACCTTTGTTACTGTAAATAAGCCTGTGCACGCTCAAACCACAGGACAGTTTGGTCATACCATGATCTGTGGAGTAGGACAGGTAT
>ERZ724505.405-NODE-405-length-28259-cov-7.876081_pt1 | contig 28259 bp, 28 predicted proteins | sample MGYA00376038_ERZ724505 | MGnify/ENA primary metagenome ERZ724505 (study PRJEB28724, sample SAMN07190884) | wastewater metagenome | isolation source: effluent of sewage treatment plant in Hong Hong | place: Hong Kong | collected 2016-03-17 ...
CTGTAGCCGGTCGTGGCAGCGTTCGCCCAGTTTCCGGTCGTGGCAGCGTTCGCCCTGTAGCCGGTCGTGGCAGCGTTCGCCCATTCGCCGGTCGTGGCAGCGTTCGCCCTGTAGCCGGTCGTGGCAGCGTTCGCCCTGTTGCCGGTCGTTGCAGCGTTCGCCCTGTAGCCGGTCGTGGCAGCGTTCGCCCCTTCGCCGGTCGTGGCAGCGTTCGCCCAGTTTCCGGTCGTGGCGACTTCATCTTCCTGGCCGCCACAATCTTTCACCTGCTGCTCGATATTCGCCTTGTCGGCGCCCGTGATCGAAACCAGTTGCACGGCCTTCGCTCCGGCATCGAGTTGCGAGAACACGCGCTCGACCAGCCAATCGCCATCCTGATAGCGGCGATCCTCGCGCAAGGCGTTATAGACCTCGCCGAACATTCCACCCTGCGGGAACTTCTCCAGGAACCAGCGCGTTCCCGATGCGCACGCTTCCCATTGGCGCAACCGTTCCTTGTTGATTTCGAGCGGGTTGGCGACCTGCTCGGCTTTGACTGCATCGTTCATTTCATGCCCTCCGTGTCGTTCCGCATACGTGCGGCATGGAGATATTAGGCGCCCCTAAACACGGAGTCAATAGGTGCGCCTAATTATTTTTTAGGCGCCCCGTTTTTTGGAAGAATCTTTCAACCCGCAGCAGATCGCTACGGTCAACGGGAAAAATCAGGAGAAAACGAAATGGAGAAGCCGGAATCCGGGCAAGAAAAAACCCGCCGGAGCGGGTTGGTCATGATCGGTGCTGGGCCTCGCCTGGATGCCTGGTTTAAGTCAGCGGTCGCGGGATTGCAGGCTTCTCATGACCATTGGCATCGGTCGCCCATTCAAAAACAACGTGCGGAATCCCGTTGATAAATACGGTATCGGCATTGAAGTGTCCGACTACCTGACCGCCACGAGACACTAGGCAGCGCGTTCTTGTAGCGTTTTCATGTAGGCAATCCTAATGCATTGTCGTTTAGGCATTCCTATTGACAGCGACTTTAGGCGCGCCTAATATTGGGGTGTTCAACTATTTGCGAAAAACTCAAATGGACTCCAATCGAATCATTGATGCGCTCGGCGGAACGGCTGAAGTTGCGCGCATCTGCAACGTAAAACAACCATCCGTATCGGAGTGGCGAGCCAATGGCATTCCTCAAGCGCGGCTAATGTACCTGCGCTTGCTGCGGCCAGATGTGTTTTCTGAAGCCGAAGGCTCCGCCAACACACCGGACAAAGCAGCATGAGACCAAAGCGCGAGAAGTGCACCGAGGCCATCCTCAAGACCGAGGCCGAGCGACGCGCCGAGATGGCCGAGCGCGCCCTGCGCGAAGAGCGCGACAAGGTGCGCTTCCTCACCGAACTGCTGCAGGGGAAAGCGGCATGAGCCACTACGACCGAATTCACTACGACCCCGCAACTGGAATTTTCACATGGGCCGTTTCGGCCCCAGGTATCACCGCCGGAAAGTTGGCCGGCTCAGTCAGTGTTCACGGATACCGCGTCATTCGGATTGGTAGGAAGTCCGTTCGCGCCTGTCGGCTCGCATGGTTCTTGTCGCACGGCGAGTGGCCGGTCGGCGAGATAGACCACATCAACGCCAACAGGCTCGATGACAGACTTGAAAACCTTCGCGTAGTCGACCGCGCTGGAAACTCTCAAAACCAGCATCGCGCTCATTCGGACAACAAATCATCCGGATTGCTCGGCGTCACATGGAACAAGCAGCACAAGCGCTGGCAGGCAAAGATTCAGGTCAGGAAGGTAATGCATCACGTTGGGATGTTCGACTGCCCACATGAGGCCCATGCCGCATACCTTGAAAAGAAGCGCGACCTACACGCGACTTGCGAGATATAGGGAGGCCATCATCAATTACTACGAACATCACATCGGAGACTACGCCCAGGCGACCGCCCACCTTTCTTTTGTCGAGGACGCAGCCTACAGCCGGCTGATCCGACGGTACTACGCGACCGAAAAACCGCTGCCGGCAGACATCAAAGCGGTGCAGCGTTTGGTCGGAGCACGCACCAAAGAAGAAAAAAAATCTGTCGAGGTCGTGCTGTCAGAATTTTTTTTCCTCGGTGACGATGGTTGGCACAACTCACGTTGCGATGCGGAAATCGCGGCCTATTTGGACGGCGAACCCGAGCGAGAAGTGAAGAAAGCGAACGAGGAAAACCGCCTGAAGCGGCACCGCGCAGAACGCGCAGAACTCTTCAAACGCTTGACTGGTGCTGGTCATCACGCTTCTTGGAATATCGGCATTCAGGAATTGCGCGATCTCGTGAAGCGGGTTTGTGACGGTTGTGCACCGCCACCTGAAACGCCACCTGAAACGCCACCTGAAACGCCACCTGAAACGGCAACTGCAACGCCTGCAACGGCTACCCAGTCACCAGTACCCAATACCCATACACCAGACACCAGAGTAAGTAACGTTGTCGACGATCAACCGGAGTCGCGCGATCAGCCGCCAGAAAACGCTACTCGCAAAGGGACGCTGTGCAAGCAACTCCGCACGCTCGGCATCGACGCAGCACCTCACCTGCAGGGATGGGCCGAACTTCTCCCGGCATACAGCGACGCCGAAATCCTCGCAGCAGCAGAACAAGCCAGGGAGAAAAAACCCGGCGAGCGGCTGCACCTGAACTACCTGCTGCCGATCCTGCGAGATCGCGCTGCGCCTTCCCCTTCACGCAACGGCAAGCCGGAGAAGTTCGACCCGGTGGCCTACGTCAATCGAAATCGAATCAGCACGCAAAGGAGCGGACATGCACCCGGCAATGAAACCATCGACGTCACCCCTAAGCGAGTGGATTGATCCGCATCCGAAGCTCGATGGCATGGCGCTGATCGACCATCTTTTCAACAAGCTCGACGGGCTGTATCCGCACCGCTGGCGCTCGGCATTCGCGAATCAGCACGCTATCGCTAACTGGCGGCAAGCCTGGGCGGAAGGATTCGCCGAGGAAGGCATGACGATGGCCGAGATCAAGCGCGGGATTGCCGAGTGTCGCAGGCTGTTCGATTGGCCGCCGTCTTTCCCCGAGTTCGTGAAGGCATGCCGCCCTGCCATCGACTACGAGCGCGCCTTCTTCGAGGCGATCGAGCAGATGCGCAAGCGCGAAACCGGCGGCGACGAATGGAGCACCCCGGCCGTGTATTGGGCTGCGGTCAAGGTCGGCGGCGATCTGCTCGCTTACCCCTACACGGCGATCAAAGGCAGGTGGCAGGCCGCGCTCGACGACGCGATCGAGGGCATCCGCAACGGCAAGCTGCCGGCATCCATTCCGCAGCGCCATGAAGCGCTTCCCGCCCCCGGCCAGTGCAGCGTCTCGCCCGAGGTGGCAAAGCAGCGCATCGCCAAGATGCGAGACATGCTGACCAAAAAAATGACCATGCAATGACCGATGTGCGGAGCGAAACCATGCGAGAAAAAGATCTGCACGTGGTCGGAAACCCATCGGCGCGAGTGCGAGGCGAGGGAGCTGATACGGAAACCATCGGACGATCGGAAAGCGTACTACAGCAAGGTTCAGAAGAGCCGTGGGCAGAAGGCGCTCGACGAGCTGCGCGCCGAGGTCAATCGGCAATGGGCCATGCGCTCAACGCGGCAGGTTGGTTCTGGATCGGCTACGTTGCCAGTCTTGTTTTGATTGTTTTGTGGGTGTGTAAATGATCGTGATTGACGCTGCCGAGTCGCGGGCGCGCGCGCATTTTCAGCCGATAGAGCTGGTGCTGCCTTACCCTGTGTCAGCTAACAGGTATTGGCGCACGTACATGCCAAATGGCTTCAAGGCGCCTGTGACTGTGTGCTCGTCCGAGGCGAAGGCCTACAAAGCGCAAGTCGGATGGATTGCGAAGGCGGCCGGCGTCCGCAAGCCGATTGCCGGGCGGGTGGCCGTGTCCTTCGCGCTCTACCCGAAGCGCCCGCAGGACTGGCGACAGCGCGTCAAGGCCGATCCTTTGGCATGGGACGACACCGTGCAATGCCTCGACCTAGACAACGCGCAGAAGGTGCTTTTCGACTCGCTCAAGGGCGTCGCGATCATCGACGACAAGTGGGTCAGGCGCATCACCAGCGAACGCATGGAGCCGGACGGCGAGGCGCGTGTCGTCGTGCGAATATGGTCGCTGCCCTTATGCTCTCCGCAGGCGTCTCTGCTCTGACGCCGATGCAGCAAGCGGCGAATAAAATCCGCATCGACTGGTTTATGGTCATCACCGACCTTGGCCGGCTCGGCTTACAGTCGCAACTGATCGCTAATCGAGTCGGAGTGGCTAAATCGACCTTGCTCGGCTGGAAGCAGGGAGCAGAGCCGAAGCACTCAGAGGGCGATCGACTGCTGTGTCTGTGGGTCGAGATCACCGGGAAGCATCGAGACGATGCTCCGGTGATCTCGATATACTCATACCGTGCTTGACTGCTTCAGCGCCTTTCTCACACCAGCGCTGTAATTACCGTCACCCAGTTTGTATGCTATGGACAGGCTTTCCGAGTCTAGGTAGAGATTAACTCTCTTCCCTCCATCCATCTCGGCGGGCCTGCCAGCCGTCCCAATCGCCGATGCTACCTTTCTTCCGTCAAGGTTTCGCATGCACCCGGCATTTAGTTGGACGTATTGTCCAGATAATAGCCTTACCAGCGCGCCAGTGCTGCAACCGTCGACCGTCACGACTCCGACGGCCTCCGACCTGTCTGGCAATGTGGTCGCGTATAGCTTCCAGTTGCCGGACATATCGATTTTGATGGTGCTTTTTTTGTTAGCCATTACCAGTTTCCGTTTTCGTCTTGCACTGCAATAACGGTGCTCATGTGCTCGTCGGTATAGTTCCCAATCCATTTATAAAGTGAACCAACCAGACGGATCGCGCATATAGTCGGATCGGTACGGCGCAGATTTGTGCCAAGTTCGACAATTCGATCAGTCACATTTTCGCCATCAACAACGCCGATGAATCCTTCAACTACTGATTTATTAGTGCGCAAGATTCTGATTTTGTGAGACACGATTACCGTAGCATCGTCGCTGTCGATGAGACCATCGTTAGCGCCAAAGGCAGGGGAATAGGTCCAAGCAAAATAATCCGTATCACCATACTGATCTGCTGCGACAGACTCGCATGCGTCATTCGTTTCGCCGTTGATGCAGGCAACAAGGATCTTGCTTTCAGCGTTGTAGATATAAAGAGTGGTCATTTTGTATCTCAAACCCCTGGTGCCCCGAGGTGCGGTTGGTAGCGATGTGCTAACCATGACTGCATTATACACACCTAATTCTAGGTGTCAAGAGTTTTGTGAGTACAAATTACACCTTAAAAATGGTCGGGAAGCCGACCGACGTATCGGCGGATCATCGCTTAGTTATCACACTACGAACGGAGGACGGCATGTCTGGTGCTAATCGCAAACTCACTACTCAGATCCCCGGTGAACCGCTACAAGAGCCGGCCGCCACGGAACAAATCGCACTGGCATCTGAACAACAGGCCACCGATCCTGTGCATGTCGTCAAGGGTAACGGCCTGCCTGATGCGGCCGAAATCGACGCAAAGACCATCACAAAGCCAGTGCTGACAAAGCATGGCTGGCTGATGCCGAAGGGAGCTTGAGCATGTGCGGCGGTGGTTCACGCCCGGCAGTCGTGCAGCGCGACCCAAAGGCCGAGGCCGAAGCAGCGGCTAATGAAGCGGCGAAGAAAGCCAACGCAGAAACTGCCTCACGTCGGCGTAGCAAGCAGCGCAGCAGTCTGCTTACCACGGGCGCCCAGGGCGTCAATGGACCGGCTGGTAGATCGTTGCTCGCAACCGCATCAGGTAAGGATAGTCTCGGATCGTGACCGACAAGACGCCCGAAAAGATCATCAAGCGCCTGGCCGCACTCAAGTCGCTGCGCCGGCCGCACGAAGAGGTCTGGCGCGAGTGCTTCGATCACACTTACCCGCTGCGCGGCTCGGGCTTTTCGTCCGACGTCATCGACGCGCAGCAGGGGCAGGTGAAGCGCGCCAATTTGCTCGACTCCACGGCGACCGACGCGGTGCGCATCCTGGCATCGGCGATCATGTCGGGCCTGACCCCCGCAAACTCGCGATGGTTCCAGCTCGATACCGGCAACGAATCCGAGGACGAACGGCGCTGGCTGGACGACTCGGCGCAAGTCCTGTGGGAAAACATCCACATGGCGAACTTTGACGCATCAGCATTCGAGGCTGTCGTCGATGTCGCGTGCGCTGGATGGTTCGCCCTCTACATCGAGGAAGACCCGGACGAGGGCGGCCTGCGCTTCCACCAGTGGCCGTTATCGTCGGTTTATGTTTCGACAACAGACCCGTGCGGTGGTGTCGATACGATCTATCGATGCTTCAACTTGACCGCTGAGCAAGCCGTCGCCGATTTTGGCGAGGACGAGGTAGTCATCAAGGCCGGGAAGAAATTCGGCGTCAGCGACAAGACGGCCAAGTTGGCTAAGGAAAAGCCTGACGAGAATATCGAGTTCGTGCATGCGATTTACCCGCGTAAGTCCGGCGTCGATAATCCGCGCATGGCACGCAACCTGCCGGTGGCCTCGGTACATGTCGAGGTCAAGGAAAAACGCATCGTCCGCGAGTCGGGCTATCACGAGATGCCGGTGATCGTGCCTCGCTGGATGCTGATCCCCGATTCTGTGTATGGCGTCGGCCCGGTTTTTGATGCGCTGCCTGACATCAAAATGCTCAACGAGCTGAAGCGCATGGAGCTGGCCGCGGCCGACCTGGCAATCGCCGGCATGTGGATCGCCGAGGACGACGGAGTGCTCAACCCGCGCACGGTGAAGGTCGGCCCGCGCAAGATCATCGTCGCGAACTCCGTCGACAGCATGAAGCCGCTGCAAACCGGATCCAGCTTCCAGGTCTCCGAGACGCTGACCGACCAGCTTCAGCGCGCTATCCGAAAAATCCTGATGGCCGACCAGCTCCAGCCGCAGGACGGCCCGGCCATGACGGCGACCGAGGTGCACGTCCGGGTGAATCTGATCCGGCAACTGCTCGGCCCGATCTACGGCCGACTGCAAGCCGAATACTTGCAGCCGCTGATCGAGCGCTGCTTCGGTTTGGCCTTCCGCGCCGGCGTGTTCGCACCGCCCCCCGATTCGCTCGCCGGCCGTGATTTCTCGGTCCGCTACATCTCTCCGCTGGCCCGTGCTCAGAAGCTAGAAGACGTGACTGCGATCGAACGCCTGCACGTGAACATCGCCAACATCGCCCAGGTGAAGCCGGAAGTTCTCGACTTGATCGACGAGGATTCGTCGGTGCGCGTGCTCTCAGACGCCCTTGGCGTGCCGCCAAAGATTGTGCGCAAGGCGGACGACGTTGAACAGCTACGGCAGGAACGGGCACAGAAACAGCAAGCGGCACAGAAGCAGGCGCAAATGACGCAAATGCAGCAGGTAGCCGGCGAGGAAATGATGAAGAAGGCGGTTGCCAATGGCTGACAATCTGATGACAAACCCTGGAGTAGGTGGCGCTGTCATTGCGACCGACGAGATCGCCGGCGTACATTACCCGATCAGCAAGATCGCCTTTGGCGATCTCGACGCCGCGACGCTGGTCAGTGCGGCCAATCCTATGCCGGTCGTCGGTGCGTTCGTCAAGGCAGAGGACACGCCGAGCACATCAGGAGACTTCGGTGTCGTGGTGCTTGCACAGCGCCGAGACGCGGACACATCTGCCGTTGATACAGATGGGGATTATTCTGCTCTCAAGACCGACGAGGCAGGCAGGCTAAAAGTGTCTGCTCAACCGGCGAGTTACCCCCTGGTAAGCGGGAATATTACGGCAGTCGGGCAGTCGGTGGCCTGTGAAGTATCTCGCGCATCGAATGTGGTTGTCGCGTTGTCTACTGCCGCGCTGGCCGGGCACAATTGCACGTTTGAAGGCAGCTTGGACAGCACTAACGGCACGGATGGAAACTGGTTCCAGGTGCTTACAGTGCGCAGCAACTCGAACTATATCGACTATACCACCGGCACGATGTCTGGGACGCCGGCATACGCGTGGGAAGCATCCGTCAATGGCTGCAACTGGTTTCGTGTCCGGGCGACCAGCCACACCAGTGGCACCGCGACTTGGAAAATGCAGCGCGGAACATATGCGACGGAGCCCATTCCGGCCGCGCAAGTCAGTAGCTCGCAGCCTGTTACGTCAACCCCCATCAACCCATCCGCAAGCAACATCAACAGCGCTGCATCCACGAACTCCACCAGCATTAAATCGTCTGGTGGCGTGTTGTATCTGATCGCAATAAGCAACTCGGCGGCGGGCGCGCGGTACGTCAAACTGTACAACAAAGCCAGTGCGCCAACCGTTGGAACCGACGTGCCTATTTTGGTCATTCCGGTTGCGGCGGGCGCGTCGGAGTATGTCGATTTTGGCGTCTTGGGGTACCGATGCTTGACGGGAATCGCGCTCGCGATCACCGCAAACATGGTTGACACCGACACCACCGCCATCGGCGCCTCCGAAGTGAAGGTCGCTATAGCCTACACATGACATTCTCGCATCTCTCCCTACTTGAGCTGATCGAGGGCGCCAGCGACCAGCAAATCGAGGCAATGATGCCTGAGGGAGAGTTAGGCACAGACATCTCGCAATGGTACTCAATCGACTACACCCCGTCGAAAAAGAGGCGCCGCCTGATGCGCGACGCCTATCTCGCAATGAAGCGCGGTCACGGCGAAGAGATGCGCAGGAAGCTACTCGGACGACTAGAGGCCGCCATGTTTGTAGGACTGACCAATGGATTCAGAAAATCAGGTAACTCCCGAGGCCTACGCCAGGGTGTTCGAAAGTCACGCCGAGGGTAGTCTTGTCCTAGCCGACCTAATATCCCGCTTCGGTAGAGGCATATATGTAAAAGGCGGTCCAGAAGGAGATCGCCAGACCTGTTTCAACGCTGGCCGCCGCAGCGTTTTGGACTTTATTCTCGGGCGGATCAACCAAGCAAACGGAGTAAAAACCGATGAGGAATAGATATGTTTACATGGCTGAAGCAGGCGATGGCACGCAGGGCGGCGCGGCAGGCGGTGCAGCAGGCACAGGCGCTGCGGGTGCAGGCGCTGCTGCTGGCGCAGGCCAGGGGGGCGCGGACGGTGCGGCAGGCGGCGCTGGTGCAGCATCTGGCAGTCTGCTGGCTTCCGTCCAGGCTGCGGCGGGAAGTGGAAAAGGCGCTGCAGGCGGCGCTGCTGCTGGCCCCAACGACTGGCTTCCCGAGAAGCACCGCGTCACCAAATCGGACGGGACGCTCGACATCGAAGCGTCGGCGCGCAAGGTAGCCGAGGCGCATCGCCACCTAGAACAGCGTCTCGGCGCGGGTGACGTGCCGCCAAAGACCCCGGAAGAGTACGAGCCAAAGGTCGAGGCCGAGGGCTTCAACTGGATCGAATTCAAGGCCGATCCCGACATGCAGGGGTTCTTGAAGCAGGCCCACGCAAAGGGGATCACAAACGATCAGCTTTCGTTCATCCTTGGCGAATACATCAACCGCGTTCCGGCCCTCGCCGCGGCAAACGCAGCTCTCGATATCGAGGCCGTAACGACCGAGCTGCGGAAGGATTGGAAGACCGATGCCGAGCTGAAGCAGAACACCGTCCTTGCCTTCAAGGCCTTCAATGCCTTCGCCGCGGATGCCGACCGGGCGCGCATCGACGAGATCGGCAATAACCCGATTGTCCTGCGCCTGCTTGCCAACGTCGGAAAGGAAATGCAGGAGGACAGCCCAGTCTACGGTGGCGGAATTGCAGAGGGCGACTTCAACACCAGGGTGGCCGAGCTGCGCAGCGAGCTGGAGAAGATGCCCCAGTCCGACCCGCGTCGCAAACAACTGAAGTCCGAACTCGACGGCCTCTACACACGTCGTTATGGAGCCAAGGCACAGCGCCTTGGTGGTGGCGCCATCCGTGCCACGGTCGCCTGACCATTCCCGAGCCGTAAAAGGTCGGGAAACCGACCGCACTATCGCACGATCATCGCAGGCATTACCGGTTAGCCGGTCGGCCTGCGGTGGCGCGCAGATACCCGATCAAGGCCCGCAGGTCGAGCAGGTAACGCCGCTGCCCGATCCCGAAGACGCAGGCCCGTAGTTGCGGACACCCTGGAAGGCGAACTTTTCAATTTCTAGGAGCGCAACATGTCTCAGTTCATCACTGAAGCGTTTGTGCAGCAGTACGCGGATAACTTCATCCACGTTGCACAACAAAAGAGCTCGCGGCTCGAAAGCTGCGTTCTCGTCGAACCCGGCATCAAGGGCATGTCGAAGTCGATCAACCGCCTCGGCCAGCGCACCGCGCAGCGCCGTATCGCCCGCCACGCTGACACTCCGATCAACGATCAGCCGCACAGCACACGCTACGTCGATCTGTTCGACTGGGAGGATGGCGACATGATCGACGATCAGGACAAAATCCGGATGCTGACAGATCCGCAGTCCGAGTATGTCGCGGCGATGGTCGCCTCGCTCAACCGGGCGAAGGACGACGTAATCATCTCGGCCCTTGGAGGGAACTCGCGCAGCTCGACCGGCAACATCATCCTGCCGGCTGGCCAGAAGGTCGCAGTCGGCGGTACCGGTCTGACCAAGGCGAAGATGATCCAGACACGCAAGCTGTTCCGCCAGAACGAGGCAGACGGCGAGGCCGGCGAAGAGCTGTTCATGGCCTACGCCGCGTCTCAGCTCTCCGACCTGCTGACCGACACCACGCTGACCAACAGCGAGGTCAACACCGTGCTGTCTCTCATGGATGGCACGCTAAAGAACGCCTCGTTGATGGGCTTCAAGATGGTGCCGATTGAGCGCCTGCAGAAGGCCAGCACGACCCGTTACTGCTACGCCTGGGCGAAGTCCGGCGTCACCCTCGGGGTCGGTGAAAACATCATGACCCGCATCGGCGAAGACCCCGGCAAGGGCTTCAACGTCCGTATCTACGCCAAGATGTCCATTGGCGCGGTACGTGTCGAAGAAGAAAAAGTCGTGGAAATCGCTTGCCAAGAATCCTAACCATCCCAGGAGACCATCATGGCAGTCGTTACTACCAGATCAACCGCAGTCACCAACGCCGACGCGGCCACGCAGACCAACAACTCGCAGAAGATCGCAGGCGGCCGGCTGCGCGAATCAGTCGGCACCATCGAAGCTGTGTCCGGCGACTCGATCGCTTCCGTCTATCGCCTGGCTCGGGTCGGTTCGGGTGTCCGTATTTCGCAGATCATGCTGTCCTGCGATGCGATCACCACTTGCGCCGGTGACGTGGGCGTCTATGACGTGGCCGCCGTCAATAGTGGCGCCGTTGTCGATGCCGATTTCTTCGCCTCGGCTCAGTCGCTGGCGACGGCGCTCGTCAATACCGACGTGACGCACGAAGCGGACGCGGCCGACGCGGGTGCCGGCTTCGGTTTGGCCGATGTCGAAAAACCGTTGTGGCAAGCGCTCGGTCTATCCGCCGACCCGAACAAGCTCTACGACATCGCCGTCACCCTCACAGCCGCAGCCGGTTCCGCCGGCACAGTATCGATGAAGGTTCGTTACGTCGACGGAAACTGACCGCTTCCAGGTTAAACATCACTCCAGTGAAGCACTTTGACCGGGGCCACGTGCCCCGGTTTTTTCTTCAGGATTTTGACCATGGCGACATCGGTATCCATCTGCTCCAACGCGCTGCTGATGCTCGGCGCGCAAACCATCAACGATCTGAACGAGAACACCGACCGCGCCAGGATGGCGTCCAACCTATACCCGCAGGTGCGCGACGAAATGCTGCGGGCGCATCCGTGGAATTGCGCGATCAAGCGCGTCATTCTGTCGCCGGATGTCGAAATGCCGGCCTTCGGCTACACCTACCAATTCACGCTGCCGGCGGACTGGATTCGCACCCTGTCGGTCGGTGAATACGGCGAAGAAATCGACTTCCGCAGCGAGGGACGGTGCATCGTCGCCGACACAGACACGCTGAAGCTGCGCTACGTTTTCCACAACAAGAATGAAGGCACATGGGACGCCGGATTAGTCGAATCCATGACGCTGGCGATGGCTGCCCGCATGGCCTATGCGATCACCCAGTCGGCCAGCCTCGAAGAACAGCGCGTGCGTGAGCTGGACATGGCCCTGAAGCGCGCCCGCGCCGCCGATGGGCAGGACGATCCGCCCGACACGCTCGGCGACTTCCGCCTGCTTTCCAGCCGCTACTAAAGAGACGACCCCATGCCGCGCGTCACCCTGATGCAAACCAACTTCACGGCCGGGGAGATGTCGCCCCGCCTGCTCGGCCGCGTCGATATTGCGCGCTATGCTAACGGCGCAAAGACCATCGAAAACGCCTATCCGCTGGTACATGGTGGCGTAATCAGACGGCCCGGCTCACGCTTCATCACGGCGGCCAAGTTCCACACAAAGAAGGCCCGGCTGATTCCCTACATCTTCAACCGGGATCAGTCCTACATCCTTGAATTCGGCGATCAATACCTGCGCGTCTACAAGGACGGTGCCCAGGTGCTGACCGGCGGCAGCACGCCCTACGAGGTGGCAACACCCTACACCGAAGCGATGATCGACGACATCGACTACGTGCAGGGCGCCGACACGATGTTCATTGCGCACCCGAGCGTGCCGATCTACCGACTGCGCCGTCAGGATCATGATGATTGGTCGCTGGCTGCAGCGCCTTTCGTGGTGACGCCGTTCAACGAAATCGGCTTCAGGCCGGCAACCACGCTCACCCTATCGAGCGCTGCAGTCGGTGCCGGGCGCACGCTGACTGCCGGGTCGGCGACTTTCCTCGCTTCCGATGTCGGTCGCGATGTGTGGGCCGGGGCGGGTATCGCCACGATTACCGCCTTCACCAGCTCGACGGTAGTCACTGCCGACATCGCAGTCGCTTTCTCCAGCACGTCGATTGCCTCGGAGCAGTGGCAGGTCAAAGGCTCCCCCCAAGCCCCGATTGTGCCATCGGCAAAAGACCCGGTTGGCGCCTCGATCACCCTAACTTCGCCGTCGACCACGACGCAGACTGTCGAGGGTGCCGAGGCCATCACCGGCTTATCCCACGACGGAACGACGTCGGTCACGGTGACGATAAACAGTCATGGCTACAGCACGGGCAACACGATCCAGATCGCCGGCTGCGTCCCGGCCGCTTACAACGGCAGCTACTCGATCATGGTCGTCAATGCCAATACCTTCATTTATCAGATTTCCCCTGATCCCGGAGCGGCGACGACGCTCGGCACGGCGGCCCGCAGTTCGTCATCAACCAGCGCGCTCGATGTATGGCGACCTTCCGATGTCGGAAAGTTCGTCAGAATCAATCGCGGGCTGGTCGAAATCACTGCCTACACGTCAGCGCTTCAAGTCACCGGAACGATCCGCGTCGCTCTCGATGCAACGGTTGAATCGCCGGCGAATGCCTGGACTCTGGAAGACACGGTGTGGAATGCCAACGACGGCTATCCGCGCACTGTGTCACTGCACGAGCAGCGTCTTGTCGCCGCCGGTTCGCCCGGCTACCCGCAAACCGTCTGGATGTCGCGCATCGGCGAAAACCTGAATTTCGAGATCGGAACGACCGACGACGACGCGATGTCATTCACGATCTCGTCTGACCAGATCAACCCGATTGCACACCTCGGCCAGTTGCGCGCCCTGATCGCCCTCACCTACGGCGGTGAATTCACCCTGTCGGGCGGAGTCGAAAAGCCGATCACGCCGACCAACATTCAGGTGAAGAGTCAGTCGGTCTATGGCTGCAACACGGTGCGACCGATCCGCATCGGCAACGAGTTGTATTTCGTGCAGCGCGCCAATCGCAAGCTGCGGGCTATGGCCTACAAGTTCGAGACAGATGCCTACGGCGCCCCCGATCTGTCGGTGCTGGCCGAGCATGCGACCGAGAGCGGCGTCGTCGACATGGCCTACCAACAGGAGCCGGAATCGGTTATGTGGCTGGTACGTGGCGATGGTGTGATGGCGACCGTCACCATCGACCGCGATCAGGATGTCGTCGGATGGGCCAGGCAGATCACTGACGGCGTTTTCGAGTCTGTCGCGTCAATCCCAGTCGCGGATGGCGAACAGGTCTGGGCATTGGTGCGGCGCACGGTGGGCGGCTCGACGGTGCGTTATGTCGAGCGCTTCGATCCCGACATTGCGACCGATGCCGCGATCACCGGCACACATACGACCGGCGTCGCCACCTGGACAGGCCTCGCCCATCTTGAAGGGAAAGAGGTCGACATACTGGCTGATGGCGTCGTGATGCAACGCATGACCGTCGCCGGTGGGCAGATCACGCTCGGCCGCACCGCGAAGGATGTCGAGATCGGACTGCCCTACACGACGACGATCGAGACGCTGACGCCCGAGATCGCCGGCGGTACTGGAAGCGCCCAGGGCAACAGCATGCGCATCGGCGAGGTGACGCTGCGCTTCCACAAGACGACGGGATGCGAGTTGAACGGGCAAGTGATCCCCTTCCGCAATTTCGGCCTGGCCGTGCTCGATGCCCCGGCGCCGATTTTCACGGGCGATCACCGGATTGAAAAGCTCGGTTGGGAGCGCGGATCGGCGTCGCTGGTCATCCAGCAGAAGCAGCCGCTTCCATTCCATCTGTTGTCCGTCATCAAGAAATTTACTTGGAACGACTAGGAGAAAACCAATGATCCGACCCGCTACCCATGACGACATCGACCGCCTTGTAATTCTCGGCGAAGAGATGCACGTCGAATCGCGCTTTGCACGCCTGCCACTCGATGTCGACAAGGTGCGGGCGCTTTTTGCCCATTTGATCGAAAGCCCCGATGGACTACTGATCGTCGCCGACAAGGATGGCGAAGTGATCGGCGGATTCGCCGGCTACGTCGCCGAACACTACTTCGCCCGAACCAAGGTTGCCGCCGACTTTGGCCTGTTCATCTCGCGCGGCGACCGTGGCGGCATGACCGCGCCGCGATTGCTGAAAGCCTATGCGAAATGGGCGAAGGAGCGCGGTGCCGTGATGATCCAGGCCGGCATCACGACCGGCGTTCATGTAGACGAATCGACGCGGCTTTATCAGGCGCTTGGATTTAGTCAGGTCGGCGTCTTGTTTGAACTGGATGATTGACGATGTGCACAGGGTATGAAATCGCAATGGTGGCGATGGCGGCAGTCGGCGCAGGGACGGCCATCAGCTCGGCAAACCAGCAGGCAGAAATGGCCGACTATCAGGCCGCACAGGCGCAGGCCGACGCCAATGCCGAAAAGAGCGCCGCCGAGGTGCAGGCCGAGAAGATTCGCAAGATGGCCCGTATTCAGGCCGGTGAGGCAACCGCATCGCTTGCCGGCTCGGGTGTCGATGTCGGTGAAGGTACGGCGCTCAATATCAACAAGGAAATCTATGGGCGAGCCGAAGAAGACGCGGTGATGACCATCTTCGGCGGGGCGGATCGTTCCGCCCGAGGCTATGCCGATGCCGCTGCATCGCGTCTCAAGGGCGAGCAGGCTCAAACCGCCGGCTATCTGAATGCAACCTCGTCGCTGCTCGGTGCTTATGGGACAGTCGCGAAGGGATGGAAAACCACGAACGCAACGACGCCGGCATCTGGCGGGAACGGTTAAGGGGTAGAGCATGCGTATTCCGATGGGAAATTTTGGCCTTCGCGGACCCGACACTGTGCAGCACACGAGGATCAGCAGCGAGGGAATGGATGCCGCCGCCCGAGCTGGTCATAATCTCGCTGTCACGGGGATGCAGGTCGTCGGCCAGCAGATTGCCGAGCAGCAACGTGAGACCGAGGCGCTGACCCGCGCCCGAGCCGGCAATGCGCTGCTGGATCGCGAGATTCAGATCAAGACACTGAACGCTGAGATTGACCAGAAACTCGCCAACGGATCGCTGCGCTACGATCAGGCCGTCTACGCCTACAACACCGGACTGCAAAAGCTCGACACGCCGAAGATCGACGGCATGGACCCGGTGACGGCCGAAAACTTCAGCAAGGGCATGAAGCGCGTCGAGTTCGGCGGATTGTCAGGCATCCAGCAATCCGCCGAGAAGGCCAAGCGGGTCGAGTTCAAAGGCCAGACTGACGGCGCCCTTGATCGCTTCGGAAAGCTGGCCGGGATGCCTGGGGCAGAGATCGACAAGATCAACGGCCAGGTGGATGCGCTCGACCCCATCGGACAGGTCGCCTACGGCCAGAACTGGGGCAAGGTGAAGCAGGACTTCCGCGACCGGATCTGGACGAATCAGGCGACGCAGCGTGCCATGCAGTCGCGCGACAACCTCGGTGCTCTGCAGCAGATCGAACGCGATCTCACCGAGGCCGACGGCTTCTATTCCAACAAACTTGACACCGACAAGCGCAACGCCGTGCTGCGTACCGTCATCGGCGACCGCATGCGACTTGAGAACCGGCTGCAGCACGATACCGACCGACGCGAGGCCAGGGCCGAAAAGGTGCTCACCGAGATCGACCGCCAGATCGCCAGCGGGGTACCAGCAACAGCCGAAATGTGGATCGCCTGGGGTGAAAAGGTAAAGGGCACCGCTTACGAGGGCGAGATGAAGCAACGCCTCGATGAAGAAGCCAAGGTGCAGAAGGTGCTGCTCCTGCCGGTCGATCAGCAACTGTCGTTCGTGCAGCAGCGCGAGGCAAAGCTGCTCAACGGCGGCGGCACGGTACGCGATCAGGCGAACCTGACCCGCATGAAGGGTGCCGTCGAGTCCAACGTGAAGCAGCTCCAAGAATCGCCGCTGCTGTTCAATCAGAACCGCACCGGCCAGCCAGTGCAACCACTGGACATCTCGCTGCTCGCCGGTCCGGATGGCGGCAACAAGGTCGCCGATGTGATGCGCGACCGGGTGGCATCGATCACTGCCATGCAGAAGCAGTACGGCTCGCAGGTGCAGATGCGCCCTCTCCTGCCGCAGGAAGCCAAGTTTCTGATCAAAGCCCTCGATCAGGCCAGTCCCAAGCAGCAGACGGAACTCTTCGGCGCTCTGCGTGTGGCGATCGGCGACGATTCCGCCTTCACCTCGGCGATGCACCAGATCGCGCCGGACTCGCCGGTCAAGGCGCTGGCCGGCATGCGGATGGCGAAGCAGCGCAAGATCACCATCGAGAAGAACTGGATCGCTGACGATGTGATTGCCGGTAGCGTCGATGTCGGCGCGACGATGCTCGAAGGCGAGAACCTGCTGAACAAGACCAAAGCGCAGAAAGGCGACGACGGCAAGGCCAAGGGATTCCCGCTGCCGCCCGAGAAGGAATTCCGCGACCAGTTTTCCAGCTTCGCCGGCAAGGTTTTTGCTGGACGACCCGCAGCCTACGAGGTCGCCGCCCAGGCGGTGCGCGCTTACTACACCGGCAAGGCGGCGCAGGATGGCGATGTTTCCGGACAGATCGACGGCAGGCGGATGAAGGAGGCCATTACGGCAACGCTCGGCGAGGTGGTGAATTACAACGGGGCTGGCGAAGTCCTCGCGCCCTGGGGGATGGACAAGGGCACCTTCAAGGACAAGGTGAAGGAATCCTTCCTGGCCGAGGTCAAGCGGCGCGGCATGCCAGACAGCACCTTCGACCAGCTCCCGGCGCTCGGCCTCAAGAACATCGGCGACGACACCTACTACGTCACGCAAGGCCGGAATTATCTCTACGACCGCAAGGGTCAGCCGGTCACGATCAACCTCCTGGCGCCGGCAGCAGCGACACCACAGGCCAAGAAATGAGCGTATTCGACATCGACCAGAAGGGGCAGCAATCGCTCGCCGATGAAGCCCGATTGAATCCGATCGACACCGAGCAGGTGAAGCCAGGCGTCTTCACTGGTACCGGCAAAGGCATCGGCATGGGTGTCATGCGCGGCGGGGCACGAGTCGGACAGTTCATCGGCATGGCCGGTGCGGTCGTCCCGATGGCAATCGACAAGATCACCGAGGGCGACAACTTCAGCGGAAAATCCCTGACTGACCGCTACTTCGAGGGGTTGGACGATACGGTGAATCGTGCCGTCGATTACTGGACGCCTTCCCATGCCGAAGTCGGCAAAGCCGGTCAGGTGCTCGGAGGACTGTCCGAGATCGTGCTTCCTCTGATAGCCGGCGGCGGAAACCCGACACTGATGATCGGCAGTCAGCAGATGGGCACGGCGACCGATTTGGTGCGCCAGGGAGTAGTCGATGCAGATACGGCATCGGAAGTCGGTCTGGTACAAGGCATCTCGACGGCGGTCGGTTTCAAGATGCCATTCCTCGGCAATAGCCTGAAGACGCGAATGGCAAGCGGTGCGGTCGGCAACCTCGTCACCAATGCCGGTGGTGCGGTAGTGCAGCATAAGACACTGGAGTCAGGCGGCTATCACGATCAGGCCAAGCAGTTCGACCCGATGAACGGCGAGGCGCGCGCCATCGATGTCCTGACCGGCCTGGTCTTCGGCGGCATCGCGCATTCCAGCGCCCCGAAGATCACGCCGCAGCAGGCCGATTCAGTACTCACTGCGGCCAATGCCAAGCACTTCCAGAACGATACGGCTCCCGGCATTCCGGCGAATCCAGGTTCGAGTGCAGCGCACCAGTCGGCGCTGGAGACGGCCATCGAGCAGATGATGCGCGGCGATCGGGTCAATGTCAGCGAGGCGATCACTGCGGCCGAGTTCGTCAGGAAGCCCGATTCACCGGTCGGCGATGCGATCCGCGAGAACTTGCCGCAGTCGCTGCGCTGGTCGCCGTCCGAGCGGCTGGCAAAAGTTGCGTCGGAACAGCGCCGGTCGTTGCGCTACGACGCCCCCGAGCTGAACGAATACGCCGCGATGGTCGAGCAGCGTTACGGCCTGCCGGGCGGACTCATCAACGCCCTGAAGAACGCCGGCGAGAAGTCGAACAGCACCCAAGTATCACCGGCCGGCGCGGCCGGGGTCATGCAGTTCATGCCGGAGAACCTGAAGAAGTACGGCGTCACCGATGCCACCGACCCGGTACAGATGATCGACGCCGCCGGGCGCTACCTGCGCGACACGATGAAGCAGTACGGCGGCAACGTCGATGCCGTGATTGCTGATTACAACGGCGGGCCACGGCAGGCGAGGCGGGTGCTGAATGGCGAGCCGCCCAAGGCAGCGGAGACCGTCGCCTATCTCAACCGTGTGCGCACCTACATGGAGCGGCAGGATCGCCCCTACACGCGGGAAGCCAGCATCGAATCCTTCGCCGAGAAAACCGGCCGGCGTGTTGCGGTCGACGCGGAAAAACGTCCAGTTTTCGAGGACGGCACCGCCTTCCCGCGTGAATCGATCATCGACTTCTACGATCAGCGCGTCGCCAACATCGGCAAGGCCGACACCGCCCCGATGCCTGACGTGCTGTTCCGGATCGGCCAGGTCGATGATTTCACCGCTGCTGGCCTGCGCGACTTCCTGCCGGGTTTCACCGACAGCATGCGCGAGGCGCGGATCAGTGCGCAGAGCATCCGCCATATCCACGACTCGCGCCCAGGCATCGCCCGCGAGGTGTTGCAACGGCTGGATGAAGGAACGCTCTACGCTGACGAAGTGTTGCCCAATCCGAAGAACCCGGATCGCGCTCTGGTGGTATTGAGGGGCGGCGCTCCTACCAAGGACAGCACGCCAAAGCACCTGTCACAGGTTCTCGAAGTGTCAGCCAATGGCAAGGGTATCGACGTGGTGACGGTGATGTCCGGGCGCGACCAATCGCTTGATGCGGCGCGCAAGCTGAAGCAGGAAATCATGGCAAAACGGGAAGGTACAACCCAGGGCGAAGGGGCTGCATATCCCTCATCCTCGTTGTCTGCTGATGTACACCAGCAGCATCACCCGGCAGCAGGTTTTCCGGTGGTCGCCCAAGGTCGTGAAACAAGCATAGCACAACCGCAGTTTTCCGCCAGCGACCGGCTACGCATTCATGGCGACACATCGCCAAACGCCGCCGACAATGCGCTTGGCGGCAGTCAAGACATCCCCCACAAATACCGGACGACCGAGGTCGAGGCCGCACGTCAGGCTATTGACCTCAACCCCGAGTTGCGCGTCGCGCTCGACGACGGCACCGAGATATCCGCGCGCGAAGCGATGGCGCGCGCCGCCGACGACATTCACCAAGCCGAAACCGATGCGCGGGCGTTTATGGCCGCCGTCACTTGCTATCTGAGGAACCTGTGATGAAACCCCAGTGCATTACCGCAGTGAATGAGGCCGTCGGCCGCGAACTGACTGGCGCCGAACTGAAGGGGATCGAGGAACGCATCAGCCGACACTTGCGACAGAACGCCGCCAAAGATCCGCAGGGCACGCTCGCCATGTCGGCCGAGCAGCGATTCTCCGAAGCGGCGGCCAGCGCGCGCGACGAATTCATTGCCGAGCAGGCGAAGAAGGCGCAGCGCGTCGCCCTGCAGGTGCTGGCAAACGCCAAGATCGAGCAGCACCTTTCTCAGTTCGGCGACGACAAGCTCGACGGGCTCGCCCGCGTGATCGCCTTTCATACCGATACCAAGGGAAACTTTCTTTCGATGGAGTCGCAAGCCAAGGCAATCGAGCGCGACGCCCTTCGCCAGATGATCGGCACGATGGAAGCGAGCAATCCGAGGTTCTTCGGACTGTTCGAGAACAAGGACGGCGTGCACGCCATCGTCAAGGAAATCTTCGGGGAAGAATCGGGCGTCAAGGAAGCCAAGGACGGAGCCGCCCAGTTCAAGGCCGTGGCCGAAGCGCTGCGCCAGCGCTTCAACCGGGCCGGCGGCAGCGTCGGCCAGCTTGAGGACTGGGGTATGCCGCACCATCATTCGCAGCTCAACGTCGCCAAGGCCGGGCGTGAGCAGTGGGTCGCCGACATCCTGCCAAAGCTGAATCGCGATCGCTACATGAATCAGGACGGCACCCGAATGAATGACCAGCAGGTCTACGATTTCCTCGGGCACGCCTGGGAAACCATTGCTACCGGCGGCGTAAACAAGATCGATCCGGGCCAGGGTTTCGGCGGTGGGATGCGCGCCAATCGCGGCAACGAATCGCGTCAGATTCACTTTCAGGACGCCGACAGCTACATCGCCTATCAGGAAAAATACGGCGAGCGCACCCTGTACGAGGTGCTGACGCATCACATCATGGGCGTTTCCAAGGACATCGCGATGGTCGAAACTCTCGGCCCGAATCCGGATCATTCCTTCCGTCTGTTCCGTGATGCCGCCGTCAAGGAAGCCACGATCAACGATCCGACCAAGGCCGGGAAAATCCAGAAGCAGGCGATCGGTCTTGAAAACCTCTATAACATGACCGCCGGCAAGACGCTGCCGGTTGCGTCTGAATGGCTGGCAAAGAGTTTTGACACTCTCAGATCCTGGCTTGTCGCATCACGCCTCGGATCGGCGGTTATTTCCTCCCTGTCCGACGAGGCGACGCTGTACATCACCGCCCACGTCAACAACCTGCCCGAGATGCGCATATTCGCCAATGAGTTGGCGGCCTTCAACCCGGCGAACAAGATGGAAGAGCGCATGGCACTGCGCGCCGGGCTGGCGATGCATACCTTCATCTCGTCGCTCAATCGCTTCGGGCAGGAAAGCCTCGGCACCTCGTTTTCATCAAAGCTGGCATCGACCGTGCTACGCGCCTCCGGCCTCAATGCCATGACGGAAGCCCGGCGCCGCGCCTTCGGCGTGACCATGATGTCTAGCCTCGGCCAGATCACGCGGGAATTCGACAGCCTCGCCAAGCTGGACAAACACGACCATCGCATCCTGCTCTCGAAGGGCATCACCGATGCCGACTTCGCCGTCTGGCGCAAGGCACAGACCGAGGACTGGGGAAGCGGAAACGGAACCATGCTGACGCCAGAGGCGATCTATCGCATTCCAGACGCCGAGTTGATCGGAATGACTGGCGACATGTTCGCCAATCCGCAGCGACTCAAGGAACAGGCCGCGACGCGCCTGCTCGGCATTGTGCTCGAAGAGACCGACGTGGCCGTGATCGAGCCGGGCGTCAAAGAGCGAACCATGATGATGTACGGTCTCCAGCGCGGCACCTGGAAGGGCGAACTATCCCGATCCTTCTTCCTGTTCAAGTCCTTTCCAATTGCAATGCTGACTCGGCACTGGATGCGCGGCATGGACATGGAGACGGCCGGCGGAAAGGCAGGATACATCGCCTCTCTGGTGGCGGCGACGACGATCATGGGCGCGGCCTCGCTAGAGATCAATGAAGTCCTGTCCGGGCGCGATCCGCGCAATCTCAACCCGGCCGAAAAAGGCGGCGTGCGCAACTGGATACAGGCCATGCTGAAGGGCGGATCGCTCGGCATCTATGGCGACTTCCTTTTCTCCGAGGCGACGCAGCACGGGCAAAGTCCGGTCGCCTCCTTCATGGGACCGGTGGTCGGCATGGGCGAGTCGATGTTCAACCTAACCCAGGGCAATCTCGTTCAGCTCGCGATGGACAAGAAAACAAACGCCGGCGCCGAGCTGGTGAAGTTTGCCAAAAGCAACCTTCCTGGGGCGAACCTCTGGTACGCAAAGGCCGCGCTCGATCACATGATTTTTCACAAGATGCAGGAGTATTTTTCTCCCGGCTACCTATCGAACATGCGCTCTCGCGCTTATCGCGAGTTCGGTCAACAATACTGGTGGGAGCCAGGCGACACGACGCCGGATCGGGCGCCAAACATGGCCGCAGCCGTAGGGGGACGATGATGCGACAGGATCAGATTGACCGCTTGCAGACGTTGGCCGAGGAAATCGGCGATGTCTTCATTGAAGAGGCGTCGCCATCGGCATGGAATGGCTCCGGAATTCCGCTGGCCGACCTCGACGACAAGAAGCGCGGCGGTCGGTACTGGGACAAGAAGAACGCCATCCAGACCGGAACGCTGCTGGCGAGGGTGCTCGATCTGCGCGACCGCGACAAGAAGGAGCGGAACGGACAGCCAGACCCCGTATCCGAGCAGGACGCCGACGACGAAATCAAGCGGTTCGAGAAACAAGCCAAGGACATAGTAAATGCGTTTATCGCCCGAGCAACAAGCAAGGGCTGAATCGTTTCTGGCTTACTTCCTATGCTGGGCGGATCGCATGGAGTGGATCGTCCCAGAGATTCATATTCGCGCCTGCGTCTGGCTGGCTACCAAGGGGCCGGTGGCGGTGTTGCGATGCTTTCGCGGCTTCGGAAAATCGACTTTGCTCGCTGTCTATAACGCCTGGCGCTACAAAGAAAACCCAGCATGGCGCTTGCTGCATCAGGGAGATCAGGACGGCACGGCCTACAAGACCAGTCGCGACACGAAGCGGGTACTGTCCAAGCATCCGATGACGCGGCACATGGTCATTCGTGGCGAGTCGTCGTTCTGGTGGGTTCCGGGCAATGACGACGAGCGCAATCCATCAATGCAGGCCGCCGGCATTATGTCGAACATCACCAGCTCGCGCGCCGACGAGGTGCAGAACGATGACGTGGAGGTGCCGCGCAACATCAAGACGCCAGAGGCTCGCGAGGCGCTGCGCTACCGGCTCGGCGAGCAGACGCACATCTTGGTGCCTGGTGGATCGAAGCTATACGTCGGCACGCCACACACGCACGATTCGCTCTATGACGAGATGGAGCGGCTCGGGGCGGACTGCATGACGATTCGCATGTTCGATCGCGAGCACCGGATCGAGAATGCAGCGCGAACGCGCTATGACGTGCCGTTCGTTCCTGAGTTCGTGTTCTCCGGGATCGGCTCCGGGGCCGTGCTGCTGGTCGAAGACGCCGACTATTTCCTCACCGCGACCAGCATCGAATTCGTATCCCCACCGCGTACTCTTGTCGACTGTTATGCCGGCAGCGCCTGGCCGGAGCGCTTCGACCGAGACGAGCTGCTCAAGCGTCGTCGCGAGACGCGGACGATCAACGAATGGGATTCACAGTATCAACTACATAGCAAGCCTGTTTCAGAAATCCGCCTCGACCCGGCGCGCATCATCCCCTACGACTGCGATCCGGTGATCCGCTTCGCCAATGGCGAGGTCGGCATGTGGCTCGGATCGACCCGCATTGTCGGCGCGACGGCCTACTGGGACTGCTCGCTCGGAAAGATCAAGTCGGACGCCTCGGCATTCTCCCTTCTGCTGACCGATTCCCGCGGACAACTCTACTGGCATGCCGCCCAGGGGCTAACTGGGGATCTGGCCGAGTTCGACGAGAAAGACCGGATCATCGGCGGCCAGGTCATCCAGGTGCGCGAGCTGGTGCTGCGTCTCCAAATTCCGCGCGTCGTTGTCGAGACCAACGGTCCGGGCGGATTCGTACCGAACATCCTGCGCCAGGCACTGAAAGGCACCGGCAGCGGGGTCTGTGAAGAACATTCCAGCATCAACAAGCAGAAGCGCATCCTCGACGCATTCGAGGCGCCCATGTCCTCCCGCTTTCTGTGGGCGCATGTCTCGGTGCTGAACGGTCCGTCATGGGATCAGATGAAGGACTTCAACCCGGCGCTGCGCGACCAGCCCGACGATTATCTCGATAGCGCAGCCGGCGCCATCGCCTCAACCCCTGTGCGGATCGGGAAAATAGTCGGGAATCCGACCATGCAGTCAAAGGAAGATTGGCGTCCATCAGCGGGCGTGCATGATGTAGCTGTCGAGTATTGAGCCGCCCGCTCCACCAGCGCGAGGCCGCCAATGTCCGTTACCAATCAGACCCCAGCCAATTCCTTCACCGCAAACGGGGTTACGACTGTTTTCAATTTCACGTTTCAGGTGCTCGACTCAAGCGATTTGCATGTCCAAGTTGACGGCCAAGATATGGTTATTGGCTCAGAATATTCAGTATCAGGCGTAGGAGAACAATCGGGCGGAAGTGTAGAGTTCGTTGTTGCACCAGCGGTCGGAAAACGCGTCGTCATATACAGAGAGTCTATCCTCAAAAGAGAATTCGACTATCAAAACAACGGAGATTTGCGGTCCGCTACACTAAACAATGATCTTGATAGATTATGGCTTGTAATGCAGGAGATACTTTACAAGTATCAGCTTGCGCCTAGATTATCTGCAGGGTCGACAAATGCTGGCGCAGTTAAACTTCCAGACCCAGGGGCCGGGAAGTTTCTGCGGTGGAATCTATCAGGAACCAATCTCGAGCTGTCTGACGGAACTGGAGTATCTCCAGGAGATTTCATTCAGTCCGGCACTGGAGCGGTCGCTCGATCCATACAAAGCAAACTCGGAGAGTCTATTACAGCCGATGATTTTGGGGCATATGGCGACAATGTGACAAATGATTCCCTGTGTTTTGCTCTGCTTGAATCAGCTCACAAGGGTAAATCATTTGATCTTCGCGGACGGACCTATCTAGTCACGTCAGTACCAGATGGAGCGCAGTACTACAACGGGGCGTTCCGCGTTGGGTCTTCAATTTACCCGTTGCCGAAATCACCGCTCGCGCACCCACTAGACGGCGACGCGGTGGCGATCGCCGAGGGCAAAGTAGAACACTACTGGCCTGGGCCGGTAGGCCAGCCGACGAATGACGATATCCTGCTCGGAGCATACATTACCGCATGGCGGCACACCGCCAGTGTGGGCTCTCCGCTTTTGTGCGGCATATCTTATGACGGCGGCATTACATGGGAAGAGGCGCGAACGATCTACTCCAGTGCCACAAACGAACCGCGCGGCCTGGTCGGGGGGATGGTAACCGGCACGCGTTTCGGCGTAATGTTCGTCCTTGTCGATTCAGCGGGGAATATAACCGGCACGCGGTTTGCTTACACTGACGACAACGCCGCCAACTGGACTACGGTAACGATTGCCTCCACGGCGTTTTATCCGCATGGTGAATATGTTTTCGACGATTCAGGAGGCATAAACGTATACGGTTACGGTGGAGGAAATATCTACCGCGCCCGCTCGACAAACAACGGGACGTCCTGGACGGTGACATTGGTCACATCGGCCTCCGCTCCGATGACCATGCCTGTCGAACCTGCAGTGGTTAAGCTAGCGACCGGGAAATACCTCATGCTAGCGCGTGATGATGCTGGAGGAAACGCCAAGGCATGCACATCGGTGAACGGCGGTACCTGGTCAGCGTGGCAGGATACTAACTTGCCCCTGGGGACCAACCCGCCGCTCCTTGTCGTGGCCTGGGGCCGCTTGTGGGCCTATCTTTGCGCTCGACGCTCCACACCGATTAATGGCTACGAAGACAAGCTGCTGGTCGCCGAGTTAGACCCGGATGCTATTTTTTCCGCGGGCGGTGCGATCAGTGGCCCATCTGCGCTACGTGTCGCAATGGCCGGGAAAACCGCGATGATCGGGTATCTTACGGTCTGCAGATTGCTCGACGGTCGGCACATCGGCTATTTAGTCGATGGCGAAACATTGACCGGATCGGCCAACCCGGCGGCCACGCGCCTTGTCAGACTTGGAGGTCACAGGCCGGTCCTCGCGGCCCCGGCGCTGCTGACCCTGCGCCGCACCCAGCCGCCAATAACGCATAATTCCTCCTTCGGTCACTGGACGCGGGGCACCAGCTTCCTTGCTATTTCTTCGACCGTTGCTACTGCGGATCGGTGGCTTATAGCTAGAACAGGTACTAATGTCGATGTGACTCGCGTTGATGTGCCCGACGCCATTCGTAGAGCGCTGACTTTTCGCGGACGGTATGCCCTTAATATTGTAGGAGACGGTTCCGGATCCGGGCGGTTTTTCATGCAAAGATTTTTTGGTCGGGATCGGATCGCGCCGATGCTCGACCGACCGATTACGATCAATTCGATTATCGGAGGCACGCTGCCTGGCTACTTCATCGCCCGCGTGGTGCTTAATTTCGGCACGGGCGGGTCCGCTACGCAAATCATATCGGTCAACGCCGCGCAGCGAAGTATTGTGGGCGACTTGACGCTGATTACCGCGACGCTCTACACGCCCAACGCGGACGGAGCAACTTGGGGAACGGACCCGTATATTCAAATCACGTTGATATCAAACGATGCTGGAGCGTGCAACGCGAATGTCTACGCGATTTGGGCCGATTGGGGTGATCGTTACATACCCCTTGACCCGATGGACCAGGACGAAGAGCGCGCCGTGCTCGACAAGTATTGCTCCAAACAAACCTGGGGGGCGTTTGCTCACGTCGGTGTGGGCCGAGGTCAAGGAACGGCGGTTGTACAAGTCGCGTTGCAATACCCCGAAATGGTTGCTGTACCGTCGCTATCGGCCAGTGCGGCGTCAAACCTGCGCATCGGTGGAACGGCTTGCACAGCGCAATCGTTTGGCACCACATCGAACCGACAAACTCTATTGGACGCGACGATGGGATCAGGGACGGTTACGTCGGGCGACGCCGCGCTGTGCTCGGTTGTCAGCGGGGGGTCGTGGTCTTTGACGGCTGACGTGGGGTATTGAGGGATGTCGGTACCAACAAGTAACGGCGTCGGGATTACGATTTTCGGCCTTGTGCTGGGGCTGTACCCCGAGCACCTAATCGCGGGATTCTGCGGGGCGGTGTGGTCGCTCACTTATTTAGATCCCATGCCCGCACGGCGCCGGCTGCTCGTTACCGGCTCATCCACGCTGGTTGCAGGCTACGTAACCCCTGTAGTGACCGCCTTCGCCGGCGGGCTGAACTACTGGCCGCAAACCGTTCCGGTCGCCATGGCGCAATACCCTCTGGCTCTGGCTATCGGTTTTGTCGCGCACCACTACCTTGGGCCTGCGATATTGCAATTCGCGGCGAAAAAGTCAGAGGAGATAAATCGATGACGATGCCTGTAGAAGTTGAATGGCTTTTACGAGCGATCGCCCTACTGTCCTCGCTTGTCGTGCTATTCCTGGCAGAGCCGGCGATCAACCGGATGAGCCCTTGCACAAACGGAACCACTCGATTTGCCTTCCATTTGATTACGGTGGGCGGGTTTGGGCACACAGTGTTCATCCTGCTTGGCGACCGGCCGAGTGTCCAGTCGCTTTTCGTGTTGGCAGGCCTGGCGTTACTGCTGCTCTGCGAGAGGCGACGCAAAAAAGGCGATTCTCTTAGCACAAAAATACGCAACCATCACACAACGGCTTGAGTATACTAGAGTAACGATTCCCACTCTCGGCACCGATTAATTTGGCGTTATGCCATTCGATAAGCTCGGCGCAGTAGCCAGCCATCGGCCCCAATGCTTTGTTAGAGCGCAAGGTCATGCTGCTCTGCCCGCGCCGCTGGTTGTTCAAACATCGAGGCTTGCCGCTGGGC
>ERZ724505.407-NODE-407-length-28180-cov-101.512107_pt1 | contig 28180 bp, 28 predicted proteins | sample MGYA00376038_ERZ724505 | MGnify/ENA primary metagenome ERZ724505 (study PRJEB28724, sample SAMN07190884) | wastewater metagenome | isolation source: effluent of sewage treatment plant in Hong Hong | place: Hong Kong | collected 2016-03-17 ...
AAGTTGCTGTGAACCACATCGAATATGTTGAAGGAGAGACGGTTGAAGACGACACTCCATCAAGCACTGAGTAAGGGTTACCACGATCCCATCTTCTTTGCTGAAGAATTCCTGGGTATGCCACTCCACGAAGGGCAGAAGCGATGGCTACGTGCCAAAGCCGACGACTTTGCCAATGGTCGCAAAACCAAGATATGGAACCTAGTACCTGGTAACAGGTGGGGTAAGTCGGTTGTTGTTGCAATTCTCCACATCTGGCACGGCTTTTATAAGATTGGTATCTCCCGTGGTGACGCCGAAGCGATCAATCGCGCGTCATACATGACTGTCAACCTCGCGCCACACTCTGATGCGACTAAACCGGTGTTTGATGCTATTAAGCAGATCCTCACATCCTCGTTTGTTATTAAGTATCGCGACCTCCCGGCGCGAAACAACCAATGTAAGATTGGTTTCCTCTTAGACGAGGCGCATATCCGCAACCAACCACCCTACATGATCCCCTTTACCAATCGCACTCAAATACTATTCCGCTCTACCGGCGAAGATAAGGGTGACTCCATCCAGGGAAAATCCTTTGGTTACATATCCTACGACGAAGGTGGGCGGTCAAAACACCTCGAACATGAGCTAAGTGGTAACATCATCCCTCGACTTGGTGACTTAGGTGGATGGCTAGACATTGTAAGTACACCAGATACAGCGTCGCCGTCTATTCTGTACCACTACGAGCTATTTGAGAAGGGAAAACTGGGGGAATCTGGCTATTATTCCCAAGAAGGTGACGCAACAGAGAACCACTTCTTGCCAGAAGGCTATGTGAAGGACATGCAGGACCTGTACGCTGGCAATCCCATCCTAGAACAGGTGCTATATGGAAAATTCGTTTTTGCGGGTGACAACATTTATCCAGGCGATGACATAATCGCCGCCAAAGACGAGTCACTGAATGGGGGAATCCCCTATGAGCCTGGCCACCACTACGTGATCGCAGTGGATACGGCGATGGGCGAGGACGAAATGGTGTTTACTGTGCTAGATGTGACCGAGAAACCCTTTAGGTTGGTACGCCAAATGGCAGCAAAGGGGTCATCTAAAGCCCCTGGCATCCATATGCAGGACTTTGACTCGCTAGTAAGACAATACAAGAAGGTAAACAACGTAAAAATCATCATCGAAACCTGGAATGGCGAGTCGGCAGGCTTCTACCGCGACCTGCCGTACGATTTGCAAATGATTGCTAAGTGTTGGGGGAGCTGGCAGCCACCTGGAATCACCTCAATGGCCAAAACTGCCATGCGCAGTGTAAAGAAGGAAGAGATAATCATGGCTCCTCGCAAACTTCTTGCTTTGCGGGAGTTGAAAATTCCTAACGAACCTACTCTAGTTAAACAATTATCCATTTATAGAGAGAACGACAGCAACATCCCTACGGATCGTGTCATTTCACTCGCGCTTGCTTGCTGGCTCGCTACTGATGGAGCGATGAAGCACAACAATGAAGTTATAGAAGTTAACTGGTAATACATGGAAAAAGAAACCCATAAGACGCAACTAGCAAGTGATGTGCTGACAGCACTACGAAGCCTAGAGCCAGACGTCGTTCGACGCAACAACTACATGAATGAACGCGATCGCTACGTTTACGGCGATGGTTTGTGGAGTGACCTCGATATTGAGGGCTGGTTTGCTGAATACAACTACCTGCAAAGGGTGGTTGACATTCATACTGCCCAGCTTATGGGTCGTCCGTACAACGTGTACTCCTACTACAACAAAATCGACCTTGCTCCTTATGAGGACAACCCCGAAGAGCTGGATCTCAAGAAGCTAGAGAACAAAAAGCTCAAAGCTAATGCTGATTCCCGCAAAAAAGTACTTGATAGCATCCGCCGAGACAACAACCAGGAAGCTATGGACAAGAATGGCGCCAGAAGTGGTGCTGTTTATGGTGAAACATGGTACAAGCAGTGGGCAGACTGGAAAGAGAAGAAGATCAAGCGCGTTCTTATTGAATCCCCCCAGAACCTTTATGTTGGCTGGAAAGATGACAACTTTCGAGAGTTTGACTACGTTGCTCATGTCCACCAGATAAGCGTTGATTCAGCTTACCGCGCATATGGCAGTAAACTACCTGAAGGTGAACTCTTCACCGAGAGCAATCAGGGCGATCCACTAGGTGCAGTCAGCAATAATAACACCGATGACCCCATTAACCAAATGGGTGGTTCAACCACAGAGTCAAAGACCGACCGCAAGATGGTCACGGTCATCGACCTGGTTGGTTATCTACCTAAGTGGGGAGCAAATGGTCCTAGTAACGTCAAACAAGTAGACCGCGGTAAAGAAGATCGCGTAAACATCGTTATTGTTGGTGGTCATGTTATGCAGATCGAAACTCGCGAGAAGTATCTTCCAAGCTTCTATCGCATTGCTAACCGAGTTGAACTGCGCAGACCATTTGGTGCATCTGACCTTCCAAAGACAGCCCTTGAGATTAACAAAGAGATCGTTCAGCTAGAGGCAGATGCCCGAAGATGGATGGAAAAGCACCTCTACAGCCTTATACAGGCGAAAGGCTTCACCCCAGAGGCTATCCCTCGCAAGAAAGCTCGCGCTCAACAGGTTATTGCAATGTCGCCAGAGCAATCTCTCGAAGAGATGCGAATTAGCCCAGCTCCACTTAGTGAATTGCGCGGGCTCATTGAAGCAAAGACCGATGCCTTTGTACGCGTAACCAACATTGGCCGAGTGCTGTTTGATGATCCTTCGATTGAAGCAAACTCCGCCCAAGCCCTTATGACAACCATGAAGCCGGTAATCGACACAGTAGAAGACAAACAGTCCCGCTGGGATGTTGCAATCGTTCAGATGGATACCGATGCACTTTACTTAGCCGCTGAAATGATCCCAGAACTACGCGAGGCCATTGTCGAAGACGACAGCTGGTTCTTGTGTGTTGAATGGCCATCAGTACTCCGCCGAGAGGATTCCAGCTGGCAATCGATGTGGCTCAACCGCGTCAATGCTGGGCTTATCTCCCTTGAGACATACATGGAGAAGATGGGTGATGATTACTCAGAAGAAATGGATCGCTTACGCGATGAAATGAATGATACAGTCGCAGCCGCCGTTATGGGGCGACAGCTTCCTCTAATGGCCCAGCAGGTAGTGGCTCCTATGCCAATGATGCCTCCAGCAACACCTGACCAGGGTGGCCAGATAGTGAACCCAGACCAGAACACCGAGATGACCCAGCCAGTAAGCCAGCCAGGTACGGGGCAACCGGCAGTTTCACCCGAAGGGGCAGTAGCACAACAGCTTCAGAATAGCGGGGCCTAATCATGGCACGAAGACTAGGCAACTCAAGCGTAAGTAGCCTACTTAAGCAGGCTCAAGCCGCATACGAACGCCAGCAGTCGTATAACGACTCTATTGCTGCGTATGAATGGGAATTATCCGCCAAAACCGAACAGGATTGGAACAAATACCAGGCATACCTGAAAGAGCGACAGGGTAAAACCAATGATGCTGCTAAAAAGCTCGAAATGGAGAAGAAGCTCACCTCTACTTACAGGGCATTCAACTCTGCCGAGATCCAGAGAGCATCTCTAGCAGTAAACTATGGCGACATCAACAAAACCCAGAAGTATAACATGATGTTTGGGTTACTTCAGCGTGCTTATGCGAATGGTGATTTCGAACTTGCTGGAAACATCGAAAGCCAGATGGCTTCCTTAAGTGTACAGATCCAGAACGAAGCCAATGCTGCTGCTGGTTATGGTCGAGGTGGTGGTGGTCGTGGATCGAGTGGGTACTCAAAGATTCAGCAAGACCTTAGAGATTTTGAGAATAAGGTAGATAGAGCCTACCAGACGGGACAACCCCTAGTTGTTGACGGCAAGAACATTCCATTAGATGCCTCATCCTATGCGGTTTATCAGGCTCAGATATTAAAGTCGAAGTATGATCTCCTTAGTGCCCAGGCTCAGGATGATCCTAAGTATGCAGATGATTTGAGTAAGTTGCAGAAGTCTTCGGAATGGCGCGGGCTTATTGATTCTGGATTAGTTCAGTTTGATGAGAAAAACAACATCCAAGTCTCTGATGGTATCAAAAACCTCGCCGTATCATTCAAGAAAGACCAGTATGGCAACACATACAGGTCGTTTGTGGCCCCGGAACTTACGGCAGATGGAAAAATCCAATCAGGTCTTGCTAAAAATGCCTCCGATCGAGGTCAACAGCTTTATGTGGCGTTGCGACAAGGCACAAATACAGAAACCAACCCTGAGTTAAGACAAAGAGTTGCATACCAAGTTGACCAGTTCAAGATGGATGGGAAAGATCAGCAGGGTGTTGGCGCGTACCAAGACCTCATCAGTGGCAATAAACTTCTAGTCCAAACAGAGGGCGACAATAGGGGATTACGTTCAACCCAATACTACGATAAGACACTCGGCCGACAGCTTACAGAGCAGGAAACTCTTGATAACCTAAAGAACCTAACTAAGCCAGCCGTGTACAAGCCCGGTCCTCTCGATGGAATTTTTGATGCAGTAAATAATGTTACTAAGGCGGGTGATCTCCCTAGGTTTAATCCGAATAACCCATTTGCTCAGTCGGCTTTAAGGTTTGGGGCAACTGCAGCCGGAGCAGCAGCAGGGTTTGGTGGTGTAGGCGGGATATTGAGCAACCTATTCAATCGCTCCCAGCAAGAAGCCTATAAGCGAGAGCTTGAAGCAAAAGCAAGGGCGGCTGAAGAAGCGCGACAAAGGTCTATTAGAGAAGCTTATGCGCGTCAGCAAGCTGCTGCACTACAAGCAGCCCAAAGAGCAGCTACTTCTGCTCCAAGAATTGTACCAGTTGCTCCTAAGAGCCAGGTATACCTCCCAACTGCTTATGCCAAGCCAGCCGATGTATTTAAGTCCGCCCTAGGAAATAATAAGAGCCCACAGAATGTCGCCAAGGCCATAGGTAAAGCAGTGGGGTATAACTTCTAATGGCCATAGATGTTACCAATCTAGTTAAAAGCCTGGGTATCCAAACAGTTAAGTCGGGTCAGTTTAATCCAACAAATACCGTTTGGAACCAGGGTGGTAAGGCCGCTAAGCCCCAAACTGGCGCTGGAGCTTTTGCTAAAAATGTAGCTTCCTCGGCAGCAAAGTTTGCTGGTGGGGCAGTTGGTGCTGTTGTAGGTGGGATTGCTAAAGACATAACCACCACTGCTAGAGGGATAAGCCAGGGCTTGCCCGGAGTTGGATCAATTGCCCAGAACCAAAGGGCTTTCGATATGCGATTACGAGACATCTCACGAGCACAAGAGGCGTTCACCAGACAATACAAGCAAGGGAAGATAAGCAAAGAGCGATATACCAAATTGCTCCAAGACCTAAACAAAGATCAGCAATCAGCCAATAAGCTCCTACAGGATGAGGCTAAGAACTATGTTAAGCCACAAGAGTTTGCAAAGAGCCTTGCTGTTACTGGCACACTCCCACTTGCAGCCGGTAGACTTGTATCCCCAGCACTTGCAGCTAAATCACCAATGCTTGCAGCTACCTCCTCTATAGGTGGTGTAGCTGGTAAAGCTGGTGCACAATCGGTTGCAGGAGCAGCTAAAGCGGCTGCTTTAGCACCACTGAAGTCGGCTACAATGTATGCCCCTACAGCACAATCTGCCACCGAGATACCAGGGCAATTAGCAAAAGGCGACATTAAGGGTGCTGGTAAGAATGCTGCGTTACTTGCCTCGCCACTTCTTATTGCTGGCGCGGCCAAGGTACTACCTAAAGCAGGTAAGGCGCTTGGTGAGGCTGTTTATGGCAGGCCATCTGGCCCAATCAATGCTTTCTTTGGTAAGGATGCGGTTAATGCTGCTATTGCCAAGAATCCAGAGATACAGAAGGTACTTAAGCAGGCAGAACTCTTTACCCAAGATCAGCCAGCCGTTAAGGGTGGGACGAAAGCAAATGACTGGTTTAAGAGGTATCTTACCGAGACACTTGACCTTGATCCTAATAAACTAACCGTTGAGCAATTCGCCCAACGCTTTAGGCAGTACTCCAAACCAGCAGAGCAACTGGCACAACTTAAGGCCGCAGGAAAAGCCCCAGAGAATGTTGTCCTTACTGCTAACTACAGCAAGAAGGTACGAACTGCTATTGAAGAATTTGCCCCTGACTTCAATAAGACAGCACCAGGAGATCGCCTACCTATGATTCAGAAGATTGCAGATAAGGTGGCAGGTGATAACCCAACTGCCAGAGACTCAATCGGCAGAATCCTCGCAAGCGCAGATAACATAGATGAAGCTATTAGCAACATCAAACAGCTTGATCGCTTACCTGGGACAAAGATCAAAGGATTCACCCCACCAACAGGCTTTAAGCTATCAAATGCTGGCCCAAGGAAGCAGGCACAGATGACTAGCCTCGCCGATGTAACGGGTGATCTCGAACAGGGTAAAGAAGCTGCTCCAATTCTTGGTGGGCTTGGTAAACTGCTTGAGAAGACTGGGCTTAGCACTCAGGGGCACTCTAGTGAGGTTTATGCTAAATATAAAGCTAATCTTGATGATGAGCTAAAAAGTATTGGCTTAGATCCTAAAGATGTGTTGGAGCGATTAACTAACTACACTCGCAAGGGCCGTGGCGGTGTTGGTATTTTCGATGAAAGGCAACTTGGGACTTCAGCAATGAAGGCTGCTCTTGGCGAAGCAGATTCCGCAAAGGCTGTTGCAGTACGCAAAGCAATTATCAATGCCTACAACCGCGTATCCCTTGGCGACTTAGGGCTTGCTGGTAAGATTGAGAATGCCCTGTATAAGATACCGGGTTACGGTGGCTATAGGCGAATCCAGGGAATTGGTAGGTATGAGTATAACCCATTCTTCCGGTTGCAGTCGGCGGTTGAAGCAGAATTGCTGTCGCAAAATATAGCCAAGGGCAAAATCCCTCATATTCCTGGTACTAACTACTTAAGAAGCGTATTCGCCACTAAAAACAGCGATAAGCTAATGCAGAACGCCGAGAAATTGATGTCACACCTTGATGAGGGATATTCTGCGGCAGGAGTCGCGGATAACGCCCTTAGTGGGACAATCAACGCCAAACTCTTTAAGACGCAGAAGATGTCGCTAGGTGGGCTTGTCGAAACTCTCGCAAAAAGATCAGGGAAGAGTGTTGATGAGTTCCTTGCTACCGCTGATCCAAAAGTACTTGATAACATTCGCTCAGTTGTCCAATACCCACGTGACGGGTATTTATCCTCTAACTTCGCTAAGACAATGAACATGCTCATATTCCCATCTCGCTACACAACCAAGCTTGCCATGATTTCAGGTAAAGCTTTGGCGGATATGCCTCCATTGCTACAGATTGGAACCCTTAAGGGATTGTCCGATTTTCAGGACTTTTTAAGCTCAGATGAGGGGATTAAGTGGAAGTCAGAGAACTCAGAGATAATTGGTATATTGAACTACCTTAACCCGCTGAACAACATTGGCAAGATTGTCGCAGGGGCCAAGAACAAAGACCTACAAATATCTGACATTGGCTTAATTGGTGGCCTACCACTTGGTGTTATTACCCAGCTTATAAAGACGCAGACAGGCGCTATGGCCGGCACTCCTTACCAGAATCCTAAGACCGGAGAACTCATATTTGACGACCTGCCCGCAAATACCCAGGGTAGAGTAAAGCTCGCCATCATTGACATGATCAACACTATGTACAGCTACTCTGGTAGAACTTTTGGTTTCGACCTCAGCAAGAAAGAAATCACAGGCTCTTTGCCAGGGCTTAAGCTACAAAAGGGCGACACCAAGAAGAATACCGACCAGAAACCATCTGCATATCAGGAAAGAGTCCAGAGAGTACTTAAAAGTGGCTCTACAACTCAGAAGCCTGCGGCTCCAGCCTCAACTAGCAAGAAAGCCACTGTTTATGGTAAGGGCGACAATCTGCCAGTAAGTCCAGGGATAGCTAATCGGCTAAACGCTGCGAAAGCAGAAGCTGCTGCCAAGAAAGCCAAAAAGGGCAAGAAGGCTAAGCCTAAAGCCTTTAGGCCAAGACCACTATAGCAATTAAGATAATTACTCCGATAGCCATGGTGATAATTTCGGATGTCCATTCGCCTTTAGACTGCAGGGGGTGACGTGTCGCAGCTCGTTTAAGAGGGGACATCTCAACCCACTCCTTGCGAGCCTGTTCAAGCTCCCTTTCTTGTTCGGGAGTCTTCCTAGACAGCTCTAATTGGTCTTCTGTCTTATCGTCAAATTGTTGTAGTAATGGATCGCGCATGGCAATCTCCCTTCACCATCAGCATACTCTCATGTCAAATAAAAGTCAACCTAACAACACCCAGTTTGTCAAGGCATACTCCTGTTTGAGAGGAGAAGCTATGTCCATAACGGAATATGAGCGGCGCTTGAAAGCCTGTAATCCAAGACTACACGTAAAGCGATTTGGCACATCTAAAGCCGCCGTTCATTTAGGTACTAAGTTCATTTGTCGCATAGGACAGGGGTGTATACCACCCTACAACGAATACAGAGCCGAAACGGGCGTAGCCGACCAATACAAAACCGCATTCAACCCCACTGGAACATACAAGTGGAAGCGAATGACCAAACGGGGTAGGGCTGAAGCAGCCAAAATAATCTACACATCCGGTTGCATACGGTTTAACCAGATAGCGCAAATAAGTTAGGAGAGAAAATGATAACACCAAGAGGAAACTGGTTACTAATTAAAGCGGTAGAGAAGAAGGAACTACAGACAGTCTCCGGATTTTATGTATCCGAAAACTGGGATGTAGCACCAGAATCCCTAAAGGGAGAAGTTGTTGCAGTTGGCCCACAAGTTGCTGACCTAAAGGTTGGTGACATTGTGCTGTCTCCGCAATATGCTCCTACCCGCGCATATGAACTGCCAACAGACAAGACATTCATCGTTAATGCCGATGACGTACTGGCTGTCATAACCTCCGACAAGGCTGCTAAATAACTTAGCGGTCCATCGGAGTCGATGACTCCAATTAAAAGAAAGGAACGTCAATGTCAGAAGAGAAGGACACAGTGACTGAAGAAGTTACTGAAACAGAATCTCCTCAGATAGACGGAACCGCTTCACAGAGTGAATCTGCTGATCCTTCCGTCGAAACTGAGGAAGAAAAAGTAGACCGTGAAGCGTATGAGCAGCTCCAAAAAGAGCTGAACAAAACGCGACAGGAGTTAAATCTCCGACGCAATAAGGAAAAAGAGCTTGAGGCTGAAAAGCTGAAAGAGACTGGACAATACAAAGAACTCGCAGAGAAACTCCAGTCAGAGCTCGATGAAATCAGGGCGAAGGACGAAGAAGCCCAACGCCAGAAGGAAGCCGAGGACTTCCGAAAGTCTATCCTCGACCAATACCCAAATCAAGTAAAAGAAATCGCGCAAGACCTCAATCTTTGGTGGGATGACCCCCAGAATTTTGAAGAGGCTGAAGCCCAGCTCAAAACTAAGCTGGACGCACTTGCAAATCGAGTGGGAGCCCAGGTTCCCGAAACTCAAGATGAGGACGAACCTCAAATATCCTCAAACAATCCTGCTCCTCGTGAGCAATCTGAAATAGACCAGTTGAAGCAGTATTCTGCAGCAGAACTGGCAAAAATATTACCAAGAGCTGACTCGCGGTAATCCTCTGCCTAAGTCGAAGGACGAGGTAAAACAAAAATTTGTGAAAGGAAAATAAAAACACATGGCAACTACAAACTTGACAACTACTAGCTCGCTGTCAGCTAAGATGGCCGTTTACTACGACCGCCTTATGCTTGATCGCTTACGTGAGCAGCTTGTCTTCAACCAGTTTGGTACAAAAAAGCGCCTACCTAAGAACTCAGGTAAGATCGTACAATGGTTCCGCCGAACCGACCTTGCTGCCAACACTTCAGCCTTGAGCGAAGGTGTTGTACCTACGGCAATCGGATTAAGCGCAACCTCGATCAGCGCTCAGCTTGCACAGTACGGTGACTTCACCCAAACTTCGGACCTCATCCAGATGACCTCCATCGACGATGAAATCGAAGCTGCTGTTGACACCCTAAGCTTCCGAGCTGCCCGAACTGTTGACGCTCTTGACCGTGCAGTACTCGACGCAGGAACTAACATCGCTTACGGTGGTAGCAAAACTGCTCTCTCGGCAACCGCTGCTGGAGACGTATTGAACGGAGCAGAAGTCCGAAAGGGTGTTCTGAACCTCAAGCGCAGCAATGCACAGCCGCTCGACGGTGGTTACTTTGTTTGGGTTATTCACCCACAGAACGCTTACGACCTACAGGCCGATACAGCTTCAGGTGGTTGGGTAAACGCAAACACCTACGTTGATACTATGGGTATCAAGAATGGTGAAATTGGACGCTTTGGCGGCGCTCGCTTCGTCGAGACCACAAACGTATCCAGCACCACTACCGGTACTTCTGGATCAGCTAACGTCTATAGCACGCACTTGCTTGCTAAGGGTGCATTTGGTGTTGTTGACTTCGACGGTGGCGTAAACATTTACGTCAAGAAATCCGGTTCTGAAGATACCAGCAACCCATTGAACCAATACGCAACCGTTGGTTACAAGATTACTTACACCAACAAGATGCTGGACGAAGCACGACAGGTTACCTACAAAGTCGGCTCAGCCGCCTAGTAGACCCCAGTCTCCAATTAAGCTCCCAAACGGGGGCTTTTTTGGTTCTTATACTCCAATCAGATAGGGAGAAGCAAATGATAGGTCTAGGAATAGTGACCTACAACCGGCCAGAATACTTTAAGGAGAGCATTCAGGGAGTGATTGACCACCTCTTAGAGGTTTGCGATCACATCTTTGTGTACAACGACGGTAGTACTGTTCCCTACGACTACTCTTGGCTCCCAGACAAAATACAGGTTCACCACGCCAAAGAGAATAAGGGCGTTGCAGTAGCTAAGAACTGGCTACTGAAGTCCATGATGGACGCAGGCTGCCACTATCTGTTCATAGCAGAAGATGACATTGTACCTATAGACCGAGGGGCAATAGTCAACTACATCGCCCTTTCGCGCGTTACGGGTAACCATCACCTGCTATTTGCTCACCATGGGGAGGGCAACTCTCGTGGCCCCATATATGACGGCGGCAACTTCCACGTCTACACCAACTGTGTGGGGGCATGGAACTACTACAGCAGGACAGCTATTGAGAAGGTGGGATACATGGACGAGAACTTCAAGAATGCCTGGGAGCATGTAGAACATTCTCACCGAATCAGCAAAGAGAAGCTAACTACCCCCTTTGGGCATTATATGGATCTAGCTGATTCAACCGAATATCTACAGGAGATACCAGAGAGCATTGAGAACTCTAGTATCCGTCAGGATGACAAATGGCGAAAGAAGATGCTCGATGGGCTTTACTATTGGAAAAAGAAAGACCCCAAGGACTTCCCACTGCAACACACTATTGACCAACTAGAAAAGGGGGTATGGTGATTTCACTACTACTACCAAGCAGAAATAGGCCAGACAATATCACGAGGCTATGGAACTCTGTGCTTGAGACAGCAACTGGCCCAGTGGAGATGGTTATTAGGCTTGATGATGACGATACGTCGGCATATCCAGAAGCTGAAGGGATCAAGTACTTGTACGGACCAAGAGATGTGCTCAGTAAGTACTGGAATGAGTGTTATGAGCATGCACGGGGGCCAATATACATGCACTGCGGGGATGACATCATCTTTCGCACCCACGGCTGGGATAACACGGTTAAACAAGCTTTTACGGACGATAACATCTGGTTCGTGCACGGCGATGATGGAATCCACAATGCCGCCTTTGGTACACATGGCTTTATCCACAAGAACTGGGTAGATGCGGTTGGTTACTTTGTACCCCCGTACTTTAGCTCAGACTACAACGATACATGGCTGAATGATGTTGCCAATATGATTGGGCGACGCAAGCACGTGCCCATATTTACCGAGCATATGCACTTCGTAAACGGCAAGGGACCACTAGACCAAACGCACCAAGAACGACTTACCCGGCATCAGACCGACGGGGTAGATGCGCTGTACCACTCTAACGAGATGAGACAGGAGCGTCAAAATGATGCTGAAAAGTTAAGGAGAGTAATGAAATGAGAGTCGGATTTGTTGGTTTGGGTAAATTGGGTCTTCCAGTTGCCCTCGCGGTTGAATCTAAGGGTCACAACGTAGTCGGATACGACATAAACCCCAATGTCGCAAAATATTTGCAAGATAAACAAATTCCTTTTAAGGAAGAGGGGATTCAGCCACTACTAGACAATAACAAGATTGAGATCAAGGAGAACATCAAAGAAGTTGTTGCTGCCAGTGATATTATCTTTATTCCAATACAGACACCTCATGAGGCTCAATTTGAGGGCGCTACACGCATGCCAGACGAGCGACGCGACTTCGACTACACCTGGCTCAAAGAAGGCGTTAAAGCGGTCTCAGACAGCGCAGAAGAGCTAGGTAAATACGTCACTGTAGTTGTTATTAGCACCTGTTTGCCGGGAACCTATGAGCGTGAGATTAAGCCACTGCTTAACGAGTATGTCAACTATATTTACAACCCATTCTTTATTGCTATGGGGACAGTACTGGCTGACTTCCTTAATCCAGAGTTTGTCCTAATTGGAAGAGACGTTGAGCAAATGGGCTTTCATGTTGCCGGCCTAGAGCAGTTCTATTCAACCATTCACGACAAGTATTGCTTCATTACCGACATTACTACGGCCGAAGGCATAAAAGTCTTCTATAACACCTTTATTACAACAAAGACGGTCCTTGCTAATATCTACGGCGAGATGGCCCATAAACTAGGAATGGACGTTGATGACATATCTGCTGCTCTATCTTTTGCTACTGACCGCATTATTAGCCCCAAGTATCTTAAAGCGGGGATGGGTGATGGTGGTGGTTGCCATCCAAGGGACAATATTGCTCTTAGCCATATCGCAAGGCAGGTAAACCTTTCACACAACATCTTCGAAGATCTAATGGCAGCACGTGAAGACCACGCCGAATGGCTGGCCGACCTGATTATGGAGCAGGATACATCGCTCTCTACAATCATTCTCGGCCGCTCATTCAAGCCAGAAACAAACATTGAAACTGGCTCACCAGCAATCCTGGTTAGCAACATACTGGCAGAGAAGGGGCACGACCACGCGCACCTAGAAGATGCCAACACTGAGCAAAGGGCACTTTGGTTTATCGGCACACAACACGAGCGCTATAGGGACATCAAGTTCAAAGAGGGTAGTATCGTTATCGACCCATTTGGCTATATAGAGGATCAAACAGGTGTAAAGGTTATTCGAATAGGACGACCATGAAAGCCTTAATGATCCATTCAGAAGACTCCGCTGTCGGAGGGTATAGGATATGGCAACAGGCTAAGTATCTGCCGGGCGTTGGTATGGAGGTTAAACGCCTACCCAATAAAACCCCAGAGTTACCAAACGATAGGGAAACAGGAGAAAGTACTAAGGATGCCAAGCTAAAGTTCAATTACAAGAAGTATGGTAGCTGGGAAGATTTAGCTGAAGATGTTGACATCATGGTGCTTCAGCGTTCTGACAACCCCCAGGCTATTGCGCTTGCACTTGCTATCCGTGAGCAATACAACATTCCGATTGTCTACGAGATTGACGACAACATCTATGACGTAAGTGAGAACTCACCCTCTTACCAGTACTGGTATAAGGGATCACCTTTAATTGAGGTGGCTGAGATGTTTATGAAGAATGTTGATGCCATTACTACCACAACCGATGAGCTAAAGAGGGTTTATAACCATCTCAACGAGCATATTTACGTATTACCCAACTGCCAAGATCCAGATGATTGGGCGGGGCTCAAGCGACCACAGCAAGAGGACAAGATAGTTATTGGCTGGGCCGGTGGATATACCCACTACGATGACCTTAAGGTAATTGCTCCAGCCATAAAGAGAGTACTCAAGAATAACCCGAACGTCATATTTAGGGTAATTGGAACCCTGCCTGACTTCTTGAAGAACGTGAAGGGAGTTGATTTTAGAACAGATGCAGTGCACGCCACTATGTGGCCAAGAAAACTAGCAGAACTGGATTTCGATATTGGTCTTGCTCCTGTGGTAAAGCGACCATTTAACCTGGGGAAGTCAAACATTAAATGGCAGGAATACGCCATGCTGGAGATACCAACAATCGCTTCAGACATTGGCACTTATGGAGCAATAAGAAACGGAGTAGATGGAATCTTGACCAATAACGACCCCGCTAATTGGCGTAAGGCGATGGAGGAGCTAATTAGAGACGAAGAAAAGAGAAGAGCGTTAGGTGTTGCAGCCAAACAAAGGGTGCTAGAGGAGTTCAATATTAGTAAGAACATAGGACAGTGGAATGACGCATACAGAGAAATCATCGAGCGATTCAAACCCCTTTCTAGTTAGGACAGTTCAAATACCAGAAGGAACCCCCCAGGTTCAACAAACTGAGGAGAAAAAAGCTCTTCCGGAAGTTAGAGATGATGGCATAACAGAGCCACCTATCGAGCTTTATGAGAAGAAGTTTGGCATGCCTTATATTGCCGAGGTTTTAGATCTGAGACAAGTCTATGGCAACACGAAGCAAGAAGATCAGATTGCAAGTGTAGACCAGTACATCTTGCAAACGATAGAGAAAGATGGTCTAAAGTCCACAAAAGAGGCTTATCGTGCAATCCTCCAGAAGCTTGAAGCCAAACTGGAGATAGACCCAGAGCTAAACTACCCTGAACGGATAGAAAAACTGTACTCCTATGTGAAGATGCTCAATGAGCAAAGAATATTAACCATGATGCGGAAACTCCATGCCCAATAACGACGGCAATATTGTAAAGCGGACAAGCCAATACATAGACAATATGTCTTTCGACGAGACTATTGGTTTGCCAATGGTCTTACTGGCTCAGTTCGACGGCCAAAACGTCACGGTTAAGGATGCAATTCTTGCAAAGCGCTATGATGTTGCTTCATCTCCCTACGTTTACATCGGGGAAGCAGCTCTTGGATCGGACGAATCATCTGCTGTGTGGACAATTACAAGGTTCGACCTTAGCTCGGGGTCTAACTATAAAGAACAACGAACTGCCTACGGCGCTGCTGTATGGGCGGACAGAGCAACGGAAACCTACGTATGAGCGATTTTAAGATAGTAAAGCTAGTTGATCCCATAGTCGTACAGACTAATGGGGTAAATGCGTCTATTACTGGTAACACTGCTGGAACAGCAGCAGTTGTATCCTCTGGCACAATGTATCTTGCAGGTGGCAATAATATTACGCTCTCCCAGAGCCAGAATACTATATCAATAAATGGTGGCGCAGGAGCCGGTGCATTTGCAGCCGGTGTTTCAAACATTGGTAATACTTCAGGCAACACAAAGACCGTAAACAACCAGGTTGTACTAGCCGGTGGCAACAACATCACTCTTTCACAAAGTACCAATGCAGGTGGAGCTACTGTAACCGTATCCGCACCCAACCAAAGCGTCCAGACCCAGAACCTAGTAAGTGTGCTGGGATCATCTGGTAACATATCCTTTGACAATGGTAATGGGGTTACCTTTGGTGGGAATGGGTCAACCATTACGGCTTCTGTTAAAACAGACTACCAAACATCGGGCAATTATCTAACCACCGCTAGGGCTTCAAACGACGCTATTGGTCTTAACACAGCTAAGACTAATGTAACCTGGACGGTCAATAGCTCAGGCATATCCCTAGACGGTGGAGCTTATCTCACAACGGCGATGGCATCTAACCGAGGCACAGACTTCGTACAGGCAAATGCCAACTTCAACGGCACAAATGCTTCAGGAACGATTGCCTCTAACAACATATCGGTTTCAGTTGCAGCACAATCTGTTCAAACACAGAACCTCCACAACGTAACCTTATCCGGAAATACCGCCGGAGTAATGGCACAAGTTTCAAGCGGTACGCTCACGCTCGCTGGTGGCAACAACATCACCCTTAGCCAGAACGGTAACGCAATCACAATCTCAGGTGGTGCGGCAGGCGGTGCAGACGGTGTTAATATCCTAGCGGCTGGTACACAGACAGCCAATACTACAGGAACGGTCAAATTCGCCGACTCCAACGGTATTAGTTTCGGCATGAGCAACAGCTCGCAAGTTACAGCTTCATACACCGTCCCATCAACAGCGGGTCTTATATCTGCAATCAACCTTTCGGCTGGCACGACCTCACAGAACTTATCCAAGGTAACTTTTGATAATTCAAATGGTGTTAGCTTCGGCCTTAACGGGTCAGTAGTAACAGCTACAGTGAAAACTGATTACCAGTCGTCCAATGCCAACTATCTAACCAGCCAATCTAACCAGGCGTTATCTGGTTCAAACGGTAGCTTCAACTTCCAGACCGCCACATTTGGTAACTCCAATGGCCTAAGTTTCTACACAACCAACGGGTCAATGGTGGGAAGCTACACCGTACCTAATGTTCCTGCACAGACTAACCAGACAATCGGGATATATGGATCAAGCCAGACCACGGGACAAAGCTCCTCAAGCACCTATGATGCTAGAAGCCTAACCATTAGGGGCGCAGGTATTGTATCGGTTGGTAATTCAGGTGGTGAAATCATTGTTTCAGCTACCGGCGGTGGTGCGGCTGACGGTGGTGTGGGACTATCCGCTGGAGCTAACTCGGTATCAAATGGCACTGTAGTATTCTCTAACTCCAATGGCCTATCCTTTGGGCTAAATGGCTCAACCGTTACAGGGTCACATAATGGGCTTACATCACAAAGCAACCAAGCTGTAAGCGCGGGCAACGGCTCATCGGCATTCCAAACCCTATCACTTGTAGATGCAGGTGGAGTAACCTGGTCAACCGTTGCTGGAGGGTTGCAGGCATCGGTTAAGACCGACTATCAGAGTTCTAATGCCAACTATCTCACGTCTCAGAGCAATCAGGCGTTCTCGGCTCAGGGCGGCTCAAGTGCCTTCCAAACGCTATCGTTCACCAACTCCAACGGCTTTAGCTTCTCAAACACCAATGGCTCTATCTGGGGTTCTTACACAGTACCAACTGTTACAAACAGCTCCATGACCATGCAGGCTGGAGCATCCACTCTATCTAGCGTTAGCCGCGTAGCCTTTGGAGATGGTAATGGTATCTCGTTCGGAGCTTCAACCTCGAACAACGGTTCAATCACTATTACCGCTTCTCACAACGGGCTTACGTCACAGTCCAACCAAGCCTTCAGTGCTTCTGGGGGTTCCTCAGCCTTCCAGACGCTTAACTTTGCAAACTCTAACGGCCTAACTTTCTCCAACTCCAATGGTTCGGTTATTGCAAGCTATACCGTCCCAACAGTTACAGACTACTTCAGCAAGACCAATACTACCTTCAACGGCACAAATGTATCGGGTTCTATTACTAACAACACTAACGGGTTGAGACTCGATTTGAGCGTAAACGCTGGTGGTGCTAACCCAGCAGCCTCGGCTTCTAACGGCAGTTTCACGTTCCAGACTCTAGGTTTCTCAAACGCCAATAACGTAACCTTTGGTACAAGTGCAGGTTCAATCGTTACAGCTTCGGTTGCAGCACCAGGTGCTGCTGCCGAGAATAACTGGGTCAACCTACTTGGGGCAAATACCGCAGGTAACACAACGGCTTCCGGCTCAACAATTGGTTACTCAGGTATAAACGCAACCCTATCTGGGACAAATGGAAGTGTGGTTAATATCTCAGTGCCTGCCACATCAAGTCTATCCGCTACAGGTCAGGTATCGCTCTCAACCAACGGCTCAACAATATCTATTGGTGTCCCTGGGCCAGTTACTTACTCCAGATACAACGAGTTTAAGGAATCTCCATTGGTTGCTGGTGAAATAGGACAAGCCTCGCTCCATATACAGCCCTGGCTGATACCAAACCTCCAGTATGACCGAGTAGTTTTGCATAAGGCTTTCTCAAACGCCTCAAACTCCTCTAACTCTTTCACTGTTTCAGACTGGGTTGGGATATATACTCGAACGGGTAATACCTTATCACTGCTCCAAAGTACCTCCATCTCTACCAACTTCTCAGGGTCGGGTACAGTAGGTTCGTATCTAAGCTATGGTGGCGGTATTAAGGCTCATACAATCGGCATGACTAACACCCTAACCGAAGGCATGTACTGGATTGGGGTTATTCAGCGAACGACTACTGGCGGCGGTGCAGGCCATACACTCAACCAGATTCTCAACTCACAGCTTAACAGCTCATATCGAGGAATCATGGGGGCGGCCACAAACGCCTCTAACCAGATGTCTACTGGCTTTGGTGTCTACTCTGTAACCACATCAGGTATGCCTAACTCAGTCGGTATTACAGAACTATCAGGCAACTCATCTATCGTCTTAAGGCCACCATCCCTCTACTTTGTAAGCGGAACAATCTAAATGGCAATCGCATTAGACGCACAAGCTGGTTTAATCCAAAACGGCTTTGCAGCAGGCTCTACTGTTACCTGGAACCACACCGTAGCTTCAGGGGCAATGCTGGTTGTCCATGTCATGCTCTGGCAGGACGTGGCAGGAACGGGTACTATTAGTGGCCTATTTGCTAATGGTATTGCCATGACAAAAGCAGTAGCGGTAACCAGCACACAAATGCGGTCAGAGATTTGGTACTTATTTAAACCCAACTCTGGCTCTAACGTAATCTCCGCTACGATTTCAGGTAACACAGATGACAGGAAATTTAGGTCGACATCTTGGACGGGGGTTGGCTCTATTGGCAACACTAATTCAGCGACAGGTGCTACTGGTAGTCCTAGCGTATCAGTAACAACAACCAAAGATAACTCGGTTGTAGTAGATATCGTCTCTAAGTTCGGTACAACTGCTGCTACTGTAGGAGCTGGTCAGACGTCAGTAATGAACGATAACTCAGGCTCAACAAACGCAATGGCTAGTTACGAGTCAAAAGCTGTAGCAGGGGCAGTATCAATGGACTGGACAGAAACGAGTGCTAACGACTGGTCTCATTGTGCAATGGTTCTTGAGCCCACCGTGCCTGTAGTTACTCCAACTTTGGCTTGGCTTACCGCCTAACAAACTTTTTTGCGTTACTCATAAAGGGTATAGCTTAAGGAGAGCTATATGTCACGACCACAGATTATCGTGCCAGACTCGGTTGGTATACACAACGCCAGCGATTATGCCAAACGACTGAGCAAGGAAAAAATCTACCGTAATCTATCAACAGTAATCTTGTGTCCCACCAGGGGCATGATTCCATCTCGCATGGTCTCTAGCTGGCAAGGGCTAATGCGGCCAATGAATGGTCAAGTCGTTGGACCAATATTCCTAGAAGGAATGGAGGTCGGGGAGGCTTACAATCAGGGAATCAAAATGATTCTGGAGAATGATGGCCTCAAGGACTTTAAGTTCATACTGACGCTAGAAGAGGACAACGCACCAGCCCCTGATGGCCTACTCAAGTTGTACGAGTCTATTGACGACTATGATGCTATCGGTGGTCTGTACTTTACTAAGGGCGAGAATGGCCAACCTATGTGTTACGGGAACCCGGGCGAGATGCCGCTGAACTTCCGTCCCCAGATACCTCAGCCAGACTCAGTAACACCTTGTAACGGCTTAGGCATGGGGTTCACCCTGTTTAGGTTAGAGATGTTCAAGGATAAAAGGTTTGAGTATGGGCACTGGTTTAAGACCTTACAGCAGTATGATCCAAACCAGGGAGCCAAGGCATATACCCAAGACCTCTACTTCTTCCAGAAGGCTAGAGAGATGGGGTACAAGTTCGCCTGTGATTCAAGAGTAAAAGTGGGACATTGGGACCACGCTAATCAAATAATGTGGTAGGAGAGAACAATGGCAAAGAAGAAAACTAAAGAACCTAAACCAGTAAAAGTAAACCTCGGTGGAGGTCAGTGGAGAGAAGAAGGCTGGATAAACCTCGACATCTGCGACTTACCAGAAGTAGATATTGTACACGACCTGACTAAGTTCCCATGGCCGTTTGAAGACGAGAGTGTTGATGAGATTAAGTCACAACATTTAATTGAGCACTTTGACGGACCAACCTTCATCAAGTTCATGGAGGAGTGCTACCGCATCCTAAAGCCTGCAGAGTTCTCACCAGATAACCCCAATCAGCCAATTAAGGGCTTTATGACTCACCTCGCCCCTTACTACACCTCTATTCGCTGCTGGCAAGACCCAACTCATAAACAGGCAATCTCTGAAGCTAAGTTCCTTTACTTCAATAAGCAATGGCGTGAGCAAAATAAGCTCGACCACTACGACATTACTTGTGATTTTGACTTTTACTACCAGTACAATGTTGAGCCCAACTGGTCACAGCGCTCACAGGAAGCTCTCCAGTTTGCTATCAAGCACTATAGTAACGTGGTAAATGACATCATAGTAACCCTCACTAAAAGAGAGCCTGGGAAGAAAAGCTAACACCTAACACCCATAAAGCCATACTGCAATTGATATGGCAGTTACATTTACCGACCTCAAGACAAGACTCAATACCTGGCTACGCGATACCCAGAACCTCACCTTTACTGATGATGAGAAGACCGAGATCCTAAAAGAGGCGGTCAACGACCCATTTGTTGCTTACCCAGTTAAGGATACATCCCTGACCACTTCGGCTAATACCTACACTTATACAATGCCCAGTGGCATTAGGGATGTGTTTGAGGTTGGCCTGAACATCAACAGCGATGGCATTTTCCACAGGGTAAACCCCGACAGCTACGACATCATCAATAATGAGATACACTTCAACGATAAGGGGCTACCATCTGGCGTCGGCATTCAAATAATTGGCAACAAGAAGCTTGATTACCTCAGTGCTGATTTCCCAGTGCAGTTACAGGAGTACATTCTTCATCTTGCTATGATCGCAGCCTTTGAGATGCTCAAGACCAGCCTTACAAACCGCTTCCTAAAGAACGATATGACTATGAGTGACATCATCCAGTCAATCGCTACCCACCAGAGAAGGGCAGAGGAGCTTAGACGATCAATAGCGAACCAGCGCCTAGTGACGATATAGGAGTTCCTAATGGCAATATTCGATTCTTTCTACATAGGAACCCCAGACAACAGAATAACCTTCAACGACGAGAATACTGATCCATACTTTCGCGTTACTCGTAGATACCCAACCAGACGAGAGGTCAGGGAGTTTGATATTCCTTTACCAGAATCAACTGGTGTAGCTGACTTTGAAACCCTGATTGGTAAGACCTACATGGTCATAGAGGGGAAAATGTACCCCAACGAAGAGTCATCCTTCCACACTGGCCGAGAGACACTCCGCAAACTAGCTTCTTTAGTAGTTGAGCAAGGCGATGCAAACAGTGACCAGGGCTACGTACCAATGGTATGGAGTGAAAACATCGACAAGCAGCTGAACGTGAAGATAATCTATGTCGATATGCAGGAATCCACCAAGCAGGGGATCATCCAGCCATTTAGACTCTTGTGTAAGATCAAATACCCCGTAATACTTGCCACAACCCCCAAGAGCGGTACAGTCACCATAGGTAGCGCCTCAGCCAACTTCGGCGGTGCATATATCCCATCGGTTATACCAATGCAGATCGGTGGTCAGGAGTCTAGCGGATCGGTACTCCCATTCACATTGCCAGCCGTTCTCGGCGCAACCGTAGGGGCAGGCACAATCGAACTAGAGAACACAGGCGACCTTGGCACTTACCCAACCATCACAATAAATGGCCCAGTAAATAAGCCTCGTATCACGAACATATCAACCGGGCAATATATTGAGCTGAATGTCAACCTAACCTCAACGGGCGACTCAGCAATCATCAGCTACGACCAAGACAGTCTAAATATTACTGCATTAAATCAGAACGCATATGGCAACCTAACATCTGGTTCGGCTCTATTCAAAGTTAAACCAGGAACCAACGCCTTCACCCTAACAGGATCATCTGTGGGTACAGGGGCAAAGGCAACGGTTACGTTCCAGAGTGCTTACAGCTTGAGTTAAGGAATATATGGCTACTAAAACAGTTTCAATAGTTACAGGTGGGAATAATAACGCCACCGTTACAGCATCAGAAATCAACGCTATCGCCACCGACTTTATTGCCGATGGTGTAGTTGGTGCTATTGGCCTTAACACTGGTTCGGGTGGTACTGGCTCATTTGCGGTAAACGCCCAAGGTACACCAGATATGACGGTACGAGTATCGGCTGGGCAGGCTTATATCACAGCAACACCATCAGGTGGAAGCAGCCAGCGTATTCGAGTAAGCATGGATACCTACGAGGATGTAAACATCAGCGCCAACTCCACTGGCTCAACAAGATACGACTTCTTATACTTAGTTGTTAGCGCCTCAGCTCTAGCTAACCCTGGAGCCAATAAGGACGACGTAGTAACTCTTACTACTTCACGCTCAACCTCCAGCGCAACCGACAATGGTACGCCTCCAACTTACGGCTACAAGCTAGGGGTTATTACTGTCGCTAACGGTGCTTCAAGCATTACAAACAGCAATATTACAGATAGCCGAACGAGCACAGGTGCCGCCTATTTATCAGATGGTGCGGTCCAAACAATAGACATTGCAGCTGGGGCAGTCACTCCAAGTAAGCTAGACCTTGATCCAGCTAACACCCAAGTTACAACATCTGGCACAACCGCTAGCACATCATATACATCAACCCTGTCCGGCTCAACAGCTCCAGCGGCAACAGTAACTATTGGATCCAATGGGATATTGCTTGTAATATGGCGTGCTCAATCACAAAACTCCGGAGCAAACAATAACCATACTTCAGTTGCGTTAAGCGGCGCCAACACAGTAGCGGCAAGCGATAACTATTGTACCCTCAACCAAAGTACAGCCCCTGTAACAGGATATGGCACATCCCATATGTTCACCGGGCTTTCTACTGGATCAACTACAGTGACGATGAACTACAGGGTATCTGGTGGAACAGGAACATTCAGCAACATGGAGGTAATAGCGATACCGCTATAGGAGTAAATTATGGCAAATAAGTACGTATCAGTAATACCTTCGGGAACAAATAACTACCTCACACCGGCAGAGAAGTTCAATCAGCCAATCACTGACCACATCGGGCAGGGCATCGTTGGGCTATTGGGCAACACCTCAGGTGTAGCTCCTTCAACCGGCAATTATGCAGTAAATGCACAGGGTAGTCCAAACATGACTGTCGCGGTCAGCTCCGGTAGTGCCTATGTGGTGGCAACACCTTCAGGCGGTAATCAGCAGACCTTTGCAGTCACCTCGGATGCTTCAGAGAACGTCACTATCTCAGCCAACAGCACAGGTGGCACACGCTACGACTTCGTTTACCTCGTGCTAGACGCAACTAAGCTCACAGCACCTGCAGTTACCGGCACAGACGTTGCCAGCTTTACTGTACAGCGCAGCACCACCCAGTATGTAGACAGCAACGGTGCACCATCGAACTCATTACTACTAGCTGAAGTCACCGTCTCAAACGGAGCCTCGAGCATCAGCAACTCTAACATCAGCGACCGCCGCATAGTTTCCAACCTCACCTTCAACAACGGCTGGAACCGCTTCAGCGTAGTGCCTGCATATGCCTCAAGCACAACCTTCACCCTAACTGGCGACTGGACAAATGTGCTATCTATTGGGACAAAGATCTGGTTCAAGCAGAGCGGATCAAGTAAGTACTTCTACGTCACTGCAACTAGCTATTCGACCGGGACTACAACTGTTACTGTAACTGGTGGATCAGACTACACTGTAGCAAACGCAGCAATATACGACGCCCACTACAGCCAAGCTTCTAGCCCAGCAGGATTTCCACACTACTTCAACTATAGCCCCACAATTACAAATGTTACAGAAGGGAATGGTTCTAAGGTGGCAAAATTCAGCCTAAACGGTAAGTTAATGAGTTATTGGGGGACATTCACCTTCGGGAGCACATCTGCAATGGGTGGGTCAAGCCCTACAATTGCTTTGCCAATAAACTTAAACTCCTCCTTCCTCACTACCGATAACTACGACATCGGCGTCGCCCACATTCAGGACGACGGGACCGCTGCATATCCTGCCTTTCTTAGGGCCGACTCATCTAGCGCCCTTGCTTTAGTTTGTTGGATTGCATCGGGCACATATACCGCCCACGCCGGGCTTAGCTCAACAGTGCCAATGACGTGGACGACCAACGACTCCTTCAGCTGGAACATCACTTATCCAATAACCTAGGAGCCGTAGATGCTTCCCAAGAACTACAAGGTAGAGCTACTAGACTCCAGCCTCCAGCCAATCACCCAGGTTAAGGCTCTTGTGCCAATTAACAAAGAGGGCAACTTCCTGGAGTACTCCAGCAGGCTTAGTGACTACGGTAAGGCTAAGTTCCGAATTGCCGTACTCGATCCATTGTTTGACACCCACGGCGACATTGTACAGCCCTACGCGAACCATGTTCGTATCTGGCGCGACAATGCGATTGTGTGGCGTGGGGTAATAGTAAACAACTCCCGCCGTACCTCCCAATACATAGAGGTAGAGGCGTATGAGTATTTGTACCTTCTCACAAAAGTTGGACTACGACACGACACAAATGGCGACACGAACTACCGCACATTCAACTCAGGTACAATGGCTACCGCTATTCAGACAGTACTGACCGAGGCAAAGAACGACGCCAACAACCATTTGTCCAATATAGAGATCGGCATAATAGAGAACCCCACATTCCCAGAAGGCTTTGTGGATGTGAACAACTCGTCTCTGTCGGGGCAACAGTGGACATTCAGCAACAACTTTGTGGTTAAGTACGACTACCGCGACGTGCTATATGTTCTGCAATCATTTGGCTTATACGCCGTGAGCGACTTTGAACTCGTGCCAAACGACGCAGGTAAGCTGGTATTCAACTTCAAGAAGTTCCTTGGCTCACGTAGAGAGGATGTCATGTTCGACTACAATGCACAGATAGGCTCAATCGAGGATTTCGACGTTCCACGACTTGGCGAGCGCATGGCAAACCAGATTGTTGGCGTAGCCGCTGACAACCAGTTCACCATCCTAAAAGTGGACTACACGGATGACACCAGCATTAAGACCTATGGCAAATTATGGGGAGTCGCTGCATATGCTGATGTGAAAAGTAAGAACCTACTCATCGCCCGACTCAGGGAAGAGGGGAGTCAAATCTCAACTCCAGACTCAGAAATGAACATAGTGCTCAATGAGCGCGCCTACCCGTTGGGCGTGTATGCAGTAGGGGACATCATAACAGTTCAGATAAAACACCACATCATAAATGTAAAGCAGGCTCGTAGAGTTGTCGGCATAGATGTGAAAGTGCACAACACCGGCAAAGAGCGCATTAGAGTTTATACCAATAAGCCAAGGCCGGAGATCGCATAATGGCAAATCACAGCATTTCAGGACAGACACAGAAAGTTGACCGCGCTCAACAGCGTATTGCCGCAGGGACTGTTGGTGGTACTGCCCTTGGACCACGCTCGGTACTCGGTAAATCCATCAACTCCGTCGTAGATGACCAAGACCCAGCAATTGTCTACGGGTCTTATGAAGGTTTGGGCGATGGGCTCATTACTGTAGGGAAGGGAAGGGCAAACGGAATTGATTCAAGTGGCACATACACATACTTAAGCGAGGTCGGGTCTGCTATTCAATACAAGTTCAGCGGTACTTCCATTGGCATACTTGGAAGAGTTGGCTCATCTACAAGCTACGCAGGGTTCTTAGATGGCACTATAACAATCTACGTTGATGGGGTTAGGCAGAGGGGCAAAGTGCCACAGTTTTCTTATCTCGACTACAGCACATATGCTGACTACCCGGACTACGGCCCATCAGAAACCGACACCACATGGTATGTCGATGATATAACCGACTTCACTATTGGCGAGTATTACATTATTGATGATGAGGTTATCCAGGTCCTTGGCCGAACATCCCTGAGCGGCAACAGGGGTACTATTGCTGTAGCAAGAGCACAAGAGAATACTCAGGCTGCCCCACACAACTCAACAAAAGCAATTTGGGCATGGGCATCAAAGATTGCGTTGCAAGGAGACACAACTTACGACATCGCATGGAGGCGGCTGCTTTGGTATGTCCCAAGACTGCCAGAGGGAGAGCATATAATCACTATTGTCGTAGATAACTCATTAACTACAAACTCAACCTTCGTATTCGATGGGTTCTTGGTTGGCTCATTGATTGGCAACGAGAACATGAATATTGAATATGGCACAGTAACTTTTTCCAGCACAACTTATGGCAACTCAGACGCCAATGGTTATGTCGGACTGCCAACTCTTTCAACTAGATCGGGGACAACTATTATCGGGCTAATAGGGTTCCAACAAATAAGCCCAGACCCTAATGGAGCAAACGCAATGTTCAAGATAAACTTCACGCCTAATTTCGATAATGTCGGGTATGACCTTGTGGATGGCCCTGGTTCATCAGCATGGACTGTCCAGTTCGTATTCGCCTATATCTCGGAGTCAGTGTAATGAAACAAAGAATACTCGACAAGAACGGCAATCCAGTTGTGGTGGTTCATTCAACCATTCCCGGCTTACTGATTATGCCAAAAGAGGACGAGGTAATAGAGACAATATCAGCCGAAGAATATGATGACCACATAAAAGCAGTTGATGAACAGGTGAAAAAATATAAACCTCGCAACCTTGCCAAAGAGTTAGATGACCTCAAGGCTGAAAACGAGCTACTAAAGGGCAAGCTGGATGAGGTGAAGGCTAACGTAGACAAAATAAAGAAGCCATAGTTCTAACGAGACAAAAACACAATGAATATACAACAGTCAACAGAAGCCGAAATAGCGGTCCTTAAGACTCAAACAAGCACTCTCCACGACGATCTCACAGAGATGAAGGGTGACATCAAGGAGATAAAAGCTTTGCTTTCAGATAAGTTTGTCACTAAGGACGAATTTGAGCAATACAAGCGTACTCAGAATATTGTGCGCTGGACTATTGGTGTTGTGACGGCAGTCATAACATCGGTATTCACGTTTGAAGTTATCAAATTCATTAGATAAGGAGAAGCAATGAAATCATACCCCATAACAGACCTACGAGGAGACAAGTACCTAAACCCAGCTGGACCAGAGACTCGTCCTTTGGGCAATATTACAAAGATAATAGTCCACCACGACGCGGTAGTACGTCCACACGACTACGATTCAGTAGCTAGACTGCGCCAAGAAGCAGCTGGACACTACAACACGCTAGGCCCAGGGCTACAGTATCATTACTCAATAGATAATGTAGGAGAAATCTTCTGGGTTAGAGACCACGATAAAACACTATGGCATTGCGGTAATTTACCTTGGAACCGCACATCAATCGCTGTAAAACTCGATGGTTATTTTCACGCTCCGCACAATCAAGTACCAACCAAAGAACAATACGAGGCTTTAAAACAGCTTTTAAACAAGCTTTGCACCCAACACCAAGAATTCCCAGCCGACCAAAATGACGTGTATGGACACCGCGAAGCTTCTGCTACGGCTTGCCCAGGCGACAATCTGTTCCCATTCGTGGTTGAATATCGCGACAAACTAGGTAATGTAACAATCCCGAACGTTCCGTACGACTGGCCAGAGTTCCAGCCACAAGCCGTTCCTACGACCCCAGCTCCGTCGTCTCCGCAACCTCCTGCACCCACCCCACCAACGGTTACTATCAGCTACAGAGTGTTCGGTGCGGATGGCAAACAAGTTGGTGCCTACACTATTGACGCTAATGCCTGGAACAAATACCTATCTACTCCTGGTTCGGTTATTAAAGACCAGAATGGCAATGATGTTACAGCTCAACTTAAAGCTAAGTTCGAGCCACCTGTACCACCTCCAGCCGTGCCAGATAAGCAACCAGAGGATACCAAGCCCGTACCAGTTAATACAGACCCCAAGGTACTGGAGCAACTAAACCGCATTGAGACAATCCTTAATTGGATAAAAGAAATATTAAGTAAGATTTTTAAGTAAGGAGAAGAGAATGAGTATTCAACTTCCAGCAAAAGATTCAGCAGTCGCACGAGCATTTCGAGTGCTTGCTTATCAGG